>Ga0272446_1006050_pt1 | contig 12907 bp, 5 predicted proteins | sample YNPCB0061_FD_194587 | JGI IMG/M metagenome (GOLD analysis project Ga0272446, IMG submission 194587) | Hot spring microbial mat communities from Yellowstone National Park, WY, United States - YNP-CB-006-1 | ecosystem: Environmental > Aquatic > Thermal springs > Hot (42-90C) > Sediment | place... | reverse complement strand
ACGAAGTGGACAACGCCGTCTCCGCCATGACCTCGCTCCTGGAGCCGATCATGATCGTCTTCCTGGCCGTCATCGTGGGCAGCATCGTTATCGCCCTATTCCTGCCCTTGATCCAGATGATCAACCAGCTCGGCGGCGACGTCGGCGGCAAGGGCGGCGCCGGCGAAGATTGAGCCGGCCCGGCGCCGTTTCCTGAACGACTGAAACGAGCCTCTGGCCCGAGGTGACGGATGGATTGCGTCGGCAGACCTGCCTTGCGGCATGGCCGTATGGGTAGCGCCGACGCAGCGGCGCACTACTCCCCGACACGACGCGCAACCCCACGCCGCCGCCGCCCCGGCAAGAGCTCCGCGCCGGGCCGGAAGCTCACGGCTTGTACAGCCGGTAAAACTTCGCCGGCAGCGTGGCCGGAACGGTCACCGGATTGGCCGCCCCGCTGGGCGAATTGGTCCAGTTGGCCGGCGCGAGGCTGACGGTCTCCTGCAACACAAAGCCCGGCGTGGCGGGTGTCCAGGACAGGGTGGCAAAGCCCGGGCTGGCCGGCGTGACGGTGAGCGTGGGCGCGCCTTCGGTTTGCACGACCTGGGGCAGGGTCCAGAAGCCGCCGGTGAGGCTGAAGTTGCCGCCGCTCATCGGCTCGCCGGCGTCGGACTGGCCAAGGGTGCCGCTGACCGAAAAGACGCCGCCGGTGCTGGTGCCGCCGCCAATGGTGTGCCAAGGAATGGCGAATTGAGCGAGAGCCGACCAACCGAGGCCCGCGCTCAGCAGGCAGGCGGTGAGGAGCGCCCGCCAGGTTTTGGGGTGCGCCGTCAGAGCGCCGCGGCGACGACGCTTTTCCAGGCTGGCATAGCCGTTGGAAAGCGGTGTCGCTCCCGCGTTTGCGGGATTGCCACCGCACTCCAAGACGTCTGGCGTCAGCCCTGGGCCCGTGTTATCCCGGCGGCGGCAGGTTTTCAACTTGTCAGTGCCCCGGCCAGTGAATAACCTGCCACCATGCGAAATCGTTACACCGCCATCGTTCAGCGCGATGGCAAGTGGTTCATCGCCTTCTGCCCCGAGGTGCCGGAAGCCAATGGCCAGGGCAAAACCCGCGAGGAGTGTCTCGAAAGCCTGGCGGCCGCGATTGAGCTGGTGCTTGAATACCGGCGCGAGCAGAGCCTTGAGCATGCGCCCCGGGGAGCCGAACAAACCTCGGTGCTGGTGTGATGAAACGCCGCGACCTGCTCCGGCACCTGCAAGCTCACGGCTGCCGGCTGGAGCGTGAAGGCGCGAAACACTCGCTGTGGATAAACCCCGCCACGGGCGCGGTGGAAGCGGTGCCCCGGCACGCCGAAATCGGCAAATACCTGTCGCGAAAAATCTGCCGCCAACTTTCTGTCCCTGAACCCCGGGGCGCGTGACGGCTGTCGGCAGCGGGACTTCGGCAGGAAGCCACCTCAGGGTGCGTCGGGCCCCATTGGCGCCGCGTTCAGAATTCGCCGTACCTGCCAGAGCCCTGGTGCGCCGGATGGGACTTCGAGCTTCGGGTTTCAGACTTTTCATTGGGCACCTCCCTTAAGCTGCGAGGCCAGCGAGTCGAGCAATTGTTTGATTTGTTTCAATTCGGCCTTCAATGCGGCGTTCTCGGCTTCCAGCTTCCGACTTCGCGCTTCCAGCTCCTCGCTCCTGGCTCCGAGCTCCCGGGTTTTCGCCTCCACCTTCTGGTTCAGCCCCTGGATGGCCACCAGAGCCACGCCGTCGGCGTCCACAGTGGTGATGCCGGTGTCGCTCTCGCCCAGGCCGAAGGCCGCCTTGAAGTCCTGGGCCATCGGGCCCAGGTGGCGAATGCTCGCGTCTTGGGATTTGTAGTTCCAACTCGTCAACGGCAGCGCGGCGACTTTTTCCAGCACCACCAGCGGGTCCACGGGTGCGAAGTTTTCCTTGGCGTTGCGATCGCTGATGCTGGTCCACGAGCCGGCGCCGGGGGCCAGGTACACTCCAGCGGTGGCCCCGGCATTGGAGAAGAGCCGGTAACCGCCCGAGGCTCGCAGGGTGACCGAATTGGCGTTCGTTGAAACGATGTCCTCGTCTGTAGAGTCGCCCCAGACGAAGGCGCCTGTGTGATCGGCTTTGGCGCGGTTGCCAGCGGCGAAGGCCCGCGCAGCCGCGCTGTTGGCAAAACCTCCAGGAATCGTGGCATACGAGGCGAATGGCCCGATGGTATTCATGCTGCCGCCGCCAATGGTCGCGAGGCGGGTGTCGAAAGAGTTATCCCCCCGGACAGTGTTGGAATAACCGCCAGCAATCGTCCCATACCAAGCGTTGGGTTCAATGGCGTTGCCAACGCCGCCGCCAATGGTCGCATAAATGGCGTTCTGCTCGATCAAGTTCCTATGTCCGCCACCAATCGCCGCTCCTTGCAGACCCGCGCTGATAGAGTTTTGGTCGGAGCCAGCGACGACGCTGGGCGCGTTTATGCCGGGCGCCAACCGCAGCACCCGCTGCCCGTTGACCTTGAACTCCAATGGCTGGTTGTCGGTCGTGCCCACGAAATGCGTGCCGGGGGTCGTGCCCGCGTTGCCGGTGATTTTCCAGGCATTGCCCAGCGCAGCCGCCGGCACCGTGCCGCTGGTCAGGGTGCTGGCGTTGAGGTTCGTCAGTCCCGCGCCGTTGCCCGAGAAACTGTTCGCCGGGTTGTTGAAGTTGACGGGGTTGGAGTAAAGCCCGTTAAGGCCGGAGGCCGGCACCGTGCCGCTCACCGTCACGGCCTGGCTGGCGTTGGCGGCCCAGAAGGCGTAGGGCGAGGGCAAGACCGCCTGGCGCGGCGCCAGCGGGGTGAACGCGGAGGCCGTGCCGTTGGACCGCACGCCAATCTCCAGCCAGCGCGCTCCGCCGTTGAAGACGCCGAAGCCGAAGTCCAGCGTGACGGTGAACAGGCCATTGCTGACGGCGACGGGGGCGTTGGTCAGCGCCGGCCCCCACTGATTGCCCCCGCTGGCGGCGTCATGCACCGTGAAGCGCAGGTCGTAGAGGCCGTTGGCCGGCGCGCCTTCAGCATCGAGCCGGCCCTGGTAGGTGAAGGCCGTGCCTTGGGCGAGAGCGGTGGCGGGTTGCAGGAGAATGGCCATCATCAGGGCGGCCCCGAGAGTCATCGTGAGGAAGGGGTTCATGGGCGTTTGGGTTTTTGGTTCTTGGTTCTTGGTTGGTTGTTTGTGGTTTGTGGTGGGAGAGGTCGCCTGCAGGTTCAAGGTTTGAACAGGCGGTAGAACTTGGTCGGCAACGTCGTCGGGACGGTAACGGGGTTGGTCGGGCCGCTGGGGGAGTTCGTCCACGCGCCGGCGGTCAGGCTCAGACGCTCCTGCAACACCCAGTTGGTCCCCGTGGCCGACGTCCAGTAAATCGTCACCTGACCCGGTTTTCGCGTGATGGCCAGCACCGGCTCGGACGGGGCCGCGCCGTCGCCCACGTAGCGGGCCACGGCAAAGTAACCGGCCGAGTTGATTGGGTCGAAAAGGCTGCCAGCAATCACAATCTTGCCGTCGGATTGCAGCGCCACCCCGCGCGCTGAATCCGCCGCCACGCTCAACGCGGTTTGCACCCGGCCGTTTGTGCCAAACCTGGTGTCCGGGCTGCCGTCTGGGTTGCATCGGAACAGGCCCATATCGTTTCCCGCGTAACCGGCCATAACCATCTTGCCACCGGCCTGCAGGACAATGGCCGCCGCGCCGGCGTTGGTGGCCCAGACCAAACCGTCGCCGTCGAAGGTGGGTCCAGATCGCCCGGCGCGGCGAGGGCGGTGTGGACGCCGGCCGCCAGGGCCAGCGCGAGGAGTGGGAACTGCAGGTGGTGTTTGATGGTTGATATCAGGCGTTGAGGGGTATGGGAAATTGGTTTCACGGATTGGAGAGGCGGTAGCATAGGGTTGGCGCGTTGCAGCCCGCGAGTTGCTTCATCGCGCAAGTAATCCATTCAGGGCAGAACGCGGACCCGGTAGAAGCGGTTGCTGATCGTCAGGCTGTCCAGCGCTCTGGCGGTGTTGCTGACGACCAAGAAGTCGCCGGGCAGGGGCGTCCAGTTGGTGGGGTTCAGGTCCGGATTGAATTCCACCTGGTAAGTCCGATTCGAGACGGCGGTCCAGGTGAGCCGCACCTGTGCGCCCAGCAGTTCGGGCGCAAGCAGGACAGGCGGCGGCACGGCCAGAACCTCGGTGACGCGCACAAGCACGGAGTTGGCGGTGTTGCTCAACTGCATCGTGACCAGGTTCGAGGGATAGGTGAACGCCGCAAACGTCCCGCTACGCGTCCCAGCGGTCAGGAGCGTGAAGGTGTCGCCGACCGCCGGGAGGTACCCAGGGTTCAAGTCCACGCTCAGCGTGCCGTTGAGTGTGACCGTGCCGGAAACCTGCAGTTGGCCGTGGCCGGTGCCGGGGGTCGTGCCGCCGAGGGCGCAGTGCAGCCGCGCGTTGGGAACGGTGGTATAGCCGCCGGCGGCCGAGACGATGCCTCTGAGAATCTCCACGGTGCCGTAGTTGCGGAAGGCCACGCCGCCGCCGTTGAAAGCGGTGGTCCCGGCGGCGGTCTTGCGGAAGATGCCGGCGTTGTCGAAACGGGGTGCCCCGGAGGCATAGCCGAACGGCGCCGCGTTCCGGGCCTCGAACACCGCCCCGGCCCGATTCGTGATCAGCGCGCTGGCGGAAAGCTGGATCGTGTTGCCCGTCCAGACCACCGTGCCGGCGTTGTCCAGTGTCCGCCCGCTTAGATACACCGCCGCCGGATTGGCGACGGTCAGTGTCACCTCCGCGGGAATCACCGTCCGCCCGCTGCCGCTCTGCGAACCGCCCGACCAGGTCATCGCGCCCAAGGGCATCACCAGACTGCTGCCTCCCAGCGCGCCGCCGCTCAGGTTCAAGACCGCCGGCGTGACCACGTCCGTGCCGTTGCAGTTGGCCGTGCCCCCGGAAATGGTCAGCGTGTTGTTGGTGCAGATGTATTGGCCCGTCAGGTTGGCGATGCCGCCGCTGAAGGTGTGGTTGCCGCTCAGATTCACCAGGCCCGCCAGCGTGTGCGTGCCGGCGCTGACGTGCAACTGGCCCGCACCCGTAATGCTGGAAGCCGGGCTGGCGGCGAACGTGTCCGAGCCCAACTCGAGCGTGGCGGGCGCGGCAACCGTCAGGGTGCCCTCGTTGACGCCGCCGCCGGCCAGGAACAGCGTGCCGGCCGCTACTTCGACCCTGCCGTAGTTGCGGAAGGCCACGCCGCCGCCGTTGAAAGCGGTGGTCCCGGCGGCAGTCTTGCGGAAGATGCCGGCGTTGTCGAAACGGGGTGCCCCGGAGGCATAGCCGAACGGCGCCGCGTTCCGGGCCTCGAACACCGCCCCGGCCCGATTCGTGATCAGCGCGCTGGCGGAAAGCTGGATCGTGTTGCCCGTCCAGACCACCGTGCCGGCGTTGTCCAGTGTCCGCCCGCTTAGATACACCGCCGCCGGATTGGCGACGGTCAGTGTCACCTCCGCGGGAATCACCGTCCGCCCGCTGCCGCTCTGCGAACCGCCCGACCAGGTCATCGCGCCCAAGGGCATCACCAGACTGCTGCCTCCCAGCGCGCCGCCGCTCAGGTTCAAGACCGCCGGCGTGACCACGTCCGTGCCGTTGCAGTTGGCCGTGCCCCCGGAAATGGTCAGCGTGTTGTTGGTGCAGATGTATTGGCCCGTCAGGTTGGCGATGCCGCCGCTGAAGGTGTGGTTGCCGCTCAGATTCACCAGGCCCGCCAGCGTGTGCGTGCCGGCGCTGACGCGCAACTGGCCCGCACCCGTGATGCTGGAAGCCGGGCTGGCGGCGAACGTGTCCGAGCCCAACTCGAGCGTGGCGGGCGCGGCAACCGTCACGGAGCCCTCGTTGACGCCGCCACCGACCAGGCGCAGCGTGCCGGCCGCCACTTCGACCGTGCCGTAGTTGTGGAAGGCCACGCCGCCGCCGGAGAAAGTGGTGGTCCCGGCGGCGGTCTTGCGGAAGGTGCCGGCGTTGTCGAAACGGAGTGCCCCGGAGGCATAGCCGAACAGCGCCGCGTTCCGGGCCTCGAACACCGCCCCGGCCCGATTCGTGATCAGCGCGCTGGCGGAAAGCTGGATCGTGTTGCCCGTCCAGACCACCGTACCGGCGTTGTCCAGTGTCCGCCCGCTCAGATACACCGCCGCCGGATTGGCGATGATCAATGTAACACCGCCAGGAACGATCGTCGTTCCGGGGCCCTCCATATTGCCGGAGTGCCAGGTGGACGACTTGGTGAGGGTCAGGGTGCCGCTTCCGGTAATCCACGGCGCGCTGGTGGAACTGCCCAAGGTGAGACTGCCGCAGACCGCCGGTTGGTCAATGGTGATCGTGACATTGCTGACCACCAGCACGCTGTCGTTCGGCGCCGGCACGACGTTGGGCTCCCAGTTCGAGGCGTCGTGCCAATTCCCGTTCGTCTGGTTGGTCCAGGTGATGGCGTAAGCTCCCGGATGGGCGAAGATGGCCGTGAGGCTCTTGGGGCCGTCCATGACCAAACTCAGCGGGTTGGCGGTCGAATTGGTGTCGCCAATCCAGGCGTGGAAGGCACCGGACGCCGCGGCGGTGGCGGTGAGGGTCGCCACCTCGCCTTTCATGAAAGAGAACCGGTTGGGACTGACGCTCACCTGACCACCGTGAGCGAACACCGCCAGCGGGTAGCGCGCCGAATCCGGATCGGCGGGGTTGGTTCCGTCGAGGTACTCGTCCAGGTTCGAGATACCATCCCCGTCAAAGTCGCCGGTGGGAAGCTGATTCAGGTTGCCGAAGTAGGTCTCCTCCCACGCATCGGGCAAACCGTCCCCGTCGGTTTCAAGCATCAAGGTCGCCGGCGCGCTGGTGACGCTGCCGGAGGGATTGGTGAGCACGACCGAATATTCGCCGGCATCGGCGAACCCGACGTTGGTGAGGAGCAGAGCGTCGCCAGTGGCGCCGGCGAGGTTCGTGCCGTTGAACTGCCACTGGTAGGAAAGCCCGCGTGTGTTCGCGGCCACCACGAGGAACGACGCCAGCGCACCCGGGGCCACGACCTGCGACTGGGGCTGCGCCAGGATTTGTGGCGCGGTCGCGATTTCTCCGCTCTGCTCGAGAAGGTTGCCGCGCCGGTCAAAACGGAATTGCGATTGGGCCAGGACAAGGCCCGGGAGCAGGAGGCAGGCAACCAGCACCGCAGTCAATCCCTGCCGACGACGGAAGCCGGCCTCGAGCCGGGATCGCCAACCCAAGAGCGACGCCAATCCGGCGGCATCACTCGACGTCACAGCCCGCGAGCCGGAGCGCCGCGAAGACAAGGCCCGCAGACCCGAATGAGCGGGCGCGAGCGAGCCAACTGCAGGTTTTGAATCTGCGGGAAGGGCGCGTTGGTGGAGCGCACCACCGACTGGAAGTCGGCGATTCAGCAGGTTGGAAACCTGCGCCAACCGCCTTTGGCCCGGGCGAGTGCCGGCCGCCTGGTGATTCCGCCATGCCAGGAGAGAAAAGTGGGGGTTCATGTATGGCCTCCAGGCATCGGGTCAATTGCACATTTCGGGAAAGCTCAGAACTCGCACACAGAAGCGCTTCGGTTGCTCTTGAGTATTGACGATGTTCGCTATGGTCCGGAAGAGCGATTCTGGTATGAGCCTCTTGGATTGGGATTCCTTGCACGGCGGCGGCTTGCAGAGTTTCTCCATGCAGTACAGATAGCGCGCCTCTTTCCGAATCTCCTCCGCGGCCAGCTCCCTCCTGTCCCGGCACGAACGCTGATAGTCATTCACGGCGTCACTGCACACGTCGGCAAGGTTCGCATACTGCTCCGGAGTCAACTTCTGGCCTTCGGGCCGGAGCAGGACGCTGTTGATCCTTTTGCACACCTTGCGCGCGCTTTCCTCCGCGGCCTGGCACTCGCGCCGCTCTGCTCTGATCGAGGTGTACTCGACCAATTCCATCCTGCAGCACTGCTGGAGCCCCAACGGGTCGGTCAGGTTGACCGGGTTGTTGCCCACGTAGGTGTAGAGGTTCGGGCCTTCCCTTTCCTCTGCCTGGCTGAGCGGGTCACGCGAGAGCCAGCGGCCCAGGTCGGGATCGTAAAGGCGAAATCGCGCCAGCAGGAGCTTGGCTTCACTGACCCAGAACAAGCCGGTGAAGCCGAAGTCCGCCTCGAGGTCCCCGGAGAGTTTGCTGCGGCGACCGAAAGGATCGTAAGCGTAACGCGCCCGCACCGCGCCGCCGGCGTCGGTGAGTTCCCGGATCGTGCCCAGGTGGTCGCGCGTGTAGAAGTAGGCGCCGGCATTCGGGCCGGTTTCCAGTTTCACGCCCTGGTTGAAGAAGCGTTTGGTGACGGCGCCGCTGCTGTCGCGCTCTTCACACGGGTCGAGGTGCTCATAGAGAAAGCGCCGTTGGGAAACCTCGGTGCCGTTGACAAGCTGACGCACGCGCACCATTCGGCCCAGCCCGTCGTAGGTGAACTCCGTGCGCTGGTTGCCGGCGGTCACAGCGACGAGCCGGTCTTCCGCGTCCCATTCGTTGGTGTGCGCGCCGCCGGCAGCCGTGGTGGTGCTGAGCTGGTTAAGCGCGTTGTAGGTCGCCGCGTTGGTGGTGGCGCCGATCCGCTCCCGCAGCCGGTTGCCGACCAGGTCGTAGGCGTAGGCAAACGAGTTCACCAACACGCCGGCGTTGGTGACGTTTGCGGCCAGGAGCTGGTCCGCCGCGTCGTAGGCGAAGTCGAAGAGCGACGGCGAGAGCACGCCGGCCTGCTGGGACCAACGTTGGATGCGGTTGGCTGGCAGATCGTAGGTGTAGAGGAACTCGGACAGCAGCGTTGCCCCGACCTTGTGGGTAATCCGCTGGAGGGCGCGGTTGCCCGGATTGCCCGCGTAAGCTCGCTCGGTGGTCTGCCCGTTGGGCCCCGTTTCCAAGAGCAGCCGGCCGGACGGTCCATCATAGACGTTGGTGAACGCGCCAAGGGCGTTGACTTCGGCAATCACGCGGCCGGCCGCGTCGAAGGTGCGGGTGGCCGCCACGCCGTCAATCGCGGTGGTCACCACCCGGCCCAGTTCGTCGTAGCGGTAGGTGATCGTGTCGTTGGGCAGCGGGCCGTCCTCGCTGGCCAGTTCGCCTGCGCCGGGAGAAGGCGAGCCGGTAATGGGGTGGAAACCGTAGCGCGTGGTGCCCGTGCCGTCGGTCATCGAAACCAGCCGGGGATAATTGGGGTCGTAGGCGAAACTGACCGGAGGAGTGGGGACGACGGCGTTGAGGTAGGTGATTGAGGCCAGCGTGTCGTCGCGATGGTAGGTGTATTGCCGGACCTGCTGTTTCTCGTCAATGACCTGGCGTAGCCGGCTGGTCGTGTTCTCGTAAACGTAGCTCACTTGCGAGCCGTCGCCGTATTGCTTGCTGGTCAGCCGACCTTGCACGTCCTTGTTCCAAGTGGTGTTTCGCCCCAGCGGATCGGTGAGGCTCCGCATGTCGCCACAGGCGCACCACTGGAAATGCGTGGTGCGGCCCAACGGGTCGGTGCGCCGGACCAACTGCCGCATGGCATCGTATTCCAGCCGCGTCTCGCGTCCCGCGCGGTCGCGGATCAGCACCAGATCCAGGCGGTCGAAGACGTATTCGCTGAACGTGCCGTCCGGGAAGGTGACCCGCGTCAGCCGGTCCAAGGCGTCGTAGTCGAACGTCAGCGTGTAGCCGCTCTCGTTGGTCCTGGTCCGCACTCGGCCCAGCGCGTCGTAGGTGGCGGTGACACTGTCGTTGGTTCCGGGCAGCGGCCCGTCCACTCTCACCAGGTAGCCGTTCGGGTCGTAGGTGTAGGTGGTGGTCTCGCCCTTGGGATTCGTTTCGGTGAGGAGTTGTCCGCGGGCGTTGTAGGTGTAGCTGGTGGTCTGGCCGGCAGCGTCGGTCCGTGTCAGCGGCAGGTGCTGGGCGTTGTAGGTCATCCGGGCCAGCAGCTCGTTGTTGGCGCCGCGGGTTTGGCGGACCTCCAGCAGGTCAATGCCGTTGGTGGCGTAAAGGAAACTCAGCTCGCGTCCGAGCGGGTCTACCGCGTTCGTCACGTGGCCAAAGCCGTTATAGGCAAAGGTGTGCAGTTGCGTCGAGCCGTCATCGAGCACCCGGCCCGCATGCCGGGGGAGGGCGGTGTTGCCCACGAAGCCCGCTGAGTTCTGGCCGTCGTAGTCATACCAGACGCGGCCTTCGAGCGGTTCCTTGCTGCTCTCCAGGATGCCGGCGGTGGAAACCACGTCATTGAGGTGCAGCCAATGGAACAGCCGCGCCTTGCTGTAGTCCCCGTAAGCGGTGGCGCAGGCATTGCGGCTCCAGTAGAACGTGTTCCGTCCGTGCAGCCAACGGTTGAACACAGCCATCCCTTGCGGCACCCTCCCGGGCGGTTCGTAAAAGGCGATCCCGTTGGTGTTCTGATTGAACTCCACACGGTCGCGGCTGCCGTCGGGATAGAGCGTCTCCAGCCAGCGTGTCGTGCCGGTGCCGCCGCGCGTGAAGGTGTTGGTGCCGTAGGGCGTGACCAGCGCGGTGATGAAATCGCTCGTCGCCTCGTAGGCGAATTGGGACGTCAGCCCGAGGACATCGGTGACTCTGGTCAGCCGCCCAAGCCCGTCGTAGTCGAACGTGGCAAACCGACCGAACGGGTCGGTGACGCGCGTGATTTTGAGGGGGTCGGTCGGGTGTTCGTAAGCCAGCGTGGTGACCTGGCCGATGGCGTCGGTGAGCGAGACCAGGCGCAAGCTGCCGTCGTAGCCCAGGGTCACCGCGTTGCCGTGGGGGTCCGCCACTTGCGTCAGGAAGACCTTGCGCGACGTGCCCGCCGCGCCGTCGGATTGGGCGAAGACCAGTTTCGAGCCATCCGGCGCGACCAGCTCGTAGCTGGCCGGGCCCGTGCGGGTCAGCCGGGTCTGGTCGTATTGCTCGAAGGCAAACGTCTGCGTGCCCGGGTTGAAGCCGGTGAAGGTGCGCGTGCCCCCGCCGGGCAGGTAGTACTTCACATCCGCCGACGGACTCAACGGATTGTCGGTGATGCAGGCAATCCAGTCCCAGGTCCATTTCGGGCCCAGGTTCGCGTAGGCGAACGTGGCCGGCTGAAAGGCGTCGCGGTGATTGTAGCGCACGGTGAACCGGACCGCCGGGCCCACGGGCGGCGAGTAGCCGACCGGTTCATCGCTCAGGTTCAGGTTCACCAGCATGAGGTGAACGGCCGGCACGGCCAGACCTTTGCACGGGCCACCGCCGCTCTTCGGATCGCCCGCCCCATGCGGCCCGGGATCGCTGGTGGACGTGATCCCCTTGCCCCGGATCGTTGCGCCCTCTTCCGCCGTGACCGGGCGCCAGCCCGCCGGCAGCGGGCCGGGCGGGACGAGGAAATAGCCGCTGGCCTCGGCCTCCAGCGCCGCGCGCGTCGCCCACACGTCATCCCGGAACGTGGGGTCCTGCAACAGATAGCGACCCCCTTCTTCGCGCACGAGCGCGGCATAATGGCCCACCTTCCAATGCACCACCGCGGGCACCCGCAAAACCGCCCCCGTCTGGCGAAAGGCCATCTGGTAGTTCAGGCCGACCTCTTTCGACAAGTCGGCAACCTCCGAGAGCGAAAAACCCTCCGGCGGAGAGGCGGAATTGATGATCACCGAGTCGGCCTTGGGGTTCGGACCCGCCGCCACCAGGATGCGGTGCAACGCCAGCGGTCCGCACCGGAAGGAAATCTCCGGGCGATGCTGCATGTTCCAAAGCCCCTCGCGCGCCCCGGCGATTTTCTCCGTCGCCGAGCCCACGAACACGCGACCCTCCACAGACTTGAGCAGCGCCTCCAGTTCCGTCCTGCGCCCCAGCCGCGCATACATCAAGGCCAGCTCGCCCGCCGCTCGATCCGCCAGCGCCCTGGCCCTGGGCTCCGTCGCGCCTTTGGACAACTCCCAGCCCTGACGCCAGGCCTCCAGCGCCAGCGAGTAGTGGGCGGTGTTGTAATACTCGGTGCCGAGACACGTCAGCAGCGCCGCGCGCCAGGGCGAATGCGGATGGCCGGCCAGGAAGGTTGTCAGGCTGGAAAAATCGTCCGGCCCTTGACGCCTGGCGTAGGCGCGCAAGGCCTCCGCCAGTTCCCGGCTGTCGGCAGCCTCCGGCTGGCCGCCGATTGCCACCAGCGGCTCCTCGAACACGCGCATCCTTTCGATCTGTGCGCGGCGTCGGCGGTGTCGAGGTCCTCCAACCTGCCGCTCGCGGCGTCGGCGGCCGCGGCGCCGCCAACGCGGCGGGGCTCGCCGGTGGAGCTCGTGCCTTGGCCCTGAGTGACGGCAGGCAGGAGAAGCGTTGCCGTCAGAAGGGCAACTCCGGAGGTGATGGGGATGGATGTTTTCATGCGAGTCTGGTGCTGGGGTTTGGATTGAGTGTGGTTCCGCTTTCTGTTTCGGTTCGGGAAACCGTCTGCGGTTTCAGGGTTTGAACAGGCGGCAACACTGGTTGAGCAGCGGGGCTCGGACGCGCCAGCGCCGGTCTCGGGGCCGGGCCAGGGAAGTCGCACGGGCTCCCGCGCGCCGGGCTTGGAGGACAGAGGGCACCACCGAAAACGCGCCGCGGGGCCGTGGAGAAACGCGGAGGGACTATCCGGCGAGCCGTCCGTGGAAGCAGTCCCACGGCGGGGATCAGCACCACAGACCAAGGCGTGATCACGCCCATAAGACTGTACGCAAACTACGCGCCCTCGCTCCAGACGCAAGCAATTTTGCCGCCGTCCGGACCGGCGCCGGATTTGCGGACAGCGCTGGCGCGCCCGAAGTCCCCTTTGGCCGGGAGGACGCCGACTTGCTGCGAGTGAAACGGGCCACCGGCCCGAGGATGCACACCGGATTGGATCGGGAGGACCCACAAAGCAGCGGAGGCAAGTTGGGCGGCGGCGCA
>Ga0272446_1006049_pt1 | contig 12907 bp, 9 predicted proteins | sample YNPCB0061_FD_194587 | JGI IMG/M metagenome (GOLD analysis project Ga0272446, IMG submission 194587) | Hot spring microbial mat communities from Yellowstone National Park, WY, United States - YNP-CB-006-1 | ecosystem: Environmental > Aquatic > Thermal springs > Hot (42-90C) > Sediment | place... | reverse complement strand
TTGGCGCTGGCGTAGGGGCCCGTCTGCGCCAGCCAGCGGCCGAAGGGGTCGTACCGGTACGCCGCGTCGGTCCCGCCGCTGCTGTTGGCCAGGTACGTCACGTTCCCGTTGCCGTCGGCGTGGTAGAAGCTGCTCCCGTTGACCGCGTACGGGCTGCTCGTCGCGTGCCGCGAGCGGGCCAACAGCCCCCCAATCCCGCCCGCCCCCGCCCGCGTCCCGGAAAGGTCCAAGCCCCGGGGGGTCACGACCCGGGGAATCGCGCAGGGACGTACCGGCACGAACAACCCACCGCATTGGCGACGCTCGGGGTTCTTGATCCGCCCTCCCCGCCGGGGTCGGGTCAAACCCGAACTCCCCCGGCGGCTGGAAGCGAAGACCCGCACCCCACCCGGCCGGGCACCATGCCCGTTGGCGGGCTGACACGATGGGGCGGGGTCAAGCATGGCCAGACTGTACCGGGTACCACTAGACATGTCCAGCTCCGGGTGCAGGTCAGGTAGGCAGGGCGCATCCCGTTCCGTGCCCACTACTTCCGGATGGCGGTAACCACCCGGTTGCCGGGGAGAACCGGCGTCCGGGGTCGCGCCGCTGAAATCTCCCCAGCGCCAGCAAGCCGGCGCACTCCACACGCTTCGCGAGGAGGCGTCACTGTGTCGGCTGCTGCCATCGGCCGGGACGCAGCCCGGCCCTACCCTCCGCCTGATCGCATTGCCCGACTCGCCGCGCGGCGGTTCTGGTGCCCGGCGGCGTACCGTCCGCCCCACTTCCGGCTTAACTGACTTTCGCGACGATCAGGGTCCAGTCGTCCTTTTGCGGCTGGCCTGCGCTGAACTGCTCGGCCGCCTGCCAGATGGCGCGCAGAATGTCCGCCGCCGGCAGGTGTTGGTGGGCGCGCACTGCGCTCAGGAGGCGCTCGGTCCCGAAAATCTCCCCCGCGGGTGATTCGGTTTCCTCGATCCCGTCGGTCAGGAGCAGGAGCACGTCGCCGCGACTCAGCGGGAACGGCGGGCTTTCGCGGTACTCGGTTTCGGCCAGCACGCCCAAGGGCGGTCCTTGGCGGGCAAGTTGCAGGCGGACGGCGCCGTCGGCCCCGAGCACGTAACCGGCCGTGTGTCCGGCGTTGGCGAAGGTCATCACGCGTTCGCCCGGGACCAGGCGGACCAGGAGGCTGGTCACAAACTGGGTGCCGTCTTCGAGGTCCTCGGCCAGGACGAGATTGGCCCGGGTGAGCACCAGGCCGGCGTCGCGGCGGTTATGGGCGGCGAGGCGCAGGTAGGCGCGGGTCTCGGCCATGATGAGGGCCGGGCCCATGCCGTGGCCGCTGACGTCGCTGACCACCAGGCCCACGTCGCCCTCGGGCATGGTGAGGAAGTCGTAGTAATCGCCGCCGGTTTGCACGGCGGGGTAGGTTTTGCCGGCGATATCCAGGCCGGGGACCTGCGGCGCCCGACGCGGGAAGAGGCGCTGCTGAATCTCCCGAGCCAGCCCGAACTCCTCCTCGGCCGCGCGCAAGGCTCGTTCCGCCGCACGGCGGGCGGTGATATCGCGCACAAAAGCGATGTGGTAGCGCTGGTCGGGCAGTTCCATCTCGCTGAAGGCCACTTCCAGGGTGACCTCCTCCCCGCCCGCGCGGCGGCCGATCATTTCGATCACCCGGCCGCCCGGTTGCGCCGCAGACTCGGGGGAGGCCGTGCCGGTTTCGGCCGGAGTGACCAGCGCCTCGAAGGGCTGCCCCACCAAGGCGGCGGCCGGGCGGCCAAACAGCGCTTCGGCGGCCGGATTCACGAAGGCTACGCGGCCGCGCTCGTCCACCATCAAGATCGCGTCCGGCGAGCTTTCCCAGAGCCGCCTCAGGCGCAGTTCTCCGGTGCGGCGCTCGGCCCGGTTGCGGGCTTCGCGCAACTCGCGTTCCACCACGGGCACCAGACGGGTCAAATTCCCTTTGCGCAGCGAATCGTGCGCCCCGGCCTTCATCAGGGCCACGGCGGTTTCCTCGCCGATGCCGCCGGACACCACAATAAACGGCACATCCTGGCCGGACTCTTTGACCAGCCGCAGCGCCTGGGCGGCATCCAGCCCGGGCATCTGATGGTCGGCCAGGACCAGGTCCCAACGCTCCTGTTTCAGGGCGTTTTGCAGGTCCGGGGCGGTGTCCACGCGGCGGCTGGTCACCTCGTAACCGGCGGTCTGCAACAGCCCGACCGCCAGTCGGGCGTCGAATTCCGAGTCCTCGACGACCAACACGCGCAGCGGCGTCCGCGGATTGGGGACGACGGCAGACATGCGCGCAGCGTAGGCAACTGCCCGAAAGCGTGGCCAGCCCAAAGCGCGGGCGCGCGCGGTCCGGCCGCGGGCCAGGTGTGGCGCGTGTTGCGGCTCGCCGGCGCGGGCGCGGGGGCTACTTTTGCGGCGTGCGGACACGCGCCCTGCAAGTGCGCTCGGGTCACACGCCCCAAAGTCTGGCCGCCGGATTACGTCCGGCGGACGGGCTGTTGCTGCTGGAAAGCGTCGGGCCGTGGGCGGTGCCGGGGCATTTCTCGTTTGTGGCTGCGGCCCCCGCACTGGTGCTGCGCGGCTCGGGTGCGCACGGCCTGGCCCGGCACGCGGGTGGGCGGGTGGAGCAAGCCCACGGCAATCCCTGGCGCTGGCTGGAGGCCTGGCTGGCCCGCTGGGACCTGGGCGCGGAAATTGACCTTCCCCTGCCCGCCGGTTTTTGCGCGGGGTACTGGGGTTACGAACTGCGGCAGTTTATCGAGCCCAAGTTGCGTCCGCATCCCGTGGCGGACCTGCCGTTGCCTGATTACTGGCTGGGGTTTTACGACAGCCTGGTGGCGTTTGACCACGAAAGCGGCGGGGTGTGGATTGTCTCGACCGGCCTGCGCCCGGACGGCTCGCGCTCGGCGCGGCTGCGGGACGAACGGATGGACTTTTGGCGGCGTCGGCTCGAAAGCGACCGGCCCGCGCCGCCCCCTTCCCCTGCCCTGCCCCACGCTTCGGCCCTGACTGCGGAACTGGACGAGGCCGCGTTTGCCCAGCGGGTGCTCCAGGCCCAGCGGTACATCCGCCAGGGCGACATTTACCAAGTGAACCTGGCCCGCCGCTGGGCCGTGCCCGGGGGCGTGGACGCCTGGGCGTTGTACCGCGCGCTCAGCCGACATTCGCCGGCGCCGTATGCCGCGTACCTCGAGACGGCGGACTTTGCCGTGGTTTCGTCATCGCCGGAGTTGTTTCTGCGGATGGACGGCGTGGCCGTCCGCACGCGGCCCATCAAGGGCACGCGGCCGCGCGGAGCCACACCAGCGGAAGACGGGGCGCTGGCGCGGGAATTGTGGGACAGCGCCAAGGAGCGCGCCGAGCTGACGATGATCACTGACCTGCTGCGCAACGATCTGGGCAAGGTATGCAGCTTCGGCTCGGTGCGCGTGCCGGAGTTGATGCGGCTGGAGGCGTTCGGGCAGGTGCAGCATTTGGTGTCCACGGTCGAAGGCCGGCTCCGGGTCGGGGTGACGCATCTGGCGGCGCTGGAGGCGTGTTTCCCGGGCGGCAGCATCACCGGCGCGCCCAAGTTCCGGGCGATGCAGGTCATTGACGAACTGGAGCCGGCGGGCCGCGGGCCGTACACGGGCGCGCTGGGCTACCTGGGGTTCAACCGCCAGAGCCAGCTCAGCCTCATCATTCGCGCCGCCTTTTGCGCGGCGGGCGCGGCCTGGTATTGGGCCGGCGCGGGCATCGTGGCGGATTCGGACCCCGCGGCCGAGTGTGCCGAGACGCTGGCCAAGGCCCGCGGGTTCCTCGAATGCCTTGACAACGCCGGGCGGGAAAGCCACAGCTTGGAGCAAGCCGCGCCGAGCGGTCGGCCGGCAAAGGAAGCAGGCAAAGAATCCGCATGGTCGTGTACGTAAATGGCGAACTGGTTCCCGAGGCCGAAGCCCGGCTCTCGGTGTTTGACCGCGCCTTTCTGTACGGCGACAGCCTGTTTGAGACGCTGCGGGTGTGCAACGGCCGGGTCTTCCGCTGGAACCAGCACCTGGACCGCCTCCAGCGCAGCGCCGCCGCGCTGGGTTTTCAACTCCCCTGCCCGCCCGCCGACCTGCGCCGTGCCGCCCGCCTGCTCCTCGAGCAAAACGGCTGCACCGACGCGCTGTTGCGGCTGACCCTCACCCGCGGCGTCGGCCCGCGCGGCTACTCGCCCGCCGGCGCTCATTCGCCCTCGGTGGTCATGAGCCTGCACGAGGCCCCCGCGCTCGAACCGGAGCCGGTGCCGCGCTGGCGCGTGGTGACCAGCCAAATGCGCCTGGCGCCGGGCGACCGCCTGGCCATGCACAAGACCGGCAGCAAGCTCTTCCAAGTGCTCGCCCGCCAGGAGGCCGAGGCCGCCGGGGCGGATGAAGCACTGCTCGTGAACACCAACGGCGAGGTGGCCGAGGGGGCGAGCGCCAACCTGTTCTGGGTGCGCGGCGGGGTGATCTACACCTCGCCCACGGCGGTGGGGATGTTGCCCGGCGTGACCCGCGCGGTGGTGCTGGAGATTTGCGCCCAGCAGGGCCTCACGGTCAAAAAGCGCCTGCTTCAGTTGGGCCAGCTCGTCAACTCGGACGCCTTGATCTTCACCAACAGCGCCCACGGCGTGGTCGAGGGCCGCGTGCTCGACGGCCACGAATTCCCCGGCTCCGAGCTGGTCGGCCAACTGCGCCGGCTCTACGTCGAGTTGGTCCGCAAAGAGTGCGGCGTGACCACCGCCACGCCGCAGGACCGCCAACCGGCCAACGTCGCTTGAACGCTGCCGCCCCCGACTCCCCGCCCTCGCCCGCCCCGCCGCGCCTGCGCGATCTGAAGGCCGCCGCCCAGTTGCTCAAGCCGCTCCTGCTCGTGGGCCGGGCCGGGGTCACGCCCGCCTTCATCGCCGCGCTGGACGAGGCGTTGCGCGCCCGTGAGTTGGTGAAAATCCGCTTCAGCGAGCACAAGACGGAGAAGAAAACGCTCGCCCCGGCGCTGGCCGAGGCCACGCACAGCCGGCTGGTCATGCAGGTGGGACACGTGGCGGTGTTTTATCGGCCGCGCCCGCCGGCCCCGGCGTCGGCAGCTCCGCCAGCCTGAATGAGCGCCGCGGACCAGCCCGGTCTCACGGGCCAATTCGCTCCACGACCACTTGGTTGAACCAATGCGCTGCGGTTCCCGGCGGACAGGAGCGCGCCGTGACCCGCTCGCTCAGGCCCAGGTCCACAACTTCCACGGGCGGCTCGGCGTCCGCCGCGGGCGACCACGCGCGCAGGTCGGGCGAGCCCAGGATGCGCACACGGGCATCGGCCAATCCTTTGGGCCGGGTATAGCGCAGCAGCAGGCAAGGAGCATTTCCGCCGGCGGCTTCGACGGCCCACGCCAACAAGTCGCCTGGCCGGACCGGCGTCCGGGGCGGCGCGGCCAGCGCGTACTTCACGAAATTTGGGACACCGTCCCCGGCGGGCGCAGCGTCCGGGCCGCTGACGCTCGGGTCGGCGAGTTCCTCGGGGCTGAAGTGCTCGTGTCGCCAGCGCTCGAATCCGGTCAGGGCCGGCGGGGCGACCTCGACCTCGTACCAGAGCGTCGCGGCGTCAGCCGGCGCGCTCAGGCGGGTGAAGCCCGTGCCCTCGGCCTGCGGGGTCATTGCCTGGCGGCGTTGGCCGCGTTCGTCGAGAATCCAGGCGCGGACGCGCGCAGCGGGCACGGGCAGGCGCAGCGTCCACGGCACCACCTCGAGGCGCGTGGGCGCGCTGCCCCACTGGTTGCCCACGGAGTCTTTGTTGGCGTCTTTCCACTTCATGCCGGTGTTTTCGATCCAGCCGCTGGCGATGACCAAGAAGGTGCCGTTGGTAAACGAGTCGCCCCGCACCACGGTCAGGCCCACCGAGGCCCACGGGAGTTCGACCGGAGAAGCGGTCACTTCCAACTCGCCCAAGGCAAGGGTGCGCCCGGTGATGTAGCCCACGGCGGTTCGAGTGCGCGGGCTGTCCACCAGCATGTACCCGCGGCCCGGGCCGTTGTTGAGCCAGCGCACCGCCAGCGGGCCTCCCGGCGGCGGGGGATTCGCGGGTGGATTCGTGAGCCCCGGGGGATTCTCGCCCACCGCCACGCTCAAGCGGGTGTGGAACGCCCACGCGGCCGGCACACCAAGCTGGCCGCTGTTGAAGACGTACCACGCCCCGGCGCGGGTGAGCAGCAGGTCCAACTCGCGTTCCGGCGTCAGCGCTATCACAACCTCGTTGGTCAACGGCGCCACGTCGCCGCGCCGAAACAGGTTCGCCGCCAGGAGCAGGTTGGCCATCTTGGGCGGGTGCTGAGCGGTGTCGAAGAACCCGCGAATCCGGCCCATTCCCACGCCGTCGTGGCCGGGGCCGTAGTCGAAGAGCCAGAGGCCGTCCCAGTCTTGGAGCGCCGCCTGCGCGGCGAGCATGACCGGCCCCTCGGCGCCGTAATAGTTCGGCGAGGGGTGCTGGTATTCAGTGACGGTGAACGGTTTGCCGCGGATGCGCTGGCGGCTGAGGCTGGTGAGAGTGTTGTCGCTGTTGGTCGTGGTGACCATCGAGACGTTGGGCACGAACCAATTCACCGCGTCCCAGGGCTGTCCGGGGAACTGCGGGTGCTGCCAGTAGGCGTGCGAGTCCACCACGTCCAGCCGGCTCTGCACCGTGGCGGGGCTGTTGGCCAGGATGGTGCCGAAGATCAAGCCCGGGTAGCCGCACTGGTTCCGCACGTGCGTGACCATGGCGTCGTAATAGGCGACCTCGCGGTCGCGCAGGAATGCGAGCCAGTCGCGCCGTGCGGCGGTGGTGCCGGTGAAGCCGTCGCCCGAACGGAGGACGTTGGGGACGTTGCGTCCGGCCAGCGAGGTTCCGGGGGGCCACGCGCCCACGGTGCCGCCGCGGTGAAAGCGCACGTCCGCCAGCCACACACTGCCCAAGCGCGTGCCCATGCCGCCGAAGTTCACCCGCGTGTTGCTGTCCACCTTGCCGCTGGGCAGGGCCGCCACGAAGGTGTTGGTGAAGGTTTGCCATTGCGTGGTTAGGCGCACCGTGCGCGAGAAGCCCACCGGCTGCCAGGGGTCGTGCGCCTGCATCACGGCGACGTCCAGGTCGGCCGCCGCGTCGGCCCGGGCGGAAAAGATGAGCGTGTACACCTGGGTGTTCGAGACGGACAGGCCGGGCTGGTTGAACTGCACGTGCCAGCCGGCCGAGCCCGTGCGCGTGGTGGTGATCTTGGCCGCCGGCGCACCGTTGAAGTCGGTGGTCCGGGTGAACGTGGCGGTGGCGCCGGAGTGCTGTTCGAGCGTCCAGCCGGTGCTGCCACTGGCGAAGTCGCCGTTGCGCAGCAGATTTGGCCCCAGCGGCTGCTGGATGGGTTGCCAGGCGGCGAGCAACGCCGCGTCGTCGGCGTAGCGCGCGGCCAGCCAGTCGTTCCAGTGCGCGCGCAGGTCGGCGGCGTAGCGGGCGGGCAAGCGGTCCAGTCCGCCTTCGTACCACTTTTGAATCAGGCCGTTTTCATTGATGATTTCGACGAAGGCCACCACCGGGTCGCGCGCCAGCGGCAGGCCGGTGAAGCGGTTGGTGGGCGTGAGCAAGCGCGTGGCGTATTCCTTGTGCAGCTCGAGGGCGGTAGCGTTGAAGAACCCCAGCAGATGCTGCTCTTTCCAGTCCATCGTGGTGACCTCGGGGCCCAGGCCGTCGCCGGAGCGGTACTCGCGCCCGACCAGCAGGTTGATGTTGGCGTAAATGCCGTGCGCCTTGAGACGGGCAATCAGGAAGTGCAACCGCTCGAGCTGGGCGGGGTTGACGTTGCGGCTGCTGGTGGCGGTGTAGCTGAGCAGGCCGCCGCCCGTGGCCCAGGGCGCGTCCATGTGGTGGAAGCGGACGTTGTTGATGCCGAACTTGGCCAGCCGCGCCGCCACCGCCTCGGCCTTGTTGGTGGGCATGAATGGCGAATCGCCGGCGAAGTTCATGCCCAGAAACCGGACGCGCTCGCCCCGCACCACAAAATGCCCCGCCGCGTCCACGCCCACGCGGTCTTCCGGGCCGAAGATCGGGCGGTTCAGGCCGGAGAAATCCGTGACGCCGGGTGAGGCGTCGTTCCAGGGCAGCACAAACGAAGCAATTTCGGACCGGGTCGGTCCGCAGCAGGTGGCGGCGGCCGTCAGTGCAGCAAGAACGCGAAGCTTCATGGCAGTTAAAAAAGCCACTCCCGTGCCAGCCGGTCACGCGCCGCTTACATCAAGGGATGCCGGGTCGGCGTCGCGGAGGCCGCGACCGGGAACGCAGGCGTTGCCCCGGCCGGCTCGGCAGTTTTTCCTGCCGGGGGCGGCACCAACAGCCGCTCGATTTCCGCGTAGCTGTCCACGATGTGCGTGGCGTCGGCCAGTTGCTCGCGCGGGAGGGAGTTGGTGATGGCGATGACTTCCATGCCCGCTGCGCGCGCCGCGGCGACGCCGGCCGCGGAGTCTTCGATGACGCAACAGCGCGCGGACGGCACGCCCAGCAGGCGCGCGGCGTGCAGGAACACGTCCGGCGCGGGCTTGGTTTTGCCCACGTCCTGCGTGCTGGCCACGGCGGAGAAGAAGCGACGGAGCTGCTTCATGGCCAGCACTTCGTCAATGACCGGGTGGTTGGAGCCCGAGGCCACGGCCAGCCGGTAATGGGGCGCCAGTTTTTCGAGCAGTTCCGGCAGGCCGGGGAAGATGGGCTGCTCGCGCCGGAGGATTTCGATGAGCCGGTTTTGCTTGGCGGCCAGAAGCTCCTCCAACGGCTGCGGCGGCCGGTGTTTCTCGATGAAATCCAGCCACAGGGCGCGGTCCGAGCGGCCGATGTAGTCCGGGAAGTGGATGCCGTGGTTTTCGCCGTAGCCCAGCTCGTGGAAAATCTCGCGAAAGGCGCGTTCGTGGCGGGGTTCGCTGTCCACGATCACGCCGTCCATGTCGAAAATGATGGCGTCGAAACGCTTCATGGCAGGATCGGGCCGCGCGGACCGGCTCAGGCAAACGTGGCCAGCGGCCGCTCGACCAGGTGCAGCAGGTTACCCTCCGGGTCACGGAAAAACAGCACCCGCCCGCCGCCGCCGGCCGGCTTGACAGGCTCGGGAAACGCCACGCCGCGCGCGGCCAGTGCGTCCCGCGCGGCCTCGAGCGAGTCCACGCGCAGCGCCACGTGCCGCCAGCCGGCGAGGGTGTTGTCGCCGGTGTCCGCCACTGCGCGGCCTGCGGCGTACAATTCCAGCAGCGGGCCCCCGCCCGGCAGGGCCAGAAAATACGCCGGCGGTGGCCCGGCCTGGCTGAGCACCACCCACGCGTCCAGCACGTGCACGTACCAATCCTTCAGCGCCTCGGGGTCACGCGCCGGCAGGCCGATATGTTCGATGCGCGCGTTGATCACGAGGGCCTCCGGGCCGCCCGCGGGGCGCGGGCTGGGTTCACGTTGGGAGCAGGTTGTTCCGCCAGGGCGAGCAAGCGGCGGAACTCGGGCTCCCCCACCGGCATCACCGAAAGCCGGGACTGGCGGATCAAGGGCAGATTTTTGAGCGCCGGGTCGGCCTTGATTTCGGCCAGGCTGACCGGTCGCGGCAGGGCGCGCACCGGCTTCAAGTCCACCGCTACCCAGTCGCCGTCGCGGGCCGTAGGGTCCGGGTAGGCGGCCCGGGTGACCTGGGCCAGCCCGACCACGGCGCGCTCGGCGCCGCTGTGGTAGTACAGGACCGGCTCGCCGGGTTGCATGGCCCGAAGGTGGTTTCGCGCCTGGAAATTGCGCACGCCGGTCCACGCGGTGCCGCCGTCGGCGACCAACTGCGCCCACGGATAATCGGCGGGTTCTTGCTTAACCAACCAGCAGTGTTGCGGCATGGGCACACCGTAGCCCGGGTTGGGACCGCGTTGAAGCAGAATCGCGGTGGCCGCGCGGACAGATGGACCTTTCAGACGGCGCGCGCTGCCGGGCCAGACCGGTGATTCAACGCCGCCAGGGTGCGCGCGAAAATTTCCTCCGGCGAACCCTCGGCCGACACGGGCACCAGGAGTCCCAGCCGATGGTAATAATCGGTCAGGGGCGCGGTGTTTTTCTGGTAGGTCTCCATGCGCACGCGGATGGCTTCCGGGCGGTCGTCCTCGCGTTGGAAGAGCGGGCCGCCGCAGTGGTCACACACCCCGGGAACGCGCGGCGGGCGGGTGGTGACGTGGTACACCGCCTTGCATTGTGCGCAGGTGCGGCGCCCGCTGAGCCGCTCGACAATCGCCTCCAGCGGCAGCTCGTAATTGATCACCCCGTCCAGGGTCATTTGCTCCTCCGCGAGCAGGCGGGTCAATGCCTCGGCCTGGGCCACCGTGCGGGGAAAACCATCCAGAAGAAACCCGCCCCGGCAGCGGAGACAGTCTTTGCGCTCGCGGACCATGGCCAGCACGGTGGCATCGGGCACCAGTTCGCCGCGGCGCATGTATTCGAGGGCCTCGTTCAACGCCGGGGTGCGTTCGGCAGGACTCAGTGCTTTGGCGGCGCGAAAGACATCGCCGGTCGAGAGGTGACAGGCGCCGAGGCGCTCGTGCAACAGCTCGGCCTGCGTGCCCTTGCCCACGCCGGGCGCGCCCAGCAGGATCAAGCGCCAAGGGCGGACGAGGTCAGCCGGCGGAGCCGAGCATTGCGCGGTACCGCCCGTGAGCCAGGCGGCGCGGTCGTTGGTGTGCGTCATGGCGGAGCTAGCAAGGTTTGCGCGCGTCCCGAGCCTGGGCCCGCAAGGCCCGGCCCGGCTTGGCGGGCGACAAACTGGCATGTCCCCCGCCGGACGGCTACACCGCACTTGGCCAGCGCTGGTCTTTTTTTGTGCGCCGGACCGCTGGCACGCCAGGGGGCCCGAAGTCGCAAGGCAGGCCGGTTCAGACCGCGGTCTTCACGGGAGACTCCGCGGGTTGTTCGCCTTTTCTAGGAGGTCACGCCGCGTCGCGACGCCGCAAAAAGCAAAAGCGGGGGAATCGTGACGACTCCCCCGCTTTGATTTGGTCCGGGTCGGTTATTGGACGGAAAGCAGGAAGTACTGTTCCGTGCCTGTGACCGGAACGGTCACCGATTTCAGCGTGCCGTCGCCGATGATCGGTGCGCCCAGCGGCGACCAGGCGCCGGTGATGGGGCTTTTACTGTGCAACTGGTAAGTGCAACCGCTCGCGCTGCTCCAAGAAACAATCACGTCAGACCCGTTTCGCGCGATGGTGAGCGACGGCGGCGAACAGATCACCACCTGGGTGAGTGCCGGTGGCGGCACCTGCCAGCCCAGGAAGCCGTTGTTGTCCAGCGCCGTCCACCGCAGCAGCCAGTTGTTGGTGTGGAACGCGCCCTTGTAGGGAGCGGGCACGTAGAACCCGTCGTTCGGCGGCGTGGACCAGGCCGCATAGACGGGGCTGTTGGGCCCTTCCGGCACGGGAAGCAGGCGTGCGTTGTTCACCCGGCTGATGCCGCGCAGCAGGGGGTCGGCTTCGGGGTTGAGGTCCAGCGACGCAGTGGGAAGGCTCCCCAACGCCCCATTGCCCTGCGTGCACCGCCAGAACAAGTTGTTCTCCAGCACCGGCACCGCGTTGGTCCCCAGCACCAGCTTCCGCCCGTCAAACTCCGCAAACACCGCGTTGCGAACCTCCGCCCGACTCCGCTGCCGAATCACCAGCGCCTCGTTGCCCGTGTCGGTGCCCGTCCCCGCCCCAATCGCCGTCCAGTTATACACCTGAAACGTGCTCTCAAAGGGGAAACTGCCCTGGGCATCCAGTTCGTTGGGTATCCCGTTGAACTCGCCCCCCTCGTCCCGCGCATCCTGCGCCTGGATCGTAAACCAGAACTGGTTCTTGCCGCTGTAGCCCTGGTCAGTGTCAAACGAGTCGTCGTCGTTGAAGGCGCTGACCAGATACTTGGTGTTGACAGTGCCCCCGAAGAACTCGAACCCGTCGTCGGCAATCAGGTAGCACTCCACATACTCGAGGGTCGTGCCCCGGCCCACACCGCCCAACGACAGCCCGTTGATTTCCTTGTTGGCTTCAATCTGTTTGCCGCCGTGCCGAATGGACACGTAACGGAGGATGCCCGAGTTGTCGTCCGGATCGTCGCCGCCGAAGCGGAACAGCGGCTCGCCACCGTAGGCCGCCGGGGCGAAGGCGTCGGGCAGGCCTTCATACACATCCTGGATGGGGGTGAGGTTGAGCCGGATGGAGGAGTTGATGGGGGCGCGGCCGTTGATGACGATGCCGCCCCACTGACCACGACTGCCCGCACCGCTGACGGGCATGTCGAACGGATCGTTCACGTCATCCTGCTCCGCCGTGAAGATGATGGGGTTGCAGGCGGTGCCTTCGGCAAAAAGTTTGGCTCCACGGTTGATGACGAGGCAACCGAAGCCGCCGGGGATGCCGTCCTGGACGGTGTAGGAGCCGTTGCGGCCCTTGACCACCGTGCCGGCCTCGATGGTCAGCGAGGCGTTGGAGAGCACATAGACGAAGTTGGTCATCACGTAGGTGTTGGTCGCATACCACGTCACGTGGTTGGTGATGAAGCCGCCGACGTAAACGATGTTGGACGGCTGGTTGAAGAGCGTGCCCAGAATGAGGTTCTGGTCCAGCGCCGTCCAACCGCGCATCCAGTTGTCGCACGCATCGAACGCGCCCTTGTAGTTGACCGGCGTGTAGAACCCGTCGTTCGGCGGCGTGCTGTAACCGGTGAAAACCGGGCTGTTGGGCAGCGGGCGAGGATCGAGTCGGCTGTTCTGGCCGCGATCAATGCCGCGCAGCAGGGGGTTGGCTTCGGGGTTGAGGTCCAGCGACGCAGTGGGAAGGCTCCCCAACGCCCCATTGCCCTGCGTGCACCGCCAGAACAAGTTGTTCTCCAGCACCGGCACCGCGTTGGTCCCCAGCACCAGCTTCCGC
>Ga0272446_1006047_pt1 | contig 12908 bp, 12 predicted proteins | sample YNPCB0061_FD_194587 | JGI IMG/M metagenome (GOLD analysis project Ga0272446, IMG submission 194587) | Hot spring microbial mat communities from Yellowstone National Park, WY, United States - YNP-CB-006-1 | ecosystem: Environmental > Aquatic > Thermal springs > Hot (42-90C) > Sediment | place... | reverse complement strand
GCGTCGAGGGGATCGTGTCGGCGTTCTTCGCGAAGGTCGGGGTGCCTGTGCTGGCGGACCTTCGCCTGGAGGTTCAGGGCGCCGACGTGTACGACGTGTTCCCCAGGCGGATGCCGGACCTGTTCGCGGGCGGCCAGATCGTCGTGGCGGGCCGCTACCGAGGCAGCGGCCCCGCCGCGGTGCGGCTTGTTGGGCGCATTGACGACCGTGAGGAAGCCATCGTCGCGCCGAAGGCGCTGGGCGGCGCCGAGCCGCGCAGCTCCCTTGTCCCGCGCATATGGGCCGCACGAAAGATCGGCTACCTGCTGGATCAGGTCCGGCTGAACGCGAACCCGGAGGTGATCGACGAGATCGTGCGCCTCTCGCGCGACTACGGGATCATCACCCCGTACACGTCGTACCTGGCCGACGAGCGCCAGGACGGCATCGTGCGACCTGGGGTCGGCGGTGACCGCCGGGCCTACACCCTGGACGCGGCAACGGTGGCCGCTCAGGAGCGCGAGTCCGCGCTAGAACTGCGGGCGATGGTCTCCGGGCGCGAGGAGACCGGCGCCATCGAGGCGCACCGGTCGCTCAACGCGGCCGGTCTCCAGCGAGCGGCTCGCGCGCCAGCCGGAGGCCAGGGAGGGTTCGGCGGGGGGCTGAGGCCGGGCGCTGGTCAGTCGGTCTACCTCGGCGCCTTGGAAGGGCAGGATCGGCGCAAGGCGTCGGTGGACTTCCACCGCGCGGCGGACCTCCTCTCGGCTCCGCAGGGCGGCCGGCGCGCCGAGGCCCCGCTCTATCGTCAGGTCCAGGAAGTGGCGCGCGTTCAGGCGGTCGCCGGCCGGGTCTTCTACCGGCGCGGTGGCGTCTGGTTCGACAACGGCTACCATTCGGGGCAGAGCGTGCTGCGTGTCCGTGCGGCGAGCGAGGCGCATCTGCAGTTGGTGCGGGCGCGGCCGGAGCTGGCACGCTTCGCCGGCGTGGGCGACGAAGTCGTGATCGTGGCGGGGCGCGTTGCGGTGCAGTTCGGGCGCGAAGGCAAGGAGACTCTCACCGAGGCGGAGATCCGCGAGGCCACGAGCGGGTGACGGCCGGTGGCTAAGCGGGTGGCAAGAGGCGCGGGACCCGCTTCCCGCGCCTCTCGCCGTCGGAAGGTTAGGGGGCCGGGAGCGTCGTAACCTCCCCGCGCGCGGGCACAGCCTCCACCCGCAGAGGTGGTGGCGGCATCTGGAGCCCCGCACAGGAGCGAAGGCAATGCCCTACTGCGCGTCGGACGTGGCCGCCTCCCTGCGAGCCTCGCGGCGGCACTTTCTGAGACACCTGGTGGGTCTGGCGCCCGACCAGTGGGACTGGAAGCCCTACCCGGAGTGCATGAGCGTCCGCGAAACGCTGGCCCATCTCGTGTGCGACGATCGGGCGGCCCTCGAGGCGCTGCAGACCGGTAGAGAGCCCGACTACGCCGCCCACCAGGAGGCGGAGCGCGACATCGAGGCGCTGCGCGGCATGCTCGACCGATCGCACGACATGCTGTGTGAGGCGATCGAGCGGGACCTCGTGGACAAGGCCATCGACGCCGAGGTCAGCGCCTATGGCGCACCGGTGAAGCTCGGGGCGCTCGCCGTTATCCTCTGCTCGGAGGACTACTATCACGCCGGGCAGGTGGCGTACATCCGACAGGCGACGGACCCGTCGTGGGACTACTACCAGGCCATCTACGGTGATTGACGGAGCGACGGAGCACAACGGGCCCGGTTCGCCGCAGGGTGGCGTGGAGGCCACGGCGCCAGGAAGATGCGGCATCGTTGGGAACCCGAGCGACATGTACGGTGGCTCCGTGCTGAGCATCGCCACCGCGGAACGAGCCACCTGCCGCGTGCGTTCCGCGGAGGGCCTGGTCCTGTCCTCCTCAGGACGGGAGTGCGCCGTTCGGGACGCGCGCGATCTGGAGGCCGCCGGGGACCTCCTCGATGTCTTGCGGGCGGTCGCGCGGTGGTTCGAGCTGGATGCCCGCGCCGGGCTCCGCATCGAGACGGCGACGGACGTCCCCATGCAAGCCGGCCTGGCGGGCTCGACTGCCCTGGTGGTTGCCGCGGTCGGCGCGCTGGACGCGTGGTTCGGCTGGGGATGGCACCCCTGGCGGATCGCGGAGACGGCGCGCAAGGTCGAGTTTCAGCAGTTAGGAGTGTTGTGCGGGCTGCAGGACCAGCACATGGCCGTCTTCGGGGGCCTGAACTTCATGGACTTCCGGGGCAAGGAGATGCTGGAGCAGCGCGATGACGAGCCATTGGCAACCGTGGAGCCGCTTGCCGGGCGGTGCGTCCTTCCGCCGCTGGTGGCCGCCCACACCGGCGTTCGCCATCACTCCGGCGCCGTGCACCGCACCCCGCGCGAGCGCTGGCTGGCGGGCGAAACGGAGGTGGTCGAGGCCTACCGGAGGATCGCGGAGATCGCACGCCTGGCGAAGCGAGCGCTGCTCGACGGCGACTGGCCTGCCCTCGGCTCGCTGATGAACGAGAACCACGCCGTCGTCGCCGGATTGGGCGGCTCCGGTCCTGAGAACGACCGGCTCATCGACGTCGCCCGCTCGGTCGGCGCCTGGGGCGCGAAGCTGGCGGGAGCGGGCGGTGGAGGCACTGTGCTCGCGCTCTGTCCCGATCCGGTCGCGATGGGGCAGTCGCTGCTCGCCGCGGGGGCGGACAGGGTCCTCTTCCCCCATGCCGGACCGGGTCTGACGGTGAGGCGGCTCTAGGACCGGGGCGGGCCGTGGGCGGCGCCGGTCGTGTACGAGGGGAGCGTCCCGCGCGACCGTTCCCGTATGGCACGGCGGGCATCGCACGCGAAGGTGGTCGCGCCCCGGAGGTGACCCTGTGCACGCGCTACTGGCGCTGGGAGCGCCGACCTACACGCTCGACCGCGAGCAATGGCTGCCTGGCTCTTTGCAGGAGGTCTTCGCCTTCTACGAGGACCCCCGCAACCTGGCGCGCATCACGCCGGGCCGTATGGGGTTCCGCATCGTGAAGATGCAGCCGCCCACGATGGGGCAGGGCGTGGTCATCGACTACCGGCTGACGATCTTCGGTCTCCCTGCGCGCTGGCGGTCGCTCATCGAAGCATGGGAGCCGCCGCGTCGCTTCGTGGACCTCCAGCTCTCGGGGCCGTACATCCTCTGGCGGCACGAGCATCGCTTCGAGGAGCAGGGCGGCGGCGTTCTCGTGAGGGATCGCGTGGACTACCGGCTCCCCTTCGGTCCGCTGGGCGCGGTGGCGCACGGGCTGGCGGTTCGCCGAGAGCTGGAGCGCATCTTCGACTACCGTGCTCAGGTGACGGCCGATCTGCTGGGCGACGGGCGCGTTCTTCGGCACGCGCCGGCCGCCTGAAGGCGCGCTCTACGCCCGCTCCTCTCCTAGCCGCAGCGTCAGCGCCGAGTCGACCAGGCGGAAACCCATCGAGAAGTAGAGGTTCTGGGCCCGGTAGTTCTCGGAGCCGGTGGTGAGCCAGACGCTCGCGCACCCCATGGCCACCAGGTGCGCAATGGCAGCGCGCAGGAGCGCGCGCCCCAGCCCTCTGCCTCGGGCTCTCTCCTCCACGCCGAGCCCTTCGATGTACCCGACGGATGCTCCGGCCGGATGCTCGCCTCGGTGCGGGCGCACCAGGTCGTACTGGCACGTCCCCGTGACCCCCGCTTCGTCCATCGCGCGAACGACGGGCCGCCCGTCGGCGCGCCGTCCCCTCTCGACAGGCGGGCCGTTGGTGTCGGGCGACGCCGTCGGCTCGTCGCAGGCGAGACACAGCTCACGGTACCGGATGCGGAACCCTCCGCGACTAAGCACCCGAACCAGCAGAGCGTTGCTTTCGATGGCGCCGCAATAGCCCGCGTTGTAGAACGGCGCCCCGAGAGACTCCAGCGGGTCGAAAGCATAGATCACGTTAGCGCCCTGGAGCCGCAGCTCCTGCGCGGCGTGCGCAAGGAGGGCCTAGGCCGCGCCTTCGGAGGAGCGCTCCGCGAAGAACGGGCCGAACACGAGGCCGTCGCCAGACTTCGCAAGCGTCCAGCGGTCGCCGGGGGGATGGGAGAAACCGATGCGCGCGAAGGCAACGGGGCACTGGTCATCTTCTGCGACCAGCAGTGCCGGCTGGGTGAGATGGGCAGGGTGCCTGCCGAACGCCCTGCCGAACTCCTCGAGGCTCGGCGGAAAACCGTGAGACGCGCAGCGGGTCGCCTCCAGGTAGAGCCGGTGCAGCAGCGGGAGATCGGACGACCGGGCAGGGCGGAGTCGCATTCCAAGAGGCCTCAGCAAGGGGGTCCGCCATTATAGGGCGGTCCTGCGGAGGCGGTCAACGCCGGCATCCAGCGGGCATGAAGGAGCGGGCCCGCGGCGTATGGAATGAGAGAAGGGGACATCGCTGTCTCCCTCCGGGCGCGCTGGTCGGGCGCCTCGCCCGTCGGTTCGAGGAGGAATCCATGGGCGTTTCAGCTGCAGCGCCGCGCGGCAGGTCGGGCGGCGCCGTTCGCGAAAGCCTCAACCCCTACGAGAATGCTCTGCGACAGCTGGAGATCGCTGCTCTGCGATTGGAGCTCGATCCCGGCCTGCACGCGGTTCTGCGAACACCGCAACGCGAGCTCACGGTGAACTTCCCCGTGAAGATGGACAACGGGGTCACGCGCGTTTTCACCGGCTACCGCGTTCAGCACAACACCTCCCGCGGCCCGTCCAAGGGCGGAATCCGGTACAGCCCCATCACGGACCTCGATGAGGTGCGCGCGCTCGCCATGTGGATGACGTGGAAGTGCGCCATCGTGAACATCCCGTTCGGGGGCGCCAAGGGCGGCGTTCTGTGCGATCCGAAGTCGCTCTCCCTCGCCGAACTCGAGCGGCTGACGCGCCGCTACACGACGGAGATCAGCATCCTGTTGGGGCCGGAAACGGACATCCCGGCGCCGGATGTGGCGACGAACCCGCAGGTGATGGCCTGGGTGATGGACACCTACTCCATGCACCGCGGCTACACGGTGCCAGCGGTCGTGACCGGCAAGCCGCTCGCCATCGGAGGATCCGAAGGCCGGGTGGACGCAACGGGCCGCGGCATCGTCATCGCCGCGCGCGAGGCGGTGCGTCAGAGGGGCTTCTCGCTCCAGGGCGCCTCCGTGGCCATCCAGGGATTCGGCAACGTGGGCTCGGCTGCCGCTCGCATCTTCGTGGAGAACGGGGCAAGGGTGGTCGCCGTCTCCGACGCCATGGGCGGTGTATGGAACGCCCGCGGGCTCGATGTGAAGGCGCTCCTGCAGTACGCGCGACGGGAGGGGTCGGTCGTCGGTTTCCGCGAGGCGGAACCGCTGAGCAACGCGGAGTTGCTCGAGGCCAAGGTAGACCTTCTGGTTCCGGCCGCCATGGAGAACCAGATCACCACCGCCAACGCCCATCGCGTGCGAGCCCGCGTGATCGTAGAGGGCGCAAACGGCCCGACGACGCCCGAGGCGGACGCGATTCTGGCGGCCCGCGGCATCTACCTGGTGCCGGACGTTCTGGCCAACGCCGGCGGGGTGATCGTGTCCTACTTCGAGTGGGTGCAGGACCTTCAGAGCCTGTTCTGGTCGGAGGCCGAGGTCAACGAGCGGATGGAACGCATGCTCCTGCGCGCTTACCGCACGGTGGAGGAGGTGAGCCAACGGGAGGAGACGGACATGCGGACTGCCGCGTATCTAGTGGGTGTGCGTCGCGTCGCGGAGGCGACCACAACGCGCGGCATCTACCCGTAGGTCTGCCCTGCGAGCGCGAAGGGTGACGGCCGTTCGCTTCAGGTACAATGTGCCGGCCCCCGGTGAGAAGAGCCGTTCGCGTTGTCCGCGTCGCCTAGTCGATCGATCGAGCGGACACCAGCAGGCAGCGCAGCACGGTACACCGTCGTCTGCGCGCCTTCACGGCGCATCAGGAGGGGTTATGCCGACGTACACGGCGCAGTCCAGGGAAGCAGGGCGCGCGCCCCTGCCTATGGACACAGCGCGGAGCTTCACGGGCGCCTGGTGGCTCCAGCCGGTCCTGACGGTCTGCGCGCTCACCGCGTTCGGGATCTACACCACGATCCGCGCCTTCCAGAACCAGTACTTCTGCTACCCATGGCCCGGCCTCGACGCAGGAGGGATAGCGACGGGAGAGGCGGTTCACGCGGCAACCTACCTGTCCCCGTTCTACTCGCCGTACCTTCCCATCACACTGTCCATCGGCACGTTCGTCGTCTCGCCGGCCTTCTACATCCTTGTGTTTCCACTGGCCTTCCGGATGACATGTTACTACTACCGCAAGGCATACTATCGCGCCTTCTTCTGGGACCCACCGGCGTGCGCGGTGACGGAGCCGCTCGCTGGACCGAGGATGCGCTACACCGGCGAGCGCGAGTTTCCGTTTCTCCTTCAGAACCTGCACCGCTACGCGTTCTACGCGGCGGCTGTCTTCATCGTGATCCTGACGTATGACGCCATCAAGGCGTTCATCTTCACCGATCCGGTGACGGGCGCGCGCAGCTTCGGCATTGGCGTCGGCACGCTGGTGCTCGTCGTCAACGTGGTCCTGCTGGCGCTCTACACCTTCGGGTGCCACTCCTGGCGGCACCTGATCGGCGGTTCGGTGGACTGCTACTCCTGCTCCGGCGGCACACGCACCCGCTACGGCGTCTGGAAGAAGGTGAGCTTTCTGAATAGCCGGCATGCGCTCTATGCCTGGCTGAGCATGTTCAGCGTGGCAGGCGCAGACATCTATGTGAACCTGCTGGCGCGCGGCATCATCACGGACCTTCGGATACTGTGATGGAAGACTACGCAACCATCGACCACGATGTCCTGATTATCGGTGCTGGCGGGGCCGGCCTGCGCGCGGCCATCTCGGTGTGTGAGGCGGGGCTCTCGTGTGGCGTCGTGTGCAAGTCGCTCCTGGGCAAGGCGCACACGGTCATGGCGGAGGGTGGTGCGGCAGCCGCTCTCGGCAACATGGGCGAACCCGATAACTGGAAGGTCCACTTCCGCGACACCATGTTGGGCGGGCAGTATCTGAACAACCCTCGCATGGTGGAGATCTTCGCCAAGGAAGCACCCGAGCGCGTGCTGGAGCTGGAGGAGTATGGAGCTGTCTTCGACCGCACACCGGACGGCCTCATCGCGCAGCGGCCGTTTGGCGGGCACACCTACCGGCGGCTGAACCACGTCGGGGACCGGACGGGCCTCGAGCTGATCCGTACCCTGCAAGACAAGGCCGTCTCGCTCGGCCCAAGCATCTACATGGAGACCACCCTTACGCGGCTTCTGCACAGTGGCGACCGGGTGGTGGGCGCCTTCGGTTACCATCGTTCCACCGGCGAGTTCGTCGCCTTCCGGGCGCGCGCTGTGGTCCTGGCGACCGGCGGCTGGGGGAGGATGTACAAGTTCACGTCCAACTCCTGGGAGTCGACCGGCGACGGGGCTGGCATGGCCTATGCGGCGGGCGCCGAGCTCATCGACATGGAGATGGTGCAGTTCCACCCGACCGGCATGCTGTGGCCGCCCGGAGTGCGCGGCATCCTGGTCACCGAGGCCGTGAGAGGCGAGGGGGGTATCCTGCGGAACAGCCGGGGAGAGCGCTTCATGTTCAACCCCGAGTACATGCCGCGGCATTACGCCGGCAAGTTCGCCGAGTCGGAGGAGGAGGCACACCGCTGGCTGGAGGACAAGGCCAACAACCGGCGTCCCCCCGAGCTGCTCCCGCGTGACGTCGTGTCGCGGGCCATCTATCGCGAAGTGCTGGCCGGGCGCGGGAGCGAGCACGGTGGCGCGTACCTGGATGTCACCCATCGAGGCGCGGACTACATCAAGCGCAAGCTTCCCAGCATGTACGAGCAGTTCCATGCGCTGGGCGACATCGACATCACCCGCCAGCCGATGGAGGTGTACCCGACGATCCACTACACGATGGGCGGCGTGCGCGTGGAACCGGAGACGGGCGCTAGCACGGTGCCCGGGCTCTTTGCGGCGGGCGAGACGGCGGCGGGCGTGCATGGCGCGAACCGTCTGGGCGGCAACTCTCTGACCGATATCCTGGTGTTCGGGAAGCGCGCCGGCGATGGCGCCGTCGCGTACGCCGCCGGCGTCGAGCACGGAGCGCTCTCGCGAGAGGAGATCGCCGAAGAGCAGTCCGTGCTGCTCGCGCCTCTCTCCGGCGGTGAGGGAGAGAACCCGTACGAGCTGAGCCGCGAGCTGCAGGAAGCGATGCAGGCGGGAGCCATGATCGCTCGGGACGAGCCGGGGCTAACGGCGTGTCTGGAGAAGGTGCGGGAGCTGAAGGAGCGCGCGACATCCGTCCGCGTGCCTGGCGACCGAAGGTACAACCCGGGATGGCACACCGCCCGCGACATCCGGTTCTCGCTGGACCTCTCGGAGGCGATCGTGCTGAGCGCTCTCGAGCGGCGCGAGAGTCGCGGAGCGCAGTGGCGGCTGGACTACCCGGAGAAGAGCGAGGAGCTTGGCCGCGTGAACTTCGTGGTTCGGTGCGAGAACGGACGGGCGATGCTCACCTCACGCCCGGTCCCGGAGCCGTCTCCGGAGCTGGCCGCGGTGCTTGAGGAGGCGAGCTGACCATGCGCGACCGTATCACGATCCGCCTCTACCGTGGCGATGGCGTCTCCGGTGAGGAGCGCGACTACGAAGTCACGACGTTTCCTGGGATGGTGGTGCTCGATGCCATCCACCAGATCCAGGGCACGCAGGACAGCACGGTTGCCTGCCGGTGGAACTGCAAAGCGGCCAAGTGCGGCTCCTGCAGCGCGGAGATCAACGGCCGGCCCCGCCTCATGTGCAAGAGCAGGGTGGAGGACTACTGTGACGAGGCCGGCGTCATCCGGGTGCACCCGCTGAAAGCGTTCCCCGTCATCCGGGACCTCGTAACCGATGTGTCGTGGAACTACGACAAGGCGAGACAGATACCCCCGCTCACCGTCGACAAGAATGTTCCGCGCCCGTTTCGGCTTCAGCAGATCGACGTGGACCGCATCCAGGAGTTCCGGAAGTGCATCGAGTGCTTCCTGTGCCAGGATGTGTGCCACGTGATCCGCGATCACAATCGGAAGGACGGCTACTTCGGCCCGCGGTTTATGGTGAAGATCGCGGCGCTCGAAATGCACCCGCTCGACGGCATCGACCGCCGCAGGCAGCTGCGGAACGAGGCAGGCGTTGGCTTCTGCAACATCACCAAATGCTGCGAGGAGGTCTGCCCGGAGCACATCAAGATCACCGACAACGCGATCATCCCTTTGAAGGAACGCGTCGCCGACGACTACTTCGACCCGGTGCGCGCGCTGCTTCGGTTGGTGACCGGCGCGAAACCAGGCAAGCGGTCGCCACACGCGCACGAGTGAGGTCGCGACCTGGGGGCGTCCAGACGCGGGGTAAGCTGGGGGAAACAGACGGGCGCGCCGCTCAGCGCGCCCGTTGCGTTTGCGGCTCCCGGATCGCGGCCACGCCGAGGGTGCTGTTGCTTTCGCCCTCGAGCAGATCGCGCACCGCGGCGGCGATCGCTTCAGCGTCCAGACCGTAGCGACGGCGGAGGTAGGTCTGATCTCCCACGATGGAGGAGAAGCCGGCGCGCAGACCGATGCGGCGGAAGCATCGGGGCAGAATGCCGCTCTCCATGCAGGTCTCCGCCACAGCGCTGCCCAGCCCGCCGATCACCGTGTGCTCTTCCACGGTGACGATGCCGCCGGTCTCGGAGCACGCCGCGAAGATCGCCGCAGAGTCGAGCGGCTTGAGCGTGTGAACGCTCACGACGCGACACTCGATGCCTTCGAGCGCCAGGGACTCCGCAGCGGCGAGGGCCTGCCCCAGAAGCCCTCCGGTGGACAGAAGCGAGATGTCGCGCCCCTCGCGGAGGGTTCGTGCGCGCCCCAGCTCGAACGTCGTCCCGTCAGGCGGAGGATCGCCGGCTCCGGCACGATCGATTCGAAGATAGCATGTGCCTGGCTGGCTGTAGATCGCCAGGGTTGCCTGCTCGGCTTCCCACGCATCGCCGGGGGCTACCACCGTCATCTCGGGCAGGGAGCGCAGGATCGCCAGGTCCTCGGTGGCGTGGTGGGTGATTCCGAGCGCGCCGTAGCTCAGGCCCCCGCCGACCGCCACGATCTTCACGTTCGCGCGATGGTAGCATGCATCGTTGCGGATCTGCTCCAGGCAGCGAAGCGTTGGGAAGTTCGCTATCGAATACGTGTAGACCACGCGACCGGTGAGCGCCAGCCCGGTTGCGACGCCCGTCATATTCTGCTCGCTGACACCCACGTTCAGATACTGGCGCGGGAAGCGCCGCGCGTAGTCCGCCAGCACGCCGAAGCCCAGGTCGCCAGTTACCAGCATCACGCGCGGGTCTTGTTCGGCCAGCGCGGTCAAAGCCCGGACGAAGGCGTCTCTCACCGGTCTGCCTCCAGTTCGCGCACCGCAGCCATGTACTCTTCGCCTCGCGCCGTGCGGTAGTGCCAGAGCACCGAGCCCTCCATGAACGAGACGCCCTTGCCCTTCACCGTGTGCGCAAGCACGCACGTCGGGGCGTCGGGGCGTCGGGGAATGCTCGTGAAGGCCTCAGTCAGCTGGCGGTGGTCATGGCCATCGATCTCGACGACCTCCCATCCGAACGACCTCCACTTGTCGGCGAAGGGCTCCAGTCGCAGCGTCTCGTCCACCGTCGTCAGGCTCTGCAGCTTGTTGTAGTCCACGACGGCAATGAGGTTGTCGAGGCGATGGTGGGCCGCGAAGAGCGCCGCCTCCCAGATGCTTCCCTCGTCGCACTCGCCGTCCCCCAGCACCACGAAGGTGCGCCACGCCGCGCCGTCGAGCCGCGCGCCGTAGGCCAGGCCCGCTCCCACGCTCAGACCGTGGCCGAGAGAGCCTGTGGAGAGCTCGACGCCCGGCACCCCGCGGTGAGAGACATGGCCGCTCAGCTCGGAGCCATTCGCGTAGTGGGTGTCCAGCTTGGCGATGGGGAAGAAGCCTCTCTCTGCTAGAGCGGCGTACACACCGGCTCCTGCGTGACCCTTGCTGAGGATGAAGCGGTCACGCTCCGGCCAGTCGGGGCGCTCGGGGTCCACCCGCAGCACGCCGCCATACAGAACGGCGACGATGTCCGCCATGGAGAAGATGGCGCCAATGTGGGAGCTGCCTCCGATGCTGGTCATCCTCAGCGCATGGCGTCGGATCCTGTTGGCCAGCTCTGCCGTGTCCGTTGGCGGCGCAGAGGAAATCGGAGACGAGTGTCCATTCAGCACGAGCCTCTCCCGTAGAACGCCCCGATCTCGCGAGCTATCCTGTCAACGTCCTCGACGGTCACCATCATGTTCATGGGCAGCAGCAGGCAACGCTCGAACAACCGGTCGGTTGCTGGCAGGCTGTGGGAGAAGCCGAGACCAGGGAATTGATGCACCGCCTTGCCACCCCACTGCACAATGGTGCCGATCCCCCGCGCCGACAAGTGCGCGCGCAGATCGTCGCGGCGCTCAGCCTCGATCTCGTAATTCTGGTATACGTCGAAGTGTACCGTGTCTACTCCCGGGCCGGGCGGAAGGGTGATCTCCGGTATGCCCCGCAGGCGATCCTCGTACCGCTGCGCCAGTTCGCGGCGATGCCGGATGATCCGCTCGTAGTCCCGGAACTGCAGATCGAGGACTGCGGCCTGCAGGTTGTCGAGACGGGAGTTGAGGCCCCACATTTCCACGTCCCCGCGCTCGTTGCGGCCGTGGTCCCGGAGCAGCCGCACCTTCCGCGCGACGTCATCGTCATTGGTCACGACGGCTCCGCCGTCCCCCAGGCACCCCAAGATCTTCGCCGGGTAGAAGCTGAACGCTGAGCCCAGTCCGAACGTGCCCGCTGGCTTCCCACGGTAGCGGGACCCAAGCGCCTGGGCCGCGTCCTCGACGAGCAGCAGCCCATGGCGTTCCGCCATGGACGCGATCCGATCCATGTCGCACGTGCGGCCATTCAGATGTACGGGCAGAATGCCGCGCGTGCGCGGCCCGATCGCCCTCTCCGCCGCGTCCGGGTCCATCAAGTGGTCGGGCCCGCAATCGACCGGAACCGGCACGCCGCCCGCGTGGGCAACCGAGGCAGGCGACGCGACCATGGTGTGGGACGGGAACAGGACCTCATCGCCCGGCTGAAGACCGACGGCTCGCCAGAGCATGATCAGCCCGTCGGTGGCGTTGCCCACGCCGATGGCGTGGCGGACGCCCAGGTATTCCGCGAGATGAGCCTCAAACTCCTCCAGATCGCGCTGCTGGATGAAGGCGCCGCGGCGTATCACATCGCGCACAATGGCGACGATCGGTTCTTCGATCGCCTGAAAGGCCCCTCGATAGTTGAAAAACGGTATCTGCGCTGCTGGTTCCGATGACACGCGCGACCTCTCGTCCTGGGGGGGTTACTCGAGCACGGCGTAGGCGATGTATGGGTCCCATTCGAGGCGCTGAAGGCGCAGTCGGCCGATGCCGAGGTGCTCAAGGGCCGCCAGCGTCTCGCCGGGCCAGATCGGGTTGTCCAGTTCGTCGAACGCCAGCACGGCGCCGCGCGGCATGCGAGGTACGAACGCCTCGAGAGCCGCCCGCGTGGGCTCGTACAGGTCGCAGTCGATGAAGAGCAGGCTCACTACCAGGTGCGGGTGGGTCCGCACGAACTCCGGTGCGGTAGCAGTGATGTCGCCCTGGACGAGCTCCACTTTTGGGATATGTCCCAGGAACCGGTCCCGGTCGTACTCCGTGAGGAGCGCCTGCAGCTCGTCGTACGAGGACGCTGCCAAATCGCCAGCCTCCGCCCTGGTGAACGCGCTTCGGTCGCGATCCGAGAGCGACGGAAAGCCCGCGAACGTATCGAACCCGTAGATCCGTCGGGTGAGGTTCTCCGGCTCGAGAATCGTGCTCAGCTTCGCCCA
>Ga0272446_1006046_pt1 | contig 12909 bp, 18 predicted proteins | sample YNPCB0061_FD_194587 | JGI IMG/M metagenome (GOLD analysis project Ga0272446, IMG submission 194587) | Hot spring microbial mat communities from Yellowstone National Park, WY, United States - YNP-CB-006-1 | ecosystem: Environmental > Aquatic > Thermal springs > Hot (42-90C) > Sediment | place... | reverse complement strand
GGAGAGGTTGTCGGAGACGACGTCGATCTCCTCCCGGCCTTCCCGGCGGGCGTGGGCGGGGAAGAGGTCGCCGTATTCGTCCGCGCGCCGGGCGTCGCGCCAGGTGGCCTGGCGCTCGAGGCGGCGGTGGAAGTCGGGGAGGGTCTTCAGATCGAGGGTCCAATCGCCGGTGTTGCGGCCGGCGATGTGGGAGCCTTCGGTGCGGATCCAGGCGGTCATCTCGCCGCGGTCGTCGCGGGCGAGCAGCGGCAGGAAGAGGGCGACCATGCGCGCGGCGGCGAGCGCGGTGGCCTGGCGGCGGGTCTCGCGTCCGCCGTCGCGGTCGACGACGCCGCGCAGGGCGACGCGCGCCAGTCGGAACTCGGCGGCGGGGGAGAGGGCGGGGGTCATCTCGGCGTCCTTGCTCAGGAGAGGAGGATCTCGGCGTCGGGGCCGAGCGCGTCGAGCAGGAGCGCGCGCTCGGCCGCCCGCTCGTGGGCGCTCGTTGCCCGCCCCTCGTAGGGCCGCAGCACCGTGGGTGCTTGCAGGCGCGTCCCGCTCTCGGCCGGGATCCGGAAGGCGGCGAGCCGGCGCTTGAGGCGCAGGCGGGAGAGGTCGATGGAGATGCGTCCGCCGTCCTTGGCCCGGCATTCCAGGGTCGGCCCGATCGTCCAGGACAGGCCGCCGGCGGCCTTGGGATCCGCGCCGCGCCGGATCAGGAGGGCGAGCAGCGCCGCCTCGAGCGCGTCGAGCAGGCGGGGCACGTGCGGCCCCGCGGCGCGCGCCAGGAGATCCCCGGTCAGCGCCGCGAGCGCGTCCGGATCCGTGGGGATCGATCCGGCGTGGGGGAGGGTGGCGAATCGCCGGAGGCGGGTGGCCATGGTGCCGTGGCGATGGCTCTCGTCGAAGCTCCAGCGGCCGATCTCGGGGACGGCGATCCAGATCTGGAGGGCGCGCGGGGCGGCCACCGACAGCAGGAGCAGGCCGTGGAAGCGCAGCAGGGGGGTCTGCTCGCCGTGGACGTCGGTGAAGACGCCGGCGGGGACGGGCGGGGCGAGGGCGGCCTCGGCGAAGCCCGTGCTGCGGTGGGTGAGGCGGATCGTCATCGGCGCTTCTCGTCGAAGGGGTTGGGGTCGGGCCAGGCGGGCCAGGGGCCGTCGACGGCCGTGCGCCAGGCGAGGCGCGCGTGCGCGCTCTCGAGATGGACGGCGCCGGCCTCGAGGAGGGCGTCGCGCCGCGGCCGCGCGCCGCGGCGGCGGCTCTCGGGGGGCCAGGCGACGGGCTCGCCCGTCTCGCCGTGGTCGGCCCAGACCAGGAGGATCTGGAAGCGTCGCGATCCGTCGAGGGTGGGCGGGCCGTCGGCCAGGAGCAGGCCGGGCCGCCGGCATGGATGGGGGATCCCGCGCTTGCCGACGGGCCGCAAGGAGTTGACGAAGGCCTCCGGGTTGGGGAAGCCGCCGAGGACCTGGACGGCTTGGAGCCCTTCGGCGGCGGCGACGCGGCGCACGACGAGGCCGGCGAGACGCTCGGCGCCCGGGACGAGGCTGTCGAGCGAGGGCGGGCGCGGCTGGGCGAGGAGCCAGGCGCGGGCGGCCTCGACGTCGGGATGGATCGTCTCGACAGGGGTGCCGCGGGCGCCCCAGGGCAGGGCCGGTCTGCGCGGGGAAGGGGCGGGCGCGCCAGCGCGCGCCGTCGGGCTGGAGGGTGCCGATGTGTCCGCCGTCGGCCAGGTCGAGCTGTCGCGTGCCGCGCAGGCGGATCTCGTTCATCGCGTTGGTCTCCGGGAGGGAAGGGGGGTCCAGGGGCGTCCCCTGGCAGGGACGGGCGGGCGTCGCGCGGAGCGCCCGCCCCGTCCTCAGATCGGCCGCAGCAGCAGGCAGGCGGTCTGATGCCACAGGATCGCCGGGCGCGTCAGCCACTGCTGGAGCGTCTGCGCCGCGGTGGGCGCGGGCACCGGCAGGCGGGCCGAGACGCCGTCGGGGCCACGCGAGACGCGGGCGCCGGCGCGCGCGAGGAGGCGGGTCAGGGCGGCGTTGTCCGCCTCGCCCTCGAGAAGCAGCGTCTTGATCCCGCGGGAGGGAGCCCAGGCGAGCGCCTCGGCCAGCAGGCGGCCGCCAAGGCCGGCGCCGCGGGCGTCGGGAAGGACCGAGAGGGCGCCTTCGGCCACGCCGTCCGCGCCGGCCGGGTGGAGCTCGGCGAGGCCGAGGAGGCGGCCGGCGGAGAAGGCGCCGAGGAGGAGGACCTGGTCGGGATCGAGGCGGTCCGCGTAGGCCGCGACCGCGTGCTCGGAGACCGCGCCGCGGAAGCGGCAGGCGCGTCCTGCCGCGTCGAGGGAGAGGAGGTGCCGGCGGATCTCGGGGAGATCCGTCGGTCCGAGGGGCCGGATCCAGGCCCCTCGGAGGCGGGCGTCACTCGGCGATGCTGCGGCCATGCTGGCGATGCCACTCGTTGCGCATGGCGATCGCCTCGCGGAAGGAGTCGAAGAGGGTGCGGAGGAAGCGCATGGAAGGGGTCCTTTCTGGAGAGATCGGGGAATCAGCCGTTGTAGACGGGGACCAGCAGCTCCGGGCGCAGGGCGCGGGGGCCGCGCTCGGGCAGGCCGATGTCGCGGAGCATGTGATCGGAGAGCGCCTCCTGGCGCGGGGCGGCCAGGGCGGAGAGGACGGTCTTAAGGAGCGAGACGATGCTCATGGAGGGAGATCCTGCTGGAAGAGGGACAAAAGGCCCCCGGGATCGGAAGCACGGGGAGGAAGTGGCAGTTTTTCGGGGCGAAATCGTGTTCGCAGGTGCGGTAAGGCCGAACACGAGGTATGCGCTTGGATCATTCCTACGCAGGTTGTGCTGCGTCTTCTGATGGTGTCGGACGCGTCGCAGGGACCGAGCGGGCTGCGGGGCGGCCGAAGAGAAAAGATATTTTGATTAGGCGGGCAGGCGTCGGACGGCCCAGGGGAACGAGCGGATCCGGCCGAGGGTGTCGGGGGCGACGGCGAGGAGGACCCGCCAGCGTCCGAGGGTGTGGAGGTCGAGGGAGCGCAGGCGCCGCGCCCGGGCGCTGCGCAGGGTGGCGGCGCCGAGATCGGCGAGGCGGGCGGCGGCGTCGGCGCGCTGGTGGGCCGACGCCTCGGGGCCGGCGATGAGCGGACCGTCCGGCAGGGCCCCCGAGAGGAGGCGCTCGGCCAGGCCGGCGGGGGCGGGGGCAAGGCGGGGGAAGGGGTTGGGGCGGCCGGGGACGAGGATTCCGTCGCCGGCCGGCGCGTTGTCCTCGGTCTGCCAGGCGCGGGCGGGCGCATGTCCGGTCGCGAGGACGAGGCCGGGCAGGACGAGGATGTCGCCGCCGTCGAGGACGTAGCGGCGCGTGTCGGCGAGGGCGGGGAAGAGGCGTTCGCCGTGGAAGGAGCCGTCCTCGGGGAAGGCGAAGGGGGCCTCCGGGTCGCCGGGGCGGTGGAGGAAGGTGCGCTGGGGCAGGCCGGGGGCGAGGTGGGAGAGGAGGTCGGTCTCGATCCGCAGGGCGGCGAGCGGATGCTCGGGGCGGCGGAAGGAGAGGAGGCCGGCGAGTCGCCCGATCAGATCCTCGGCCGCCTCGGGGTGGTTCTCCGGAGGAAGGGCGGGGCCGAGGATCTGGGGCACGGGTCTCTCCGTCAGGCGAGGAGCCAGGGCGTGATGTCGTGGCCTTCGCCGGCGAAGGCCTCGATGGCGCGGAAGCGCCAGGCGAGGCGCTCGTGGCGGCTCTCGTGCGCCTCGATCTTGACATCGAGGTAATCGAGGCCCGAGAGGGTCGGCTGGTCGTCGGAGCGGCGGCGCCCGTTGCGCCAGAGGCGGGCGCGGCCGGCGAAGGCCTTGAGGTCGGGCGGGCTGCCGGCGCCCTTGACGCGGGCGCGGAAGACGCCGACGAGGCGGGGGCGGGTGCGCCCGCCGCTCCTCTCCTCGATGCGGAAGCGCGGGCCGCTCTGGAGGAAGGGGCGCAGCGTGCCTTCCTCGACGCCTTCGCGCATCGCGATCGCCTTGGCGAGGGCGACCATGGCGTCGGCGCGCGCCTGGGCCTTGGGGCCGAGGGCGTCCTCGAGGGCGGCGATCAGGCGCTCGGCGGGGGCGCGCTCGTCCTCGAGCCATCCGGCCAGCGGCGTCTTGCCCCAGGAGTAGGTGGCGAACGGCGCGGCGTCGGAGAGGTCGGCGTCGAGGGAGCCGAGGTGGAGCGCGCGGTTCCAGAGGGCCTGCTGGCGGGAGAGGTCGATGTCGGCGGCGCTCGGCGCCGCGCGCAGCAAGATGTAGCCGTTGCGGCCATGGCCGGGACGGAAGGTCGCCTCGAGGTGGGCGCCGCAGCCGGCCCGCAGGACGATCTGGAGGTGGGGGCCGCGGTGGTGGTCGTGCTCGGCGCGGCGGCGGACGACGGAGAGGGCGTCGGCGCCCTCGGCGAGGATCCGGGGCAGGTCGTAGCGGGGGTGCTGCATCTGGGTCGCTCCGTGGAGGGGGCTCCGGAGGCCGGGGATGGGAGGGACGGCGGCGGCGATGGGGATCATCGGAGGGGTCCTCGGATCGGACGGCGGCGTCCGCGCGGGCTCGGGAAGCGGACGGCGCCGCTCATGCCCTGGTCGTCAGGCGGCCTGGTCGAGGGAGAGGATCTCGGAGAGGCGGGCGATCTCGGCGGCCATCGCGAGGCGGTGGTGGGCGCTGTCGGGGAGGGCGTGAAGGGGGAGGTTGTGGAACCCCTCGAGGCGCGGGACGCCGTCGGGCGAGAGGACGGCGCGTCGGGCCCGCGTCATCCAGTGGCCGAGGAGGACGGACCAGCGGTGGCGCGGCGGCAGTGCGGTGCGGTGGCGTCCGGCCCAGCCGATGCGCCAAGAACTTCCGTTCCGGCGGAGGATCGCCTTGCGCGCGCCGGCTTCGGCCAGGCGGGCGTGGGCGAGGAGGAGGGCGAGGTCGGCGCGGCGCGCGAGCAGCGGACAGAGGGCGGCCTCGAGGGCGCGTCCGAGGAGTTCGGCCGTCTCCTCTGGCGTGCGCGGGGCGGGGAGGTCGAGGTCGCCGAGCCCGACGGGCAGGCGCGCGCCGCGGGGTCCGATGCCTTGGAGGGCGAGCAGGGTGGGGCCCGTGCCGCCGCGGCGCAGGGTGAGGTGCCAAGGCGCGCCCCCGGCGCCGGGGATCTGGGGATCTTGGGAAAGGAGGGCCTTGAGGGAGAGGGACAGGCTGCCAGCATGTCCGGTCCAGGGACCGGCGGCGGCGAGGAGGGCGCGAAGCGCCTGCGCGGCCGGCTCAGAGGAGCCAGCGCTCCAGATCGTGGCCAAGGGCGGCGAAGTCGGCAAGGAGATCGGCACGCAGGGCGAGAACGGCATGGGCAGAAAGTCCTTCTGGGGACTGGACGGCGATGCTGTCGAGGGGGTCGGCGTAGGTGGCGCCGCCGTGATAGGAGACGATGGTGCGCGCGCGTCCGGCGATGGCGGCGAGATCGGGCGGGACGGCCCCGCGTCCGACGCGTTTGCGGAACACGGCGACGTGGCGGTTGGGACGGCGGAGATCGAGGAGTTGGACCCGCGGCCCCGAGGGGAGGAAGGGGCGGGGGCGTCCCTCCTGGGCTCCCTCGCGTGGCAGGATGCCTTGGCGAGGCGGATCAGCAGGTTGGCTCGCGCCGTGGCCGCGGGGCCGACGGCTGCATCGAGCGCCTCATCGAGGGCGCGCGGACGAGGAGGGTCCGGCCTGGCAGGCCGTGGCGCTGGTGGGCGCCGAAGGCGAGGGGCTCGGAGGGGGAGGGCGAAGGGACGGCGGATGTCCATGGGGGATCCGGGCTCAGAGGCCGCGATCGGCCGGGTCGACGCCGGCGGCGGCGACCGCGGCGCGGGCGGCCTCGACGAGGGCGAGGCGCTGGTGGGCGGAGGAGACGTCGGGGCGGGCGACGCCGAGGCCGGCGACCGAGGCGAAGGGAAGGGAGGGGGAGACGGGAGCGGCGGCGTCGAGAGAGGCGAGGCGGTCGCTGGGGGTCCAGAGCCCCTTGAGGGCGGGCCCGGCGTGGCGCCCGTGGGCGAGCGGGATCTGTCGGCGCGGCGCCGCGTCGAGGCGGGGGCGGTCGCCGGGGCCGATCCGCAATGCCCAGTGGGGGAGGTCGGCCTCGTCCAGGCGGAGGCGCGCGAGCGCAAGGAGGGCGCGGGCGCGGATCTGGGCGGCCTCGCCGAGGGCCTCGTCGAGGGCGGCGAGGAGGTGGGCCAGCGCGCGGTCGGGGACGGCGAGATCGGCGGCGCGGGTGGCGAGCATGCCCGAGGGGCTGAGGGAGGTGGAGACGTTGGCGACGGGGACGGCGTGGGCGCCGTCGCGGCGCCACTGCAGCAGGGCGGGGGTGAGGCGGATCTCGTCGCGGGCGACCCGGACGTGGAGGATCTCCGTGCCCCAGAGCCGCACCACGAGCGGGGTCTCTCCGCAGACGCGTCCCGCATCCCCGTCGGCGGCCAGCAGCTCCGCGTCCTCGGGCCGGAAGGAGGTCCAGAGTCGGGACGGCATGGGGATGCGCGGGAGGTGCATCGGGGGATCCTTGGCAAGGGACGGCGCCCGGCGGGCGCCCTCTAGCGGGCCCGGCGGGCGATCCAGGGACGGACGTCGGCGCCGAAGGCGTCGAAGCGCTCGATCGTCTCCTCGGCGAGGGCGAGGAGCGCGTGCCGGGAGGGGGAGGCTTCCGGTAGGCGGATCCGGATCTCGTCGCAGCGCCGCAGGATCTCGCCGTGGTCGGCGCTGATCTGGCGGCACGCGCCGCCGTTGAGGAGGCGCCGGAGATCGGGGGGCGTGCGGGATCCGCCGTCGGCGCGGCGGAAGAGGGACTGGGTGGCGGTGGTCCCGTTGCTGCGATAGACGAGGATCCGGGGCGTGTCCTCGAGCGGCTTGAGGAGGCCGGCGCGGGCGCCGGCGGCGTGCAGGCGCAGCCTGCCGAGCGCGAGGACGGTCTCGAGGCGGGCGCGGGCGTCCGCGCCGACGGCGCGCACGAGCGCGCGCAGGAGGACGTCGCGCCGGGCCTCGGGGGAGGGGGCGATGGGAAGGAGGGTGTTCATCCCGGGGAGGAGGACCGCCTGCGCGGCGTCCTCGGGGGCGAGGTCGAGGGAGGCGAGGTACTCCGCCCCGATCCAGTCCATGCCCTCGGCGCGCAGGCGCAGGCGCGCCTCGCGCAGGCGCAGGCCGCGGTCGGCAACCTCGGCCATCACCGTCCAGAGCCCGTGGATCCGAACCACCATCTCGCCCTCGTAGGTCCAGCGTCCGTCGGCGTCGGCGGCGCCCGGCTTGAGGATCTCGAGATCGGCGGCCGAGAGGTCCGCCCACCGGGCGGGATGGGGAAGGGCGACGGTCATCGGGGATCGGTCTCCGAGGATCGGGTCGGGAGGGGGAACCAGGGCCGGACGTCGGCGCCGAGCGCGTCGAGGCTGTGCGGCGCGCCGTCGAGGATCCGGAGCCTCTGATGGGCGCTGCAGGACGTGGTCCCGTGCCGGCAGGCCCAGGCGCCGTCCTCGACGGGCGGGGGCTGGAGGATCTCGACGTCCTGGGGCGTCAGGAGATGCCATCGGGAAGGATCGGGCATGGGAGGGCGTCTCCTGCGTCTTGCGGAGGGGGGCGGTCTCAGTGGCCCCGGCGGAAGAGCCAGGGCCGGACGTCGACGCCGAGGGTCGCGAAGCGCTCGACGGCCTCGTCGATGGCGGCCATCATGGCGTGGCGGGAGAGATCGCCGGGGAGGGAAAGGTGGATCTCGTCGCAGGAGGCGATGGTGCGCGCCGAGGACATGTCCTCGACGGAGAGGACCTGCCGGCAGCGCCCGCCGTTGAGGAGGGCGCGCGCGTCCGGCGGGACGGCGCCGCGGGCGGAGGCCTTGGGGAAGAGCCCTTGGGTGGAGGTGCCGCCCTCGGGGCGGCGGACGAGGATCCGGGGCGTGTCCTCGAGCGGCTTGACGATCCCCGACGTGGCGCCTTGGGTGAGCAGGCGCGCCGTGCCGAGGGCGCGGAAGGCGGCGACGCGCGCTTGGGCGTCGGGGCCGAGGGCGAGGGAGAAGGCGCGCCGGAAGACGGCCAGGCGCTCCGCGAGATCCCGGGCGCGGGGGGGAAGGGTGATAGCATAGGTATAGGCCCATTGCAGGATCCCGCGCGTCTCCTCGAGCGTCTCGTGATCCTGGGGCGCGGGCGAGAGGATCCCGAGCATCTCCTTGCCGACCCAGGCCATCGCGCCGTCCCCGGTCGGGCGGAGGACGGCGTCCTGAAGCGAGATGCCGTCGTCGCAGGGGACGAGGGCGACGGTCATGGCGCCGTGGAGGCGCAGCGCCATGGGGGTGTCGGACTGGGCCCAGCGCCCGTCCTGCGAGGCGCCTTCCTGGAGGACCTCGATGTGCTCGTCGGCGAGGTCGGGCCAGCGGGAGATGCAGGGAATCATGGGGTCCTCGGCAGGCGCAGCAGCGCGCGCAGATCGGGGGTCGTCTTGCCGTCGCTCATCCGGAAGGCGCGGCGGCCGTAGCCTCGGAAGGCGGCCTCCTCCTCGGTTGGCGGGCGCGCGGGCAGCAGGAGCGCGCGCACGCCCTCGGGCGGCTGTCGCACGAGGGGCTCGTCGAGGAGGTAGCAGGCGACGCGGAGATCGGCGCGCGCGGCGGCGAGCTTCTCGAGGGTGGAGCGCTTGGGGCGTCCGCGGTCGATCTCGAGGGCGATGGTGAGCCCGTCGCGGCGCGCCACGACGTCGATGCGCGCCTCCCGGTCCAGCGGGGCCTGGACCTCTCCCCAGACGCTCCACCCCGCGCGTCCGAGGCGGTGGGCGAGGTGGGCGTGGGCGGCGTTGCCCGCGCGCGGCAGGGGCTCTGGGCCGACGGCCTCGAGCAGGAGGGCGAGGGCGGTCTCTTCGGGGGTCTTCATGCGAGGAGGTCGTTCTGCCAGGGGGAGAGGTCGATGCCATGCTGGGCGAAGAGGGCGAGGAGATCCAGCACGGCCCCCATGCGGCCGTGGCCGCTGGCCAGCCGAGGCCCGGCCTTCTCGGGGCGCCTGAGGATCCGGGTGCACTCGTGCTGGGCGAGCGTGACGCGCAGCTGGCAGGCGCTGCCGAGGAAGGCGTGGAGGTCGGGGGGCCGGCGGCCCCGGTCGGCCTTGAGGAGGATCGTCGTCAGTTTCTGCTGGCCGCGTTGGGTCTTGAGCACGCCGCGGGGGTTCTTCTCGTCGAGGACGAGGTCGGCGTCGATCCAGCCCATCGTGTCCTGGCGCAGGCGCGCCAGCGTCTGGACGGCGCGCAGGCGGGCCTGCGGCTCGGCGCCGAAGGCGTCGAGGAGGGAGCGCCGCATGCGCCCGCCGAAGCCGTCCCCGGCCTCCGGCGCGAGCGGGATGGAGCCGAGCGTGTCGCCGGTGGTCCAATGCTGGACGGGGAGGGGAGATCCGTCCTCGGCGCGTCGCGCGCCGATGGCGCGGTAGCCGTAGGCGATCGTGAGGTGGGAGTGCTGCCCGTGGCCCCAGGAGACGATGTGTCCGTGGAGGATGAGCCCGTCGGCGAGCTCGACCGTGGCGCTGTGGTCCTGCGCATGGTGGAGGTGGAAGCCGCCGGTGGGGTCGAGGGGGTGGAGGCTCATCGATCGTCTCCGGAAAGGGGGGGAAGGCGCTCGCCGCGCGGCAGCCGGGCGAGCGCCTGGGCGTCCTTGAGGCGCTGGTGGGCGGAGCCGTCCCAGGCCAGCGGGAGGATCTCCCGGGGGGCGTCGAGGACGAGGCGATCGCCTCGGAAGAGGGCGCGGCGGGAAGCGAGGCGGAGGTTCCGCGTCATGCGGCGCAGCTGCCGCTTGGCCGGGCCGTCGGGAGCGCGGGCGTCGAGGCGGATCGGCTGGCGGAGGGAGGCGCCGGCGGCCGCGGCATGGGCGGCGGCCAGCAGGCGTGCGAGGCGCAGGCGCTCGAGGGCGGGGACGCCGCAGGCGGCCTCGAAGGCGCGGCGGAGCCGCTCGGGCATGTCCGGATCCGCCGGGGTGCATCCGGACCGTCGGGGCCAGGGGAGGCGGTCGCACAGCGGGAGCCGGTCGAGGTCGAGACGAGGGGGATCGCCGCGGTTCGCCACCTTCGGGACGAGCAGATCGAGGTTGCAATGGGTGCTGGCGGGGGTGGCGACGACGAGGAGATGCCTCCGCGCGAGGAGGGCGTGGCGGCCCTTGCCGCCGAGATCCGGGTCGAGGACCTTGGGGGTATCGAGGGCGAGGTCCTCGAGGCGGAGGTGCTGCTGCATCGGACGGATCTTCCGGATCGGGGGCGGACGGCGTCCTGCCGCCCCCGATCCGGGGATCGTCTCCAGACGGGAAGGGGGTCCAGGGGGAAGGCTCCCTCCTGGGGTCAGCCGCCGGCGGACGGCGCCGGGGGGGGTGGGGGCTCGATCTGCAGCGCGACCTCGGCGGCGGCGCCGAGGAGGGCGGCGGGCAGGGCGAAGAGGAGGAGGGCGCCCCAGAGGGGGAAGGCGAGGACGCCGGCCGCGTGCAGCAGGACGATGCCGGCGGCGGCCAGGCCCCCGGAGAGCGCGCCCAGGCGCAGCGCGGCACGCGCCAGCGGACGGCCTGTCAGGCGCAGCGAGGGGCGCTGGGGGAAGAGGACGTTGAGGATCGTCTCCATCAGCAACGCGGTGGGGGAGGGCGGCCAGGGGGTCTTGGTCTCGCTCATCGGGCGGCGGTCTCCGGGCTGGGGGCGCGGGTGAGGGGGACGGAGTGGCGGATCTGTCCGTCGAGGAGGACGTCGAGACGGGCCTCGGCGGGGGCGGCGCCGTCGGCCTCGACGAGGACCTCGCAGGCGTCGCCCGGATCGAGGTGGCGCGGGCAGGTGTGGCCGAGGATCCGGAAGCGCTCCGGCGCGTCCCCGGAGAGCGCGAAGGAGAGCCCGGTGGCCTTGCCGCCGAGGTTGCGCACGCCGATGGCGGCCGGCGCGCTCCAGAGGGTGGCGCCGCCGTCCGGGCGCGGCTGGGGGGCGAAGCCGGAGGCGACGCCCGAGAGGAGGAGCGAGGGGGCGTTGTGGCGCAGCACCGTCAGGGTCGCCGCGTAGGCCCCGTCGGTGGAGGCGACGGGGACGATCGAGACCTGGCAGGCGCCCCCGGGCGGCAGGGGTCCGGTGCAGGTGTTCTGGGTCATGCGCAGGTGGATGGCGCCTTCGCCCCAGAGGCGGATCCCGCCCTCGAGGCTCAGCGAGGGCCGCGCGCCGGTGTTGGTGAGGGTGGGCGTGCGCGCGGGCCCCGGGGACTGGCCGCCGAGGACGTCGAGCCCGCCGCCGCTGCCGGACCAGGCGAGGAGGACCTGCGGGGTGTGCGCGCCCGGCAGCGGGCCGCGGGGCCGATCGGGGCCGATCGGACGGTCTCCGGAGGGGGCCATGGCCTGGGGGGCAGGACGCTGGGGGGCCTCGTCCTGGGGCCACAGCAGGACGGGCAGTCCGGCGAGGACGCAGCCGAGGCCGGCGAGGAGGAGGCGGCGAGGACCGGAGCGCATGCCGCGGAGATGGGGTCTCAGGCCCGCCGGCGCAGCGGCGGGGCGGCCAGGAGGGCGCGCAGTTCGCGCTCGGCCCCTTCGCGGGTCATCGTCCCGTAGGCGGCCAGCACGCTGGCGACGCTGACGCCCTCCTCGCCGATGGCGGGCCGGGCCTGGCGGAAGTGGAGCCAGAGATGGGACAGCTGGCTGGCGGAGAGGCCGAGGAGGGCGGCGGCGGCGGGCAGGAGGCGGTGCGGCGCCTGGGCGAGGAGGTCGCGGACCGCGCCGGCGTCCGCGCCGACGGCCTGGGCGAGGAGGGGATCGAAGAAGTCGCCGGCGCCGCCGCGCAGGACCGCGAGCAGCAGGGCGCCATCGACGGGACGGCGGCGCTCGAGGACGGCGGCGATCTGGCCCTGGAGGGCGGGATCCATCGCGGCGGGCCGTGGGCCTTGGGGGCGGATCCGGCGCATCATCTCGGCGCGGACGCTCTCGGAGACGAAGGAGAGGATCTCCTGTGCCAGCTCCGCCGGCAGGTCGGTGCGTCCGGCGAGCGGCCCCTGGAGGCGCTCGATCCGGCGCGCGAGCGTCGCGGCCGAGCGGAAGGTCTCCTCGGAGAAGCGGGCGCTGGGGTTGCGCAGGGTCTTCTCGACGACGTCCTCGGGGCCGTGGGCCACGAGGGCGGCGGTGACGGCCTCGGGGATCCGCTCGCGCTGGGCGATGGCGAGCCGGTGGTCGGGCCCCTGGGCGACGACGAGGGACGCGAGATCGTCCTCGGTGAGCACGGGGCTGTCGAGCAGGACGTGGTAGGCGACCCCGATGACGTCGCTTGCGAGGCGGCGGATGAGGTCGCCCGGGACGTCCGCCGACGGGGCGAGGCGTCGCGCGAGGTGCGCGCGGACGCGCTCCTCGAGCCTGGGGAGGAGGGAGAGGAGGATCGCGGCCGCCTGCCCCCGGGCGCCGCCTTCGTGGGTCAGCAGCACCGTGCCGATCTGCTCCGCGAGGCGCGCGCGCGCCTCCGGGTCATGGTGGGACTGGGCGAGCGCGAGGAGGATCTCGGGGGTCAGCGAGTCCGTGTCCAAGGCGGGGAGTCCTGAGGCAGGGGGCCTGGAGAGGAGATGGTGCGGCCAGTGTTGAACGGATTTCGGAAATCCTTCTTTTTCGGGGCTACAACCCGAACGGGTCTATGATCCAAACAGCGGGAACCATGGCCTGAGATCGGCCTCTGGCCTGGGGATCCCGGGGGGAGTGCCAGAGTGGCGGAGCTGTCGAACGCGTTTCCGGAAGATCGGCCTTCGAGGCCGATCTCCGGCCGCTCACCCTTTGCTTGGGTGATAATCCCGTTCTTTTTCGGGATTATAACCCAAACAAAGGGAACGATGGCCTGAGATGGGCTTCTTCCCTGGGGTTCCCGACGGCACTGCCGGACTGGCGGAGATGTCAGCCGAATCGCCGGGAGATCGTCCTCGCAGGCCGATCTCCGCTCGCTCAACCTTTGTTTGGGTTATAAGTCCGTTCTTTTT
>Ga0272446_1006045_pt1 | contig 12910 bp, 15 predicted proteins | sample YNPCB0061_FD_194587 | JGI IMG/M metagenome (GOLD analysis project Ga0272446, IMG submission 194587) | Hot spring microbial mat communities from Yellowstone National Park, WY, United States - YNP-CB-006-1 | ecosystem: Environmental > Aquatic > Thermal springs > Hot (42-90C) > Sediment | place... | reverse complement strand
CGGTGTCATGCGCGCGGGCAACGCTCGATAGAGACTGCGACAGAGGCTCGGACGAAGGCGACGAATCGGCGTCATGCGCGTCGGCGGCCCGCGACCCGCCGGGCGATCCGGCGTCGCGAAGCAGCGCATTGCTCTTCCTCTTCGCTGGGTCTGCGTGGCTCAACTGCGTCTTGCAGGCTGAAGTCCTCCCCTCCCTTGACGGGGTTTCGAGAGATCGCGTGTCAGGGGAAGCGGGGGAACTTGCGGAAGTTCGGCTTGCGCTTCTCGACGTAGGCGTTGCGGCCTTCCTGACCTTCTTCGGAAAGGTAGAACAGCAGGGTGGCGTTGCCCGCCAGCTCCTGCAGTCCGGCCTGGCCGTCGCAGTCGGCGTTCAGCGCCGCTTTCAGGCAGCGCAGCGCCATCGGACTATTGGCGAGCATTTCGCGGCACCATTGCACCGTTTCTTCTTCGAGCCGCTCGTACGGCACGACGGCGTTGACCAGCCCCATGTCGAGCGCCTGCTGCGCGTCGTACTGGCGGCACAGGAACCAGATCTCGCGCGCCTTCTTCTGCCCGACGATGCGCGCCATGTACGCCGCGCCATAGCCGCCGTCGAAGCTGCCGACCCGCGGGCCGGTCTGGCCGAAGCGCGCGTTGTCTGCAGCGATCGTCAGGTCGCAGATCATGTGCAGCACGTGGCCGCCGCCGATCGCGTAGCCGGCGACCATCGCGACCACGGGCTTGGGCAGCGTGCGGATCTGCCGCTGCAGGTCGAGCACGTTCAGGCGCGGGATCTTGTCGGCCCCGACGTAGCCGCCTTTGCCGCGCACGCGCTGGTCGCCGCCGGAGCAGAACGCTTCCTTGCCCGCGCCGGTGAGGATCACCACGCCGATCGTTTCGTCGTCGCGCGCGTCGGCGAACGCCGCCTGCATCTCCTGCACCGTCTCGGGCCGGAACGCGTTGCGCACTTCGGGGCGGTTGATCGTGATCTTGGCGATGCCCTCGTCGGCCTTCGCGTACAGGATGTCCTTGAAGCCGGGGACGTTCTTCCAGTCGGGAATGGGGGGCAGTGTCGGCTTCTCGTTCATGGTTTCGGGTTGATCCAAGTCCCCGCTGCCTTCCGTCGAAAAAGCCGGGCGGGGCTGCGGTTGGCCAAGTGCGTCGATTCCATTCAATCGATTTTCGCGCCGGAGGATTGCACGACCTTGGCCCACTTGGCCGTGCTCTCGGCGATGTGCCGCGCGAAGTCCTCGGGCGTGCCGGGAACGGGTTGCGCGCCGCGCGCGAGCAGCGCGGCGACGATCGCCGGATCCTGCAGCGCTTCGCGAATCGCCGCGTTGAGCTTGCGGATCACGGGCTCGGGCGTGCCCGCGGGCGCGAGGATGCCGTCCCAGGCGCTCGCCTCGAAGCCGGGCAGCGCCACCTCCGCGATCGTCGGATACTCGGGCGCACCGGCGAAACGCTGCGACGAGGCGACCGCCAGCCCGCGCACGCGCCCGTCCTTCGCGAGCGGATACGCGTTGGGCATCACGTCGATCATCATCTGAACCTGCCCGCCGATCAGATCGGTGACCGCAGCCGCGCCGCCGCGATACGGCACGTGCACGATGTCGATGCCGGCCATCGTTCTGAACAGCTCCCCTGCCAGGTGCGACGTCGTGCCGTTGCCGGCCGACGCGAAGTTGACCTTGCCGGGGTTGGCCTTGGCGTACGCGATCAGCTCGGCGACGGTGTTCGCCGGCACCCTCGGATTGACCACCAGCAGCGCCGCGATCGAGGTCATGCGCGCCACCGGCGCGAAGTCCTTGATCGGATCGAAGCGCAGGTGGCGATACAGGCTCGCGTTGATCGAGTGCGTGCCGTTGGTTCCGTACAGCAGCGTGTAGCCGTCGGGCTCGGCGCGCGCGACGAACTCCGCGCCGACGTTGCCGCCGGCGCCGGGTTTGTTCTCGATCACGATCTTCTGGCCGAGCGCTTTTTCCACGCGCGGCATCACGAGCCGCGCCAGATTGTCCGCGCCGCCGCCCGGCGGAAACGGAACGACGAGCTTGATCGGCCGCTCGGGATACCCGGCGGCGTGCGCGGCCGTTGCGCCGGCCAGCGCCAGCGCCAGTGCGCCGCACGCGGCGAGCACGTGGCGGCGCGGGGTCGAGGTCAGTCGCGTTTCGATCATCAGTCGGTTCTCGGGCCGGCATCGGCCGGCTCGCCGCGATTACGGCACAGGAACATCGAAATGGCCTTGACCGTCATCACGACTTCGTCGCGGTCGTTGATCACCTCGATCGACGAGCGCACGATCCCGCGGTCGGGCTTGGAGGTCGAACGTCGCGCATCGAGCACGGTGATGCGCACCCGCAGCTCGTCGCCGGGCCGCACCGGCGCGAGCCAGCGCAGCTCGTCGATGCCCGGCGACGCGAGGCTCGCCGTTCGCGACAGGAAGTGATCGACGAGCACCCGCATCATCAGTGCGGCCGTATGCCAGCCGCTCGCGATGACACCGCCGAACGGACCACGCGCCGCGCGCTCGCGGTCGACATGGATCGGCTGCGGGTCGTAGCGGCGGGCGAACTCGACGACCTCGTCCTCGTCAACGGCGATCGGGCCGTATTCGACGACCGTTCCCGGTGCGTAATCCTCGAAATGGCGCTGGTCGATGCCGACCGGCAGATCCTTCGGTGCCATGTGCGCGCTCGTTGCAGACGTGCGCGCCGAATGTACCGCGTGTCGGGGCGGTGCCGGGCATCCCGCATACTTCGCGCCTGTCCTGTCGCGCGGAGCGCCCATGACCCTGCTCACCCTCGGACTCGTACTGTTCCTCGGCATGCACTCGGTCCGCATCGTCGCGGACGACTTTCGCAGCGCGCAGGTCGCGCGGCTGGGCATCAACGGATGGAAGGCGATCTACTCGATCGTCTCGATCGCGGGCTTCGTGCTGCTCGTCTACGGCTACGGGCTCGCGCGCGAGTCGCCGACCGTGCTGTACGTGCCGCCGCCGTGGATGCGTCACGCCACGGCCCTGCTGACGATCCCCGCCTTCGTGCTGCTCGCGGCGGCGTACGTGCCGGGAACGCGGATCAAGCGCGCGGTCGGGCATCCGATGGTCGCCGGCGTGAAGGTCTGGGCGTTCGCGCATCTGCTGTCCAACGGCACGCTTGCCGACGTGGTGCTGTTCGGCGCGTTCCTCGCGTGGGCGGTCTTCGATTACGTCGCCGCGCGCCGGCGCGATCGCGCTGCGGGCCGGGTTTATCCGGTCGGTCCGCCGATGCGCGACGTCACTGCCGTGCTCGTCGGTCTGGCGGCGTACGTCGTGTTCGCGTTCTGGCTGCACGCGTGGTGGATCGGCGCGCGGCCGTTCGGCTAGCGAGCGCCTTCGCCGCAGCCGCTGCATCGGATGCGCGCGTGAATCCGTCCGGGCCGAACCCGCCGCCGCCGCATCCGCCGTCGCCGCACAAGCAGCGCGTTTACGCGCAGCGGCAGCAGGCGCGGCAGACCGCGCTGACACGGCACGCGCGCGGGCGGCGGCGCGCCGGTTACCTGTGCAGGCACTGGCGCGGCGACCTTCCGCTCGCCGCCGCGGTGATCGCCAGCGGCGCGCTGGTGTGGGGCGCGGTGCAGCTCGTCGCGTTCGCCTCGCGCCACGTGCCGATCACCGACTACCCGGAAGCCGCTTCGGCGCTGCTCGTCGTCGAGATCGCGCTGCTGACCGCCGGCGCGATCTGGTGGGGCATGGGCGTGCAGCGCGCGGCGTTCCGCCACGTCGAGCTCGGCGGTTCGCTGCTTGTGGCGCTGCTCACGGGTGCGGTCGGCGTCGGCGCGTTCTTCTGGGCCGGCGCATTCTGGTATCAGTCGGCACGCCACGTGATGCCCGACGTCTGGGCCACGCTCGCAGGCAGCGCGCCGCCCGCGGCGGTGCAGGTCGACGCCGCCGCGGGCGTGGTCCGGCTGAAAGGCGATCTGGAGTTCGGCAGCATGCGCGCGGTGCGCGCCGCGCTCGACGCGCATCCGGGCGTGCGCATCGTTCAGCTCGAAAGCCGCGGCGGGCGCGTTGCCGAAGGACTCGCGCTCGGCGCGCTGCTGCGCGACCGCGGCGTCGATACGCTGGTCACCGGCGAATGCAGCAGCGCGTGCGTGACCGCGTTCGCCGGCGGCACGCGCCGTCTGATCGCGCCGCAGGCGAAGATCGGCCTGCACAGCGCCGGCGGCAAGGGCGTCAGCGCCGCGGCGGTGGCGAGCGCCAACCGCGCGAGCGACGAATTCATCGCGCAGCGCGGCGTGGACTGGCGCGTGCTCGAAAAAGGCGCGGCGGTGGCCAACGAAAGCATCTGGTTCCCCGAGCCGTGGCTGCTGCTTGCCTCGGGGCTGGCCACCGACTACGCGGGCGCGGCGCCTTGACATCGCAACGCGCCCCAATGGGCGCGTTTGCGAGAATCGACGTCGCCGCCGGGTCCGACCCACGCGCCGATCCGCGCGCGCCGTCGCGCGTGCCGGGCGGCAGCGGCCCGCACCGCCGGCCGAGCGCGCGTCAGTTCGGCTTCGCGACTTCGCTGCGCGCCACCGCGCGCCGGATCTCGCGCAGCTTGGCCTTCACGCGCTGCGCGTTGTCCACGCCGATACGCATCAGCAGCTTCTGTCCGGCCGAGCGCGATTCCAGTTCAGGATCGGCGAACTCGTACAGCACCTTGGGCTGCGCGACGCGAATCGGCCCCTTGATCTCGGGTGTGAGCAGCAGATGGTCGATCACCTGCACGAGCCGGTCGTTGAAGTAGCCCTTCGGATAGCCAAGCTCGCGATACGCCTGCTGGAACAGCGGGTAGAAGCGCACGTACACCGCGACGAGCTTTCCGGTGTCGACCGCTTCGAGCGCCTTGACGTAGGGCGCATAACGCGCGGCGTTGTCCGCGCCGATCGCCGCGGCGTCGCCGGTGCCGGCGACGACGAAGCTTCCGGACGGCGGTTTGACCGGGACGATCTTCTGCGAAAGCTTCGGCCGCGGCAGGTTGTCGACGGCGGCGACGATCCTCCGGACGATGCCGCTTGCGACGAGCAGTTCGTCGAGCGTCTTTTCTCCGACCGCACCGGCCAGCGACTTGCGGATCGCCGCATCGCTGTCGGCCAGCGCGGGAAGCGCCTCGGGCGGCTCGGCCTGCGCGATCGGGTGTTCGATCTGGGGTTCGGCCGGCGCCGGCGCGGGCGCCGGCGGCGCCTCGACCTTGGTGGCCGGCGGCGGTGGCGCTTCCTGCCGCTTCCACCACAGGTAGCCGCCGACCGCGACGATGACCGCCAGGCCGATGAAGATCAGACGTTCGGTCGTCTTTTCCATGCCCCCTCCCTCGAATTGCCGCGGCGTTCAGCGGCTCAGAGACCGGCCGGCGCAAATCGTTCCGCCGCTGCCGCGCCGACCCGCGCGGGCGTACGCATTCGCGCGATCGCGAGTATCCTGCCGCGCAATGAAACGTACCGGCCGCCGCGTATGAGCCACAAGCACGAAAACCTGATCCGAACGATCTTCCACGATCCGATCAGCGGCAACATCCAGTGGCGCGAGGTCGAGTCGCTGCTCAAGCACCTCGGCGTCGAGATGGAGCAGCTTTCCGGCGCGCGCATCCGCGCAAGACTCGGCCACGCCGAAGCGATTCTGCACCGCCCGCACCACAGCAACACGCTCGACCGCCACGCGGTGCAGCATCTGCGCGAGTTCCTCGCGCGCGGCGGCGCCACGCCGTCGCAGTACGAAGCGCGCGAGGACCAGCGCAAGGGCTAGCAGCCCGCTAGTCGTACGCCGTCCCGACGATCGCGTCGATCCGCCGCATCGCCTCGGCGTCGAGCTTCGGCGCGACCTCGAGCGCCTTCATGTTCTCCTCGATCTGCGCCACACGCGTCGCGCCCGTGATGACCGTGCCGACATTCGGGTTCGCGAGGCACCAGGCCAGCGCGAGCTGCGCGAGCGTGCAGCCGAGATCGCGCGCGACGGCTTCGAGTTCGCCGACGATGCGGTTCTTCCCGGGATCGGTGAGCTGCGGGCGCAGGAACGCGTAGCTCTCGACGGTGCCGCGCGAACCGGGCGGAATGCCCTGCCGGTACTTGCCCGTAAGCAGTCCGCTCGCGAGCGGGCTCCAGGTCGTCAGCCCGAGGCCGATCTCGGCGTACAGGCGCGCGTATTCACGCTCGACGCGCTTGCGGTGGAACAGGTTGTACTGCGGCTGCTCCATCAGCGGCTTGTGCAGGTGGTGCTTGTCGGCGATTTCATAGGCGGCGCGGATCGCGTCGGCGGGCCATTCGCTGGTGCCCCAGTACAGCGCCTTGCCGCGCGCGATCATGTCGTGCATCGCCCAGACCGTCTCCTCGATCGGCGTTTCGGGATCGGGGCGGTGGCAGAACACCAGGTCGACGTAGTCGAGCTTCAGCCGCGCGAGCGAGCCGTCGATCGCGCCGAGCAGGTATTTGCGGTTCAGCGTGTTGCGCTCGTTCGGGAACTCGCCTTCGCCCTGCGCGAGCCCCCAGTAGAACTTGGTCGAGACGACGTAGCGGCTGCGCGGCCAGCCGAGCGCGGCGAGCGCCTCGCCCATGATCTGCTCCGAGCGGCCGCGCGCGTACACCTCGGCGTTGTCGAAGAAGTTCACGCCGTGATCCCACGCGGCGGCCATCAGCTCGCGCGCGGCGCGCGCGTCGACCTGATTGCCGTAGGTGACCCACGAGCCGAAGGAAAGCGCGGACAGCTTGAGGCCGGAGCGGCCGAGGCGGCGGTAGTTCATCGTGCGGCGGAGTCCTCTCGGGCAACGACGCCAGCCGGCTGGCCGCGCTTGCGCACGACGCAATCGATCAGCGCGGACATTCCGGCGTGCTGCGTACCTTCGGCGAGCACGTCGTCGTGCTCGCGCAGCTCGGCGATCTCGTGCGCGCCGAATGCCGCGCGCAGCAGCTCGGGCGTATACAGGTGCTCGGCGCACGGCGGCCCGCCGGTGCGGTACTGGAGCTGGCGCGGCGTGTAGCCCTGCAGAAAGAGCCAGCCGCCGGGCTTCAGCGTCCGCAGCATGCCTTCGAACATCGCGGCGCGCGCCGCGGGTGCGGCGAACTGCACGAAGATCGCCGCGACGACGTCGAACGCTTCCGGCGTCCATCCCCACGCCTCGACGCTGGCGACGCGGTAGTCGACCCGCACGCCGCAGCGTTCGGCGAGCCGGCGCGCCTTGGCCACGCCGAGCGGCGCGATGTCGAAGGCAACCACGTCGAGCCCGCGCTGCGCGAGCCACACGCTGTTGCGCCCTTCGCCGTCGGCGACGGCGAGCGCGCGCATGCCCGGCGCCAGCCGGTGCGCCTGCCGCGTCAGGAACACGTTCGGCGCGAGCCCGAAGATGTAGTCCTCGCGCGCGAAGCGCGCGTCCCACGTTTCGCGCGGATTGGCGAAGCCGTCGCTCATGGCGCGATGTTAATCCCCGCGGCGATGCCCTCGCCGCGCCGCCAGCGCGCAGGCGTGTGCCCCGTCACGCGGCGAAACGCTTTCGAGAACACCGGCTGCGAGTTGTAGCCGACCGCTTCGGCGACGCGATCGAGGCTCGTCCGCTCGGTGCGCAGCAAGTTCGCCGCGCGCGTGATGCGCCAGTGCGTCAGATAGCTCATCGGCGCTTCGCCGACGAGCGCCTTGAAGCGCACTGCCAGCGCGGTGCGCGACATCCCCACCGCGCGGGCCAGCGTCTCGAGCGTCCACGGCTCGGCGAAACGCTCGTGCATCAGCGCCAGTGCCCGCGCGATGCGTGCGTCGGCCAGGCCGCGCATCCACCCGCCGCGCGGCGCCGCCTGCGCGATGTACGCGCGAACGGCCTGGATGAACAGCACGTCGGCCATCCGCCGCAGCACGGTACGGCCGCCGAGCAGCGCCGAGTCGATCTCGGCGTGGATGAAACGCAGCGTCGGTTCGAGCCAGCGCGCGACCGCCGGATCGGATCCGCGCAGGTGGATCAGCGGCGGCAGCGCGCCGAACAGCGGATTGGTCTTCAGCGCGTCGTACGAGAAGAAGCCGCCGGTCACGCGCGCGACGATCGGCCCCCGTCCCGGCCCGCGGATGTGGCCGTGGGCGTCCATCGGATACGCCTCGACGAAGCGCTCGAAAGGCAGCACCCGCGCGTCGCGCGCGGAGCGGATCACGTGCGGCGCGCCGTGCGGCAGAAGGACGAAGTCGCCGGCCTCGACCACGCGCGGCGCGCCGCGCGCGCCGACCTGGATCTCGCAGCGCCCCTTGGTGACCGCGTAAAACGGCGCGCGCCCCGCGCGCGCGATCGCCACGCCGCACGGCGCGCGCAGGTCGACCGTGAAGTAGACGGTCGCCTCGAGCCGCACCTGCTCCATCACGTCGGACAGCAGATCGAACGGCGGTGCAGTCGGTCGCGCGTGCGCGCCTTCTGAACGAATCGACATGAAATTTGTCCCGAAGCGTCTGTTCTTTGGGACGCCGAGCGCGCACTGTACGCCTCGTGGATGCGGTCGTGTCGATTCGACCGGCCGCGAAACCCGAAAGGAGCCGAAGATGCGTACGAAAACCGTTTCCCTCACCCTGCTGCTCGCGGCCGCTGCGCTGACCGCGCAGGCGGCACCGACCGTCGAGGCCGCCGCCGAACGCGCCGCGCGCGAGCCCGCGCCGACGACGGTCGGCTCGCTCGACCAACGCGCCGGGGCGCGCTCCGCGCCCGCCGCGCGCGCGGAACAGAAGGCGCCCGCCGTCGGGGTCGGCTCGCCGTTCAGCGTGTTCACGTACGAGGCGCTCGGCGCGACCCCGCGCATCGAGCTGCGCCGGCACCGCGCCGCGCCGGACGCGACGCAGCCGAAGTCGGTCGCGACGCGCTGAGCGGGGCGCGCGGCGCGTCGAAAATTCGGCGCGCCGCGCGTGCATGTGCCGACGCGCGAGCCGTTTCGCGCGGATAACGTCGGCGCATGCCTGCCGATGCCGTCACGCGCCTGCCCGTGCGCCCACGCGCCGGTGCCGCGCTGCTCGCCGCGGCCGTCTTCGCGCTGGGTCTGCCGCAGGAGGCGCGCGCGCCGGGCAGCGCGGCGCACGACGCACAGGTGCTGTTCACCCGCTGGATGCGGCTCGACACGCCGTCCGCGGACGACGCCGCAGTCGCCGCGGCGGAACTCGCGCAACGGCGCGAATGGCTCGCCGCCGCGCTTGCGCGCGCGGTCGATGCGGGACCGCCACCGGAAGAACTCGAGTTCGCGCTGCGACGTTCGGTGCGCGGCACAGCAGCCGCCCGACCGGCGGCGGGCGACAGCGTCCTGCGAAGGATCGCCGATCAGATCGCGCATCGGCAGCAGGTCGAACGCGCCGTCCGGCAGTACCGCGCACACGCGCTGCTCGGGCTGGCGCTGCTCGGCGATGCGCGCGCGCTCGAGCGCATCGCACGGCACGCCGGAGATCGCGACGATCCGCTCGCGCCCGAGGCGCGCGCGGTGCTGCGCGTGTTGCAGGCGAACTGAGCGCGCGCCGCGGCGGCGTCGCGGGTGCTAGCCTCGCGGTGTGCGCACCGCATGCCATCGCCATGACGCTCGCCATCGACTACGCCGACATCGAAGCCGCAGCACACCGGCTGCACGGGGTCGCGCATCGCACGCCGACCTTCACTTCGCGCACGGCCGACGCCGCGACCTCCGCGCGCCTGTACTTCAAGTGCGAGAACCTGCAGCGCATGGGCGCGTTCAAGTTCCGCGGCGCGTACAACGCGCTGGCGCAGTTTTCGCCGGCGCAGCGCGAAAAGGGCGCGATCGCCTTTTCCAGCGGCAACCACGCGCAGGCGATCGCGCTCGCGGCGCGGCTGCTCGGCATGCCGGCGGCGATCGTGATGCCGAAGGATGCGCCGGCGATCAAGATCGAAGCGACCCGGGGCTACGGCGCCGAGGTGATTCTGTACGACCGCTATACCGAGGACCGCGAAGCGCTCGGGCGGCAACTCGCCGCCGAGCGCGGGATGACGCTCGTCCCGCCGTACGACCATCCGCACGTGATGGCGGGGCAGGGCACGGCGGCGAAGGAGCTGATCGAGCAGGCGCGCGCGCTCGACCCCGCGCACGGCGCGCTCGACGTGCTCGTCGTCTGCGTCGGCGGCGGCGGGCTGATTTCGGGCTGCGCGGTCGCCGCGAAGTATCTGCTGCCGAACTGCAAGGTGATCGGCGTGGAACCGCAAGCCGGCAACGACGTGCAGCGCAGCCTGCGCGAGGGCCGGATCGTCCACATCGACGTGCCGCAGACGATCGCCGACGGCGCGCAGACGCAGCATGCGGGGCGGTTGACGTTCCCCGTGATGCGCGCGCTGGTCGACGACATCGTCACCGTGACCGACGCGCAGCTCGTGCGGACGATGCGCTTTTTCGCCGAGCGGATGAAGCTCGTCGTCGAGCCGACCGGCTGCCTCGCGGCAGCGGCCGTGCTCGAAGGCGTGCTCGACGTGCGCGGCCAGCGCGTCGGCGTGATCGTCAGCGGCGGCAACGTCGACCTGCGCCGCTACGCCGAGCTGCTGCTCGAAGCGCGTTAGCGCGGTTTGCGCGTCAGCGGAACGAAGCGCACCGGCAGCTTGCGGCGCGTGATCGTGCGGCCGTCGGCCTCTTTCGTGATCAGCAGCAGGTCCTGCCCGGCGTCCTGGGGTCCGACCGGGATCACCATGCGGCCGCCGGGCTTCAACTGATCGAGCAGCGGCTGCGGCACGTGCTCGGGGGCGGCGGTGACGACGATGCCATCGAAAGGCGCCGCTTCGGGCCAGCCGAGATAGCCGTCGCCGATTCGCACCTCGACGTTGCGGTAGCCGAGCGCCGCGAGCGTGGCGCGCGCGCGTTCGCCGAGCGGGGCGACGATCTCGATCGTGTAGACCTTGCGCACGCACTCGGCGAGCACCGCGGCCTGGTAGCCCGAGCCGGTGCCGACCTCGAGCACGACGTGGTCGGGCTGCGGGTCGATCAGATCGGTCATCAGCGCGACGATGAAAGGCTGTGAGATCGTCTGTCCGTGGCCGATCGGCAGCGGGCGGTTCTCGTACGCGTAGGCCGCGTATTCGGAGGGCACGAAGCGATGGCGCTCGACGCGGCCCATCGCAGCCACCACGCAAGGCGCCAGCCGCGCGCGGCCGGTATGCGGCTCGGTGCGGTGCATGTCGGACTCGATCTCTCGCAGCAGCCGGCGGCGCGCCTGCGCGTGATCCTGCGCGGTCGCGCAGGCCGGCAGCAGCCCGGCGGCGAGCAGCGCGCCGGAGCGCAAGATCCATTCGCGGCGGCCTCGCATCGGGCACCTCTGCGCTCGTACGTCGGCAACCAGTCTAGCCGCGCGCGCTGCCTACAATGCGACGCAGATCACGTCCGCTCGAGACCGAGAGTTCGACATGTCGCCCGACCCCGCGGCCGAATGGCTCGTGCCGCAGCAGTGTGCCGGCCGCGCGGCGACGCTGCCTGCGCGCTGCTACGTCGACGCCGCGTTCGCTGCGCTCGAGCGCGACGCGGTGTTCGGCAAGAGCTGGCAGCTCGTCGCGCACGCTGCGCAGGTGGGCGACGCCGGCGATCACGCGGTCGCGGAGATCGCCTGCGTCCCGCTGGTCGTCGTGCGCGGCGTAGACGGCGCGCTGCGGGCGCTGCATAACGTCTGCCGCCATCGCGCCGGGCCGCTTGCGACCTGCGACGGCCGCGGCGCGCGCGTGCTGACCTGCCGCTATCACGGCTGGACCTATGCGCTCGACGGTGCGCTGCGCGGCGCGCCCGGAATGCACGGCGCGGAGGCATTCGACGTCGCCGCGATCCGCCTGCCGCAGGCGCAGGTGGCCGAGTGGCACGGGCTTGTCTTCGCCGCACTCGACGCGGCGCCGCCGTTCGAGGACCTCGTCGCCGGCGTCGAGGCGCGTCTCGGTGCGCTGGCGTTCGACGGCTACGTCTTCGACCGGCGCGTGAGCTACGAGCTGGCGTGCAACTGGAAGGTCTACGTCGACAACTATCTGGAGGGCTATCACCTTCAGCGCGTTCATCCCGCGCTCGCGCGACTGCTCGGTGGCAGCCGTTACCGCACCCAGTGCGCCGCGTGGCACGTGCTGCAGTCGAGCCCGCTGGATCCGGCCGCCGGCCCGTACGGCGAATCGGGGCATGCCGCCGAAGCGCAGTACTGGTGGCTGTGGCCGAACACGATGCTCAACCTGCTGCCGGGGCGGCTGCAGACGAATCGGGTGGTTCCGCTGGACGCGCAGCGCTGCCGGGTCGAATTCGACTACTACTACGCGCCGGGTACCGATCCGCGAACGGCGTCGCAAGACCGCGAGTTCGCCGACCAGGTGCAGTCCGAGGACAGCGCGATCTGCGAGGCGGTCCAGCGCGGGCTGGCGAGCGGCTCGTACGATCGCGGGCGCCTGAATCCGGCGCAGGAAGCCGGCGTCTTCCGGTTCCACGAACTGCTGCGCGCCGCTTATCGGGCGCGGTTCGGCGGATAGCGCGGCGACGCGCGTTCAGCGCAGCAGGCGGCCGATCCACTCGGCGACCAGCGCGGGCTTCGTTTCGCCTTCGCGTTCGACAGTGACGTTCCACGTCAACTGCACGCCGCCGTCGACCTCGTCGAGCGCGGCGAGCACGAAGCGGCCGCGGATGCGGCTGCCGGCGCGCACCGGCGCGGTGAAGCGCACGCGGTTGAAGCCGACGTTGATGCCCGCACGGGCGCCGGTCACCACGAGCGCGCTTTCGAGCAGCCGCGTCAGCAGCGACAGCGTCATGAAGCCGTGCGCGATCGTTCCGCCGTACGGCGACTCGCGCGCGGCGCGTTCGGCGTCGACGTGGATCCACTGGCGATCGTCGATCGCGTCGGCGAACTCGTCGATGTGCGCCTGCGTGACTTCGAGCCAGTCGCTGACGGCGAGCTCGTGACCGACGGATTCGTGCAGTCGGTCGATGGCAACGACGACGGGTTCGCTCACGGCGCGCA
>Ga0272446_1006044_pt1 | contig 12912 bp, 11 predicted proteins | sample YNPCB0061_FD_194587 | JGI IMG/M metagenome (GOLD analysis project Ga0272446, IMG submission 194587) | Hot spring microbial mat communities from Yellowstone National Park, WY, United States - YNP-CB-006-1 | ecosystem: Environmental > Aquatic > Thermal springs > Hot (42-90C) > Sediment | place... | reverse complement strand
TTTTCCAGCGCTGCTGAGCCGGGCCGCGATTGTCTTGGCAGCATCCTCCGGGCTGAAGAATTCCGCTGAAATCTTCGAGATGGATTCTCGGATGGACGCCAGCCGCGCCGGTTCGGCGATCACTTGGTCGATCGCGCGACGGGCATCCGCCACGGACTGTACTTCAATTGCCGCACCCGCCGCCGCAATAGCCGGCTCATAGTGCCGCATCGCGCCTATGCTGCAGATCAGGGGCACCACGTTCATGGCCATGGCCTCCAGCAACACGGTTGAAAAGACACTGATCACGAGATCCGAGGCAGCAATGACCTCGGCCAGCGGCTCGACCGCCGGAATAGAAAAATGAACATTTGAGCAACCCTGAAGCTTCTGCCGCGATTCGTCGGGAAGTGGATAGCCGGGATGCTCGCGCACGATGACCCGGACATGCGGATAGGCCTGGGCGACGCCGACAATCAGGTCCACGAAATCCTCGTAGGCCTGGACGCCGAGCAAGGCACAGGGCGCCTGCAGGAAAAAACTTAGGGTATTGACACTGTCTCGGGCCAGCGAAGCACCCGCAGTCTTCAGCGCATGACTCCCGGTCACCCGGAAGACCTGCCCGGCGTTATAGGGCCGGAGCAGCTCGGCAAAGCGCGGCCCCCAAACAAACATTTCCGTAAAGCTCATGTTGCGGAAGCCGCTGTGCACATAAGGCGACCAACCCTGCTGCACACAGTAGCAGGGGATCCCCAGCAGGCGGCAGGCCTCTGCCGTGATGACATCCATGGGGGCATTCCCTTCGGCCACTAGCACGCACCGGGGATGGAGCACACGCAGCGCGGCCAGCGTGGCGTCGGCATCGTGCATCAGCTGAAGAAAATCAGACAAGGCATAGGAACAGAAGACGCTCTGGAGCAGGGAGCCCTCGGTCGGCACATCAACCACGGGGAGCCCCCTCTGGGTAAGCTGCTCACACAGCCCCACATCGCTGGTGACCAGATAGGCGTACGAGCCCGGCTCCAGCTCGCGCGTCACCGGCGCCAGGTAGTCGGCAAACCTCGCGTTGACCACATGGATCAGGATGTCACGTCTCTGAACGGGTATTTGCGCCAGCCGTGCCCGTGGCCGCCGGCGACGCAGCCAGCCATACGCGCGCCTCGCCGTTTCCAGCAACCATCGCCCTATCCGGCGCGGCGGATGATCGTCGGCCGCGCGCTGGTTGCACAGGAAAAAAGCGATATCGCTCTCGACTGCGTTCAGACCGGGCAGCGCCGCGGCCGGCGCGACGCTCACGCGAGCGAGGTAATGACGGAAGAGCGCATCGGAATTGATGCCCTGGATGTAGAGCCTGCGTTCCACGGCATACCGCAGCTGCATGCCCCGGTAGACATAGGCGTGCGAGTCACGCCTCACCGCGCTTGCGGTGTAACGCTCGATCGCGCGACAGAGTTCGCGCGTGTAGTCAAGCCCGTGACTGCCGAAGTCAATAGCCATCAGGGAGCGGCTTACAGAGCACCCATGTGCCCGTACTTCTCGAGGCAGCAGAGCGCGTGGTGAGTGCCCGCGCCATGATTGACGTGCCCGCTCCAAATCTCGGGGACCCAGCTGAACCGGACCTTCTGAAGATGTCTGAGCAAGGCGTCGAAGTCCAACTCCCCTTCGCCTATCTGCACCCCCTCCCCGTCGATCCCGTGGGCATCGGAAATATGCACGTGACGGATGTAGGGCAGGATGATCTTGGCGTAGTCGACCAGATCGATGCCTGCGTACTTGCAGTAAAGCTGGGCGTGGCAGATATCGAAGGTCATGCCCAGGGACAGCGACTTGCAGAAGGCTGCCATGTCCTCGGGTCGCATGTACCCGTATTGATGCCACTGCCCCCCGAGATACCAGGGGCGGGGCGGCAGATTCTCCGGCAGGAGATCGACACCGTCGAGATTGATATCGCGAAGTATTTTCTCGGCCTTTGAGGTGATCTCGGCACAGTCGTAGTTCCCGTCCAGCAGACTCATGCCACCCACGTGCAGAACAATCTTGGGCTTGGCTCCCTGCCGGAAACCGGGTGCCAGCTCCCGCGCACGGACGATGGTCTGCTCGAGGATGCCGACCGACTTCCGGACCACCTCCGCGTTATCCGAGCAGAGGTCGAAAAGGTCGCGGCCGATGATCTCCGGCGCATGCATGATCAGGGCCGAGCTTTCACTCGTCGCGTGAACCTCATCGATCACATCGCGGTCCGAGCAGTGAAACTCGATCACCGGGGTCTTGAGCTGCTTGTAGGTTTCAAAATCGTGGAAACGGCACTTCACGCCCCATTCCTTGGAGAACGTGAAACGCGGCCATTCGGCGACAGTCAGCGCCTTTTCGAAATCCTGTTCCGTAATGTAGTCATTGGCGCGCTTGGCGCGCATCAATGTCTTGCCCAGGAATTCCGGCAAGCGGTCGGGGGTAATGCCCTTGCCGGGGCTCATGAACTTCAGATCCTCCAGGCGTATCGTCTCGCCCACTGCGAGATCCCGCTTCGCGACCAGCGACTTGGCAAATACCTCCCGGTTGAGCTGCTCCGCCATCGTGATGACCTTGCGATCCTCGCCCAGCATCGTCCGCGTCAGCTGCAGCTGGCGCACCAGGTCCCGGAACTGCTCCGGCGTCAATGAAGCCTTGTGATCGGGCCCCAACTGGTGGATATCGCGCGTGATGTGCTTCTCGATGATCGTCGCGCCCAGGGCATGCGCCAGCAGTGATGCCTGCACGCCCAGCTCGTGGCCGGAGTACCCCACCATCGGCGCCATCGACGCCAGGGTGTGCAGGTAGCGCAGGTTCAGCGACTCCGGCGGTGCAGGGTAGGTGGACTGGCACAGCAGCATCGCGTAGCGGTTGGTGAAATTCTCGGCGATGAACTTGGCCGACTTCCGGATCACTGCATCGTCCCACATGCCGGTGCTGAAAATGGCCGGACAGGCAAGCTTGCCCAGGGTGTGCGAAATCAGGGGCCAATTGGTCAGATCGGCCGACGCAAATTTCACCGCATCTAGATCCAGGGTCGCGACAAAGTCCGCCGACACCTGATCGAAGGGTGTCACGATGAAATCGACACCCAGGCGGCGGGCTTCCGCGCGCAGGGTGTGAAAAGCCTCATCGCTCAATTCCAGCGCCGTCAGCTGCGGAATCAGGTACTGGAACGACCATTCCGCACTGTTGGGATCGTCGAGGAGCGACGCAACGTAGATCTCCGAGAGCGTCCGTTTCTGGAATTTGACGGCGTCGGCTCCCGCCTTTGCCGCCTCATTCATGAGAAAGAGCGCCTCCTCGACGGAACCATTGTGGTTGATGCCAATCTCCGCAATGACATATAGACCGTCATTCTTGAGCGCCGCGATACGGGACATAACTTCTCCAGCTAACGTTGTTTCCCGGCCTGCATGGCGCCTTCGCCTGCCACCGGAGTGCATTGTTCAATCATCTGCGCTAGCAGGTCACGCATGGGCACCTGGGGTGCCCAGCCGAGCAGGCGAAGTCGGGACGGATCACCCCAGATGACCGCCTGCGCCTTGTCGCTTTCCCGCAGAAGCTGGGAGCTCACCTCGACCTCGGCGCGGACACCAGCCACTTCGGCCGCCATCGAAATCAGCTCACTGATCCGGTATGCCTGGCCGGAGCAGATGTTGTAGACCTCCCCAGGCTCGCCGTGCAGCATCAGCGCGCGGTAGGCCCGACACACATCGGCAATCGCGAGAAAGTCTCGCCGGACCGATGTGTTCCCGGCAACGACACGCACCGCCCCGTCACCGCCGGACGCCAGCGCCCCCTGCGCTATCTGGCGGCATATGGACGGCAACACGAAACGGCCATCCTGGCCCGGACCGGTGACGTTGAACTGCCGCAGGTGAACCACGGGCAAGCCGTGGGCCCGGTGGAAATGCAGACCAAGATGGCGCAAGGAGAGTTTGATCAATCCATAGTGATCGCGAGGCAAGGCGGGATGCCGCTCGTCCACCGGACTCTCCGAAAACTCACCGTACTCCGAGGCGGAGCCGATCACAAGCACACGACCGCGCAGAGGCTGCTTCAGCCGCGTCAAGGCGTCGAGGATCATCAGCGTACCGTTGAGGTGCTGGTCCAAGGCCTTTTCCACATTACGATTGATCTCGGGCACAAAGGATGACCCGGTGGCAATCACCACATCGGTAGGCCGAACCCGATCCAGCAGGCGAACCAGCTCGTCTATGCCAGACGGCAGGGGGAAGTTCGGCACCCCCTCCAGGGCAGGGTTGCGGTAGTTGCGGAACAACACCTCAACCGACCACCCCCACTCACGCTGTGCGGTACGGGCTAGTTCCGCCGCGATAAAGCCGCTGCCCACGATGAGCAAGGTGCGCTTCAGGTCCGCCGACGGGGAATGGGTCACCGCGATGCTCCAGCGCGCTCGAGCAGGATCAGCTCCGCCAGTTTCATGTCGAGCATCGAGTCGATGTCCACCGCCGCCTCCTCATCCATGGGATAGAGCGCCACCTTGCCAGAAAGCCGGTTGCCGCTGTCCAGCAAGGCCTGGGTGCGAAAGACGTAGATGGAACCGTTTTCCACGTATTGCGGCGCCATGTCCTGCCGCCGGGGACGATTGCGGAAGTCGTAGTTGATGGACCGCGCTTCGCCCCCCTCCTCCGTCCACAGAAAACGGTGGCTGGGCGACACCGAGAGCAGCGAATCCGCACCCTTTCGCATCAGCGTGGCCACCGCCGCGTCTATGTCGCCCCGTCGACGGACCGGCGACGTGCATTGAAGGAAGACCGTCAGATCGGGGAGCGGCCGCCCCTGCTGCCGAAGACTGTGGATCGCATGGATCAGCGCCGATTCTGAACTCGCCTGATCGCCACTGATGTCAGCCGGACGGCGCACCACCGTCGCGCCGGCGGCCTCGCTGACGGCGGCGATCTCGTCGTCGTCGGTCGACACCACGGTCTCGGTCACCCAGCACGATTGCCTGGCCTGTTCGATCGTGTGGACAATCAGCGGTTTGCCCGCCAGCAGCCGAATGTTCTTTCTCGGGATGCCCTTGGACCCGCCCCGTGCGGGGATCACCGCAACGACGGACCGGGGTCTTGTAAGTGATTCTCTTGTATTGGACATCTGCGGGGAGTTCTGCGCGACACGAGGTACCGGCCTGGCCGATGGCGGGGAAGGACCTTGTTAGAATTCGGACTGGCCCATGTGCAGCAAGTTTATCATGTATAGCGACTTCATCCGACACTCCCTGGACAGTTTTCACGAGTACGTGGCCAACAACCTGCCCGTCTGCCGGAATCATCGCGCAGCCAGGGTCTCGCCATTCTGGGCCGAGCACTTCAGCAACCGCAAGAACTTTCCCGACACCCAGGATTTCCTCGCCTTCCGTCGTGGAGACTTTCTCTATGGAATCGGGGATACCAAGCCCTCCAGCACGGCGCAGAAGCGGCAGGAATTTGCGAACGTCTGCAAGAGCATGGAGCTGTTCACCCCATCCACCTTCATTGAGAGCCTGCGGGAGCCTTTCCTGGGCGCCCCCCTGGTCTTTCCCTATGGCAGGAACAGCCTGAGCACAAGTTATGTGCTCAACGCCGGCACGACCTGGCGGGTCAAGGAACTCTTACGGCAGCATGGCCCCCAGGGCCGTGCCCTGCACGTCTGCGAGATTGGTGCCGGTTGGGGCGCCTGCGCCAGCCAGCTGCACCAGGTGTGCGACGTTGCCAGCTACACGATCATCGACCTGCCCGAAAACCTCTGCCTCTCGAGCACCTACCTGCGCACCACGCTGACTGGGCGCCAGCCTCATTTCCTCGACTGCACCCCAGGCGCGACTGTCCAGCCCGTGCAAGCTGCGTTGTACTTCGGTCTGCCTGCGGCCATCGACAATCTACCCGGCCCGTACGACCTGATCATCAACACGGTCAGCTTTCAGGAGATGGACCAGGAGACCGTGGACGCCTATTTCTCCTGGGCGGCCAAGGTGCTGGCCCCGGACGGCGTTATCGTCTCCTTCAACGCCCACGACAAGGCCGGCATCCTGCGCCCGTCGCAATACCTGACCGACGGGCTGGCACTGGTTCACATGGCTCCGTTCCGGCGGGTGCCCGCCGGCTACTTCAACACCATACCCTACGAGATGGTCTTCCGGCGCTCCGACGGCCCGCAACAGGCTGGCCAGATCGCAGCCGTGGATGCTCTGGGAGAAATGATCCAGCTGGGCCTGGACGGCCAGCTTGCGCCTCTTGCAGAAGCGGCAGTGGGCGCGCGGCAATCCCCAAGCCAGGAAGACACGCCTCCGTTCACCGCGCTTCAGGATTTTTTCTAGGCCGAAACCGAGACGCAGCGACTGACAACGCTGCAAACCTTGCTGAGCGTCTTGCCGGGTGCCATCAGCGAGTATCTGGCGGGGACCTATCACTTTGCGCGCAATGACTTCGGCCGCGCACGCCCCCATCTTGAGTCCGCGCTTGCCGATTCACTGGACGGCTTTGCCGAGATCCGTGCCCACGTCCTGCTTGCCGCAATGGGAAGCCGAAAGGGCGCGGACAAAAACCGCCGGACAGCGGAAACGCTGCGGTTGCTGGAGCCCAAGGCCGGCGGACTGCTCACTGAGATTGAAATGATCCTCGAAAGGCAGGCCGTTTCCGCACTGCAGGATCACATCGCCCGGGTGCTTGACTGTACAGTCGAGACGCCGCTGACCGTCAGGGCCTTCCTCGGAAAGGTCCGTAGAGAGCTTGTGAAGCGCTAGTTCGCTGCCGAAGGGGCAAGAACTTTGAATTTTTCGAGCAGCGCAGCGTCAATATTCTGGGCAGGAAAGTAGTAATTCGTCAACGCGTAGCGCGTTCCTGCTTGTATGGGCATGCCGCGATGAATGGAACTGGTGTCCACCAGAATCAGTGTTCCCGCCTTGGCCGTATATGTGCTGATGCGCTCAGGCGATCCTTCTATGATGCGATCGACTTCCGGCTCCGATAGCCGATATTGCATATAGCGAAGTCCCCCCTTCCAAATATCTCGCAGCACCTGCCCCGGCCGATGGGAGTCTTTGACAAACTGGAACGGCCCATTCTCCGGTCCCACATCAGAAAGGTAGAGGATCGCCTTGAACTGGCGCAGGAACGCGTCCCGGTGCCATCCTTCTCCGGACCCCTGGTTTCCTGAAGCCGCTGGCATTCTCGCGGCGAGCGTAAACGCAGTGCGGGTGTCCTCTCGGTTGTAGGCAGTTGCAACCCGCTGAAGGCTGGGGTGCTGTGCAAAGCCGTCAATCAAACGAGAAACGTTGTTGGCCCCGTAGACTCGTTGATCAGCTTTGGCGTTCGGATGCAGCGAGTCCGGATACTGGCTGATGATGCGATCCACCTCTGCCCGAGCCTGAGCACATGTCTGATCGTCCCAGAACCCCTCCACGATGCAAATGCCATCGGTGTCCAGCTTCTGCAGGTAAGCCCGCTCCACCTCGGTAATGCTGTCATCGGTTCTGGGATCCTTAAGCCGGCGCGAGAACTGGTTGTAGTCGAAATATGTCCCGGCCACCGCCAGCGCAGGCAATGAGGAACCACGCGCCATACGCCTCACTAGGGAAGAAAGTCGATCCAGCATGATGTCTCTCCAATTCAATGTAACCGCGGCCACAACTTCGTCGTGCGCCCAAGCAGCCGATGTGCGATCCGTCGCCAAAGACCACTCGACGACCTCTCCCGCCGATCGTTTTGCACCATCGCATCGAATGCCTTCGAGATACGCGGCGACCTCATCGATGAGGTCTCTAATGCCGCCATGGCATAGTCACGGAATCCAAACAGTTCGCATAGCCCCGCGAACTTGAGAAGCTCCTCTTCATGCCCAAAACTGAGCTGGTCCAGACGTTTTACAAAGAGAAGATCAAAACCGATCGTTTTCGCCTTGCAGTAAACATCTGACAGGACCGCGTTCTTGTGCTGCCAGGCCGCCGCCACATTCAAGTCGAAGACCTGGTAACCCAGCCGGTACATAAAAGCCATCACGTCATGCGTCAGGGGCATGCCGGCGTAGATCTCGGCGCACCACGTTTCGGCAAGAACCAAGGGCGCACCTTGCCCAAGCATTCGCTCTGCGCCGCGCAATATCTCCAGTTCCGCACCTTGGGTGTCTATCTTGATGAAGTCCGGCGCATCCTCTGGCGCCAAGATACTGTCCAAGGCAACGCACTCCACCTGCAGCGTCTTTGCCGGGACACGCCCCGTCCAATGGATCGACCGGTACTGTCGATTGCTCGCTTCTGCGGGTGGGTACATCGAGGACGTAGACGCCCACTCGCACAGATAGAAGGGCCGTACCGCTTTTTCACCCCAGAGCGCGTTGGGATAGTACTTGCGCCCAGGATAGGCCTTCGAAAGGCGCGCACATTCCTCGGGATCAGGTTCGAAACCGATCACCTTGATCGCTCCGGGCGCAAATAAGGACCAGGGCTCCGATACGTCGCCCCGCGCGCCAACGTCCAGATAGTTGACGACCAAGCCTTGCCGGGCAAACCACGGGGAAAAGATTAACTTGTTTTCTTTCATTCCCTCACCTGCCTCTGCCCGGCACCGATGGCCGACGCGCTGTGTACATTCTGAGCGGATAGGAACCATTGGATAGCAATTGTTCCGCCGACTGCGCCAGCAGCCATTGATCTTCCTCAACATCAAAACCGGCATCGACCAGCCTTTGAGCGAAATCCCGGCCGTAATGACGTACGTGTTCGTGATGCGTCAGATCAGGGACTGTCCACTCCCGGGTTTGCGCCTGATGCATGCTCTGCGGCACGGAAATCTGCACGAATCCACCGGGCCGGACGATACGGAACAGCTCCGCCAGTGCCTTTCGATCATCCAGCACATGTTCCAGGACACGATGACAGATCACGACGTCGTACACGTCGTCCATCGTCATGGCAGTCAGGTCCTGATTCATGTCGACATCGTCACCGGCGATATTCGACGTCTTGTAGCTGCATGACAGTTTCGGTCCATGCTTGCCCATCCATTCGCGCAGCTCGGGTTCCGGGCTGAAGTGCAGAATTGCCTTGCCTCTCAACAGCTCTCGATGATGCTCAAAGTAGTAGCACAAGGTCCGGCCACGGGACACGTCCGGCCAGGAACGCCCCAACAATGACGCGCCATAGGCTTCATCGGACTGTTTCAACTGACTTTCAAGCTCATTTCGCAGCAACCGATCGTCACGCAGCACGAGCGCCCGGTCGGGAATCCCGGACCGCAGGTCGCTGCGTGCGATCTCGCGCGTCACTTCATTCCGCAGCGTCGGATCCTGCGTCTTCAGGTGCAACCGATGCAGGGCATTTCTGATGCACACCTCCCGCGCCTGTTCGTCAATGGCCGGGATGATCTCCAGAAAGAGCTGCAGGACGGGCTCTGCCGTCTTTTCGTCCAGTGACAGCTGCAGCCCGGACAGTACCGGATACTTTTCGCGCAGGAACAAGGCCTGCCTGAGGCGAAGGCCGCCCAAGCGTCGCCCGCCGGGTCGGACGACGACGCCCCTTTCAGCCGATCGACGTGCAGCTTGATGTCGTAGCCCCAGAGCCGGACCGACAGCCCCCTGGCCACCCTTTGCTTCAATCGCCTCATCAATCCCATGTGTATACCGTGTCCATGTTGACTCAGATCCTGACACTAACGTCAGGTCCGCGAAAAGATGCGTCCCAACAAGCCCGCGACACCTGTTGGCGCCATGCTGGCCTGGATCGCGCGCTCCGGGTCTGGCGAATCCAGAAGCGCCGGCAACTTGTCGTCACTCCCGCCCAGCCATTGGACAAGATCGAACAGGGTGGCTTTCAGGCTGTTGGGGCCCGCCACGCCGTTGTGATGCCGCCCGAGCCGGATGCTCAGATTGGCACGCGACACGTGGCCCGGCTGATAGGACAGCCCGCGGCGCCCAGCCGTTCGCAAGAGCCACTGATCGAGCGTATCAGGTGTGCAGGACTCCGAAAACGTGGCGCGCATCAGGGCCGGGTCCCAATCCGCGGTCGGCAATGACGAGATGGCTTTGACGATCTGATCCGGAAACTCGGCATAACGCTTAGGTTCGAAGAAATACGGGGGACGACGCGCCTCCGGTGGCAACAGTCCGCCCACACAATCCATGCCCACCACCGGCAAACCGCTGGCCCAGGCGTAGGCGGCGACCCGGCAGCGGCGCTCGTCATCCGCTGTGTGCACGAATACCTTGGACGAGCGGTAGAAGTGCGCCAGCGTGTCCAGATCAAATGGGAAGGGATAGCGGTACTCTATGGTCAGGAGGTTGAAGAGGTCCTTCTCGGCCTCGGAGAACATCTTGTCATAGACGTCCCGGATCTTGTAGAAAACGGTCTTCTCTTCCTTGGGGTCGTAGGGTGGCACGGGACAGATGAAGAGCACGCGATATTTATGACCTCGGTCGTACAACTTTCGCACCGCATCGAAGAATTCCGGAATGCGCTTGAAGTTCACCGCCCGAGCCACATAGAGAATGTCCCAGAATTTCTCGGCCGTTCCCGGATGAAAAGTCTCCTTCACGAAGTTGCAGGCATCCATCGGAATCCTCGGCACCTCTTTGCCGTCCACCTCGATCAGATCACCATCACCCGCCATGCTGAAGTCAAAAAGCGGGTCGTACCTGAACTTCCAGTCGTGCCAGTTGTGATGCAAACCGATCAGCCAGCGCCCCTTCAGACCTTCGATCGCCTTGCGCAGCTCGGGATTCTGCTTGATCTGGTGATCCCGCTCCTGCGTCGTCACGACCATCACCCCGCAGGACTCGGCCGAAGGCGCCTTCAAGATACATGCCATATTAGAAATCCATGCAAGAGAGTCAGTTGCCCGGTCTGGTCGGGTTAGAAGTACAGGACGTGCACCTGGTCTTTCGAAACATCCCTGTACACGTCTACACGCTTGCACCCGGCATTCGCAAGGATCAACTGGTAGTAGCTCCTGGACATCTTGCGACGCAGGTAGGGTACCTTGCCTAGGCCCAGGTCCATCTCACGCAGCTCGACGGTATCGACCTCAAATTCCGGTGGCTCGAAGAACCGGATGAGCACCCGGTTCGTCGCTTTCTTCGCTTCATGCAGCGATAGCTCAGGTGATTCGAGCACTTCGATGACATGAGAATAGATGACAAAGTCGAAACGGCCTGAGACAAGCGTCGATAGCCTGTTGACGTCACCTTGGATAAACGTCGCTTCAGGGTTCTGCCGGCGGGCCACCGCGAGCAAGGCGGCCGAAAAGTCCACTCCTGTGTAATCGCAAGCCAGCCCCTTTTCCTTGAAGAACTCGAGCAACTGACCGTTGCCGCATCCCAGATCAAGAACAGCGGGTCTGGCGTTCTCAGACAGAGACCGTATCACGTCAAGCAGAATCTGCTTGGAACCTGATGCAGGATGACCGACCGTCTTCAGGTATGCCGCTGCCACTTCTGGAGAAAACGCGTTCCAAGACTCCCGCAACCTGCTCATTTCTTGCTCCATAAAATTCCCTTCAGGCGCATGGCGCGCCAGAACAGCCACACCTTTACTTGATAAAGCGTTTGCCGGACGGTGCGACGCTCGCGGAAATTGGAGAACAGTTGCGGCGACGCAGGAACAAATGTGAAATCCGGTCTTGTCACGCAACCACCTCGGTGGAATCGAGCTTGCGTCTCTCCCAGACACCCGGCGAAATGACGTGCCCGGGGCGCTCCTTTCGATAGCCTTTGTCAAGAGGATTCACGGAGTTCTCCTCCACGTCAAACTGGACAACGGCCGTCAGTTCCTGAATGAGCTTGGTTGGCGTCCCGAGAGTCATTGACACACTGTAGGAGCCCGCCTTGAGGAACATCGGCGGAATCCGATGCCGCAAGCGGTAGTTTCCGGGCTCGACCCACTCGACCGGTCCAAGCGTATCGGTATCGAATGTGTGGAAGACATCCACCATATTGCGCGCAATCGTCATGGCAAGCTGCAGGCCGTGCAGGCGCTCCCTGACGCGATAGTCGACTTCAACTGTCACCGCCTCACCGAGGTCGAATATTCCGGATTCCTGATTAGCATCGCTGAGCACCCGGACCGCCACCACGGTGGATTCACGGTGAGTTGATGAAGCTGCTTCGTCAACATATTGCATCCCCGAAGTCGCCATCCGCGCATACTGACTGACGATCTCCGCGACCGAGCCGTCGGCCACCTTGCGCCCCCGGTCCAGCATAACGGCACGCGTGCACAACTCCGAAATCGCGCCCATGTTGTGGCTGACAAACAGGATGGTCCGCCCTTCGTTGGCCACCGACTCCATTCTTCCCATGCATTTGCGCTGGAAGCCGGCATCGCCCACCGCAAGCACCTCATCCACAATCAGGATATCGGACTCCAGATGGGCGGCCACCGAGAAGGCCAGGCGCACATACATGCCGCTCGAGTAGCGCTTGACGGGCGTGTCCAGGAATTTTTCCACCTCCGCAAACTCGACGATCGCATCGAACTTGCGCCGGATTTCGGCCTTGCTCATGCCGAGAATCGCCCCGTTGAGGAAGATATTCTCGCGCCCGGTAAGTTCGGGGTGAAAGCCCGTCCCCACCTCGAGCAGGCTGGCAACCCGCCCACCCAGCTGTACGCGTCCCATGGTTGGCTCGGTGATGCGCGAGAGTACCTTCAACAATGTGGACTTGCCGGCGCCGTTGCGACCGACAATGCCCACCCGCTCCCCGGGCATGATATCCAGCGAAACGTCATCCAGCGCCCAGAACTCCTCGTGCTCCGGATCGCCAGCATCAAAGCCCCCCAAGGGATGCTTGATGGACTGCACCACTCGCCTGGCGCCTGCCGAAATGACGTCGCGCAAGGCCACGTACTTGGCCCGCTGCTCGTGGCGGATCACATATTTTTTTGAGAGATGCTCAATCTTGATCGCAGGGTTCATCTCAGATCACGTCCGC
>Ga0272446_1006043_pt1 | contig 12914 bp, 12 predicted proteins | sample YNPCB0061_FD_194587 | JGI IMG/M metagenome (GOLD analysis project Ga0272446, IMG submission 194587) | Hot spring microbial mat communities from Yellowstone National Park, WY, United States - YNP-CB-006-1 | ecosystem: Environmental > Aquatic > Thermal springs > Hot (42-90C) > Sediment | place... | reverse complement strand
TTAAAGACACTGTCACCGGAATTCAAGACACCCTGGCCTGGCGACCCGAGGGTGAACATTCAAGAGCGCCATGGCAAGGCCAAGCCCTACCAAGTCAAGCCCAACCAAGTGAAAGGGACCCTCGCGGCAATCGATAGGCTCGGAAATGGTTGATCCCAAACACTACACCTATCGCGTGATCTGGTCCGAAGAAGACGGCGAGTTCGTCGGCCTCTGCGCGGAGTTTCCCAGCCTGTCCCACCTGGACGAGACCCAAGGTGCGGCGCTGGAAGGCATCACAAGCTTGGTTGCCGACATCGTCGCGGACATGCAAGCCGCCGGCGAGAGCCCACCCGCCCCGATCGCCGACCGCGAGTACTCCGGTCGATTCCAAGTGCGAATCACACCGGAGCTTCATCGCCGCCTGGCCATCCGGGCAGCCGAGGCCAACGTCAGCCTCAACCGGATCGTCAGCGATCAACTGGCGAAGCCGTAAGCGCGCGCAGGGCGCCCGCATCGCGTCACCCATTGCCGCCGTTCGGTTGCCGACACCGTTCCAGATGCGAAGAAATGTGTTGTGCTCTTCCCCCGCCAGCAGTGCCGCGTGCCGCATTGCCGACCCAAGGGTGTCCTTTAGCTTGCCGAAACGCTCGTTGATGGCAGAAAGAGATTCGAAGAGCCCGACGTCTTTGGCATGCGCAGCCAGCGCTGCCCCGGAGAGGGGCCAGCGCTGCTTCTTGCGCGAGGCGTCGAGAAAGAAGACACATCGCTGGATGGCCTCGAGCAGGCCCGCGAGGTGAGCCCGCTCGGCAACGAGTGGCGCTTCGGTCATGGAACGGCCTACAGTCGGACGGCACCGGACTTCGCGATGCGCTGAAAGGGTGTGAGCTGCCGCCGACGTTCCACGGCGACGATGTCCACCGGGAGTCCCAGCCGCTCCTCCAACGTCGCCTTGATCTGTGCCCGCTCCAGCACCGAAAGACCGGCGTCGGTCTCGGTGACCAGGTCCACGTCCACCGCTCGCGCGGAATCGTCCAGGCGAGAGCCGAAGAGGAGCACCTCCACGTCCGCGCCACCGATGCGGGTCGCCGTGTCCAAAATCGCGGAGATCTGATCTCTGGTCAGCCGCATCACGCCCTCCACCGAGTCGAAGCCCATGGGTGATTATCGGACGCGGCGTCGATGGAGACTATTGTGGTACAAGCCCACCACAAGGCCGTATGAACGACGCCGAGCCAAGAGCCAGCGTTTCCGGGCTCCCGGCTCGATAGGGCCCGGTACCTCCAGAGCCGAGGTCGACATCAGAGCAAGCTACGGACCCTGCTAGCGACCGCCTCCCAGTCCACCTGGGGCGTCAGGTGGCACCAACTGATCCGCACGCACCCGTTCGCCTCGTCGTCGCTCATGCCCATGGCCTTGAGCACGTGGCTCGGCGCGTAGCTGCTGGAGGTGCAGGCGGAGCCGTTAGAGATGGCAATCAGGTCCTTAAGCGCGACCATCAGGGCCTCGGAGTCCAGACCTGGGAAGGCGAGATTGAGTACGTGATCCATGACCAAGGGCTGGTCACCGGTCAGGCGCGGCTCCAGCGGCATCAGTGCTGTCAGCGCCAGATCTCGGATGGAGCGGCACTTGGCTTGGCGCGCCTTGTGGTCTCGTACCGCAAGTTCGGCAGCCTCGCCCAATGCGGCGATGAGCGCGACGGGCAGGGTCCCCGGACGAAGCCCACGCTCCTGTCCCCCGCCCACCATCAAGGGCCGCAGCGGAACCCGTTCGTAGCCTCGGCGGCGGGCGACCAAAGCACCCACGCCTTTCGGCGCGTAGAGCTTGTGGCCGCTGATAGAGATGAGGTCGATCCGGGGCTGCCTCAGCGGCTCCAAGTCCTTTCCAAACCCTTGGGCTGCGTCCACGTGGAAGTACACCGGATGCCCGCTCAGGACCTCGGCCACGGCCTCGATCGGCTGGCGAACGCCGGTCTCGTTGTTCACCTGCATCACGGAGACCAAGAAGGTGTCCGGGCGCAGCGCCTCACGCAGGGTCTCGGGATCAACCGCACCCGATGCGCCAACAGGGAGTCGCGTCACCTCGAAACCGGAACGCTCCAGCACATCGCACGGCTCCAGCACGGCCTTGTGCTCGATCTGGGTCGTGACGAGATGCCGTCGCCCCAGATCTTCCGCCGCCGCCCGCAAGCCCAGAATTACCAGGTTGTTGCTCTCGGTGGCCCCGCTGGTAAAGATCACCTCGTCGCGCTTGGCACCCACGACGGCTGCCACCTGGTCGCGAGCCCGGTGCACCGCCTGCTTGGCCCGAGCGCCGAACTCGTGAGTGCGACTACCCTCGTTTCCGAAGTCCTCATCGAGGAAGCGCAGCAGGACCTCGCGCACGGCCGGGTCCAGCGGGGTGGTCGCGTTGCAGTCCAGGTACACCGGCATTGCCGACCTCCGGTCATCGCCTGTTCGTTATTACAAAAGTCGATTTGACAAACAGTGCCCGTTGGCTAGCATACACGCCACAAGAGGTTTGTAAACCCACGACACCTGCCGCGGCGGCAAAGCAAACCGCCGCACCGCAAAAGCCTAGAGCCCAGGCCCCGCATGGACATCGAACCGTCCTTGACCTTCCCCGTGATCCGCGGCCTCCAGGCCCGCCGCGAGTACTACGTGGCCATGTGGACACTGCGCATGTTGCGCCAGATCTCCATCTTCGACGAGGACGAGCTACCGCCGGAGCTGCGCGCCCAGCGCACCCTGAACCGCGCCCGCATCCCTGAGATCTCCGACTACATCCTCGACAACCCGGACGACTACGTCTTCTCCGCCATCACGGTCTCGATCGACTCGGAGGTGAGCTTCGAGCCCCTGCCTGGCCAGGACCGGCTCGGTCTGCTGCGGGTGCCCATGGACGCCCGCTTTATCATCAACGACGGGCAGCACCGGCGCGCTGCCATCATCGAGGCGCTGAACCAACGCCCCGAACTGGCCCACGAGACCATCGCGGTGGTGTTCTTCCTCGACATCGGCCTGGAACGCTGCCAGCAGATGTTCGCGGATCTCAACCGCTACGCCATCCGCCCCAGCCGCTCCCTCGGCCTGCTCTACGACCACCGGGACGACAAGGCGCGGCTCGCCAAGCTGGTCGTCATGAAGTCGGAGATCTTCCGGGATATCGTGGACATGGAGAAGTCCTCCCTCGCTAAACGGTCACGCAAGCTTTTCACCCTTTCCGCCTTCTACAATGCCTGCGCCGACCTGGTCGCCGGCATGGCCACCGGGAACCTAAGCGAAGACGCCACACTCGCCCGCGGCTACTGGGAGGCCGTCGCCGAGCAGATCCCCGCCTGGACCCGGGTCATGAAGGGCGAGATGGCCGCAAGCGAGGTCCGGGAGGGCTACATCCACTCCCATGGCATCGCCCTGCAGGCCCTCGGGCAAGCCGGCAACGCCTTGCTGCACACGTACCCGGATGACTGGCGCAAGCGCCTGAGTGCCTTGCGAAAGATTGACTGGTCGCGCAGCAATGCCCGGCTCTGGGAGGGACGCACCCTGGTTGGTGGCAAGGTCATTAAAGGCAATACCAACCTGGCCCTGACGACCAACGTCATCAAGCAGACCCTGGGGCTTCCGTTGGACGCCGAGCACCAAGAGATCGAGGACGCCCATAACGCAGGACGCAAGCCGATGGCTCGAATCGCGGCAGCAACTTGAAAGCGGACGCCGGACAATGAGCCCCACCGTCTTTCGGGATCACGGCTATCGGTTTCATTTCTTCTCGCGAGAGGAGACACGCATGCACGTGCACGCGTCCTGCGCCGACGGCGAGGCCAAGTTCTGGCTGGAGCCCGAGATTGAGCTCGCCAAGAACCTGCATTTGACCCGATCACAGATCTAAGAGATCGAAACGATCATCGAGGTACGCCATGACGAGCTCTGCCGCGCTTGGAAAGAGCACTTCAGCGGTTGAGGTGACCAATGTCTCCAGGCATGGTCTATGGCTGTTCGCCGGAGGGCGCGAGCTCTTCCTCCCCTACGCCGAATTTCCGTGGTTCAAGGAGGCCCCGCTCTCATCGGTCTTCAACGTGCAAGAGCCCAGTCCTGGACATTTCTACTGGCCGGACCTGGATGTGGACCTGGGCGTCGAGACCATCGAGCATCCGGAGCGATTCCCCCTGAAGTATCGATGAACCGAGTCAAGGCGAAGCGCGCACCAGCGGACGACGCTGAGGAACAAGGGGGAAACCATGAAGGCGCATCCTGAAACCCAAGCTCAGCTGAAGCTCTTCGAGCCAGGAGTGGATGTGCCCCGAGCACCGGATCCTACGGTGCCGCAGCGCCGTCGTTCCGCGTTTGACGCAATCGGCTTCCGTGACACGGTCGCTCAGCTGCAAGAGGAGATCCGTTCCCTCTACACGGCGGACGAGGTCCCCTGGATCGTCGGCTACTCGGGTGGCAAGGACTCGACCGCGACCTTGCAGCTCATCTGGTCCGCCGTGGCGGCGCTGCCGGTTGGCAAGCGCCGCAAGCCGATCCATGTCATATCCACCGACACGCTGGTCGAGAACCCCATCGTCTCTGCCTGGGTCCGCAATTCCATCCAGGTGATGCGGCAAGCGGCTAGGGAGCAAGGGATGCCGATCCAGCCCCGGATGCTGGAGCCCAAGCTCCAGGACCGGTTTTGGGTCAACCTTATTGGGCGGGGATATCCAGCGCCGCGCCCAAAGTTCCGGTGGTGTACCGAACGGCTGAAAATCCGGCCATCCAATCAATTCATCAACAGTGTCGTGACCAAGAATGGCGAGGCCATTCTGTGCATAGGCGCTCGCAAGACTGAAAGCGTGGCGCGCGCGCGGGTATTCGAAAACACAGCTCGCTTTAGGATACGTGACCGCCTCAGCCCCAGCGAAACGCTCCCAGGTTGCCAGGTCTACACGCCGATAGAAATTTGGAGTAGTGATGACGTTTGGATGTACCTTACCAGTCAAAAAAATCCTTGGGGAATTAACAACAAGGACCTGATGGGCTTGTACGCTGGCGCGTCTCCGGATGGGGAGTGTCCGCTGGTAGTCGATGAATCCAGCCCAAGCTGTGGAGACTCCCGTTTCGGCTGTTGGGTTTGTACCTTGGTCGAAAAAGATAAGTCCATGACGGCCATGATCCAGAACGACATCGACAAGGAATGGCTGATGCCATTGCTAGACTTGCGCAACGCCTTGGATGCCAGGAATCAGGGTGAGAAGGCCGAGAAGGCGTCAGATCATCATTTGCGGGACTTCAGGCGTATGACCGGCGCAGTCCAGATCATGCCAAACAGGGAACCAGTCCCCGGTCCATACACGCAAGAGGCCCGGGCGCGCTGGCTCGAAAAGCTCCTGCGCGCCCAAACGCACATTCGTCGTCATGGCCCCCCCGAGGTCCGGAACATCGAACTTATCGGGTTGGAGGAGCTTCAGGAAATCCGCCGGATCTGGGTCATCGACAAGCACGAAATCGAGGACGAGCTGCCTCGTATCTACCGCGATGCTACGGGTGAGGACTACCCAGGGCGCCCGCTGGATGACAACCTGATGCTGGGCAGGCGGGAGATGGACGAGCTGCGCGAGCTCTGCGGCACCGATCGGCTCCACTACGAGCTGACCCGGGACCTGCTCAGCATCACCCGCCAGCAACGCAACAGCGCCCGCCGGGCCGGCCTCAACCAGCGCATCGCGCAGACCATCAAGCGGAGCTTCTACGACGACCGCGAGGATGCCATCGAACGTGCCCGCCACATCGCGGACCAGCGGACCAAGCTGGAGGCCGAGCGACAGCGCCGTCGTGAGGACCCGACGGGGCTCTTCATCCTCGATACCGCCGATGGTTCAGATCCCGCCGTGGAGGTCGGCCCGTGATCCTTGACCATATCGTAATCGAGAACTTTGGTGCCTTCCGGGGTCGTCAGGAGGCGGAGCTAACGACATCCCCAGGGCGTCCGATTGTCCTCTTCGGCGGCATGAACGGGGGTGGCAAGACCACCCTTCTCGACGCCATCCAGCTCGCCTTCTATGGCCCCAGGGCCCGGCTTTCGAACCGCGGACGCGGCGGGTACCGAGATTACCTGCGCGACTCCATACACCGCGGCGCGGATCCCGGTGAGGGCGCGTCCATCACCCTGCGTTTCCGCCGCTGCCTTGATGGAGAGTCCCACAGCTTCGAGCTGCAACGGCACTGGCGCCTCGGGGTGAAGGGCATCGAGGAGGGCTTGCGGGTCCTGCGTGACGGGCTCCCCGACGACATCCTCACCGAGCACTGGGACGAGACCATCGCGTCCTTCCTGCCCGTGGGCATTGCCCACCTCTTCTTCTTCGACGGGGAGCAGATCAAGGACCTGGCCGACGGCGGTCACGCAGCGGAGATCATCGGTACCGGTATCAACAGCCTGCTCGGGGTCGACCTCCTGGAGCGTCTGAGCGCTGACTTGCGCGTCTTCGAGCGCGGGGTGCGAAAGGAGCAGGACCAAAGGGACGAGGACCCAGTCCGCCAACAGATCGTCCAGGCCGAGGGTGAGGCCGCCCAGATCGACCGGGAGCTGGAGCGCATCGCCCTCGCCGAGGGGGCGAAGGTCAACGAGGCATCCCGCGCGGCCAAGGTGCTGCGCGACCTCGAGGAACGCTTCCAATCCGCCGGCGGCGACCTCTACCTGCGCCACGCGGAACTGGAAGCTGCTCAGACGGACCTCGAGCGCCAGAAGACCCAGGCGGAGGAGGAGCTACGCGAATTGATCGCCGGCCCCATCCCGCTGGGTCTCGTGACCGAGTTGCTCGCCACTGTTGCGGAACAGGCCCGCCACGAAACCCGCATCCGGCACGCCCGAATCCTCGACGCGGCCCTGGCAGAGCGCGACCAGGCCCTGATGGAGGCCCTAGAAGGGGAGCACCTGGACTCAGAGGTCCAGCAACGGATTGCCAGTCTCTTGGCCGCGGATCGCCTGAGTCGCGGCGGACTTGCACAAGAATCCATGATCCTGGATGCCGACGATCAATTTCCCGCGCGCGTCGATCATCTCCGCTGCGTCCAAATCCCCCAGGCAGAGGACCGGGCCAGTTCCCTGACCGCGCGCATCCGTAGCCTCGATGAGTCCTTGGCGCGGGTCGTCAGCGAGCTGGAGCGTGTGCCGGCGGCGGCCAGCATTGCCGCCCTTCAGCGGACGTTACAGGAGGCCCAGGCCGCCCACGCGGCAAAGCTTGCCGAAATCGAGGAGTTACGGGCGCGCCGCGCAATGCTCCTGAGCCAACAGAAAGTAGTCATGGAGCGCATCGACCGCCTCGGGCTCAGGGCACTCGATAGCGAGCTGGAACAGGATGAGCACGCCAGGATGCTCAAGCACTCGGCGCGGGTCCGAGAGACCCTGGGACGCTTGCGTTCCCGCATCGTCGGCCGCCATACCGAGACCATCGAGTCCCTGATGCTGGAGTCCTTCCGCAGCCTGCTGCGCAAGACGGACCTGGTGCGGGATCTGCGCATCGACCCCGCGACCTTTGCCCCGACCTTGACCGGAAACGATGGCAAACCCCTGCCCTTCGACCGATTGTCCGCGGGGGAGCGTCAGCTTCTGGCAACCGCCATGCTCTGGGGACTGGCACGAGCGTCCGGTCGTCCCATCCCGACCATCATCGATACGCCGCTGGGTCGCCTCGACTCCTCCCACCGGCGCAATCTGGTGGAACGCTATTTCCCACAGGTATCACATCAGGTCATTCTGTTATCGACGGATGAGGAAATCGTAGGGTCTTATTACGAGGCGATCGAGCCTTATGTGACAACGACTTATCTGCTTGCTCCGGTAGCCTGTGGGCGCACCGAGATTCTGACCGGTTACTTCCTCAGGGAGAGGGAAGTCCCGAAAAGTCCGGCAGCCTCTGGAGTCTGAGCAATGCCTATCGAGAACAACAGTGAACAGTCTTCCACGAGCCCCAGGCAGTCGCGATGCGCGGACCAGTCACGAGTGACGGATGACTTACACAATAGCACCTCACATATCGTACCGGTCCTTGACAACAACGCAACGACGCGCTCAAACGCATCAGCTCCGAGGATGTCCCTAACGTCATTCATCGAGTTTCAAGGAATTCGCGGAACCCAGGCCGGGCGAGACCAATACGCAACCGTCTGGTCTCTCGCTATGGTCCAGCGACTGGCCGAGGAATCCCTCACTCGCGCTCTGGCTAACGCAGAGGAGCCAGTCGACGAAAGGTTCATCGCGGGCCTCGCCGACCGCTTCAGCGCGGGCGTGGAATCCGCAGTCCTCCAGCCAATCTTGCTCGGCGTCCTCGGCCCCATCGAATTCCTCGCCAGCGAGACCCAACCCACCCTCGGTACGATTCGCATTGATCCGGCGAGCCGGATCGAGATTCTGGACGGGCTGCATCGACTCGCTGCCCTGCGCCGCGCAGCGATCCCCGCCAAGCGACTGGCCCACCTCACACTCCCGGTTTTAATTTCCAGCGTCACCAGCCCGGCAGAGCTTGCACGGCGCCGCAACATGATCACGTCCTCGGCCCCGGTCGACAGCTTCGAGCGTGGCAGGCAGCGGATCGACAGGGCCATCGAACGCGAGATCGCCAAAGACAGCGTCGCCTTTTCCCCGTTTCTCACCCGGGCCGTAGACCTAAGCAGCATCACCCTGGCGCTCCGTTCCAGTCGACTCTTCACCCTAGCCACCTACGCCCGCGCCTGTCGACCATTGCTCAAAGCTCCCCGATCACCGTCGCATCAGACCACGGCGGAGCAACTTGCCGCGTATTGGCAGCACCTGGGAGACCTGCTCCCGCCTTGGCGGAGCTTCACAGGCAAACTGATCACGGCGACGGAACTACGGGAGCGCACCGTCCTCGCGAATGCCAGTCTGCTTGGGGGACTGGGATTGCTCGGCGCTCGTCTCTTGGTGGAATCGCCTGCCGATTGGCAGACCCGCGTCTCCCCGCTCGCCGATCTCGACTGGCAAGCGGGGTGCCCGAGTTGGCAGGGAATCATCGTCACCAAAGGCAAGCGGGGCCGTAGCAACGCAGCCATGCAATCGGCCTTTCGCTTGTTTGTCAACGCGTGCAAACTGAGCGATCCGCCAAGCGAACCTGGTGTGATAACAGACCATGGTGCTTATAAGTTGCAGTCGCGGAAGCGAAGAGAGACATGACAAGCACCGAAACCTGGCTCAATCGCCTCGCCAACCTCAACGTCGCCAGGACTGAGCGGCGTGGCATCGCGCCCCACAAGCCGCTGCTACTTCTGACCATCATGGACATGATCGAGGAAGGCAGCATCACAAGCCCTTGGATCGCCTATTCCCCTGAGATGTTCTATCGCTTCAGTTGCTACTGGACGATCGTCTATGAGCGACAGCTCAACAGACCGGAAATGCGGCTCCCGTTCCATGCCTTGGGCGGACATCGTGACCGCATCTGGGTTCGATTCACCGAGGACCGTCAACCGTCCCGCTCCAGGGAAACAACAAGGCTGTGTCACATGGATGAGTCACTCTGGGAAGCCTTCCGGAGCCCATCCTTCCGCCGCATGGCGCGCATCCGCCTGGTCTCTGCCTACTTCGATGCGGTTGAGCAAATCGGACTCTGCGCGATCCTAAAGATCCCGGAGCCAACCACCGAGGCTGTAGCGTCCGTCAAGCGCAACGCCGCCGAGTATAAGAAAAGTCTCATCAGGGGCCGCAGTGTCAGGTTTCGCAGCGAGGTACTGGCTGGGTATCAGTTCACCTGCGCGCTAACCGGATATCGCATGAACACGGAACGCGAGTACCTCGTCGAGGCGGCACATATCCACAGGCATTCAGATAGCGGAGATAATGATCCGCGCAACGGTCTCGCGTTGACACCGGACGCGCACTGGATGTTCGACAGGGGACTTTGGACTGTCGAATACCGGGAGGGCGCTTACTTGGTCCGCGTAGCGGCAGGTAAGTTTGACGAAAAGTCCCCAATTGGGCGGAGCCTTATCCGGCACCATGGTGAGAGTCTTTATCTACCAGGCAGGCTAGGTCTATTGCCTGATCCTGAACGGCTCGCGTGGCACCAAAGCAGAGTATTTGTTGGGTAACTGTCTCGCCCTGGGTGGTAGTCTCGGCGGTCGCCGCAGTAGAAGATCGCCTTGGTTGGGCGCTCGGGTAGTGAGCGGATGACCTCGTCAAGGGCTTGGAGCTTGTTTGCCGCCGCTCCGACGAGCCGCGCTCGGCGGAGGAGGAGGTGCATAGCGGCCTGGTTAAGCTCCTCGTCTCCGGTGTTGCCGTGGAAGAATCGGGCAAGGCGGTTGGTGATCTCCAGATATTCGTCGGCCTCGGCATCGGTGAGGTCAACAAGGATCGGGTGGTAGCGGTAGCGGCACAGGCGTCCATCGGCGATGGCCTGGGCGATGGTGTACTCGTAAACCACGTTTCCGAAGTAGTCGAGCACCGCGGCCGTGCCCTCCGGGTCGAAGTGGCGCTCCGGGGTCGCGGACAGGCCGAGACGGAGCAGAATCCCTTCCGGCAGGGCAGTGCGGGCATGGTCGGCCCCCAGGTTGTGGACCTCGTCGGCGATCAGCAGGTGGTGGATGCCACCAGCCGCAACCCGGGGACGCAGGCGGGCCTGGAAGGCGTCTCCCTGGAAGGTGGCGTTGGTGCTGACGACGGCGAGCACCGGGTCGAGCCCGGCCGTCAGCCGTTGGTAGCCTTCTTCGAGGCGGGGCTGCCACAGCTCGCGCTTCTCAAAGCAGGGAATGGCATCAGCGCCAAAGGCGGCAATCTCGCGGATCCACTGGCGGCAGAGGTTGATGAAGGGGCAGACGACGACGAGTGCCAAGGGTCGGTTGCGCTCCGCGACCTTGCTGGCGAGGACCAGGGCGGTGATGGTCTTGCCGGAACCGGTGGCCATGGCAAAGACACCGCGGCCTCCCGCCTTGCTCCAGGCGCGAATGGCGTCCTTTTGGTAGGGCCGCAGATCGAGACCGATCGGTGGGCTGAAGGTCCGCTCGTGGCCCGGCTCCCGCACCTGGTTGGGGTCGATGCCCGGCGGTGGTTCGTCGGGGTTCCGGTACCGCTCCAGCAAGTCTCGGCCGGCCTGGCTGAATTCGATCACTTTTAGGCCGGGCTCGACGCCGCCCCAGAGTGATTCGAAGTCGTCGATGGCGGCCTGCACCCGGCCCTCTTGGTCCTGCCAGGATCGGAAGACGTCCAGATGCTCGAAGTTCTCCACCAGCCCGCCGGCGGTCTCGTTGGCCGAGCCGCTGAAGCTGACGTGGTTGCCGGTGTCGTCGGAGAACACCCCGGTTTTTGCGTGAAAAAGCCCGCGGGAGTATCCGCCCTGGGCATTGCACCTAATGGCGAGCTTGATCTCCAGTAGCCCTGCGGCGGCAAGCCAGGCGAGGGCGTTGAGCCGGTCCTTGATCAAAGCGTCTTCGATATCGGCCAACGTCCGGGCAGCGATGCTGCGCAGCACGCCTGACGGGTTTTCCTTGGCACGTTCCAGGGCGGCAACATCGTCCGCGTCGAGGTGGGGTGAAACCACCAGGCGCATCCGTCCCCGTCGAACCGCAAGGCTTGCGACCCCGCGGGCAGCCAGCGCGAGGCCCGCGCTGGTGAAATACCCGGCCGCGCGGCGGTAAAGCACGGATGCTTCGAGGCAGGGGACAAAGAAGCCGCGCACCAAGTCATCTCGACCCGTGCGGTAGGAGAGCTTCAGCGGCAGATCTGCGAGCGAGGCCAATCTGGGTCCAGGTCCTTCCGCCTGACGCGAAGCCCGATGGCGGAACTGTATCCGCGCGAAAACCGGCCCCTAGGTTCTCTTTATGCCGCTGCTCCATCACCCCCGGTAGAAATTGCCAGGAATCCGGTGGTCAAGGGCATCCGTCCTCTCCGACCGGGCCAGCACAGCAGCCTTGCAGTCCTTGCAAAGATACGCCATGCCCCTGTCTGATTCCCAGTAGCGCCAAACCGGGCGAGATGGGCGACCACATTCGTCGCACGGTTTTTGGGCGTCTACCTTGCGCCCGCGTCGATTGTACAAAACGACGTGGCCAGATTGCCTCCCGTCGCTCGGCGGTCCTTAATCCCGTTCCCGGCTTGCCTGCGCGGTTGACCGGTTTGCCGATCGCGCACTCCCCCCACCTGCTGCCCGCGCGGCGGCCGTTAGCCGGTAACCGTAGCCACAATGCTCGCACGCAACGAACTGTCGCTCAAGACGCCCACATTTCGGGCAAGCTGACCAGACCACGGAGATATCCTCCTGACCCGACCCTAACCAAGTCGCGCCCCGCCCAGAGTGCGGGGGCCGTTTCTCGCTCCGGGCGCCCGTCCGCGCTGCAGAGCGCTTTCGGATCGGTTGATGAACGAGACTAGAGAAGGCCCTGAGTCAGTTGCCGCTTCGGATGGTCAGCGGGGAAGCAACGCTCGAGCTCGTTCGGCGTCGCGCGCCCTCGCCGCTCGAAACCGAGGACGAGGTCCATAGGTACCTTCACTTGGCGTATTCCGTCGGGGGCGGTTGGATCAGGTTTGATCACAAGACCTGATGCGGCGCCCTGCTCCCAGGCGACAACAAAGAGCGGATCGCCGTGGGTCTAATAGTTGATCCGAACCTTCCTCGCAAAAAGCCCCGCAGCCCCGTCTTTTCCTGTCACGGCGGCCGAGAGCGATTGATGCGTGTTAACCTTCCGCCACTGGGATTTCGTGTGGACCGCGCGATAGCAGATGTTGCCCATTCTTGTCCCCGGATTGCACCCGTCCCGGTCTGCGGCGGCGTCCCGACAACCGAGGTACGAGTTGTTCATTCACAAGCAGCGGTCTGGCCGCGACCCGAACTGCCGAGCCTGTATCGAGCCTGTATCGTAGGTAGGCGGGGGAACCCGAACTGTTCACGGGTTCGCGAAAGTTGGCCGAGGTGATAGTGAGTTTGCGCACGCGGCATCGAACCGCGCGCCTTG
>Ga0272446_1006042_pt1 | contig 12915 bp, 6 predicted proteins | sample YNPCB0061_FD_194587 | JGI IMG/M metagenome (GOLD analysis project Ga0272446, IMG submission 194587) | Hot spring microbial mat communities from Yellowstone National Park, WY, United States - YNP-CB-006-1 | ecosystem: Environmental > Aquatic > Thermal springs > Hot (42-90C) > Sediment | place... | reverse complement strand
TCATCTTTGCAGTGCTCTCATTATGACACCCTGTTAGATGTCATGGTTTCAAGGCCAGTTGGGCGCTCTGATTGGTTCAGCCGAGCCTCAATCAAGACCAATAGAGTTGGTTGATCTGGCCCTAGTGCAGCGTCAACACTAAAAATTAGGGTTGACGATCTCTGAAAGCCTTATCCAGAAGACTTTTACGAAAGTGCCTACCCTAAAATTAAGCTGTGACATTGCACTAGTGCAGCGTCAACTCTAGAAATTAGGGTTTGTAGTCAGTGCTTCAGCGCTAAAGCGCCGACTACGAGCCAATGGGTTCACCTTATGCTCATCCTTGAGCAAGTGCTTGATACTGTCAGCCCCCTACAGCGCATCTGAATTCAGCGGTTAGGATCGGAGGTGGAGGGACGAGTCAGAGAAAGCCCTTCGAGGGTGGTTCTGTATGCCGAAAGCCAAACCAGTGGATGATGCCAACCGGGTCAATCAGCGATCGCTGAAAACGCTGTTGCGGGCGATTCAGTTGTCCCAGGGACAGTTTTCGCTGATTTTGGTGCGGTGCAACTACACCAGCCTGCGCGATCGCATGGTGCAGCAGGCCATCGAGGAAAGTGCTGTTCCAATCCAGGTTTTCACCCTGCCGGACACCGCCAGAACCCTCTACACCGCCCTGCACGACGCCTTCCAAGAGAGCGCTGATACTGCGGCAAGTTCCTCGATCTCCTCCCCCTTTGCCACTCCCCCAGCCACCTTCCTCCTGGGGTTGGAATCGGTTCAGGACCTGGAACAACTGCTGACTTCAACCAACCAGGTGCGGGAAGAATTTCGCAAGCACTGTCCCTTTCCCCTAGTGTTGTGGGTCAACGACCGGGTATTGCAGCAAATGACCCAACTGGCCCCAGACTTCAAAGCCTGGGCCGCTACGTCCATCCGGTTTGAGATGGCCATCCCGGACCTGATCACCTCCCTGCGCGACCATGCCGATCGCTTGTTTGCCAGCATTCTGGACCTGGGAGATCAGCGGTTTCTGTCCACCACCGTCCTGGCTGTGGAACACAACACCCTGCGCCGAACCGAACTGGAATTTGCCCTGAATGACATTCGCAATAGCGGCCACAACTTAACGGGTGATTTGCAAGCCAGTCTGGACTTTCTGTTAGGCCGGGATGCCCATGCCCGCAGCGAACTGGAAACCGCCCGGGACGCTTACGAACGCAGCCTGCAATTTTGGCAATCGCAATGTGGCCAGATCCAGGCCGAATTTCAGGCTGGCAACCTCGCCTTTAGCTTGCACCCCTCCTGTCTGGAACGGGCTGCCTGTGTACTGTTCCACTTGGGTTTGCTGTGGCGAGCCTGGGCTGTGTTGCAGCGAGTCACCTACGATCACTCCCTGCGGCAAGCCCGACAGTATTTTCAAGCCAGTCTGGAGCTGTTTACCCAGGCAAATCGTCAGGACTTAGTGGCCAAGTTCATCATTGCCCTGGCCGAAGTGTATCAAAAGCTAGAACAGTGGCAGGACTTGGAGCAGTTGGCCCAAAAAGCCTTGGTGCTGCATCAGTTGTTTCATGACCCGGTGCGGCAAGCCCGCGACCACGGCTTTCTGGCAGAAGTGGCGCTAGCCCGGTCTGATTGGACGGAGGCCGTGCGACAGGTGGAAATGGCCCAGACAATTTTACAAACCGCAGAAACCGAACTCCAGGCATTGTCCCAGCCTCTAGCCAGTCCTCAGGAAGAGGCGCTGGAATTGGCCCAGCGCTATCATCAGGGGTTGTATCTGTTTTTATTGGCCCGCGCCGAAGCGTCGCTGGGTCAGATTGATGCCGCCATTACCCATCTGGAAACAGCTCTGCATGAAACGTTTCCCAAGGATGACCCCTTTCTGTATATCCAGATGCTGGGCCAACTGAGAGAGCTACTGTTCCAGAAAGGGCGCTATTTGGACGCCTTTCACACCAAGCAACTGCAGCGATCGCTGGAGTATCAGTATGGCCTGCGGGCCTTTGTCGGGGCTTTGCGGTTGCGGCCCCAGCAGCATCTCCTCAGTCCGGCCAAGGGTGGTCTGTCTCCCCAGGAAACTGTGGCCCAGGAAATTGCTGCCTCCGGGCGGGCGGAAGATGTGCAAACCCTGTGGCAACGGCTGGGTCGGACTGACCTGAAACTGACGGTGATCCACGGACCGTCGGGAGTCGGCAAGAGTTCCATCCTGTTTGCTGGTCTGCTGCCACTGCTACAAAGCCACCCAATCGACAGTCGGCTGGCTCACCTGGTTGTGATTGACACCTATACCAACTGGCAAAGTCAGGTTGAAAAGAGTCTGGCGATGCAATCCAAGGATGCTGCCACAGCCACCCTGGAGGCGCCGTTGGGCAATGGCAATGGCTCCCGTTGGAGCGATGATAGCGTTTTCCCGGTGGAACCACTGTCTTTCCAGATGGTTGCGACCAGGGATATGCCGCCAGCCAGCCCGGAAATTTCCCCACCGCAGTTGACCGCTCGCCTACGGGCGATCGCCCAGACCCAAATGCCGATTCTGATTTTTGACCAGTTCGAGGAATTTTTCTTTGTCCATGACACAGTGAGCCAGCGGCGATCGTTCTATGAATTCCTGCGGGACAGCCTCTACACCGACTATGTCAAAGTCATCCTGCTGCTCAGGGAAGACTATCTACATTATTTGCTGGAATTCCAACGATTTGCCAGCCAGTGGCGACCCCAGCCTGACTGGATTGAACTGGACAGTATCCGGGATATTCTCGGCAAAGATGTGCGCTACTCCCTGGAGGACTTTTCCCCCGATCGGGCCAGGGAAGTGATCCGACATCTGACGGCGCAGGCGCAGTTTTACCTGGAAGAAGCCCTGATTGACGAACTGGTGACCGATCTGGCGGATGAACTAGGCCAGGTGCGTCCGATTGAACTGCAGATCGTGGGGGCAGAGTTGCAAACCGAAGGCATTCACACCCTGGCGGACTATCGACGCAAAGGACCGAAGCAAAAGCTGGTGCAAAAGTCCCTGGAGACAGTAGTGCGGGACTGTGGCCCCGAGAATGAGGCGGCAGCCCGCAGTGTGCTGTTTCTACTGACCCATGAAAATGGCGCTCGACCCCTGAAAACCCGGTCGGAATTGGAAGCTGACTTAATAGCGCTCAACCTGGAGGCGGAAATTCCCCGGCTGGACCTGGTCTTGGAAGTCCTGGTCGGTGCTGGTCTGGTGTTTCTGTTGCCGGATACGCCCAGCGATCGCTACCAGTTGGTGCATGATTACCTGGTCAGCTTTATCCGCCAACAACAGTCGTCTGAGTTGACCCGCCTGCAGGCAGAGTTAGAGCAGGAGCGATCGCTGCGACGCTTGACCGAAACCGAACTGCGACAAACGGTGATTCGGTTAGAAGCCTCCCTCGAAAACCAGGAATTTCTCACCGACAGCTTGTCCGCCGAAGCCCTACTGAATTCCCATCTAGACCTGGAAGCCCTGCTGAAGGCGGTTGCCACCGGCCAGCGGTTGCGACACTCGGTATGGGCTGAACCAGCACTGCGGTTACGCACCATTGCCGCCCTGCGCCAGGTGCTCTATAGCATTCATGAATGCAATCGCCTGCAGGGTCATCAGGACTGGGTCACCAGTATTAGTTTCAGTCCCAACGGCGACCGATTGGCCTCAGCCAGCGCCGATGGCAGCATCAAACTCTGGAACCTGGAAGGCAAGGAACTGCAAACCCTACCTTCTGAAGCCGGGCCCCATGGAGAGTCCAGCGGCCGGATCTATGGCGTCAGCTTTAGTCCCGATGGTCAACTGCTAGCCTGGGCCAGTGCCGATAGCAGCATCAAACTCTGGAACCTGGAAGGCAAGGAACTGCAAACCCTGAAAGGTCACAAGGGCAGCGTCAGCAGTGTCTGTTTCAGTCCCGATGGCAGCATCCTGGCCTCAGCCAGTTCCGACGGCACGATCCGACTCTGGAGTCTGGACGGACAGGAATTAAGCGTTCTGGAAGGACATAGCGGCAGTGTCAGAAGCATCAGTTTCAGTCCCGATGGCCGTGTGATTGCATCGGGCAGCACCGACGACACCCTCAAACTCTGGGCGATTGACCGGTCGGTTGCGCTGGCGCCGATCGCCGGTAATGAGGTGCAAACCCTGGCAGGGCATGGGGGAGATGTGCGGAGTGTCAGCTTTAGCCCCGATGGACAGTGGCTGGTCTCAGCCAGTGCCGATGGCACGGTGAAACTCTGGCGCCCGGATGGGCAGGAAGTCCGAACGCTCAAAGGTCATGAAGGCTGGGTTCGCAGCGTTGCCTTCAGTCCCGACAGTCAACAAATCGCCTCGGCCGGAGCCGATGGCGCCGTTCGACTCTGGAGCCTGGATGGGTCGGAATTAGCCACCTTTAAAGGTCACAAAGGGCGGGTCAACTGTGTCTGCTTCAGTGCCAATGGCCAGATCCTGGCGTCTGCCAGTGATGATGGCATGATTAAATTCTGGAGCGTGTTGGGGCAACCGTTGCAAGTCTGCAGCGGACACCAGGAAAGTATCAATAGTGTGCAGTTCAGTCCTGATGGCCGCCTGATTGCCTCGGCCAGCGACGATGGTACGGTGAAACTCTGGAGACTTGTGGATGGTCAACCGATCCAAACATTGAGCGGCCTAAACGGCCGCCTGATTGGAGCCAGTTTCAGCCCGGATGGCCAACGGTTGGCAGTGGCTGGGGCAGACAGTACGGTGACCCTGATCAGTCTGCAAGGCGCCATCCAGCAAACCTTCAAACGTCATGGCGGACGGGTGAATCAGGTGGTATTCAGTCCCAATGGCCAGACCTTAGCTTCGGCTAGTGCCGATGGCACGGTGAAACTCTGGGATGGGGAAGGGCATCTCCTGCGCACGCTAAAAGGGCATAGCGATTGGGTAATTGGGGTTTGCTTTAGCCCGAATGGTCAACACCTGGCCTCCGCCAGTGGGGATGGCACGGTCAAATTGTGGACCTTGGAGGGCCAGGAACAGGCGACCTGTAACGGCCATGTCGGTGGAGTTCGCAGTGTTTGCTTCAGTCCGGATGGTTACACCCTGGCGTCGGCCAGCGACGATGGCACGATTAAACTGTGGCGGCTGGATGGCCTGGAACGGCTGACCTTGAAGGGCCATAGCAGTAGTGTCTGGTGTGTCAGCTTCAGCCCGGACGGAAACCTTTTGGCCTCGGCCAGTGGGGATGGCACGGTCAAGTTGTGGAGTCTGGATGGCCAGGAGTTGAAAACCTTGAAAGGCCATGTGGGAGGCGTCTGGAGTGTTTGCTATAGCCCCAGTGGTCTGCAACTGGCTTCCGCGGGTCTAGATCGACGGGTGATTGTCTGGAACCTGGACCTGGATGACTTGCTGGCCAAGGGCTGCGCCTGGCTGCGGGATTATTTGCAGCACAATCCCAAGGTCAGTCCGAGCGATCGCAGCCTGTGTCTTTCCTGATCCGCAGAGCCAACTGAGCCCCCCGCGGCAAATTTGCCCCTCCTCTAGGCTGGCCGGATGGGGGGCGGACGGTACTGGGACGATACCCATGTCTGGCAAGCCCAATTGATTGCCCCACCTGTGCCCTAGGCGCACTACACAATTGACACCCTGATTTCGATGTAACCACAACCAGTTGTTGGGCCGCAAACCGGTTACCACCGACGAACGGCTTGACTGACAACGGCTCAGCAAATGGGTGTATGGTCACCGCAAGACGCCCAGTCCAACACTGATCCCAGCAATTACCGTAACCACGATGGAGGTGACAAAGGCATTGCGGGTGGCGGGGTTGATTTGGGCCTCATCCAGTTCATCCTGGCTTGTGGCCTGCCGAAAGCGGTGCTGCTGGTGGGCGAAGTAGAGACCCTGGACAGCCAGCAACAGCCCCAGCGGCAGCAAAGCCCAACGGGTTGAGACAACCAATCCAATGCCGCTGAGCAGGGTAAGAAAAGCGCAGATTAGCAGCAAATAAGTGACCCGTCGGTCCTGTCGGCTCTGCGTCAGTTGCTCGATCGCAGAATCAATGAAATTGGCTTGTCGGGCCACTTGGAAAGAATAGATGCCACCGATGATCCAAAACACCCCAAACAAGCGCAGGGACCATTTGAGCAGAAGCAGCAACCCATCAACCATTTCTTACCACTGGCGGATAATGCTTGCAATCGGACGAACCAAGCTTACACCTAGTCAGATCCGGTTGCTCGAGAACTGGTGCATAAGTTGGGTCACTCTAGTAGAAATCGGGCGTCTCATCAACACAGACAGTAATGCCTAGAAACCCTCGACCCAGCTTCTTTCAATCCTTCTTTAAATCCAACTGGGATTTTAAATTCAACTGGGGCGCTAGGATTCGAACCTAGGAATGGCGGGACCAAAACCCGCTGCCTTACCGCTTGGCTACGCCCCAACGTCATAACCCTGCTTATCTTAACAGGTTGCTCGCGGCAATTGTCAAGTATCAATCATCTTTGAATCAGGGCCGTCCCGTTTTCGCCTGGGTCTCTGTTTGCCCTTCTCCCTCTGGGGCAGACGCTTTCAGGCTGGGTTATGGGAGGAAGCGTCCCTGGTCTTCCGTTTTTTTCAGCCACTTTTGGCTCGGCAAGCCGACGATCGCTGGTCCGAAAATTTCAGGGGCGAGTTGAGGAAGTCGGTCCAAATAGAATTTCAGCTTATACAATGGCGGCAACCTTCACCGACCCGGTGTTTGACGCAGACATTATCCAGATCAGGAGTGTTGAGGAAGCGCTTTGGACCTGTTGGTTGACTGCTAACCGGAGCGGTGAACTGGAGTGATTCAGCCATTCCAGCTTTTCTGGAAGGCATTAGACTGTTCCCTCTGATTCAGGGCGTTCTATGGTTCAGCACCCCACTCAGTCATCTGACTCGCATCTACCTGCCTGCGTTGAAATTCCTCCCTCTGAAGCTGGAAAATCCGCCAGCAAGCCGGATAAGGCTTGCCTGAAAAACCACCCTGCCCACCTGGCATGGCACTATCTGCAGCGGCTTCAAGTTTCCTCCAGCAAAATTTTCGTCATCCTTCAAACCACTTCCCGTCGGACTTGGCGGCAGCTATCCCAATCGCAATTTTTTTGCCAGGTTATGGAGGAAGTGCGCCCGCTCAAAATGCAATTGGTGGGGCTGAGTTTCCTGGCGTTTTGTGGCGGAACGGGAATTGCCTCGTTCCTATGGCTCACGACCATGCCCCCCCTGCCAGATTGTCAGCGGTTGTCAGCTTCAGCAACGGATAGTAACAAGCTGCTGTGTGCGGAACAGGCGGCCCGCCAAGGGGAAGAGGCGGCACTCGTACAGGGGCTAGCCCTGGTGAAAAACTGGTCGGACCATCATCCGCTGAACCCGCGATCGCGGCAATTGCTCCAGGAGTTGTCCCAGGCGGTGCTGACAATTGCCCGGAATAAGATCATGGCGGAAGAGGATCTGGATGGGGCGATTGCCCTGGCCCAGCAAATCCCATCCCACAGCCCCCTTTATCAGGAAGCCCAAACCGATCTCCAGACCTGGAAGCAATATCGCGATCGCATCCAACAGAACCAGCAGCAACTGGCGCCGATCTTACAAGCGAAAGATTGGAAAGCCGCCAGCAAGTTCCTGCAAACATTGGATCAAGCAGATACGCCGTTTGGACGACAACAGTTCTACCAGTTGCGGCAGAAGGTGATTACAGAGCGGGTTGCAGACGACCAGTTACAGCCCATCCGCCAGTTGGTTGCCAACCCAAGCAGCACCGCCGAACAGATCAGTCAGGCCTTGGTGCTGATTCAGGATATCCCCTCAGGCACCCTGGCATTTGATGAACTGAAAACGATTCAGCCCCAACTGCAGCAGCAGTTGTTCAGTCGCCTGACGGGCCGGCTGCAGCAGGGAGATGTGTCAGGGGCGATCGCGGATGTGCGCTTTCTGCCAGACCACCTGATTCTGCCGCCGGAACTCAGGGATTTGGTCTGGGTCAACCGGGCCCAATCTCTGGTGAGCCAGTCCCTGCCCGATCAGCCATTTTATTGGCTGCTGGCCCAATTGTGGCTTTCCCGCACACAGATGCAGCAACGATTAACCAATCCAGTCCTGGCAAACCAGGCGCAGGCTCTGATCCCCCAGTTGGAACAGCGGATTCAAGATCTGACTCAGTTGCAATTTGCCAGCGCCGTCGCCAGCATGCACCACATCCCAGCCTTTCAGGTTGCCATACAAATGGCTCAAGGCGTGGCCTTAGGACGCCCCTACCGGCTCCTGGCCCAGACCCTGATTGCCGATTGGCGATTGGATATTCAGAAGGCGGAAGACCAACCCTATTTGATCGCAGCTCAGAACCATGCCCAGCATTCAACCATCCCTCAACTTCAGGCGGCGATCGCCCTGGCCAGTCAAGTCCAACCCCAACGCCCTTTGCGGACAGTCGCGCAGGCTTTGATCTTCCGCTGGACCCGCCAGATTCAAACCTTTGAAGATCAACCCAAACTCGATCAAGCTCTGGCCCTGGCCAAACAGAACAAACTGGAGGAAGCAATCCAGGCGGTCAATCAAATTCAGGCCGGTCGGGCTCTGTATGAGCAGGCTCAGGGGTTAAGTCAGCAATGGATCCGGCAGATCCAGATTGCGGCTGATCGGCCGATATTAGATGAGGCCCATGGTCTGGCGAATCGGGGTCGGTTGAGCGCTGCCATTGGCGTAGCGTCTAGTATTGGTTCAGGACGGGCCTTGTATAGGGAAGCACAGGCGGCGATCGCCCGTTGGGCGGCCGAGCGGCAGGCTCTAATCCAAGCAGAAGCAATCGAGGCAACAGAGTCGCCTGCCCCATCTGACCCCCAATCGGAGGCTGAACCACCAGCCGTTCCGGGCCCGTCCGCCGAGCAGTCAGCCCCTGCCGCCAACCCCGAAGCAACCCCTGAGTTGCCGCCGCCCTAAGCCAGTATGACTCAATGATCCACCGGCTGCGTCCACCATTGACCGATCGCAACGGCAAGTTGCCAGCCGTAAATCCTATAACGATAACTTTTTAGGGGAAACTTACCAGAGGTTTCGCGTATTCTCAGAAAAGAGTCCGAATGAATGGGAGCGTATGAGCAGCCGTCAGGAAGTCAGCCAGCCTGAACTCCGCCTCAAGATAATGCTGGTTGAGGATGATCCGATGTTTCGCCTGGGGCTGCTGGCCTGTTTAAATCAGTACGCCGATCTGCAAATCGTTTGGGAAGCAAAATCCAGCGCTGTGGCGCTGCGGGTGTTACAGAATATTCTAGCCAGTCGCACCGCAGGCGAAGCGGCCTTACCAACGCCAGACTTGATCATTCTCAGCCTCAACCTGGAGCAAAGCCAGGGCGGCCTCTTTCTTTGTCAACAACTGCGCAGTCAGTTTCCGCTGCAACCGTTGCTGTTGTTAGGAGCAGGCATTGCTCCAGAGATCCTGGCCCAGGCCTATCAATCCGGAGCGGCAGGATTTTGCGCCAAGGGAACGGACTGTGCCGATCTGGTTCAAACCATCCGGCGAGTGGCTGCAGGTCAATCTGACTGGCAACAGGGGCTACAGTTGATGAGTCGAGCCTTGAGCCGTTCTGCCTCCGTCATGCCAGCCACCGCAAGCCAAGAGTGGAGCACCTGGGCCGTCCTACGCAACAACCTGCGGTGTTCCGGTATTGAGCAGATCGACGCCGCGATCGCCCAGATTAATGCCCAGTTGCAATATCCCCATCTGACCGTCCTCGATCAACTGGTCCTGACTGGCCGCCGCCGAGAACTCCGGGCCGCCCGCTGGCTGGTCAATCGCCTGCTGGCTACGGCACCCCCGGTCCGTGTTAATCTGCCACCGCGATCGGCTCCTCCTGCGCCGCCAACCGATCTGCTGCCGCCGCTTCTGCCTACCACGGCCTCAAACCCACCTGGCTCCGTAGCAGAAGCGGCCCTTCTGCCGCAAACCGTTCCACCCACGGGCGAAATGCTAGCGCCGTTGCCCAATGAATCGTCCAGACTTCTGCAGGTCTCCTTGTTTGATGCTACAGCCAGCCAATTGCAAGCTGGATTCATCAACCTGACGGAAACACCGCTGGAAATTGACATACTCAAGGACGAGAAAAAGCGAGAACTGTTCTACATCATTCTGCGCAAGTTGGAAGATCTGCTGGCTGAGCTACGGTTTTCCCAAGTCCAGCCAGAGCAACTGAGAGACAAATCACCCACTATCCTGCAGGACCTGTGGCAGGAAGCAACCCTGGACTTCGTTGGCCGCTATTACACCCTGCCTGGGGCTGAGCAACCAGTGGAACTGGCCTCGCTCCTGCTCCAGGACAGGGAAATTGTTCAGGCAGCCATTCTGGACGAAATTCCTTTGGTTCCAGAGTTTTTCTGCCATCTGCTGTTTCAAACGCCCCTGACCATTGACGATCGCACCTTTGCGGCTGGAACTGTGGATGCCATGCAGCGCATGGGCATGATCCTGCAGCATCTCCTGATCCAGGTGGCCAATGCGGTGATGCAGCCACTGCTCAACCGATATGGAAATGTGCCTGAAATTAAGCAGACCTTTTATGACAAACGGCTGCTCTCGAGCCGCGAAATTGAACGATTTCGCAATAATTTATCCTGGCGCTATCGGGTGGAAGCCTGGGTAGGCAAACCAACCGCCATCTTTGAAAGTCGCTACAATCTGCTGGTGTTTCAGGATGGCGGCATCCGTCACACATCCATCTATGCCCCCCGCACTGAGGAGTTGGAGCAGTTGACGGGGCTGCCCCTGATGGTCACGTTGGTGCTGGAAGCACGGGATGCCGTTTCTCCCCGCCTGCGGTCGGCCGTGTCCTTTGTGGGCAGCGGTGTGGTCTATCTGCTGACGGAGGTGATCGGCCGTAGTATCGGCCTGATTGGCCGTGGTATTGTCAAAGGCATTGGTAATGTCTTGCAGGAACCCAAAGTCAATCGGAAAGATGAACGGTTACGATAGACGCCCTACCCCCTCACCCGCTTGGGACTTTTTCGCCAACCGGGTGGCCGTACTGGCTACTATGCATCGTAAGGAGCAGGTCATCGCCCCCCTCTTGCAGCAGGAACTGGGGCTGCAGGTGGTGCTACCGGAGGGATTGGACACCGACCAGTTTGGCACTTTTACCCGCGATCGCGATCGCCCTGGCAGTCAACTGGAGGCGGCTCGCTTGAAGGCTCGCAAAGCTCTGGAGTTAACTGGGCAGACCCTGGCGATCGCCAGTGAGGGCAGCTTTGGCCCCCATCCCTCCTTGCCCGCAATCGCCTGCAATCGCGAGCTAGTGGTGTTGCTGGACGAGGTGAATCAACTAGAAATTGTTGGTCAGGTGGTTTCCTTGGAAACGAACTTTCAACACCAGACCGTCGGCAGTGTGGAGCAAGCCTGGGCCTTTGCCCAAAAAGTCGGCTTTCCCGATCACGGTCTCGTGGTGATGACCCACCCGCAAGCCAGACAAGCTGACGCCCTGATCAAAGGCATTACCGATCGGGAAACGCTGGTGGCGGCAGTCACCGCCATCTTGCAGCGATCGCCCAACGGCACAGCCCATCTGGAAACCGATATGCGGGCCCTCTATAACCCGACCCGCATGAAAGTCATTGCACAAGCAACCCAGGATTTGCTGCAAGCCATCCGCCGCATCTGTCCTCAGTGTGGTTGTCCTGGCATGCAGGTGGTTGCCCATCGACCGGGACTGCCCTGTGGGCTTTGTGGCCAACCAACCAGCCTCACCGCAGCCCTTCAGTTAGGTTGCCAAAAATGTCAGTTTCAGCAGCAAACTCGCTTTCCTGACGGCATTCAGACGGCTGACCCTGCCCACTGCAGTTACTGCAATCCCTAACACGGGTTAGGGGCACTGCTTAATAGCGGTTCGCCAGGTTGATCGCGGGTCCACTACGATTCGGCTGGTGGCTGGCGATAGCCGTAAAAATTGATGTGATAGTCCGTAATTCGCACGCCAGTTTGGGCTTCGACCTGGCGAAGCAGCTCCGCTGGCAACTCCACATGCACATCCATGATCTGGTTGGTATCGATGCAGTTGACATGGCTGTGGGAGTCGCTGATATTGCCATACAGACGACCATCGGAGCGTTCAATACATTCAATGATGCCATTGTCAGACAGGGCCTCCAGGTTCTGATAGACCGAGGTGTGACCAATATCCTTACCCTGGCGATTGAGGCGATCGTAGATTTCTCGGGCAGACAGGTGCTCATTTTCCTGCCAGAGCAGTTCCAGGATGAAGCGACGCTGGCGGCTCAGTCGCATACCCAATAACTGACACCGTTCCAGAGCATCGTCCAGAGAGCGAATGGGTTTCTCAACCGTCAGATCCTTTTGCATATCCAGTGCTCTTTTACCAGGGTTGATCGCATCCAAAGCGGTTCCGTTGACCCACTGTATCCCTATTGATCAGCTAGCAAGCCGTGGAAGCTGCAGAATTCGCACCAGCCATTCGGCTGCAGACCGCCCAACCGTTGCTTCAGCCCCAGCATCCCTTTAGACTGACTTGGATCGCCCGGAGGTGTTTATAGACACACTTCTACCTGGTTATAGTTTTAGCATACGCTAAAGCAAACTCGCTACAACTTTGTTTTGGCCAACGGGTAGCTTTCCCTCCGGCCGCAATTGTTCCAGAATGGGAACTGATGACATTGGATCACCTCTCCCCTGAAGCTGTATGACCTTGTTTCGATTGCAGACACCTATGGCACTAACCCAATTACCCCATTGGCAGCACTTTTCCCAGCTTTTCCGGAGAAGTTTCCTGACCCTATTGATTGCTGTCAGTTGTCTCATGCTGTGGGCGCCATCCCCCGCGATCGCGGGATTGAATGACGATCATTACGATGGGGAGATTTTCGCCCTCTATGCTGGCAACGGTTCCATCGTGCCGCCCAAGGTGTCGCTGGAAGAAGCCCTGCAGCGAGATCGCCCGACCCTGCTGGTGCTGTAT
>Ga0272446_1006041_pt1 | contig 12916 bp, 9 predicted proteins | sample YNPCB0061_FD_194587 | JGI IMG/M metagenome (GOLD analysis project Ga0272446, IMG submission 194587) | Hot spring microbial mat communities from Yellowstone National Park, WY, United States - YNP-CB-006-1 | ecosystem: Environmental > Aquatic > Thermal springs > Hot (42-90C) > Sediment | place... | reverse complement strand
GGCGGCGAGCGCGTCGGGCTGTGGTTTTATGAACATGGCGTCTTGCAGCGTCCGCCCGACGTCATTTACGACCGCAAAAATTCTTCAATCACCGAACTCCAAAAAGGCGACATCAATTGGAGTGCCGTCTTTCAGGACGCGAGATGGTTTCATTTTACGGGCATTTCTGCCGCGCTAAATGACAGCGTTAGGGAAAATTTGAGAGATGCCTGCAAAACCGCGAAAACATTGGGCTTGACGGTGAGTTGCGATTTGAACTACCGCGCGAAACTTTGGTCGCCCGACGAGGCGCAACGCGAGATGATTCCGCTAATGACCTTCGTCGACGTCTGTATGACCAACGACAGCGATGCGGAAAAAATGCTTGGGGTCAAAACTCCCAACGGCGACAATGCTTACTTTAAACTTGCCGAAACGCTCAAAAAAACCTTCAATCTCAAAGCTGTTTCTATCACCTTGCGCGACCGTCTCTCCGACTCGTTCAACAAACGCAGCGCGGTCTTCATTGACGACGGTGATTGCAAAACGCCTTATCTCTCGCGCAGTTACGATATGACCATCACTGAACACATCGGTGGCGGCGATGCCTTCGATGCTGGCTTGATTTATGGCTTGCTCATGAAGCCCAACTCCAAAGAGGCTTTGGAATTTGCCGTGGCGGCAAGCGTATTAAAACAATCGATAACGGGCGATGTCAACCGAGTGACCGCAGAAGAAGTAGAGCGGTTAGTTCAGCAGGGCAGCAAGGGCAGGGTAGAGCGGTAGCGTTAATGGCGGCGAACTGCGTGTGATGCAAGTGGTCCCTGTAGGACTTGAACCTACGACCAAGCGATTATGAGTCGCCTGCTCTGACCAACTGAGCTAAGGGACCGAAGACAAAGAGCGCAAATATACGCCCTCGCTCTCTCATCTCAAATGCGCTGCGCTGATGCTCACACCTCGAGGTAACGAATAAACTCCTGCGCTTTAATTGAGCTGTCGTCGATGAGGCTCTCGCCGTTGTGAGAGTTGTAAGTAACGGCATAGCCGTAGCGTTCCAATGTGCGTTGCAGGCGATAAGCATCGGGAGCGTGCAAGTTCAAGGTAATAAGTATAAATGAGTCATCTTCGCCGTCGGAGGGAATCGCTTTGAGCGCGATGCTCAGTAGTTGCGCATTATTTTGCTCTAACAGGCGTACAAAATCAGACAGCCGAAATTGGGTTGACTGAACTTCCACTTCCATCAAAATGCCATCGGTGGTCAGCCCAAAAATTTCTATCAGCGATGTATCAGAATCATGCCTTGTAACGGCGCCAAGATAGGTGGAGTTGTTGCCAACGACGGGAACAAGGTCGAATCGTGTGGCTCGAAAAAGTTTAACTGCTTCAAGCGGATGCGAGTTTTCACGAAGCGCAAGCGGCGGCGCGAACACCAACGAGGCAAGTGTCTGAGACGATGGCGTCGTGAGCGTGTCGGCATATCGCTGAAGGTCATCGGCAGAAACGACCCCGACAAGGGCGTCTTTGCTCAAAACAGGCAGCGCGTTAAGCTCGACGTCCTCGATGATGTTGATGGCGTCATAAAGCGTGTCGGCGGTTTTTAAGACAGGCAGGTCTTGACGAATGTTAATCTTGTGCATAGCAATCATTTTTTATTTAACGACAGCTTGTAATGGCGCTTGATGAGTTAACGCAAAATTGCGGGCGCAGTTGCGTTGCTCTTAAAGCAGTCCAGTTTCTGTTTCCAACGGCGTTTCGATTTTCAGGACGCGCTGCTCGTGCCGCCCGCCTTCGAATGACGACGAGAACCAATTTTCCAAACAGCGAAAGACAGTGTCGTCAGTCATAAATCGCGCAGGCAGGCAAATCACATTGGCATTGTTATGCTGGCGCGCGAGTTTTGCCACGTCCTCATTAAAAACCAATGCCGCCCGAATCCCCTTGATTTTATTGGCGACAATGGACACACCAACGCCGCTCCCGCAAAGCAACACGCCTTGTTCTGAGTTGCCCGATGCGACATCGAGCGCGACTTTTTTGGCGTAGTCCGGGTAATCAACAGACTCGAGGGAATACGCACCGAAGTCTGAAACCGTATGACCATGTTCCTGAAGCCATGCAAGGACTTTCGTTTTCTTGTCAAACCCAGCGTGGTCGCTTCCCAAAGCAAGTTTCATCGTAGAAAAATTAAACGCCGTTGTGAATCAATGAGAATAAGAAACGCAACGTTTTGGACAAATGCAAGAGTCGCCAACGCCAATGCTTCAACTGGTTCATAGTGCTTGCGTGAAAATTTCCGTCCCCAAGTTTGCCCCTTGTATCTTCTCGTTTGCTTTTGTAGCATTACCTCAATGCTGACACGCGCAGCAGATGTTTTAACATCATCAAACTAAAACAAACGTAAAAATATGCAATCTCCATTTTTCACGTCCGGCACGGGGGGGGACAAAATCGTCTAAAGATTTCCTTGCTCTCGCTTCTTCTCATCGCATCTATCCTCAATGGATGCCGCGATAACACACTTGCGCCCGACGGCGACCTCTCAAAAGACAAAAAATCAATGTTGCTGAATCGAGACACGCAAACAATCAGTATGCAGTCCCGTTTTTCAGAGGTTAATCAATCTCTGGAAGAAATGGCAATCGTGTTTGCGAAGTCGCTCGACGATAAATCCGTCCGCGAGTTTATTAAATCCGAAGCGGGCAAGCAATTTGACGGCGACTACAACATTTTGTTCAAGACGGCATCGTCAGCTCGTCTGGCAAATTCCGGTAAGTCGCTCTTGGAAAAATTGGCTGAAAGCGAAGTCAGCAATCAAGCCAGAGCGAGAAGAACCATATCCGTGCAAGATGCGCGGCGAGCCGTTGAGACAAATGCGGCGAAGATTCCCGTGTTCAACATCGGCGTTCCGTATTTCACATTTGACCAATGGGACGCAGCGACATTCACGCCGCTTGCAACTTATAAGCCTGTCGGCATTGATGACATGAAGTTGGAAACCGTCCGTGCATTCGATGCCAACGGAAACGTGCGAATCATCAATGTAAAAGAGTGGCGGAAGAATCCTTATCCGCTTGTTGTGCTGGGCGTAAATGATCGCGTCGATGAAAGTGGAAAAGTTCGTAACGGACTCATCTTTGCGCGTTCTAATGCCAAAGCCAATTCCGTTGCGTCGAAAGACACTATGAAAGTATCACTTATTGCTCCGGAAGAAGGTAGTCCCGGTGGCGGAAGACAGATTGTGCCGGGACGCAAGTATCTTTATATGCGTAATATTCAAGTTTGGATTGACAGTTGGGACACATTCGACGGACCGGAGTTTTACTTGAGAGTTAGTTCAAGTCCTGTTCCATTTTACCACTGGTTTGATGGGTGGCAGTCAGGTGCGGGATTATCAGGTCCATTTTATATGCAGATTCAAGGCGAACCGGCAAATAATCCCTCTGGCGATATGGTTATTGGTGATAGGAGAAGAGGCTATCATAATTACAATGCAATTATCGCAGATGAGACGGAGATTGGTAAATACATTACGTTTTTAGAAAGTGATTACTACGAAAGTTTTTTCTATGGAGACGGTGAAATTGTACAGTTTTTGTGGGAAATGCCGTTTAATACTCAATATGGAACAAGGTGGCAGGATCAGGTACAACTGCATTCTGGAACAGCATTATACAAAGGAGCGCGAGGCAGTGGTTATTATGGAGATTACTTCAATCGAAACGTAGACTTTTGGGCTGAGTGGGTTCAACACTAATTCTTGCAACAACGTCAAGCCCGCTTCGGCAAAGGAAGCGGGCTTTTTTTCTGACGAACATGAAAATACGAGTCTATACTTTATTTGTAATCTCAATAATCTGTATTCTTGTTTCTCAAAGCGGATTCGCACAAACTATTTCTGTTGAGGTGAGCGGTTTTGTCATAGAGCAAGGCACGCGAAAGCAACTACGTGATGTCGAAATCAAAGTTCTTCCAATAGGCGACACAATAGCAACGAAAGCAGATGGGTCATATCGCTTAGTGGTGAATTCGGTTGCTGTGGATACGCTGATATTCTCAATCTCCCACAAAGGGTATCTGCCCGCAGAGGTTCAAATTCCGTTGGGGAAGAGCCGATATGTTACCCAAGACATTGCGCTTATTCCGATAAAGTATCAAGCAGACGAGATTCTTGTTGAAGCGCAGGCATCGGCTGAAATCCAAAAGCCGACGATGACGTTAAGTGCGGAAACAATGCAGAAATTGCCGACGCTTGTTGAACCCGATGTGTTTCGCTCGATGCAACTGTTGCCGGGTGTCGCTGTCTCCAACGACTTTTCATCGCAAGTGATTATTCGCGGCAGCGACCAAGCGCAAACGCTCACGCTGATAGACCAAATTCCCCTCTACAATGCGTTTCATCTGGGCGGATTTTTCAGCGCAATCAATCCCGACATTGTCTCGCGCGCCGACGTATTTGCAAGCGCATATCCCGTCAATTACGGCGGCGTCGCGTCAAGCGTGCTGTCGATTGCCACAAAGTCAACGGTTCCGGAACGACTAACCGCATCTGCGTCAATATCCGTAGCGAGTTCGCGGGCGGCGGTTCAAGCGCCGATTGGAAACGGAATGCTTCTGGCAAGCGCACGCATTACCTATCTCGACCCGATTATTCGATTGCTTTCAGGCATTCCATTCACATACAGCTTCTATGATTTGTCGGGAAAATATCGTTTCAAAATCGGCGAGAACCATACCCTGAGCGTCTCCGGAATGTATGTTCGGGACAATTATTTCTCTTCATCTTGGAATGATAACTCGAATACTTTTATTGCTGTTGGGGGAGGCAACATAGTACCTCTGCGCAATATCAACTTGATTGAGCCTGTTACGCCGCATTGGGGAAACGCTTTGTCGTCGGTTCAATGGCAATGGCAACCAACGGCGGCGCAAACGGTCAGCATCACGGCGTATACAACGGCGTCGTTTGCGCGCGCGGCAAAACGCGATTCGCTTAGCGACCCATCTTTCCGACGAACACAAATTACCGAAGTCGATAATTTTATTACAGAGCAGGGCGTGAAATCGTCGTTTGTTTTGTTAAGCGACGGTCATCGCTTCACGCTCGGCGCAGATATTGGGTTTCAGCGACTCCGACATAGTTGGAATTTTAATCCGTCTTTGTTGCCGATTCGCCAAGACGTGTTTTTTGACTTTGCGCCGTCCGAGTATTTCAATACATTCTCACGTGCAAAAGCAGCTATCTATGCAAGTGATGTAATTACTTTTAACTCATCGTTGTCTGCATCGTTGGGCGCACGAGCGGAGTATTTTTCAGAGCAACGGCAAGCGCTGTTCAACTCGTTTGCTCGGCTTGAATTTTCGCCCGACCCGAACAAAACATTTTACGCCAGCTACGGACGCTACTATCAATCGCTTGTTACGCTCGCCGAACAGCGTAATGCGTTTTTCTACTCCGGCTTTCGCGTGTTCTTTTTGCCGGAACAAGGGCGCGTTCCGACCGCCGACCATGTCATACTTGGAGCGTCGTTTTCCCAACTTTTTCCGAACAGCAGTTTAACCATTGAAGCCTATCGAGTGGTCAAACAAAATATGCCGTTCATTTCGCCGCTCACGCGCGAGCAAGTTTCCTACTCGGAAGAACTATACGGCGTAGACGCGATGCTGAAATTCAAACAAGGCGCGTTGGAAAGTTGGGTGAGCTACTCGCTTGGATTTGCGAATCGCACCATTGGCGATTTTACCTTTGCGGGACAATTTGACCAAAGGCATACCGTTAAAGCATTTCTCAACTATCGACTGTTCAATAATCTCGACGTGGCACTGTCGTGGATGTTTGGAAGCGGATTGCCTTATTCAACTGCGGCGGGAACGGCGGCGAATGACCCTTTCACGCTGGTCTTTTCAGGCATTAACAATGCGCGCGCGCCGCTCTATCATCGCCTCGACCTAACGCTCACACACAGTTTCAGTATGTGGGGCGCGCTTGCCAAGCCGTTCCTGACGCTGATTAACCTCTACAGTCAAAACAACAGTTTCGATACGGTGCCGCCGTCGGTGCGATTTGATGTTAACCCTTGGCCTGCATTGTCGTTCATCATTCCTGTTATCGGCGTTGGAATGGAATTCTAAGTGTGTGCCACTCATTTGGCATGGTTGTTCAAGAAAAACAGTTGGCTGCTCATCGGCTTGCCTTCGCGTTCGGTTTTGACATAGCTGCCATCGGCGCGAAGTTCCCACGATTGGCAGTTGTCTTGAAGCATGACATCGAGACCTTGCTTGATGCTCTTCCGAAACTCCGCGTTCAAGATGGGAAAGATGACCTCGACACGGCGGTCTAAATTGCGCTGCATCATATCGGCGCTGCCCAGATAGACATCCTCGTCGCCGCCGTTGCGGAAATAAAACGCGCGACTATGCTCCAAAAATCTCCCGATGATGCTGACAACGCGCACATTCTCGCTCACGCCTTTTTGTTGGGGGCGAAGTGAGCAGATACCGCGAATGATTAAGTCAATCTGAACGCCTGCTTGCGAGGCACGATACAGCGCAGAGATGATTTTGGGGTCGACGAGTGCGTTGAGTTTCATGATAATGCGCCCTTCGCCCTTGGCTTGATGATGTGCGATTTCACGCTCAATGAGCGAGAGCATCGTCGAGCGAATGTTCATCGGCGCGACAATGAGCTTGCGGAATTCGGTCTGACGAGAATATCCCGTTAGATAATTAAAGAGTTCACTGACATCGGCGGCGATGTCGGAGTCGGCAGTGAATAAACTGTAGTCGGTGTATATCCGCGCGGTCGAGGCGTTGTAATTGCCCGTGCCAAGATGCACATAGCGCCGTAACCCGTCCGATTCGCGGCGCACGACGAGCAGCATCTTGGCGTGCGTTTTGAGCCCAAGTAAGCCATAGACCACATGAACGCCCGCTTTTTCTAACGCGCGCGCCCAAGTGATGTTGTTTTCTTCATCGAAGCGCGCTTTAAGCTCGACGAGAACCGCAACTTGTTTGCCGCGCTCTGCCGCCTCGATAAGCGCATGCACAATGGGCGATTTGCTGCCCGCTCGATACAATGTCTGCTTAATCGCTAACACATTTGGGTCGTGCGCGGCAGTGTGGATGAAATCGACGACGGGCTGAAACGAATCAAACGGGTGGTGCAGCAGCATATCGCGTCGACGAATCACAGAGAACATATCGTCGTCCTCTTCCTGCTGAAACGGATTGCGCGGAATAAACGGCGTGTCTTTGAGGTCGGGGCGGTCGAGTTCCATGAGTTCCATCAAACTGCTCAAGCCAAGCGTGTTGGGAAGCGTATAGACTTTGCGTTCGGTTACTTCCAAGTTTTCCATCAAAACTTTCTTGATGTAGTCGGGCATGCCGGGATTGACGTCCATACGAACCACGCTGCCGTAACGGCGTTGTCGTATGCCTTGTGCAATTGTTTCCAAAAGGTCGCCCGCCTCGTCTTCCTCGATTTCAATGTCGGCGTCGCGCGTAACGCGGAACGGATACGCCGAAACAATGCCGATGTTCGGAAAGAGCTTTTGAATGTTGTTAGCAATGACATCCTCAATCCAAATAAGACTCACCTTCCCTGGCTCAATGTTCATGCCGCGCAGCTTATCGAGCCGAATGAGCCGCGAGAGTCCGTCCGGCACTTTGACGCGGGCAAAGCGTGGCTTGCCGTCTTCCTCGCTTTGAAGTTGCACGGCAAGCGAGAGCGAGAGATTTGAGACATACGGAAACGGATGCCCTGGATCGAAGGCGAGTGGCGTCAGCACCGGAAAAATTTGTTCGTCGAAGTGTCGGTCAAGCACGACTTTCTGCGCGTCTGAAAGGTCGGCGTATTTCGCAAATGAAATGCCTTCGGCTTCGAGCTTCGGCAGAATGTCGTCGTAAAAAAGCGTCGACCGCTCTGCAAGTTGCTTTTCGGTGCGCACGCGAATTTCAAGCAGTTGTTGAAGCGGCGTCATGCCGTCGTAGGTAGGTGTATTGATGCGCGCCTCGTATTGCTCTTCCAAGCCAGAGACGCGAATCATAAAAAACTCATCGAGGTTCGAGCTAAAAATGGCGATGAACTTCACGCGCTCCAAGAGCGGATGACGCTCGCTGCGTGCCTCGTTCAAAACGCGCTTGTTGAACTCAATCCAACTCAGTTCGCGGTTGATGTAAAGCCCGGGCGTAATCGAGTCGCGTTGAGAATCTATCGGAGAAATAGGCGGCGCTGGAAGTAGCTTTTTCGTCTTTGCCATCGATGTGTCTTTTTTAAAAGATAATCCATTTCAAAATCGATGCAAGTTTACGCTTATGTAAAATGTCAATGAGTCGGAAGCACTAAAGACCCTCTCGCCAAATCGGCAGTTCGATAATCATCGTGGCGCCTTTGCCGAACTCACTTTCGCAGCGAATCGACCCGTTCATTTTGTCCATCAAGCGTTTGACGATGGAAAGCCCCAAGCCTGTTGAAGGCTCGCCGCCCGTCGGTTTAGCGGAAAGTTTGGCAAACGGTTGAAACAAGTGTTTCTTGTCCTCCTCCGAAAAACCTTGCCCTTCATCGGCAATGTCGCACCGAACCAGTTGACCTGTTGTAGTCGTGCGTATATGCACGGTTTTATTTGGCGGCGAATACTTTATCGCGTTGGAAATCAAGTTGTCCAACACTTCTATGATGGCAATGTGGTCGGCTCTGACGAAGCAGTGTTCTGAAGGCATGTCCAGATGAATAGTAATCTGCTTTTGTGCCGCAACTTCGGCGTATTGATCTACAACCACCTCGAGCTTTAAGCAAAAATTGACTTTCTCCAAATCGAGCGATATCTCCTCTGGTTGCTGACGCAGAACCTTAGAGATAATGTCAGCCATGTGCTGAACTGCTCTTTTCAGGCTACTGATGCGGCGATGAAATACAGCGTCTGACGGCGTGTGAGGCTGCTTCTCCAGAAGGTCTACAACAATGGCGATAGCTTGGAGTGGGTTGCGCAGCTCATGCGATATCACTTGAAGGCGCGCGTTGTAGGCTGCATGGATATTGTGTAGGTCTTCTTCAGCGTGCTTGAGGTCGGCAACCTCCTGCTGAATGCCGATAAAATGCGTCAGTGTGTGCTGTTCATCAAAAAGAGGTAAGACGGTCAGCAAGTTGTAGAACATCTCTCCATTCTTCCGATAGTTGCGAAGCGCGGCATGATGAGGACGCCCCTCACGCAGCGCGGCGCGCAGTTCGGCAAGAGCTGGTTGCGCAGTATCCGAGCCGTGAAGAAAAAGTGCATTTTTCCCAATTACCTCTTCTTCGGTGTATCCTGTTATTTTCTGAAATGCCCTACTGACATACGTGAGCGGTAAATCGGGCAGACGCGCGTCGGCAACGACAAGCCCCACTTGGGTGTTATTGACAATTTGCTCGATTAAACGAATAAACGTATCCAAGTCAAATTTGGGAATGCTCATAGCGAAGTCATGGATGCCATAAATAGCTTAATCGATTAAAGATGCGCAGCGAATGGTTCTGATGTGATGAACATATCAAGTATAGCGATAATTGAGTGGCATTTCCAAAAAACAAAAACTTAGCTTGCGCTTAATATATCCGTTTGGAAAATGCCGTCCTCTGTAACGACCATATCGAGCGGCACATCGCGGTGTTGGTCGAGCGGAAACTGCGGCACATGGTCAATAACTTGAAATGAAAACGCCAAGCCGATTTTCAACGGGGATTGTCCGCGTTCGGCAAGTTGCACAAAAAAGCGGTCGTAGAAACCCTTGCCGTAGCCTAAGCGGTTGCCGTAGCGGTCGCAAGCAAGCAGCGGCGTCAGCACAATATCAATAGTCGGAAAGTCATCAGCGGCAATGTCGATAATGTCGGCGTGCTGGGGTTCGCGCAAGCCAAACGGTGCGGCTTGAAGGGCATCCAAATGTTGAAAGCGGGCGAGATGGAGCGAGCGTCCGCGCACAGCTGGCACAAAGATGGTTTTGCCCGCGCTCAAAAGCCATGTCAAGAGAGGTTCGGTATCAACTTCACGGCGAGCGCTCGACGAAATGTAGCAATGCACGACACGGGCATGTTGAATGGCTGAGTAAGTCTCGAGCCTTTGGAAAATTTGTGCGCTGCGTGCTTGCCACTCTGTTTCTGAAAGCGACTTGCGGCGCTCCAACATCTGGCGGCGAAGGCCGTGGCGCGCTTCAAAAATATCGCTGTTCATTGAAACTTCGCGTTATATTTTCAATTCAAATACAAACTCGAAAAATTTCGAAACAGTTTTTCAAAAATATGTCTATCGTTTATCTCGACAACTCGGAAGTGCAAGTCAGCACAATTTACTGCATCGGAAAAAATTACGATGCGCACGCCAAAGAAATGCGGGAAAAGTTGGGCGATAAATCGCCGTCGGAAAAACCTGCCGAGCCGATGGTCTTTTCGAAGCCCGCCAGTTCGCTGATTCAATCGGGCGAAGCAATTGAGTTCCCGAAGCTCTATGGCAAATCGCTTTCCTCGGAAATGCACCACGAAGTCGAGCTGGTTGCGCTCATCGGCAAAGATGCAATCGACGTGTCGAGTAACGATGCGGAAAAATATGTTGCAGGATTCGGCGTTGGGCTGGACATGACGCTGCGCGACAAACAGCAGGAGGCGAAAAAAAACGGCGCGCCATGGCTGGTCTCCAAAGGCTTTCGCACGGGCGCGGTAGTATCAAAATTTATTCCAGCAAGCGGCAAGAGCGCAGCGACCTTTGAACTCGTGTTGCAAAAAAACGGCGCAACGGTTCAGCACGGCTTTACAAAAGAAATGCTGTTTAGTTTAAATGAAATCGTCTCGTATCTCTCGCACGTCTTTGGGCTGCATGCAGGTGATGTGATTTTCACTGGAACGCCCGAAGGCGTCGGCGCGGTCAATGTCGGCGACACGCTTGATGCCGCGCTTTACGACCTATCATTGCCCAACGACCGCCGCGCTGTCGCCACGCTGTCCGTTACGGTGGCATAACCAATCTTTTTATTACGATTTTACATGCTCACTCGAGAAAAGAAGATAAAAAATCGGTAAAAAAGTTGCGAATTTTAATTACGAAAAGTATTTAACTTGAAATTTGATGAAAAAAAGCGAAAAAAAACAGGCTGAATTGCTTTGAAAAAGTTTGGCACAGTATTCGCATCCTACATAGGTCATCTACTGTTCTTTGTGTTTTGTTTTGGGTGATGAGGAGGGGCAGCCGTGAAAACGACTGCCTCTATTTTTTCGAGCCAACAAAAGATTTCCGCCTGTTCGTTAGGTTTTTGGCAATTAACCTGTCCTTGACAGTATCACCTGACAAGCATCATTTTTTTCGTCGAGACGAAACTGCCCCCCTGCGCGCTTGATGAGCGAACCGACAGCCGATAAAAATACGCACCGCTCGATAAACCTGCCGCGTTGAATTGCGCCTCGTATCGCCCCGGCTCTTGGCGTTGATTGACGAGCGCCGCCACTTCCCGCCCCAGCACATCGTAGATTTTCAAACTGACTTGACCGGCGACTGGCAACTGATAGCTAATGACCGTTGTTGGGTTGAACGGATTGGGATAGTTTTGAAATAACTCAAATGCGTTTGGTTTCGCCGCTGATGGTTCAGGCGCAGAGCTGGTGGCGATTGTGCTACGAGTCAGGTAGATACCTGCCGATTCCGGATGTCCATCGGTATAAGCAATAACAATATTCCCTTGCGGCGAAATTGAAATGTTGTTTGCAGCCATAGAACCTGCACGTAATTCTATGGCGGGAAGCCAACGATTGCTGCGCCAAGTTGTATAGTGAATTTTAGACTGTCCTTGCGCCCCAGCTTGCGTATTAGAACTTATCATCAGGTGAATATTGCCTTCTTTATCGTCAATTGCTCTAAATGTGCTCAGGCTTGGTTGTGAAGCAGATGTTATCTGGGTCGGTTGAGACCAAGTCCCTCCGCGGTTATCTGAAAAGGAATGCCAAACTGTTTCGGCCGAATCTTGCAAAACCATCATTGCCCCTCTCTGCCAAACCAGATGGATGTGCCCTCGACTATCAGTCAAAATCTGCGGGTTAAATGCCGCCGTGTTTGTGAGTGGGCTGACAGGAACAGGCGTTGTCCATGTCTTTCCAAAGTCATCTGACGTAGCGATGTATACTCGTTGAAAACCACCATCGTTTTCGCTCAGAATAATAGAGGCGCAAAGCAATCTGCCTTGACCATCCAATGCGAGGGCAGGGGTATTTCCAATACCCCGAAATGAATTTCCGATTGTGTCGGGTGTTGACCACTGTCCATTGCGAAAAAATGCAAATCGTGCGCGACTAGCAAGCTGCCTATCGCTCGTTTCAAAAACGATATACAGCGTATTGTCATTTCCGACTGCTACGCTACCTGAATTTATAGCATCAATCCGCGAATCTCTCGGAAAATCCGGATGAGTAGTATCCAAATCGTAAGAAAATATCATGCGCGGCTTGCTCCATCGTCCAGCGCTTAATGTAGAGTGGAGAAGACGTTTTGCCCATGGACGAGTAAAGCCCGCCACATATTCTCGCCAAAAAAAATGAAGGTCGCCGTGCTTATCTTGTACGACTTGAACATTTCCGGCAGGCGGAGTCATATTCGGCAACAGCGCAGGCGAAGACCAACCGTTCGCTTGTTTCGTCATAAAAAAAGTTCCCAAACGACTCAGATTAGCGTCGTTTTTTATCATCTCAAACATAATGAGCATGGCGGTATCGGCATCTAGCACGCTCGGCTGTCCATAGAGCGTATCAGAGGGCAGTCGCGTCGCCGGAAACCGATAGACTACTTCTGAGCGAGACCACTGCGCGGCGACACGTTGTTCGCATCCAGCAACGATAACTAAAAGCAGCATTAAGCTAAGCTGAAAACTTTTCATAGATATACTGATTGTTCATGCATGAATCGAGATAAACAGTAAGCCAGTCTTA
>Ga0272446_1006040_pt1 | contig 12917 bp, 8 predicted proteins | sample YNPCB0061_FD_194587 | JGI IMG/M metagenome (GOLD analysis project Ga0272446, IMG submission 194587) | Hot spring microbial mat communities from Yellowstone National Park, WY, United States - YNP-CB-006-1 | ecosystem: Environmental > Aquatic > Thermal springs > Hot (42-90C) > Sediment | place... | reverse complement strand
GCCCGCGTGCGCGTGGAGCCGCTGGATGGCAGCGGCTTCTGGGGGCGGGTCGCCATCGACGAGATCACCGTGCTCGACGAGGGCGGCCGTCCGCTCAGCGGCCCTGGCTCCGGCGCCCGCGTAACGGTGGAGGGCGAGCCCGCCGGGGGCGACGCACTCTGCGACGGCCGGTGGCTGGAGGCGCCGCCGCCGTTCCTGACGCGCCGGCTGGCGGAGCGCGCTAACGGTAGCGGGCCTCGATCCGCGCGGCGCGAAGGGTCCCGGGCAGCGTCACCACGTCGCCCGCGAACGCGCTCCAGCGCCGGCCGTTGACGCGCACCGACGCCAGCGCGCGCCCCTGCGCGTGACGCAGGCGAACCGTGACGCTTACCGGCGGGTCGCGCCGGGGAGGCTCCACCGTCGCCACTGCGCGCCGGCCTCCGTCCGTCACGCGCAGCGTGAACGCGACGGGCCCGAAACGTGTCGGCGCACCGCGCACCGCGACGCCGGACGGCGATCCCAGCCATGCAGCGGGGGCTGCGTCCCCGATGCGCAGCGTCTTCCCCTCCTCGCGCACGAGCGCCATCCGAAGCGTCCGGAGCTGCTGCGTGCAGGAGTAGAGGTGCGGGAGGGTGACCTGGTTCTCGCCCGTCGTCGCCGTGGTCACCTCTACCCCGGAGTAGGTGTCGCGTGTCATCCCGAAGGCCATCATCGCCCAGAAGCCGAGCAAGTAGCGGCGGGCGTCGCCGCGCCTGAGGAGCGTGTGGAGGTAGCCGTAGGCGTAGGCGTGGTCGATGCCTCCGGGACCGAACCGGCTGACGCCGGCGAGCAGCCCGCCGCCCTCCTCCAGGAAGCGCGTGACGAGGAACGCGCGCCGGTCGCTCGGGGGCAGAAAGCCGGTCTCGAGCGTGCAGCTCGCCACGAGGCCGTAGTAGTCGCCGGCGCGGTAGCCGCCATCGCGGAGGAGGCGGCGCGTGTCGGGCTCCATGGGCAAGACGTCGCGGTCGCCGATCCGAACGATGGCCGCGTCCATCGAGCGCAGCAGGTCCGCGCGGTACCGCCGGGCCTCCTCGGCGAACCGGCGCGCCTCCACGGGAAGCCCCGCGCGCTCGAGCGCCCACGCGGCCCGCTCCAGCCCCATGCAGCAGGCCGTGTTGCCGTAATAGCCGAACGTCGCCTCGGGGTAGTCGCAGTAGGGCCGGAAGGGGATCATGCCGCGCGTGACGCCCTCGCGCGGCGACTTCGCGCGCTCCTGCACGATCCATTCCGCCGCCCGAACCACGCGCCCCGCCACTGACTGCAGCCACCTCGTGTCGCCCGTGATGGCGTAGTGGTCTGCGATGGCCGCCAGGAGCCAGCCCTGGTCGGGCAGGCCGTAGTTCTGCGTGGTGAGGCCATCCGGGCGCTGGAGGTGGAGCATCGAGCCGATGGCGGCGCGCGCCCGGTCGTGCAGCCCGAACTCATCCATCGCGATGGCGTGCAGCGCCACGCTGTAGCCGAACATCGCCTCGTAGAAGCCAGCGCCATCGCGCGGCTCGGGCCACCCGTTCACCAGGTCGGTGTCGAGCAGCGAGTAGGCGAGCCAGGCACGCCATGCCTCGCTGACGCGACGGTCCGGCAGCTCCAGCCGCGGCGCCCGCGCCAGCGCGCGCCGCCAGAGTGCTTCCGCCTCCCGGACCGCCGCCGAGAAGGCCTCCGGAGCCAGAGGGGAGGCCTGCTCGGGAAGGCCCCACGGCACGCGCACGCAGACCACCGCCTCCGACGGACCGGTCCGCGCCAGCGTCAGGGGGATCGCTCGACCAGCCGGGAGCGCGCGCGCCCACACCCGCGTGGGCAGAGGCGCGCCAGCCGCCGCCGTCATCCACAGGCGCGCTAGCCCCTCCAGCGGGGCCGTCGGGTGGCCGTCGCGGTCGGTACGGCCAAGGACCGTCTGCTCGTAGCGGACCCCGTCGCGGACGGCTGTCAGCGTCACCACCGGCATCCACCCGTTCAGGAGGCGTCGCTTCCAGGCGCCGGGCCCCTCCGCGACCGGCTTCGCCGGCTCACCCACCTCGAAGCGCAGTTGGGGCAGCTTCGGGTCGAGGATGTCGTCGCCGAGCTGCAGCCGGCCGTCTGTGTCGACGCCGATGTCGTGCGGCGCCCATGGCACGCCCACCACCTCGCGCGGCCGGCGCATCGCGGGCATGTGGCGCGCAACGCGCGCGAAGGTGGGATCGCCGGGGAGCGCCAGTACGGCCTCGCCGACCGCGTCACGGCCCTCGCGCGCCAGGGCGGTCTTCTCTGCGTTCGTGAGCGCAGCCCGGTCTGCGGGAGTGGAACCCCAGCTTGCCTCCAGCACCGCCGACACGACCATCTCCCCGCGGTCTGCGTAGTCGTTCGCCAGGTGAGGCGCCGGGTAAGGGGGCTGACCGCGCCCGTAGCCCTTGCCGACTGCCAGCCTCTCGGGCGCCCCGCTCAGAGCGGACGGCCGGCGGACCGTCCGGAGCGTGCGCCATCGCGCGCCGTCCGCGCTCGCGAGATAGCGGATGCCATCCTGCGCGAGCTCGATGCGGAGCCAGTGGGAGCGGTCGGGGGAGCACGGCGCGAGGGAGGTCTCCCGCGGTACGCCGTTCACCGTCTCGACCGCGTAGAACCGCATGCCGGGCGCCGCGTCGATGACCCCCATCTGGCACCAGTCGCCGGGCCGCCAGTAGAGGAACAGGCCGGTGCACCAGGAGACCCCCGCGGGACGCGAGGGCCGGACGCAGGCGGTGGCCGTGCCAGGGTCGCCCTGAACGCGACGCTGCAGGCTGGCATGGGCGTTCAGCGGCGCGCGCAGGAGCAGGCCGCCGGCGCCGAAGGTGGCGGATGCGCCGGGGGAGAGGCGCGCCTCCCACCCCGCGGGCAGACGAGGGCCGCCGAACCGCTCCCGCCAGGCGGGCACCGCGTCGGCTGGAGAGAGCGCGGGCAGCGAGCAGAGCAAGACGGCGAAGGCGGCGATGCGCACGGCAGCCCCTCCGGGAAACGGGCGCGCAGGAGGCGCCCGTCAGGAAGTGATTCGCGATCGCGCGTCGAAACGTGGCGCCCAGAAACGCGCGCCGGAGACATCCGGCACGCCGCGGTGCAGCCGGGCCCCCTGGTCACGGCAGCCGCGCTTCAGGAGGATGGCGCCGATGACGCTCAAGCCCGAGCCGACGGCCGGCGACACGTCGTGGTTCGTCCGCGACCGTTTCGGCCTCTTTATCCACTGGGGCCTCTATGCCCTGCCGGCGCGCCACGAGTGGGTGAAGCACCACGAGCAGATACCCGACGAGGCGTACGACGTCTACTTCCGGCATTTCGACCCCGACCTCTACGACCCGAAGGAGTGGGCCAAGGCCGCCGCGGGCGCCGGCATGAAGTACTTCGTGGTCACCACGAAGCACCACGAGGGGTTCTGCCTGTGGGACAGCGCGCTCACGGACTACAAAGCGCCGAAGACGCCTGCCGGGCGAGACCTCTTGCGTCCCATGGTGGAGGCCTTCCGCGAGCAGAACCTGCGCGTGGGGTTCTACCATTCGCTCATCGACTGGCACCACCCGCACTTCGTGATCGACGACCTTCACTCGATGCGCAACCACCCCGACCGCGCCAAGATGAACGCGACGCGCGACCAGAGCCAGTACGCGGCCTACCTCCATGGGCAGGTGCGCGAGCTGCTCACCCAGTTTGGCCGGATCGACGTGCTCTGGTGCGACTTCAGCTACCCCAACCCGGAGCCCGGGCGCGGGAAAGGGCGGGACGACTGGCAGAGCGAGAAGCTCTACGCCATGATCCGCGAGCTTCAGCCGCACATCGTCCTGAACGACCGCCTCGACCTGCCGGGACACTTCGACATCAAGACGCCGGAGCAGTTCCAGCCGCGCGGGTGGGTGATGGTGGACGGCAAGCCGGTCGTCTGGGAGGCCTGCCAGACGTTCTCGGGCTCGTGGGGCTACCACCGCGACGAGGCGAGCTGGAAGAGCGTGGATCAGCTCGTGCAGATGCTCGTCGACACGGTGAGCAAGGGCGGAAACCTGCTGCTCAACGTGGGACCGACGGGGCGGGGCGAGTTCGACCAGCGGGCGCTGGACCGGCTGAGCGGCATGGGCGAGTGGATGAAACGGCACAGCCGCTCGATCTACGGCTGCACGCAGGCGCCGCCCGAGTTCGTTCCGCCGCGCGACTGCCGCCTCACCTACAACCCGGAGAAGAAGCGGCTCTACATCCATGTGTTCGCATGGCCCTTCGTGCAGCTGCACATGGAGGGCCTCAAGGGGAAGGTCGAGTACGCGCAGCTTCTGAACGACGCCTCGGAGGTCCGCATGACGGAGCTGCCGTCGCACCAGGCCAGCCTGGAGGGCCAGCCCGGCGACATCGTCACGTTCAACCTGCCCGTGCAGAAGCCCAACGTAACGGTGCCCGTCATCGAGTGCTTCCTGAAGTAACCACGCACCGAGGCCGCGAGGGCGCGCCGACCCGCCAGTGACGCGCCCTCGTGTGGCCCAACGAGGAGAGCCATGCCCAGCGAGGAGATTCGGCTCGGGGTGATCGGCTACGGAGGCCGCATCCAGGGCGTCATCGACATCATCCAGCGCCTGAACGCCGGCGCCAAGGTGGCCGCCATCACGGACGTTCGCAACGCCGAGATCCGCGAGCAGATGCGGGCTCGCGGTCAGGACCCCGACGCGGTGGCATTCCACGAAGACCCGGACGCCATGCTCGACACCGAGAGGCTCGACGGCGTGCTCGTGGGGACGCGCTGCTCGCTCCACGCCCGCATGGCCATCAAGGTGCTCCAGCGCGGCATCCCGCTCTACCTGGAGAAGCCGATCGCTACGAGCATGGACGACCTCGTGGCGCTCGCGGAAGCGGCGCGCCGCGCGACAAGCCCCGTCGTGGTCTCCTTCCCCTTGCGCGTGACACCGCTCGTTCAGGCCGCGAAGGAGATCATCGACTCGGGAGCCATCGGAACCGTGGAGCACGTGCAGGCCTGGAACAACGTGCCCTACGGTGGCGTGTACTTCCAGGCGTGGTACCGCGACGAGAACGAGACCCAGGGCCTCTTCCTGCAGAAGGCCACCCACGACTTCGACTACATCAACTACCTGCTCGGGCTGCGGCCCACCACCGTCTGCGCCATGGTCTCCAAACAGATTATGAAGGGCGACCGCCCGGCGGGACTGAGGTGCGACGACTGCGCCGAGTGGGAAACCTGCCTGGAGAGCCCGTACCACCTGCACATCACGCGAGGCGAGCGCGATCGGGTGGGGCCGACCGGGCTGCTCTGCGCCTTCGCGAAGGACACCGGCAACGAGGACTCGGGGAGCGCGCTCGTGCGCTACGCGAGCGGGATGCATGCCGCCTACAGCCAGAACTTCTTCGCAAGGCGGTCCGCGGGAAAGCGGGGCGCCACGTTGTTGGGGTACAAAGGCACGGTGGAGTTCGACTGGTACACGGACGAGGTCAAGCTCATCCTGCACCACGCCCCGCGCGTCCAGACGATCAAGGCGCAGACGAGCGCCCTGTCGCACGGCGGTGGCGACACGGTGCTGGCCGACAGCTTCCTGCGGTGCATCCGCGGCGAGCGCCCTTCCGTCTCTCCTATCGAGGCCGGCCTCCTGAGCGTGCTGCTGTGCCTGAAGGCCAAGGAATCGGCGCAGACAGGCGCGTTTCAGGAGGTGCGGATGCCCGGCGAGGAGGACCCGGTGGACTCCTGGGTCGCGGCGTTGAGAGGCGGCGCGGCCTGATCGCGGGCTCGGGGGAGGCACGATGCAGCCGCACGAAGCAGGGGCGACGGAATGGCTCGCCACGCTGACGGTCTGGCAGGTGGTGCTCGGCGCCATGGCGCTGACGGCGCTGCGTCTGGCGCTGCTGCCCGTGAAGCATGCTGCGGCGCGGGCCGTCTCGGAGATGGCGGAGGCGCTCCTGTTCGCCAGCGTGCTGATGCTCCTGCTGGTGCGCCCTTTCGTGGCCCAGGCCTTCTACGTCCCCTCGCCATCCATGGAGCCGACGCTGCTTGGCCACGACGCCGGCCCGTTCGGCGAGCCGCCCGCCCACGACCACTTCTTCGCCGAGAAGCTGAGCTACCGGCTGAGGCAGCCCATGCCTGGCGACATTGTCGTGTTCCGCCCCAAGGAAGCGCTCCCCGCCGGCCCGGCGGAGCATGTGGTGAAGCGTGTCGTAGCGGTCGGCCCCGGCACCGTCGAGCTCAAGCGTGACGCTGGGGGCCACGTTCGTCTCTTTCGCGATGGGCTCCCGGTCGAGGAGCCCTACGTCCGCGAGCCGATGTGGGACGTCCGCGCCGGCGACGGCTCGGCGACGTACGCCACCGACGGCCCGCTGCGCCTCCAGGCAGGCGAGCTGTTCGTGATGGGCGACAACCGGAACAACAGCCGCGACAGCCGCTTCTGGGGCCCCCTGCCCGAGCGCAACGTCGTCGGGCGCGCGTTTCTCATCTTCTGGCCGCCCGGCCGCATCGGGCTCGTTCGCTGAGGGCGCCCCGTTCGCGATGGTCCGCCGCGTCCCCATAGCCCGGCGCCTCCTCCGCGGCGCGCTCGGCCTGTATGCGGTCCTTCTCGCCTCCATCTCGCTCGCAAGCCTGGCGGGGCCGGACCGATGGGCGGCGGGCGCGGCGGCTCTCTACCTCCCGCAATGGCTCTGGGCGCTGCCGGCGATCCCGCTGGCCCTCTGGTGTTGGGGCGCCGCGCGGCGCTGGCTCTGGGCGCCCGCGCTCTGCGCGCTCTGGGTCGCCGGTCCCGTCATGGGGCTGCGCTGGTCGCTCGCTCGCGGCGCGCCGGAGGGAGCGCCGAGACTGCGCGTGATGACGATGAACGTGAAGGCCGGCTTCGGCGGCGACTCGGCCCTCGTCCTGGAGGAGGTGCGGAAGCACCGTCCCGACCTCCTGCTGCTGCAGGACATCCGGGGAGGTTTCCGCCGGAGGATCGCCAACGGGCTCCCCGGGTCGTGGAGCATCGCGCAGGACGGGCAGTACCTGGTGGCGTCGCGGTGGCCGGTGCGCCTGATGTCGCGCGACAACGGGTCCGGGCGCCCGCGCAGCTACGTGCGCTGCCGGGTGAACATGGACGGGCGGGAGATCGCGGCGATCTCCGCCCACCTGGCCTCGCCGCGCTGGGGCCTGCTCGCGGTGCGTCGCAGGCGCGAGGAAGCGCTGGAGCAGGTGCGGGCGGGCGCGGAGTTGCGGTTCCGACAGGCGGACTCGCTGGCGGAGGACACCGCCGCGGAGATGGTTCCGTCCATCGTGGGCGGCGACCTGAACGCGCCGCCGCCGTCCCTCGTGTGCCGGCGGCTGGAGCGGTCGGGCCTGCGGGACGCCTTTGCGGAGGCAGGCCGCGGCTATGGCTACACGTACGGGCACGCGATGCGCCTGCGCCACTCGTTCCTGCGGATCGACCATGTGTACGTGAGCCCGGAGTGGCGCGTGCTGCGCTGCTGGACAGGCGGCGCGGCGGCCTCGCCGCATCGCGCCGTCATCGCGGACCTGGCGCTCACCGGGCCGGAGTAGCCGAGCGGCGAGTCCCCGCGACGCCTCACACTGAGGAGACCGCGTCGGCCGCCCAAAGCCCGCGCGTACCGGTGAACCCGTTGCCGGACATGCGGCAACCAACTTCTCGGAGCCGCCGCCCGCCATGGCGGCTGTTGGGAGGTCCGAGGAGATGATGAGGATGCAGCTTTGCCTTCCAGTGCGGGAACATCGCCGGCACGCGCGAGCTGTGGCAGACCATCGGCCGGGCGGGGCGTGCGCTTCTGAGCGGCGTCGTCAGTGGTTGGGGATGAGGATGTACGCCGCCATCAGGACGCCCAGAGCCGCAAGCGCCAGGGCGGCCGGCACGGCCAGGGAGACGCGCCCCGGCGTGAAGGCCCCCCACCGCTCCATCCGCCGAACGTAGTCGCCGTGCTGGAACGCGGCCAGCACGTTCACGGAAACGCCGAGCAGGATGAGCGCTGCGCCCACCCAGACGGCCATCGAGATCGGCCGTACCTTCACCTCGGGGCGCACGGCCGCCACCTCGTGGAGGAAGAGCCCGAACCGCGCCACCACGAAGCCGAGCCCCATGAGCGACAGCCCGGTGCGAATCCAGGCCAGCAGGGTGCGCTCCGCCGCGAAATAGACGCGCGGGTCATTGCGGTCCAGATCGACCGGCCCCTCGTCGTCCATGTCGCGTCCCGCCATTGGTTGCCCTCGCTGCGCGCTGGCCGCGCCCCGTTCAGCGCTTAGGTTGGACCGAGACGGGGCGGACTCCTGCCGGTCGAAGCGGGTACTGGACTCCGGCGGCCATGCGCGCTAAGATGACCAGCGTAGCGCCACGCGCCGGTCGCCGCGCGAAGGTGTGCCGGCGATCGGTCGGGAGGACCCGGATGTCCGAAGCCTCGTCGCTGACCCCCAGCCAGTACATCGAGCTTGCGCAGCAGCATTGGACCGCCGGCCGGTCGGAGGAGGCGATCGCCACGCTGGTCGAGGCCACCAGCCGCTTCCCCGTGAGCGCGGAGGCGCACGAGCTCCTCGGGCTGGCCTACGGTCAGGTCGGGCGCAACGAGGAGGCCGTGCGCTCGCTGAACACTTCCGTGAGCCTGCGGCCCGACATGAACAGGGCGCGCCTGAACCTCGCGATCGCGTACCGCAACCTCGGCCGTCACACCGAGGCGGCCAGGGAGCTGGAGGAGCTCCTCCGCCGCGACCCGTCCAACCAGGAGGCGCTGCGACTGCAGGCGCTGTCGGGCCCGGCGCAGACGCCCATACCGAACTATGTCCCGCAGGCGCAGCAGGCCGCCTACCAGCAGCAGGCGGCGTTCGCCCCTGCGCAGGGCTACGCTCAGCAGCCCGCGTACCCGCCGCCCGGCCCGGCGCAGGCCGCCTATCCGATGGGAGCGCCGACGGCCCCGCAGCCGACCTACGGCTCCCAGCAGCCCTACATCCCCGGAGTGCCGCAGGCGCAGCCAACGCAGCCCATGGTCCCCGGCGGCTATGCGCCTCCGCCTCCTCCGCCCGGCTACGGCGCGCCGGCCCCCGCCGGCGGCTATCGCGGCGGCGTCGGCCCGCGCTACGGCGCCGGCGCGCCGTATGGCGCGGCCGCCGCGCCCGTGAGCGGGGACGACCCCGGCGCTCTGGGAGGGGAGACCTTCGCGCGCGTGCTGATGGAGCCCACCGGGTTCTTCCGCGACAACCGCGGGTGGGACGACCTGATGACGCCCGTGAAGTTCACCCTGGTGGTCGGCGCCATCTTCTTCGCCATTCAGCTCGTCTTCATGATCATCCGGCTCGTGAGCCAGGGCGCGCCGGCCGAGGCGGCGGGCGCCATGGTCGCGGGTGGCGTGGTCGGCCTCGTCATCGGGATCCCCCTCGCGGTGCTCTTCACGCTCGCGGGAGCGGGGCTGCTCCACCTGTTCGTGCGGCTGTTCGGAGGAGACGGACCGTACTCGGGCACCGTGCGCGCCGTGGTCTACTCGAGCGTGCCGGGGTACATCCTGCAGGTCGTGGCGGGCATCATCACGCTCGTGGCGCCGACCGCCCTGCTGTTCGCGGGGTTCCTCGGCATCGGTGTGGCGATCTGGACGCTGGTCCTCGTGGTGATCGGGCTGCGCGAGATCCACGCCATGTCCACGGTGGGGGCGTTCTTCGCAGCGGTCCTGCCGGGACTCGCGGCGGCGCTCGTGCTGGGGCTCTTGCTGTGGCCTGTGTTCCTGGGCGCGTACGAGCAGGCGCGCAACCTGAACCGCCCCCCGGCGGTACGTCAGCAGTTCCCGTTCCCGTCGCCCGGGTCCGATCCGTACCTGCGCTCGCCGGGCGGCATGCGGGGGCCCGGCTTCTAGCCAGGCCCCTCGGCCGCGCTCACCGCACGCCGAGCTCGCGGCTCAGGTCCAGATAGCGCTTGATCCCCTCCGGCGTCACATTCCAGGGGATGTGGTTGCCGATGCAGAGGAAGTAGCCGCCCGTCATCCGCGCCGTCTCGACCATGCTCTCCACCATCGCCCGGATCTCCGCCGGGTCGCTGCGCGTGAGCACGCGGTTGTCGCCCTCGCCGGCGAGCACGACGTTCTCGTGCCGGCGCGCGATCGCCTTGAAGTCGGTGTAGGGCTCGGTCACGATGCCCTTCGCGCCACAGGCCAGCACGTCGTCGGCGTAGGCGTCCATGTTCCCGTCCGACATGAAGATGACGTCCTTGCCGGCGGCGCGCAGCAGGCTCCAGAACTCCTCGTAGCGCGGGAAGATGTGGCGGCGCATCCACCTGGGCGAGCAGACGGGACCCCGTGTCGTGACGATGTCGTCGTGGCAGATGACCCACCGCACCGGCAGCCGCGCGAACGTGCGAAACACGCGCCGGTTGATCTCGGCGAACTCCTCCAGCACGCGCTCGAACCTTGGGTCGGTGCTCGCCTCCATGAAGAGCTCCCAGCCGAACGTGAGCAGCGGCCACATGAAGAGCGTGTTGTAGAAGCCGACGCTCGCGGTCGAGCCTTCGGGCGCGCGGTCGCCTGCGTCGGCGGGGAAGTGCGCCCGGTAGGCCTCGTAGAGCTTCTCCTCGTCCGAGTAGTCGCGCGACTCCACCACCGGCACATGGGTGAAGTCCGCGTTTACCAGCGGCGAGAAGGCCAGCACCGACTCGACGTCGCGGAAGGTCTTGCCCCAGTCCCAGTGCCAGGTCGCGCCGTCGCCCCAGCGCACCGCATGACGGCCGTGGCTGTCCTCGGTGGAGGAGTGCGCGCCCAGGTCGAGCTCCGGCCGCGGGATCGGCCGGTCCTCGGCTGGGACCGGAAGCTCGAGCTCGGGGTACAGCTCCTGAAGGCGCAGGCGGCAGAGTCGCGGGTGCTCGTAGTAGTCGATCCCGGTGAGGTAGGTCTCGGCGTCCGGGCACGACCAGTGCTCCCAGTGGGGAATGCGCTTCGGTGCGAGACCGGCGAGGGCAAGGTAGCGGTCGCTGTAGGTCACGTGGCGGGTCCTCCTGCCGCGGCGGCTGGCCGTTCGCCGGGCCGCGGCGTTAGGAGGTTCGCGCCGCATCGGGCGAAGTCCTTGCCCTTGCGTCGAGGACGCCCATTGCGGCCGGCGCGCGGCAGGGACTATACTGTGCGACGCGTGGCCGGCGCCCGACCGGGCCGCGCCGCCCCGGGGAGCCCCCTGCTCGATGCCATCCGTCCTCCGCACCCTCTTGCTGGCCGCGCTCGTCGCCGTTCCGGCGGTCGCCGCCGCTGGCGCCGAGAGCCAGTATGCGCGCCGTCGTCTCCCGGCCGTTCGCCTTAGCGCACCACCCACGATCGACGGCGACCTCGCCGACGCCGTTTGGAAGGAGGCCGCCCGCGCCGACACGTTCATCGACCGCGAGCGCGGACATGTCGCGGAGGATCAGACGACGGCCTGGATCGGGTACGACGACCAGGCCATCTACGTGGCGTTCCATTGCCGCGACAGCCGGCCCGACGGCATCGTCGCTCGCGAGACGGTGCGCGACTCGAAGTACCAGACCGACGAGCAGAGCGAGGACAGCGTCGAGGTCTTCTTCGATCCGTTCCTCACCCGGCGCGGTGACGACCTGGCGTCCTTCTCGGTCAACCCGCTCGGGACCCCCTCGGCGCGCATCGGCGGCGGCCGCGCCACCAAGGCGGAGTGGAAGGGCGACTGGGACGCGAAGGCGCGGCGCGTTCCAGACGGCTGGACGGCGGAGATGCGCATCCCGTGGCGCATCCTGAACTACCGCGCGAGCCGGGATGCGGTCACCTTCGGCATCAACTTCCTCCGGTGGCAGCAGAGGACCCGTATCCGGTCGAACTGGAGCGACCTGGGCCCCTCCTTCTGGCTCGAGTACGAGGGTCTGTGGGAAGGGGTCCGCGTCCCGCCCGACGCCTTCCGGCCGTCGCTCTCGCTGCTGCCCTATGCGCTTCCCACGCTGGGACGGGGAGCGTCCGGCCTCCGAGCCGGCCTTGACGCGCGCTACACCGTGACGCCCGAGGTCACCGCGGTGGCCTCCCTCAACCCAGACTTCGCCACGATCGAGGGTGCCGTCGAAGGCATCGCGTTCACGCGCACCGAGCGCTACGTGCCGGAACGCCGGCCCTTCTTCCTCGAAGGAGCGGACTACTTCGGCGCCGGCGACGAGTACGCCATCGGGCGGTTCTTCTACTCGCGCCGCATCGAGACGTTCGACATCGGCGCAAAGGTGTACGGGAAGATCGCCCCGAGCGACTCCCTCGGCGTGCTCGCCACAGCGGATGTCGGCCGGCGCACCGACCTGGTGGCGCGCTACGGGCACACGTTTTCGCCCACCGCCAACCTTGGCATCTTCGTGTCCCAGCGCTCGGGCGGCGGCCCGGACAACACGACGGGCGCGCTCACGCACTGGACCCGCTGGGGCAAGTTCGGGATCGGCTCGCAATGGGCCGCCACCGCAGGACCCGAAGCGGGCGGCGCGGCGGGGCAGGTGAACTTCACCTACGAGGACCGCAACACGTTCTCGTCGCTGCAGTTCCTCGACGTCGGCTCGAGCTTCCGGGCCGGGAACGGGCTCATCGGCTTCACCGGCTATCGGGGCGTCAAGGTCTACCAGGCGTACGGGACAGAGTGGCGCAAGGGGTTCTGGCGGGGCGTCGGGATGGGGGCTTTCCCCACCGTCCTCTGGCATCCCGACGGCCGGCTGTTCCAGCGCGGCGGCGGGCTGGAGTTCGGGATGCACAACCGCGACGACTGGGACGTCGGCGGCATCCTGCAGTACATGGCCTTCGACCACCAGGTGGACTTCATCGCGGGACTGGGGTTCACCGCGAACCGCTCCAACCGGTTCCACCGGTGGGGGGTCGGCGTCGGCACCGGTCGGCAGGGCAGCCGCGCATGGACGACGTTCGGACCGCGATTCACCACGCGCCTTTTCGGCCGGCTGGACATCGGGTACGGCGGTTCGATCGAGAGCCTCGGCGGCGTACGGCAGCAGCAC
>Ga0272446_1006039_pt1 | contig 12918 bp, 11 predicted proteins | sample YNPCB0061_FD_194587 | JGI IMG/M metagenome (GOLD analysis project Ga0272446, IMG submission 194587) | Hot spring microbial mat communities from Yellowstone National Park, WY, United States - YNP-CB-006-1 | ecosystem: Environmental > Aquatic > Thermal springs > Hot (42-90C) > Sediment | place... | reverse complement strand
CCGCTGCAGGAAGTCATCGCCAATGTTTAAGGTATCGGCCTTCCACTTTTTCGGCTTGAGCCGATACCATAATTTCAGCCGAACTTCGGCACCGCCCTGATCCACGGCCAGCAATTCCAGGCTCAGCGGTTGGGGCAGATCGTAGGGCACGGCGAAAAAGGCCAGATAACGACCGGATTCCTTGCCGACGGGATAACCCGGGTAGAAGACGCCGTTGACCATAAGCCCGGTTTTGGTCGTCGGTTTATTGATCTGATAAGTCACCAGACCGGTGCCCCCCTGATTGAGGACTTCGTTAATGGAGGTAAAGGTCAGGCGCAAGGGGGTCAGATCAATGGTCAGCGGCCGTACCAGTTCGGCCCGATTGCCCCGGAACCAACCCATCAGGGAGTAATCCCTGGCGGTCACCGTTAATGTGGCCGGCCCTTCCTGAAAACCCCAGGCCTTGGCTTCCAGGGTCAGGGGAATCTCCACCTGCCGGTCCCGGCCGCCCCGGCCCCAGCGCCGGCCCGGGAAGGTCTGGGCCAGGACTTCTTTGCAGTTGCCTTCCTGTTGCAGCCAGACCGTGACCTGACTGAGGCCGCTCTTATCATCGCGCACCGTCAGGGTAAAAGTCTGTTTGGGACCCAATAACCTGGCATCCGGCTGCAACTGGATCACCGGCGCACTCAAGTCAAACCAGGTGCCGGTGAGCCAAACCACCCCGGCAATGAAAGCCAGGCCGACGACCGCCAGAAAAAGATAGGTGGAGAAATAACTCCCCCATGTTGACCAGGTTCGCTTCCTGCTAATGGCTCGACCCTCCTCAGAACAATCTTTTTAATGCTATCAGGGAAACGGCGTCCCGGCAAGTGGCACCATTTGACCGCGCCGGCGGGCGGGTGGCTGATTTTTCTCACCGTCCCCCGGCTTTCTGGAGCCGCCGCGCCTCCGAGCCATTCTCCTGGCAGGCGAAAGTGCCCAATCGTTGGGCATATTCGTTGACCCGAGCCATGGCTTCGGCGACGTCCATGGTCAAAAGCCGCCGGTCCTGCAGAACGAGTCGCCCGGCGATGAGCACGGTGCGCACGTCGCCGCCGCCGGCCGCGTAGACCAGTTGCGAATAAGGATTGTACAGAGGGAGCAGATGGGGTTGGTCGCCGTTGATAACGACAATATCCGCCTGTTTACCGGGTTCCAGAGAACCCAGCCGGTCCTGCAGGTTGAGAACCTGAGCCCCGTGACGGGTGGCCAGAGCCAGAACGCTGGTGGCCGGCAACACCGTCGGGTCCAGATGGAAGACCTTGTGCAGTTTGGCCGCGGTGTCCATTTCCTGCAGCATGTCCAGGTTGTTGTTGGAGGCGCAGCCGTCGGTCCCCAGGGCCACGGGCACACCTAGTTGCAGGAGGGCCACCACCGGCGCCACCCCGGAGGCAAGTTTCATATTGCTCTCCGGACAATGCACCACACCGACACCCTGGGCGGCCAGCAGCTCCTGATCCGCGGGACTGAGGACCACACCGTGGTCAGCTAACAAACGATCGGTTAGGAGGCCCAGGTTATACAGATGGCCCACGGGCGTGGCGCCGTAGCGCTTTTGGCAATCGGCCACTTCCTTCTGAGTCTCGGCCAGATGGATGATGAGCCGGGCCTCATAGCGCTGGGCCAGATCGCCGCAGCGCTGCAGGAGGTCCGGGGAACAGGTGTAGACGGCGTGGGGTTGCACGGCCACCTGGATAAGGGGATCATCCTGCCAGGTCCGGAGCAGCGTTTCCGTGAATTTTAACCCGTTGGCCGGTTCGCCGTAGTTGGTGGAGGGAAAGTCATAGAGGACCTCGCCCACCACGGCCCGCATACCGATTTCCCGGGCCGCCTGGGCCACGGCATCGGCGAAAAGATACATGTCGCAGAAGGTGGTGGTGCCGGAGAGGATCATTTCGGCGATGGCCAACCGCGTTCCCCAATAGACCAGATCCCGGCAGATGAGGCGCTCGGCCGGAAAGATGTGGTCGTTCAGCCAGGTCTCGAGGGGGAGATCGTCGGCCAGGCCCCGGAAACAGGTCATGGCCGCGTGCGTATGGGCATTGATGAGGCCCGGCAGGATAATATCCTGGGGGTAGGCCAGGGTTTGGCGGGCCTGGCAACATCTGGCCACCTCCATCCGGGGCCCCACTGCCGCAATGCGGTCGCCGCGGACCGCGACGGCGCCATCCTGAAAAACGTCCCCGGCCTGGTTCATGGTTATGACCGTGCCAGCAGTCAGAAGCAGATCAACAGGTGCCGGTTGCGCAAGAACTTCCGTCACAGGAGCACTCCTCAGCTATGTGGGAATGGATCATCAGCGTTTTTTCGAAGGAATTTTGACAGCGGCCGGTGGTTTAGGGGGCGGCGCCTCCTCGCCAGCGGCCGTTGGCTCGTTGTGGCTGCCACCAAGCCCGCCACGCAGGTAGACTTCGTAAAAGCGGGAAGCCGTGCCGGCCGGCACGTTGAGCTTATACATCCCCGGCGGCAGGACCGCGGTCTGGAGGCGCGGATTCAGCCGGCGGATGAGCTTGTAATAGGTGCCGCAGGCCTCGGCCACCCGGCGAAGGGGCAAATCCTTGGCAAGGACGAATTCCACCTGATCCGGCTGCTGGGGCTGATAGAGGTCCTCAGCCGGAATCTGGTAGCCATAGCGGGCCGGCTCGCTCAGGATGATCTTGGCGGCGATGATCCGCAGGACATAGCGGTCCGTCTCGTCGGGAAGATCCAGGTGGTAATAATTGGCCACCCCCTGGTCTTTCATGGCCTTGCGGAGCCGGCCTTCACCGCAGTTGTAGGCCGCCAGGGCCAACGGCCAGTTCTGGAATTCCTGGTGCAGCGTCTTCAGGTACTGTAAGGCCGCTTCGGTGGCGCGATAAAAGTCAAAGCGATCATCAAATTTGGCATCTATCCGCAGTCGAAATCGATTGGCGGCCGGTTTCATGAACTGCCAGGGACCGCTGGCCCCGGCCCCGGAGCGGGCGTCCAGCCGCAAGTCACTCTCCACCAGGACCACATATTTCAGATCGTCCGGCAACCTGATTTCCTGCAGCCGTTTTTCCAGGTAGGGGAAGTAGCGGGCGGCCCGCTTCAGCCACATGGTAGTCTGGATCCGGCTCCAGAGGGTAATGATGAACTCCCGGTCCAGATCCTCCCGCACCTCAGGTTCGTGGAGGGGCACTTCTTCACCACAGAGGCTGACCCGCGCCGGCAGGGGGTAATATGATTTTAATATCTCCCCGGAGGGCGGTGCCGCCGTGGCTTCCGACTGGGCCGCGGCCGGCTGGACCAACCCCAGGGCCAGCAGCAAGAGGCCGCAGCCCAGCAGTCGGCCAACCGCCCGGTTGAACCGGCCCGCCACAAGCGCACCGACTACTCTTTGATAACCATCAAGATGCATGGCTGATAACCTTAGAACAAACAAAGTATCTTACCCTCTTTTTATAACACGGCGCCGCGCCTCTGTCCCGATTTTTTGGTGGCTCCGGTCTCATCTGCCGCAACCACGGCGGCGCTGGAGGCTCCACCCGGCGGAATCAGAAATCCACGGGCAATGGGCCCAGTTCCCGCAGCGTCGGCGGCGACCAGCAGGGTTGATCATCTTTGTCCAGCAGGCGGGCCCGGATGCCCTCCAGGTAGTCGGGATGGCGCACGATGAAGGCCGCGGCCCTGGCCTCGGCGGCAAAAACTTCGGGCAACGGCCGGCCTTCGTTATGGCGCAGGAGCTTGAGGGTCAGGGCCAGGGCGGTGGGAGAGCGCTCGCCCAGACGGGACCAGACTTCCCGGCAGACCAGGCTCTCAAGAGAGCAGGTGGACAGGGAGTCGGTCAGTTCCTGGAGGCTCTGTTTGCCCTGGAAATGCTGGGCCACCCAATCATCCAGGGGGCAGGGGAGGGCAGGGGGGGTCTCTAAAAACAGGGCGATTTCAGCCCGGAGCAGGGCGGCCGCCGCCCGGCGGTCAGAGGGCAGAGGCAGTTTGAAGCTTGTCAGGGCATCCTGGATAAGGGGCAGGTGGCTGGCACGACCATAGGCATTGGCCAACCCTAAGCGCACGCTTTCTGGTCCCTGAATTTCATAGCCGGTCAGGGCCAGAAATTCCGGATATCCCGGCGGACATTTGCTGAAAAGCCAACCGGTGGCACCCACATCCGGGATAAAACCGATGCGGGTCTCTGGCAGGGCCAGGCGGGTCCGTTCGGTGGCGATGACCAGATCGGCGCCGGCCGCCAACCCCAGGCCGCCGCCCATGGTAACGCCGTCGGCCAGGACGATAATGGGCTTGGGAAATTCATGGATGGCCAGATCAACGGCGTATTCTTCCTGAAAAAAGCGGTCGGCTTGCTCGGGGGCCCCGGCCTGCACCGCCTGAGCCAGACTTTTTAGATCCGCCCCGGCGCAAAACCCCCGCTCCCCGGCACCCCGCAGGAGGATGGCGCGAATCTGGCCCTCAGTCTTGGCAATCTCCAAGGCCACCTGCAGGAGCCGGACCATCTCGAGATTGAGACTATTGATGACCCGCGGGCGGTTCAGAGTAACCACCAAAAGATGGCCGGACTGGGTCATGAGGACGGGACTGGCAATCGCCTGGGTCACGAGTTGTTCTCCTGATAATGTCTTGAGGCCGCGGGCATTTTGGGATATTGGGGCAACTGCAGGCGCTGCTGCACCTGGGTCAGGATCCGGGCCTGTACTGCCGCCACGGTGCCGCAACCGTCCACCCGGATGAGGTTGGGAGCCTGCAGGCGGTCAAAGATGACCGCAACCTTGGCCAGATAGTCCTGTTCTTCAAAGGCATCGATCTTTTGGTCCCGCTGGTGCAGGCGAGTGAGTCTTTCGGCTGCTGGCAGTTCCAGGAGGATGACCAGATCGGGCGGCGGGGCGAAGGTGGCGTGTTGGGCCTCGATGTCCCCGGGGTCAAGCCCCAAGGCCCCCTGATAAGCCATCGAGGAGAAATAATAGCGGTCAGTTATGACAATCTGTCCCGCAGCCAGAGCGGGGCGAATCACCTGAGCCACATGCTCCCGGCGGTCGGCCAGGAAGAGGGCCAGTTCCTCGGCCGGGGTGAGAGCGCGGCGGCCCTGTTGGCTGAGCCGGCGGATTGCCTGCCCGAAGACACCAGCGGTGGGCTCCCGGGTGAGGACCACCGGCAGCCCCAGCCGGGCCAGATTTTCGGCCAAGAGTCGGGCCTGAGTAGTCTTGCCGACCCCGTCCAGGCCTTCAAAAGCAATCAGTCTGCCGCGCCGACGTGCCAATGGTGCCAACTCTGTCACCTCGTCTCAGGGAGAGGTTGTTGAGACCGGTGGCCCGGGAAGAGAGGCAGACGGGAACGTCCGCTGCCCATGCCTCTGAAACCTTCCCTTAATTTTGTCTTTGGCCAGGGGCGTTTGGGACGATTCTCATCAAAAAATGCACGCAGCGGAGAAAAGCAGCATCCCCTTTCTCCAGGCAGACTCATTGCCATTACTTATAAAAGTCCCCCGCAAACCATGAAAATTCAGGTAATTGCCTCTGGCTAGTTTGGGCGGGCACGGAGGCCTGACCCACTGAATAAAATGGTTTTTTCCAGAAACCGGAAACTGGAAACTGGAAACCATCTCGGAACTCGGAACTTTATTTTAATTAATCCAGGGTAATGATCTCCATGCGGTTATGGGTCCACGGATGTCGCCGGGACGGGCCTTCGGTCAGGATTGCCAGATTGCCGCTCAGGCCATGGTTCTTGAGCCACTGTTGGATAAAATTTTTCCAGTTCTCCGGGTGGTCCGGCTCATAGACCGGAAAGACGCCGTAGCTGAATTGCAAGTTCTGACAGGTCGCCGGCTCGGAGCTGATGGCCACGATCCACTCCTTGGGATGGAAGCGGGAAATGCTCCGGGCCGTGGCGCCGCTGCGGGTAGGGACAAAGATCGCGGCCGGCGAGACCTCTTCCACCACGCGGCCGACGCTGGCCGCGATGATATCTGCCGGTCGGCTGGGCTTGACCGCTTCGCAGGAGTTGAGGATCTCCTGGCACTGATAGCGGGAGCGGTACGGTTCAATGGCGGTAGCAATTTTCCCCAACATCGCTACGGCTTCTTCGGGAAACCGGCCCACGGCGGATTCGCCCGACAGCATGACACAGTCGGTGCCGTCCAGAATAGCGTTGGCCACGTCGGTAGCTTCGGCGCGCGTCGGCCGGGGGTTGGCCGTCATGGACTCGAGCATTTGGGTTGCGGTGATGACGGGTTTTCCCAGGATATTAGCGCGGCGGGTCAACTGCTTCTGCACTACCGGTACCTGTTCGATGGGCAGCTCCACCCCCAGATCTCCCCGGGCGATCATGATGCCGTCCGCCACCTGAAAAATCTCTTCCATGTTGGCCAGGGCCCGGGAACGCTCAATCTTGGCGATCACAAAGGGACTGTAACCCAGTCCAAGTGCGGCCCGCCGCAAGGCTTCAATATCCGCCGCCGATTCTACGAATGATTGGCTGACCGCATCGACGCCGCATTCCAAGGCAACATTTAAACATTCATAATCATGATCGGTAAAGGCGCTGATGCCCAAGTCAACGCCGGGCAAATTGAGCCCTTTTTTGGAGCGCAGGCGGCCGCCGACAACCACCCGGCAGCGAACTTCCTGGCCAATCACCTGGATAACTTCCAGATCAATAAAACCATCGTCGATATAGATCCTGTCTCCGGGTTTCACCACCCGGGGCAGCGGTGGAAAGGGGACGCCAAGCCGGTGCAGATCTCCTGGGACATCTTCGGTGGTCAGGATAATCTCACCCCCCGAAGGCAGGTCCAGCGGTTCGGAGACCAACTGGCCGATGCGGATTTTCGGCCCGGGGAGATCAGCCAGAATGGCCAGACGCTTCCCCGTGAGCTCGGCGGCCCGACGCAAATCGGCGATTACTCGGGCATGAGAGGCAAGATTACCGTGGGAAAAATTGATTCTGGCCACATTCATTCCGGCTTGGAGCAGGCGCTGCATCATTTCCAGGGAATCCGACGCCGGGCCGATGGTGCAGACGATTTTGGTTTTATGGGTTGGCAGGTTCATGGTTTTCCTCTCATGACTAAGAAAAGTGACCGTTGGCAAGGTCTTGCGACTGCCAACGATTACCTGCTTGGCAATACCTGATCCTTAGCGATATATAGCATAGGCTGGCGGTCCGGTCAAATCTGCTGAGGCCGGCTCCTGAATTTCCCGGCTCTAATCAAAATGGTTTTCAGGGGTACCAGAAGCTCCTTGATTTGCAATGGATAATAATTCCTCCCAGACCGAGGAAAATCGTGGTAGAATAAAAAAGGGGCAAAGCCGGTCCTCTTCCGCCAGCAGCGACGAATGGCCGTAAGTTCTGTAACCCCTGTAAATCGCAATAAATCATGGTCGCGGCCATCGGCTCCCTGGGGGGGGAGAGCGGCCCGCCCCCGAAGGCTGTCTTGCTTAATACTCCAAATTCGGATTCGAAACTTTCTTATGGGGCAAGCGTCGGCAGGCGGGCAAGCCAACAGCGTCTTTTAGTGGCTAATTTTTCCCGGAACCAAGGAGTAGCCCATGGATGTGCAGAATTTTTTTGCCAGTCATTATGGTCTGGAGAACCATGGTATTCATAACGTCAACTTCGTCTATTGGAATCTCTCGACACCGTTATTGTACGAAGAGATCATCCGCCGCCGGGAGGGCCGTTTGGCCCATTTAGGCCCTTTGGTGGTGCGCACCGGCGAGCACACCGGCCGGGCCCCCAATGATAAATACATCGTGCGGGAGCCCTCCAGCGCCGACAAGGTTTGGTGGGGGCCGGTCAATCAGGCCATGACGCCGGAACAATTTGCCGGTCTGCACCATCGCCTCCTCTCCTACCTGGAAGGCAAGGATTTGTTTGTCCAGGACTGTTTTGCCGGGGCCGATCCGACCTACCGGGTGCCCATTCGAGTCATCAGTGAGACGGCTTGGCACGCTCTCTTTGCCCGCAACATGTTTAAATTGGCCACGCCGGACGAGTTGCAGCGCCATGTGCCGGAATTCACCGTGTTGAACGTGCCCAATTTCCATGCCAAACCGGAGGTAGATCAGACCCGTTCCATAGTCTGCGTGGTCATTCATTTCGGCCAGAAACTTATCCTGGTCTGCGGCACCCATTATGCCGGCGAGATCAAAAAGTCTATTTTTACCGTGATGAACTACCTCTTGCCCCAAAAAAACGTCTTGTCCATGCATTGTGCGGCAAATGTGGGGCCCCGCGGTGATGCCGCCCTCTTTTTTGGCCTCTCGGGCACCGGCAAGACCTCCCTCTCTGCGGACCCGTCCCGGACCCTTATCGGCGATGATGAGCATGGCTGGAGTGACCACGGCATCTTCAATATTGAGGGGGGGTGCTATGCCAAGGTCATTCGTCTGGATCCCAAGGCCGAACCGGACATTTACCAGACCACCCGGCGTTTTGGGACCATTCTGGAAAACGTCGGCTTTGACACCACCACCGGCCGCATTGATCTCAATGACGATTCCCTCACCGAGAACACCCGGGCCTCGTACCCCATCAGCCACATCCACAACGCCAGCCGGGAGGGGGTGTGCGGCCATCCCCAAAATATCCTTTTCCTGACCTGCGATGCCTTCGGCGTCCTGCCGCCGGTGGCCAGGCTGACGCCGGAGCAGGCGGTCTACCACTTCCTCTCGGGTTACACTGCCAAGGTGGCGGGCACTGAAAAGGGTATCACCGAACCCACGGTTACCTTCAGCACCTGCTTTGGAGCGCCGTTCATGGCGCTGCCTCCCCGGGTCTATGCCCAGCTATTGCAGGATAAGATCGCCCGCCATCAAGTCAATGTCTGGCTGATCAACACCGGCTGGACGGGTGGACCGTACGGTGTGGGCCGGCGGATCAACATTGCGCACACCCGGGCCATCGTCCATGCGACCCTGAACGGAGAGTTGGAAAATGTGCCCACCGTGACGGAGCCGTTTTTCGGCCTGCACGTGCCCACCACCTGCCCGGAAGTGCCGCCGGAGCTGTTGGAGCCGCGCCATACCTGGGCCGACCAACCGGCCTATGATGCTCAAGCCCGGAGACTGGCCGCCATGTTCAGAGAGAATTTCGCCTCATTTGCCGATTCGGTCAGCCCCGCAATCATGGCCGCCGGCCCCAGGGCCTCATGACCAGGAAGAGTGGGATGGCCCAGACCGATAACCAGACTCCTCTCACCGAACAACAGGCCCGGGCCCTCGCTCACTGGTGGGGCGGGCGGTATGAGAAGATCATGCTGCCAGGGACCGCTGCTCTCGTCTGGCACTGCGTCATTCTTCCTGGCCGGCCAGCCTCCCTTCCCTATGACCACTCAGCCGGCCTGGCCCGGGTCTCCTCCCGGGAAGAGGCCCAGGAGATGGAAAACCGGCGGGGTTTCCAGGAGGCCTGTTCCCCGGATTGGCTGGGGTGATAATCAAACAGCCGCTCCGGCGGGGCGGCGCTGCCTTTTACACCCCCGGGCAAAAATCTGCCTGGGGGTTTTTGTTTATTTGATGAAACATTATGTTCAACTGGTGGAACATAAAGCATGGCAACCGATGTCTTGCCGCCCGCCCAGATCAGGCCGAAAAGTGAACCCACGGCCGCACACCGCCCGTTTCCCGAAGCAAAAGACCATGCCCGGCACTGCCGCTGTGTCCCTCTTTTGCCTGGTGCAGAGGTTTGGTACCAGGAAAAGGTGTAAGTTGGCGGCTTGGTCCGGGCTGTGTCTGAGGGGCAAGATTGACATGATGACGCGGAGTATATTGCCAAGGGAGCGGCAATCGAGATTTGGCATAAAAATTGAAAAGAAAAGGAGCAAAGGACTGAAAATTCCCTGAGGCAGGAGGCCGACACCGATAATAGTGGAGGTGAGATCGGTTGACAAGGAAAAGGCCCCATTTCCGTTATGCCTGCTTGGCGGCGGTGCTCCTGGGTCTGGCCATGGGTTGGTCGGCCCAGCACTACCTGTCCGAAGCACCCGGCCAGGCGGCAGCGGTGCCCACGGTGGTGGCCGCGCACTATATCCCGGCGGGCACTGTCTTGCGTCCGGAAATCCTGCGGGTTGTCATGTTGCCGGCCGCTGTGGTGCCGCCCCAAGCCGTCCGGTCGCCCCATGAAGTGTTGGGACGATTGGTAAAAGTGGCCATCATGCCCGGCGAGCCCATCCTTTTGCCCAGGCTGGTCCCGGCGGGGGAGCAGGCCAGGAATCTCAGGCTGCCGATGCTTGCTGCCCTCAGGGATTATGCTGCAGCGTGGTATTTTGATCTGCACAATCTAGGGCAGCGGCTGAGAATTGCCTTGGGGGCGCAGAACCTCTGGTAGCATGGTCTCTGCGGTCGGCCACGATCAGCGCTCGCGCCTCTGTGGTAGCGCCGGCTCCAAGCTCAGGGGCCGGCTACCCGGTTGCGGACAGGTAGGCCCAGCCACAGGAGAAAACGGTCAGGGGCGCTCTCTCAAACGGGGGTGGCGGCACGTTCCTGAAAGGCCCGGACGGTGCGGGCGAGTCCCTCGGCCAGCGGGATCTCCGGCTGCCAGTTCAGGCGTTGTTGGGCCAGAGAGCTGGCCAGAGCGCTGCGGCGCTGTTCTCCGGGTTTGGCCGGTCCATGCACCGGCCCGAGAGTCGAGCCGATAATTTCCTGCAGCCGCCGATAGATGCTCAAGATATCCGTCTCCTGGCCGGTACCAATATTAAAGGTCCCGGCCTGCGGGTAGTGCAAGGCCAGCAGGTTGGCCCTCACCACATCCCCCACATAGACAAAATCCCGGGTTTGCAGACCGTCGCCGTTGATAAGCGGTTGCTCGTTGGCCAGAAATTTTTCGATGAAGATGGCCACCACCCCGGCCTCGCCCAAGCCATTCTGACGGGGACCATAAACATTGGCATACCGCAGACAGACGGGAATGATGCCGTGTTCCCGGTGATAAAAGTGCAGGTAATGCTCCACCGCCAGCTTGGCAATGCCATAAGGACATTCAGGTTGGGCCCGGTCCTCCTCCCGGGCCGGCACCGGCGCCAGATCACCGTACATGGCGCCGCCGGTGGAGGCAAAGACGATCCTTGCCACTTTGGCTTGCGCTGCAGCCTCAAAGAGATTGAGAGAGCCCAGGATATTTTCCCGGGCGTCAAACACAGGATCAGCGACAGAAAGACGCACGCTCATCTGGGCGGCATGATGCACCAGGGCATGCGGCTGCCACTGGCAGATAAAGTCAAACGCCTTCTGGTCTTTAATGTCCAACGGCAGGAACTGCGCCCCAGCAGGCACATGCTCCCGGCGCCCGGTGCTCAGATTGTCAATGATTGCCACTTCGTAGCCGGCTGCCAACAGGGCATCGGCCACATGGGAGCCGATAAAGCCGGCTCCGCCGGTTACCACAATCCGACGATTTTCTGTCATATTATTACTCTCTTTTGGAAATAACGTGTCGCAACCTGTCAAACGGGTGACTGGTAAAAGTATCGGTCACTTGCCTCATTATGATAAATGACTGCTGAGAACCTCAACCTGCCTGGCAAAGAGGATTACGGCGAAGGCCTCTAACCTCTCACAGGTTGCAGGTATAAGATGTTCGTTGTCAGCCCGGGGTTGGCTGCCAAAGACAAAAGGCTCCCAAAGATTGTGCGCCTTCCTGGCGAAAAAAGGAAATCCGCCAAGGCGATCTTGTCCTCAGAATGACTGTAGTCAGCAACCATGTCAAAATTGGCCGGACCGGCTTCGGCAAAGGCAAAGCAGGCCGTGCCGAGCCCGCTCTGGAGTAAATCATTGCCGCCACCGGCCAGGTTGTCATTACCGCCGGCCATCCAGAGATTTATTGACATCGGCTTGGAGACTGCCAGGTGGCGTGGCTGTTCCTGAGGCAAAGGACGGGCTGATGGCTGCACCGGCGTCTGTTTCTGGGAATAGTGCCACTCTGTCTGCTCCGATGTACAACCCATTTTTTCAAAGCCCTAGCATGGCAAGAAAATTGCGGCATCAACATATTGACAACTGTTGCCCCCGATCTCGCCTCATACTTGTCCGGACAATAATATAAACTTCTTATATCTTAGTCAATTAAGCCGGTCTTTTTTGTAGATTTGCAGAGCGCCGGTTAGCCGCCCGTGGGCGCCGCCCCAGGGGCGTATGGCAAGTTCGGCAGTTTCTGCGGCCCGTCTCTGAGGTTTTTCTCGGAACTCGGAACTTTATTTTCTCAGTATCGCTCGGTCGTACCGCAAGGCGGGTGAAGTCCGGGAGTAAGTCGTCGCTACCTGGAGGCCGCGGGTAAAGCTGGCGGCCCCGGGGGAGCTGGGCGGCTTGCGCCAACCTTGGGGCAAAGGCAGTGACCACCTCCGGGTAGTGGCACGCCCACCAAACCTCGGGTGCTATCGGTGGGAATATCGCCGGGGACAAAAAAAGGACTTAAGATTTCTCTCAGTCCTTTGACAATATGGCGGGCGATAGGCGACTCGAACGCCTGACCTTTGGTTCCGGAGACCAACGCTCTATCCAACTGAGCTAATCGCCCGCAGCATTGGTAATATGTTACCACAGAAAAAAACCCTGTCAAGCGGATCGCCGCAGGCGGAGACTTCTTGACAGGGCGGTGGGGAGAGAGTTAATCCACTTCCTGCATCTTTTTGCCGCAGCACTCCGGCTTCGGCGCCCCCTTGGCAGCCTCTTTCAAGGCATTGCATTGGGCACAATAATACTGGACAGTTTCTGCCTTCTCATCCTGTGGTTTTTGGGCCTGACAGCTCTGACTCATGGCGGTAGTTCCTTTCCTCACGAAAAGTTATATTTTTCTCCTGGCATTGCTCATAAAACCGTTTATTTAGCGAGTCCGGGGCAGAGTCGGCCACCCAGGTGGCGAGGAGGCCGGCTTTAGGCCTCGGCCGCTTCCTCATATTGGGAGACGATCTCCCACCCCCGGGCAGCCCATTCC
>Ga0272446_1006038_pt1 | contig 12918 bp, 13 predicted proteins | sample YNPCB0061_FD_194587 | JGI IMG/M metagenome (GOLD analysis project Ga0272446, IMG submission 194587) | Hot spring microbial mat communities from Yellowstone National Park, WY, United States - YNP-CB-006-1 | ecosystem: Environmental > Aquatic > Thermal springs > Hot (42-90C) > Sediment | place... | reverse complement strand
CGTTCCTTCCCCGCCCCCGTGCCGCTATGGTCCGGCCCGCGAGGACACCCGATGGACACGCCTGAGGATCTCGACCGCCTCGCGGAGGACTGGATCGCGCTGTGGCAGAGCGAGATCGCCGGCCTCGCGGCCGATCCCGAACTGGCCGAGCAATGGGCCGCCTGGGCCGCCCTGGGTGCTGCCTGGATGCGCGCGGCGATGGCCATGGCCCCGCGCTTGCGGCCGGGCGGGCATGACGGCGCCGCTCCGCCGCCGCGGCCCGCGCCCGCTGGCGCTGCATCTGGGCCTTGCGGGGATGCGCGCCCTGGCCGCGGCGGGGAGCCTGCCGGGGACGGTGCCGACGGGCCCGCCATGGCCGCCCGGCTTGCCGAACTCGAACGCCGCCTGGCCGATCTCGAAGGCCGGGGAGGCGGAGCGGGCGCGGATCCTCGCCGCCCTCGCCGCCGCCGGCCACCCGCCTGAGGCCTTCCGCCGCACCGTCCTCGCGCGGCTGCTGCAGGCCGACCGGGCGCTCATCGCCGGCATCGCGGCCTATCGCCGGCATCCCTGGAGCCGGCAGGCAGAGGACCCGCCGGTGGCGTGGTCCGAAGGCGGGTCGAGGCTGCTCGACTACGGCGGCGAGGGGCCGGTGGTGCTGTTCGTGCCCTCCCTCGTCAACCGCGCCCATGTGCTGGACCTCGCGGCGGACCACTCGCTGATGCGATGGCTCTCCGGGCAGGGGTTCCGCACCCTGCTGCTCGACTGGGGCTGGCCGGGGGAGGCGGAGCGGGCCTTCACCCTCACCGACTACGTGGCCGGACGGCTCGAGCGGGCGCTCGCCGCCGCGCCGGGGCCGGTGGTGCTGGCCGGCTACTGCATGGGCGGGCTGTTCGCGCTGGCCGCCGCGCTGCGCCGGCCGGACCGGGTGCGGGCGCTGGCCCTGCTCGCCACCCCCTGGGACTTCCACGCCGGGCCGGAGGCGGCGCGGCGGGCGCGCGCGGCGGCGGCGCTGCTGCCGGGGCTCGAGACGCTGATGGAGCCGACCGGCGCGCTGCCGGTGGAGGCGATCCAGACGCTGTTCGCGCTGCTCGACCCCTTCGGGGTCGCGCAGAAGTTCCGCGCCTTCGCGCGGCTGCCCGGGGAGTCGGCCAGGGCGCGCCTGTTCGTCGCGCTCGAGGACTGGCTGAACGACGGCGTGCCCCTGCCCGCCCCGGTCGCGCGCCAGTGCCTCGGCGGCTGGTATGGGCGCAACGAGCCGGGGCGGCTCGTCTGGCGCATCGCCGGGGCGGTGGTGGACCCCGCCGCCTGGGAGGGGCCGGCCTTCGTCGCCATTCCGCAACGGGACCGCATCGTCCCCCCCGCCTCGGCCCAGGCGGCGGCGGACCGGTTGCGGCGCGCCACGACGCATCCCGCCGCCGGCGGGCATGTCGGCATGGTCGCCGGCGCGGGGGCGGAAACCGCGCTCTGGAAACCCTTCGCCGCCTGGCTGCGGCGCTTGTAGCCGCCCCCCGCCCCGGCGCATGCTGCGGCGCAACGCCCGATGGGAGAACGCCAGTCATGACCGAGATCGTCATCGCCTCCGCCGCCCGCACCCCGGTCGGCGCCTTCAACGGCGCCTTCGCCTCCCTGCCCGCGCATGCGCTCGGCACCGTCGCCATCAAGGCCGCGATGGAGCGCGCCAAGGTCGAGGGCGCGGAGGTGGATGAGGTGATCATGGGCCAGATCCTCGCCGCCGGGGCGGGCCAGAACCCGGCCCGCCAGGCCTCCGTCGCCGCCGGCATCCCGGTCGAGCACACCGCCTTCGGCATCAACCAGCTCTGCGGCTCGGGCCTGCGCGCGGTCGCGCTGGCGGCGCAGCAGATCGCGACCGGCGATGCCCGCATCGTCGTCGCCGGCGGCCAGGAGAGCATGACCCAGGCGCCGCACTGCCAGAACCTGCGCGCCGGCCAGAAGATGGGCGACCTCGCGCTGGTCGACACCATGATCAAGGACGGGCTGTGGGACGCCTTCCACGGCTATCACATGGGCAACACCGCCGAGAACGTGGCCCAGAAGTTCCAGATCACCCGCGAACAGCAGGACGAGTTCGCCTACCACTCCCAGCGCAAGGCCGCCGAGGCGATGAAGGCCGGCCGCTTCGCCGAGGAGATCGCCCCCGTCACGGTCAAGACCCGCAAGGGCGATGTCGTCGTCAGCGGCGACGAGTACCCGAAGCCCGACACCACGATCGAGGGGCTGGGCAAGCTGCGCCCCGCCTTCCAGAAGGACGGCACGGTGACGGCGGGCAACGCCTCGGGCATCAATGACGGCGCCGCCGCCGTGGTGGTGATGACGGCGGCCGAGGCGGCGCGGCGCGGCGTCACGCCGATGGCGCGCATCGTCTCCTGGGCGACGGCGGGGGTCGATCCCGCGATCATGGGCACGGGGCCGATCCCGGCCTCGCGCAAGGCGCTGGCCAAGGCGGGGTGGAAGATCGACGACCTCGACCTGATCGAGGCCAACGAGGCCTTCGCCGCGCAGGCCATCGCGGTGAACAGGGACCTCGGCTGGGACACCGCCAAGGTCAACGTCAATGGCGGCGCGATCGCGCTCGGACACCCGATCGGCGCCTCGGGCGCGCGGGTGCTGACCACCCTGCTGTTCGAGATGCGCCGGCGCGGCGCGAAGAAGGGGCTGGCCACGCTCTGCATCGGCGGCGGCATGGGTGTCGCCATGTGCCTCGAGCGGTGAGCCGGGCGGGCGGCGGGGGCGCGCCGGGCCGGCGCCCTCAGCCCCGGCCGGGCCAGACGCCCGGGCGCACCGCCGCGGCGCAGAGCGCGCCATAGGCGGTGATGCCCGCCGCGACCGCGACGAACTGCCCGGGCAGGCCGAGGCCGAGCCCTTCGGCCAGCAGCCAGCCCCCGCCGACGGCGATGAGGGTGCGCGCCAGCCCGGCGATCACCGGGAAGGCCATGCGCCCCGCCCCCATGGCGGCGAAATAGAGCGCCATGCCGAGGCCGAAGCCCGGCATCGCCCAGGCGATGATGGCCAGCGCCTCGCCCGCCACGGCGCGCACCGCCGCATCGGCGGTGAAGGCGGCGGCGGTGGCGTCGGGAAACAGCGCCACGGGAATGGCGATGGCCCCCGTCACCGCGAGCGCGAGCCCGCCGCCGGTCCAGGCGATGCGGCGTGCCTCGGCCCAGTCGCGCGCGCCGACGGCGCGGCCGACAAGGGCGGTCAGCGCCGAGCCGACGCCGAAGGCGAGCGGGATCATCAGGAACTCGATGCGCGCGGAAATGCCGTAGCCCGCCACCGCCGCCGGACCGTGGCGGGCGATCGCGGCCGTGACCAGGATGGTGGCGAGGTTGGCGATGGCCGCCATGGCCGAGGCGAGGAGCCCGACAGCGAGGATGCGGCGGAAAAGGGCCGGGCGCAGCGGCGTGCGCAGCGCGGGCGTGAACCCCGCGCCGCCGGCCATCACCGCCGCGGCCATCAGCAGCGCCGCGCCGCTCATGGCCAGGGCGAAGGCGATGCCGGCCCCCGGCAGGCCGAGGCCCGCCGGCTCCATCAGCAGCCAGGCGAGCGGCGGATAGGCGATCCAGCCGCCGATGACGCCGCGCGCGGCGAGGCCGTGGCGGCCCCCGCCGCGCAGGATGGAGGCGAGAGTGTTGGCGAGCCACGCCGGCAGCGCGCCGGCGCCGAACATCCAGGCGGCGTAGGGGGCGGCGGCGGCGGCGGCCTCCGCCCCGCCGATCAGGCCAAGCAGCGCCCGCGGGAAGACGGCGAGCGGGATGGCGAAGAGCGCCGCCCCGGCGCAGGCGATCAGCAGGGCGTGGGTGGCGAGCGCGGCGGCCTCCGCCCGCTCCCCCGCGCCGAGGGCGCGCGCGATGGCCGCGACCACGCCCCCGCCCATGGCCCCGGCCGACATCTGGCTGAGCAGCAGGGCGAAGGGCAACACCAGCGCCCAGCCCGCCAGCGCGAGGGTGCCCTGGCGGGCGGCAAGCCAGGGCTCGATGAGCTGGGCCGCGACCTGGGTGGCGGAGAGCAGCGTGGTGGGCGCGGCAAGGGCGAGGATGCGCCTCAGCCTCTCCCGCGCGGCGGGGGGCAGCGGGGCGGGAGCGGCGGCGTCAGCCATGCGCCGCGCCAGGGCCGAAGCGGCGGCGGATGGCCTCTCCGGCGCCAGGGCCGGGGCGGATGACGACATCCTCGGGGCCGATCGGCGTGCCATCCGCCCGCCGCGGCCGCGGGGCGAGGACGGGCTCCCCCGTCGCGCGGTCGAGCAGGACCGTCGGCGCGGCGCCTTCGGGGAAGAAGTGGCTGAGCCCCCAGTCGCGGATGGCGAGGTAGAGGGGAAAGGCATCGCGCCCGCGCGGCGTGAGGCGATAGGCGTGGCGGCCGCCCTCCGGCACGCGGAGGAGCAGGCCATGGGCCGTGAGATGGGCGAGGCGCGCGGCGAGGATGTTCGGCGCGATGCCGAGGTTGCGCCGGAAGGCGTCGAAGCGGGTGGTGCCGGCGAAGGCCTCGCCCAGGATGAGCAGCGTCCAGCGTTCGCCGAGGACGGCCATGGCGCGCGCGACCGGGCAGCGCATCGCGGAGAAGTCGGTGGGGCGCATGAGGCCTCGGCCCTTGTCGGCCGCATCGGGGACCGGATGCTTGCAAAGTGCAAGGAAAATCGGTCCCCTGCGCGGCCCGCGGCGCGCCCGGCGCTTGTCCACAGGATTTTGCGCGCCCGGCCCATCGCAGAACTTGTGTCCGCGATGCGGTTCGCCCTACCGTATCTTGTGTCAGGGGGACACAGGGGACCGCCGCCATGGACTGGACCGCGGAAGCGATCGAGCGGCTCAAGGCGCTCTGGGCCGAGGGGCATTCGACGGCCGAGATCGGCCGCCGGATGGGCATTTCGAAGAACGCCGTCGTGGGCAAGGCGCACCGGCTGAACCTGCCGGCGCGGCCGAGCCCGATCCGCCGCGACGCGGCGCCGCGCCCGGCGCCGGTGCCACGGGTGCCGCGCCCGGTGGCGGCCGCGCGCGCGGTGCCGCCGCCGATGCTGCGGCCGGCGCCCGCGCCGGCCCCCGCGGCGCCGTCCGCCCCGGCCGCGGCCGCGCCGGTCCTGCGCGCCTTCCCCGTGCCCGCGGCGCGGCCGCGCCTCGGCGCGCGGACCTGCTGCTGGCCGATCGGCGAGCCGGGGACCAGCGGCTTCCGCTTCTGCGGCGCCGAGCCGGTGGCGGGCAAGCCCTACTGCGCCGAGCATGCGGCGCTCGCCTACGTCAAGCCGCGCGACCGGCGCGAGGACGCGGCCTGAGGCGCGGCGCTGGGGCCGGCCCTGACCCGGGCGGGCGGCCCATCCTGCCACCCCTTCCACCTGCGCCCGGCGCGGGACCGGGCTGCGTCGTGATGCCTTCCGCCGCGACGCCGCCGCGGCGAGGATGCGCGCACCATGTCATCGCGCCTTGCCGGGGTCGCGCTGCAACTGGCGGCGCTGGCGACCTTCGTCGCCATGGACACCATCATCAAGCTGCTGACCGCGGATTTCCCCGTCCCGCAGGTGATGTGGGCGCGCTTCCTGTTCGGCTTCGCCACCGTCGCCCTCGCCCTCAGGGTGATCGGGGGGCAGGTGCCGTGGCGGTCGCGCGCGCCGGGCTTGCAGACGCTGCGCTCCCTCACGCTTGCCGCCTGCAACTGGCTGTTCACCACCGCGCTCGTGCACATCCCGCTCGCGGATGCGACCGCGGTCGGCTTCGCCTCGCCGCTGTTCACGGTCGCGCTCGCCGCGCTGTGGCTCAAGGAACGCGTCGGCTGGCGGCGCTGGGCGGGGGTCGCGATCGGGCTCGCCGGCGTCGTGGTGCTGCTGCGCCCGCCCTTCCTCTTCGGCGGCGCGCCGGTGCACTGGGCCATGCTGCTGCCGCTCGGCACCGCCGCGCTGTTCGCCGTCTATCAGATCCTGACCCGCAGGCTCGCCGCCATCGACGACCCGCGGACCACCATCCTGCACACCAGCCTGGCCGCGGCGGTGGTGACCTCGGCCGCGCTGCCGGTGGCCTGGGCCTGGCCCTCGGCGGGCGGGTGGGGGGCGCTGATGCTGCTCGGCATCCTCGGCGGGGCCGGGCACGGGCTGCTGGTGATGGCCTTCGCGCGCGCCCCGGCCAGCCTGCTCGCGCCGATGTCCTACACCCAGATGATCTGGGCGGTGCTCGCCGGCGTGCTGGTCTTCGGCGACGTGCCGGATCTGCTGACGCTGCTCGGCATGGCGGTCGTGGCCGCGGGCGGCGTGCTGGTGGTGCTGCCCGAGCGGGCGCGCGGCGGCTGAGGGCGCGGGCGCGCGGCGGGCCGCCCCCCTCCCCGCCGCGGCGCTTGCATGCGCCGTGGCGCTGGTCTAGCCAGACACGGCATCGCTGGCACGTGACCGCCGGCCGGGCGGCCGTGAGGTGTGCTGCGGCCCCGGCCGAAGGGGCCCGGGCGTGAGGGGATCCATGGCGGATATCGGACTGGCCAAGGGGGCCGAGGAACGCGGGCACGCCCGCGTCGCGCTCGACGCCGACAGCGTGCGCGCGGCCTATCGCCGCTGGGCCGGCGTCTATGACACGGTGTTCGGCGGCATCTCGGGCTTCGGCCGGCGCCGGGCGGTGGCGGCCGTCAACCGCCTCGCCGGGCCGCGGGTGCTGGAAGTCGGCGTCGGCACGGGCCTCGCCCTGCCGCTCTACCGCCGCGACCTGCAGGTGGTGGGCATCGACCTCTCGCGCGAGATGCTCGAGAAGGCGAAGCAACGGGTCGAGGCCGAGGGGCTGGCCCATGTCCGCGGCCTGCTCGAGATGGACGCCGAGCGCATGGCCTTCGCCGATGCCTCCTTCGACATCGCGGTGGCGATGTTCACCGCGAGCGTGGTGCCGGATGCGAAGCGCCTCTTCGCCGAGATGTCGCGCGTGGTCCGGCCGGGCGGCCACCTGCTCTTCGTGAACCACTTCGCGGCCGAAGGCGGCCCGCGCTGGTGGATCGAGCGCGCCATGGCGCCCCTCTCGCGCCGCCTTGGCTGGCATCCGGACTTCGCGCTGCGCGATCTGCTCGACCCCGAGACGACCGCCGTCGAGTCGCTCGAGCCCTGCCCGCCGGCGGGGATCTTCACGCTGGTGCGGCTGCGCAACCCCGAAGGCTTCGCCCAGGCGCTGGCCGCGGAGTAGGCCGGCGGGCTCAGGCCGCGACGCCGCGCCCGCCCTGGCGCGGCCGGAGCAGCGCCGCCGCCGCGACGGCGAGGCCGCCGAGCGTGCCGATCACCCCTGCCGCGTTCAGCGCCACCGCGAGCCCCGCCGCCGCCGGCAGCGGCCCGGCCAGCGCATAGCCCGCGAGCCCGAGCGCGGCGCCGAGCGCCGCCCCGCCCAGCACCTGGGTGCGGAAGTCATCGGTCAGCAGCCGCATCGCCGCGGCGGGGCAGACCAGCATCGCCACCACCAGGATGCTGCCCACCGCCTCGAAGGCCGCGACCGCCGCCGCGGCGACCATCATGTTGAGCGCGAGTTCGAGCCGCCGGGCCGGCAAGCCGAGCGCGGCGGCGTAGTCGGGGTCGAAGCAGAGCAGCGTCAGCGGCCGCCAGAGCAGGGCGACGATCGCCGCCACCGCCGCCCCCACCCCGGCCAGGAGATGGAGCTGCCGCGGCAGGGCGGCGAGCGCGGCGGGGTCGAGGAGCGAGGCCCAGCCGGCCGCCTCGATCCAGACCAGCGTCTCGAGCTGGCCGAAGAGCACGCAGTCGAGGTCGAGATCGACGCTGCGCGCGCCGCTCGCCTCCATCAGCACGAGGCCGCCGGCGAAGAAGGTGGTGAAGACCGCCCCCGTCGCCGCACCGGCCTCGATGCGGGCGGCGTGGCGGACGAGCGTGATCAGCAGCGTCGCGGCCAGCGCGGCGAGGAGCGCGCCGGCGAGCATCGGCAGCCCGGCCCGCGCTCCGCTCAGCGCGAAGCCGGCGACGATGCCGGGCAGCACGGCGTGGGAGAGCGCGTCGCCGAGCAGACTGTCCCGCCGCAGCACGAGGAAGGAGCCGAGAAGGCCGCAGGTGGCGCAGGCGATCACGGCGGCGAGCGCCGCCGGCAGGTCGAGGCGCAGCAGGTCGGCCCCGGTCATGGCCGTTCCCCGAGGGCGTGGGGGGAGGCCGGCAGGGCCGAGGGCTCGGGCAGCAGCCGGGCGGCGGCCTCGGGCGTCAGGCCATGCTCCACGAGGTCGGCGAGGCGGTCGGCGCCGGCCGTGTCGGCGGCCCCGAGGCCGAGGAGATGGTGCTCGACCGCGCGATGGGCGCGCACCGCGCGGCGGGCGGCGGCCGCACCCTTGGGCGTGAGATGGACCTGCCGCTCGGACAGCGCCACGAGGTCGCGCAGCGCGAGCCAACGGGCCAGACGCCAGGCGCGAGAGGGGGGCCAGCCGCGGGCGGCGGCCAGCGCGGCGATGGGCGTCCAGCGGTCCCCCGCCGTGCCGGGGCCGGCCCCGGCCGCCTCCTGCGCTTCCCAGGCGGCGCGCAGGAAATGCGCCTCGGCCGCGCCGAGGCGGCGGCGGGCGGCGCGCCACGCGCCGGCGATCAGGCCGCGCTCCGGCGCGAAGAGGAGCGCGAGGGCGAAGCACGCGGCCCCGGCGAGCACGACGGCCGCGCCGGTCGGCAGATCCGGGGCCACGGCCGAGGCGGCGGCCCCCGCCGCCCCGCAGAAGGCCCCCGTCAGCGCCGAGAGGAGGAGCAGGCGCGGCAGGCGGAAGGTGAGCAGCCGCGCCGTCGCGGCCGGCAGCACCAGCAGCGCGACGATCAGGATCAGCCCCACCGCCTGCAGCCCGGCCACCGTGACGGCGACGATCAGCGCGAGCAGGGCGAGGTCGGTCCGCGCCGTGGACATCCCCTGCGCGCGGGCGAAGTCGGGGTCGAAGCAGGCGGCGCGCAGCCGCTGGAACAGCAGGAGGCAGAGGGCGAGGGCGAGGGCCGCGACGGCGCCGGCCCAGGCCACGTCCTCGGCCCGCATGGCGGCGGCCTGGCCGAGGATGAACTTGTTCAGCCCGGCCTGGGCCGCGGCCGGCAGGGTCTGCACGTAGGAGAGCAGGGCGACGCCGGCGGCGTAGAAGGCGGAGAGCACGATGGCGATGGCCGCGTCCTCCCGGATGCGGCCGGTGCGCGCCAGCGCCTGCACCGCAACCACGCCGAGCGCGCCGGCGAGGGCCGCACCGGCGAGCAGCGGCGGCAGGCTGCGCGGATCTCCGCCGAAGGTGGCGGTGAGCAGGGCGGCGAGGACGACGCCGGGCAGGGCGGCATGGCCGACCGCGTCGGCGACGAGGGCGCGGCCGCGCAGCAGGGCGAAGGCGCCGACCGTGCCCGCGGCGAGGCCGAGCAGCGCGCAGCCGGCGAGCACGACGAGGGTGTTGTGGCCGAGCGTCATGCCGGCGCCCTCATGCCCCGGCGCCGGCGACGACCGAGGCCTGTTCCAGCACGTTCAGCCGCCCGCCATAGGCCGCGGCGACGGCCTCGGGCGTGAAGGCCTCCCGCACCGGGCCGGCGGCGATGACGCGGCCGTTGAGGAGCAGGACATGGTCGAAATAGGCGGGCACGGTGGCGAGGTCGTGATGCACCGCGACCACGCTGCGCCCCGCCGCGGCGAGGCGGCGCAGCACGGCGACGATCGCCTGCTCGGTGGCCGCGTCCACGGCGGCGAAGGGCTCGTCCATCAGGTAGAGATCGGCCTCCTGCGCGAGCGCGCGGGCGAGGAAGACGCGCTGCTGCTGCCCGCCGGAGAGGCGGCCGATCTGCCGCCCGGCGAGGTCGGCGAGGCCGACCTCGGCCAGCGCGGCGAGGGCGGCCTCGCGCTCGGCGCGCGGCACGCGGCCCCACCAGCGCATGCGCGGGTAGCGCGCCATGCACACGACATCGAGCGCGGTCGCCGGGAAGTCCCAGTCCACCGAGGCGCGCTGCGGCAGGTAGCCGACGCGGGGGCGCACCTCCGCGAGCGGGCGGCCGAAGAAGCGGGCGCTGCCCGAAAGCGCGGGGACGAGGCCGAGCGCGGCCCTGATGAGGGTGGACTTGCCGGCCCCGTTGGGACCGACGATGGCGGCGAGGCCGGTGGGCGCGGACCAGGTCACGTCCCACAGCACGGGCCTTTCGCCATAGGCGACCGTGAGGCCGCGGATCTCGAGCGGGGCGGGGCTGCCGGGGCTCATGCCGCGAGCCTCCCGTTCAGCCCGCGCGGCGGCGGGTTGCCGCCGAGGGCGCGGGCGATGGTCGTGATGTTGTGGTCGAGCATGCCCTCATATGTGCCCTCATAGGTGCCGGGCCGGCCCATCGCGTCCGAGAAGAGGTTGCCGCCGAGCGCGACGCGCTGCCCGCGCGCGCTGGCCCCCTCGATGAGGGCGCGCACGGCCCGGTCGGGGACGGAGGTTTCGGCGAAGACCGCCGGGACGCGCCGCTCGACGAGGGTGCGGACGAGCTCCTCGATGGCGGCGAGATTCGCCTCGGCCTCGGTGGACAGGCCCTGGATGGAGCGGACCTCGAGCCCGTAGCGGGCGCCGAAATAGGCGAAGGCGTCATGGGCGGTGACGAGCAGCCGCCGGCCGGGCGGAATGGCGCCGAGGACCTCCTGGCCATAGGCGTCGAGGCGCGCGAGGCGGGCGCGGAAGGCGGCGAGATTCGCCGCCAAGGCCTCGCGCCCCCCGGGCAGGGCGGCGGCGAGCGCCCCCTCGACCGCGGCGGCCGCCTCGGCCCACAGGGTCGGGTCCATCCAGACATGCGGGTCGGCGGCGTCAGGATGGTCGGGATGCGTGCGCAGCCGGGCGCGCGGCAGGCTCTCGGCCACCATGACCACCGGGCGGCCGGCGGCGCGGGCGCGTTCCAGCGCATCCCCCATCCGGCCTTCGAGGCGGTGGCCATTGGCGAAGAGCAGGTCGGCGGCGAGGATGCGCGCGATGTCGGTGCGGGTGGGGCGGAAGAGGTGCGGATCGACCCCCTCGCCGATCAGCGTCTCGGCGCGGATCGCCTCGGCCCCGATGGCGCGGACCATGTCGCCGACCATGCCGATGGTCGAGAGGGCGAGCGGCCGGCGCGGCTGGGCGCGGGCGGGCGCGGCGGGGGCGAGGATGGCGGCGGCGAGGAAGGCCCGCCGGGGAACGGATGAACACGTATTCATCTGTTCAAACTTTCTTGGAATATCAATGGCTTGAACAGGAACTTCGGTGCCGCCGGCCGGCCCGTCAAGGGCGGGCTTGCGGGGGCGGGCGGGGCGGGCGAGGCTTGCGCATCGGCGGAGGGATGCGGGATGCGCGCCCGGGTGCGGCTCGGCGACGACCTGGTGGTGGAGCTGGCGGAGACCTTCCGCCTGATGAGCGACCCGACGCGGCTCAAGATCATCCTCGCCTGCCTCGATGCGCCGGCGGCGGTGGGCGAGATGGCCGAGCGGCTCGGCATCTCGGCCTCGCTCGTCTCGCACCATCTGCGGCTGTTGCGCGCGGCGCGGCTGCTGCAGGCGGACCGCCGCGGACGGCAGGTCTTCTACGTGGTCGGCGACGAGCACATCCGCTCGATGCTGACCGACATGGCCGACCATGTGAGCGAGGAGGACGCGGCCGAGGGCGAAGGGTGAGCGGCCCATGCGGGGCGCGATTTCATTCCGCGCGCGGAGGCTTGCGTTACATCAGGACATGCTCACTTGTCGGGTGCGGGCTGGCGCGATTATGGTCCGCGCGCGTCGCGGGGACCGCCTTCGGGCGGGCTTGGCGCGGCATGGCGCGACCATGGGGCCGGGCCGTGTCCGAGGCGGAAATCAGATGTTTGCGCGGCCGACGCGCACGGGGAATGGTGATGCGGTTGAGCGACGTTAAGCGCTTCCGGGCGGCGATGGGCGCCCTTGCCGCGGTTGTGGCGGTGATGGCGGCGGCGCCGGCCCTGGCGCAGGGCGCGGTGGGCGCGCCGACGCCCTGGGGGATGGGGCTGCAGGCTTCCGGCGGGCCGATCAAGGATGCGATCAGCGAGTTCAATTCGCTGGTCTTCGGCATCATCGTCGGCATCACGATCTTCGTGTTGCTGCTGCTCGCCTGGTGCGTTTGGCGCTACCGCGCCGCGGTCAACCCGAACCCGTCCACGACCAGCCACAACACGCTGCTCGAAGTGGCCTGGACGGTGGTGCCGGTGCTGATCCTGGTCGTCATCGCGGTCCCCTCCTTCCGCCTGATCTACTTCCAGGACCGGACCCCGAACGCGGACATGACCATCGGCGTGCAGGGGCGGCAGTGGTACTGGAACTACACCTACCCCGATCACGGCAATTTCAGCTTCGACAGCTACCCGCTGCAGGAGGACCAGTTGCCGCCCGAGCGCCGCCATCTCTTCCGCTTGGCGGTGGACAATGAGCTGGTGATCCCGGTCGGCGCCAATGTGCGGGTCATCACGACCGGCTATGACGTGATCCACTCCTTCTTCGTGCCGGCGCTCGGCGTGCAGAAGTACACCATCCCGGGCCGCGCCCTCGAGACATGGATACGCGCCGACCGCGAGGGGGTGTATTACGGCCAGTGCAACCAGATCTGCGGGACCAACCACTGGTTCATGCCGATCGCGGTCAGGGCCGTGAGCCGGGAGGATTTCGACAAGTGGGTGGCCGAGGCGCGGACGCGCTTCGCCCGCGCCGAGGAGCCCGCGGCCACGCCGGTCGCCGCGCCGGCCCAGACCGACACCGTCCAATTCGCGGAGGCACGCCGCTGAGGCGCGACCCGGAGGAGCATCATGACGACCGCAACCGACGCACTCCACGACCACCACGACCACAAGCCCGGCTTCGTGGCCCGCTGGCTGTTCTCGACCAACCACAAGGACATCGGGACGCTCTACATCATCTTCTCGGTGATCGCGGCGCTGGTGGGCGTCGCGCTCTCGGTGCTGATGCGCATGGAGCTGCAGTCCCCGGGAATGCAGTTCTTCCCCGACGGGCAGATGTGGAACGCCTTCGTCTCGGCGCA
>Ga0272446_1006037_pt1 | contig 12919 bp, 10 predicted proteins | sample YNPCB0061_FD_194587 | JGI IMG/M metagenome (GOLD analysis project Ga0272446, IMG submission 194587) | Hot spring microbial mat communities from Yellowstone National Park, WY, United States - YNP-CB-006-1 | ecosystem: Environmental > Aquatic > Thermal springs > Hot (42-90C) > Sediment | place... | reverse complement strand
ATTTGTGCAACCAGGCATGCGCCATGGTTCGCTGGCGCTTGCCATTGGTTTTGGCCAGCTGCAGATCGGTAAAGTCGGTGCGGGCGTGGGCCAGAACGCCTACGCGCTGCAGTCATACACCGCAGGACAAATTGGTTCGTCAGGACTTGCAGTGACGATTCAGAAAATTGGCAAATACGACATGCTGGCCTCAACGCAGCGCCACTACGAATTTGCCGTTATTCGTGGATTGGCGCGGCAGGTGGATCTCAAAACCTTCGAGAAGGCCGTGCGCGAGAAAAAGTATGAGCTCCTGCATGAGCATGAAGAGAAACCCCACGGCGGCAAGGCAAAGGGCCTGTATGAGAAGCACAACTACGAAGAAGGTTACCGCTGGAACCTGAATATTGACCTGAACAAATGCACGGGCTGCTCAGCCTGTGTCATGGCTTGTTACTCTGAGAACAACATCCCCGCGGTAGGTAAGTCAGAGGTCAACCGCGGCCGTGAAATGAGCTGGTTGCGGATTGACCGCTACTATATCTACGAAAACGAAGCGGCTGAAAAGGCAGACCCCGATATGGTCGAACCGGATGTTTTCTTCCAGCCGGTTATGTGCCAGCACTGCGAAAACGCTCCGTGCGAGAACGTTTGCCCGGTCGGTGCAACAGGTCACAGTAGCGAGGGTCTCAATTACATGGCCTACAACCGTTGCATCGGTACGCGCTACTGTTCAAACAACTGTCCGTACAAAGTGCGCCGTTACAACTGGTTCGAGAACTGGGAAAACAAGCTGCGTGACCCGCAGCAATATGCGCTCAATCCTGATGTGACCGTGCGTTCGCGCGGTGTGATTGAGAAGTGCTCGTTCTGCCAGCAACGTATTTCTGAAAAGCGCCAGCTGGCCAAGGTGGAGGGACGCGCTGTACGCGACGGCGAAATCCAGACAGCCTGCCAGCAATCCTGCCCTGCAGGAGCAATTACGTTCGGAAATATCAACAGCGCTGACACAGAGATCAGGAAAGCAAACGAGAACCCGCGGACATACAAAATTCTCGCACAGCTCAACGTAGAACCGTCGGTAAAATACATGGTGCGGGTGAAAAACCGCCCGGAAGCAAAGGCGTAAGGTAGAACATGGCAACGGAAAAAAGCGTTTACCACATTGGCAAGCCGTTCGCGGCAATGGACGACGATGTAATGCGTCCCATCGAAGCTTTCCCCACGAAACTGTGGTGGGGAGCTTTTAGTGTATCGGCAGCTTTAGCCTTGCTCGGCGTTGGCACGATACTCTATTCTTTCGCGGTTGGCCTGGGTATCTTCGCGATCAACAACCCTGTTGGCTGGGGTTTCTTTATTGTGAACTTCGTTTTTTGGGTGGGTATCGGTCATGCGGGTACGCTGATTTCGGCAATCCTGTTCCTTTTCAGGCAGAAATGGCGGACTTCGATTAACCGCGCTGCTGAGGCGATGACGATTTTCGCTGTGATAGTGGCTGCAATTTTTCCGGCGATCCACATTGGTCGTCCGTGGTTTGTTTTCTGGGCGTTTCCCTACCCGAACGAACGCGGGCCGCTGTGGGCAAACTTTCGCTCGCCTCTGCTCTGGGATCTTTTTGCCATCTCGACCTATTTCTCCGTTTCTCTCATCTTCTGGTACATGGGTCTTGTTCCTGACTTTGCAACGCTACGCGACCGTTTCGAGCGCTACAAGGCAAAAAGCAAGCTCGGCGATATTCTGCTCCAGATGAAAGCGCTGACCTACAAGGCGCTGGCGCTCGGCTGGGTGGGTTCTGCCAAAACCTGGCACCACTACGAGAAGATGGTGATGCTGCTTTCCGCGCTCGCAACGCCGCTCGTACTTTCGGTTCACACAATTGTTTCTTTCGACTTTGCCACCTCCGTAATTCCCGGATGGCATGCAACGATCTTTCCCCCGTACTTCGTGGCCGGTGCGATTTACTCGGGTTTTGCAATGGTACTAACGCTTATGATCATTACGCGTGAAGTTTTCAAACTCAAGGAATACATCACGCTAAAACACCTCGAAAACATGGCGATTGTGATTCTTGTAACGGGTATGATGGTATCCTTCGCCTACACGGTGGAGTTCGTAATGGCAGCCTACTCTGCTTCACACGTTGAACAGTACGCATTCATTAACCGCCTCAAGGGTCCCTTTGCCTGGGCGTTCTGGATCATGTTCACGTGCAACGTGGTTTCACCGCACTTCATGTGGTTCAAGTCTCTGCGCACCAACATCAAGGTGCTCTTTGTCATCTCTATCGTGGTCAATATCGGCATGTGGTTTGAGCGATTTGTAATCGTGATCATATCCCTGCACCGCGACTACCTCCCATCGAGCTGGGATACTTATAACCCTACCTGGGCCGACTATGCGGTTTTGGTCGGGAGTTTCGGCATCTTCTTCACTTTGTTCCTGATGTTCATCCGCACGATACCTTCTATCGCGCTGGCTGAAGTCAAGGCGGACGAAGCCAATGCGGCGCTTAGCCACCATTAAAGAGGTAATATGTTATCAATAGCTGAAATTAAACGCGGCCTCTTCTCCTACGAAGAAGTATCCGGCGGTTTTGTGGCATCCTTCAAGTCGGCGGGTGAGCTGCTGAAAGCAGCGGAGAAAACGCGGCAGGCAAATGTGAAGCAATTTGACTGTTTTAGCCCCTGCCCGATCCACGGAATGGACAAGGCCATGGGTCTCAACCGCTCCTGGATTCCGGTTCTGACATTCATCGGCGGTATCATGGCAATCGTGCTGGGACTCGCATACATCATCTACATCGATGTTTTCAACTGGCCGATTGTTTTTGGGGGCAAACCCTTCTTCTCGTGGCCAGCTTACGTGCCCATACTTTTTGAGCTGGCAATTTATTTTGCCTCCGTCTTTACAGTTGTAGGGGTTCTGGTTCTCGGGCGTCTCGGTTTCATAAACCGTAAGCCGCCGGTAAAGGGAGTGACCTCCGACGTATTCGCGATCTGGCTCGGAGACAAGAACCTGACTCGATCTGACGTTGAACGTATCCTCTCAGGGCTCAATGCCCAGATCGAGGAGGTGAAGTCATGAGAAGGGGAGCCATCGCTATGACTCGTTTAGCTGTACTTGTCCTCGCGGCGCTCGCAGCTGTGGGCTGCGCGGAAACACGCAGGCAATACCATTATTTTCTGGACATGCACTATTCACCTGGTGGCGACACAGCTAAGTTTGACAATATCGGCCAACGCCAGTACGACATGTACGAACCCGATGGCACGGTGACCTTTGGTGGTTCTGCCCAGTATCCTTACAAGAAGGATCTCGACGCAGATAAGGCAACACGAGAGCTGAAAGCTCCCGCGACATTTGATCTTAAGCGTGGGGAGCAAAAATACCAGATCTACTGCGCCCCCTGCCACGGTGCCCAGGGCAATGCCGATGGGCCGGTAGCGAAGAAATTCGCTGGTGTGCGCAAACTCACAAACGAGCGCGCCGACACCTTCCCGATCAGCAAGATTTATCACATTGCGACGGCTGGTCAGGGAGCAATGTCGGGGTATGCTCCGCAGGTTCAGGAACAGGACCGCTGGAACATTGCTGCGTATATCAAAAATGAGCTGCAAAGAAAGAAATGACAGCTGCCACGGAGAACAATATGAAATTTGTATTACCAGAAAAGAATTATAAGATACTCTGGGGTATGGCAGGCATTGGTGCCGTCTCGCTCGCCGCGGGGTTTATCCTGGCAGCTGACCGTGCGTGGCTCACTCTGCTCAGTACAGGTTACTTCATTCTTTCCATTTCTCTGATCGGGCTATTGTTTGCTGCAATCCAGTTTATCGCTGGGGCTAAATGGTCGGTGGTCTTGCGCCGCATTCCTGAAACCCTTGTATCGCCGCTCTATGTCGCCGCAGCGATCATCGCGGTGGTTGCCGTTGGTGGTGCCTTGCACCTCAATCACGTGTACGAATGGGCCGATCCAAAAATTGTCGCTGCAGACGAGATTCTGCAGCATAAGCAGGGCTACCTGAATATGCCGTTCTTCCTGGTCAGGCTGGTAATTTATTTCACGGCATGGTTCCTGCTCGCGAGACTCATCCGTAAGACGTCAGCCGAACAGGATACGGCAAAGGACGCCGCCACCAAGGCAAAACTGGTAAAATACTCCGCCATTTATACGCTGGCCTTTGCTTACACCTGGCTCATGGCTTCGATTGACTTCGTGATGTCGCTACAGCCACACTGGTTCACCACCATGTTCCCCGTCTATACGTTTGCCAACGGCTGGTTCGGCACGATCGCTGCGATGATCATTATATTGGTGACTATGCAGAAACATGGTGGATTGAAGGATGTTAACGAAGAGCACCTGCATGATTTGGGCAAATGGCAGTTCATGTCGGTCGTATTCTGGGCGTATATTGCTTTCAGCATGCATATGCTGACCTGGTATGCCAATTTACCTGAAGAAACCTACCTGCTTGAGCTGAGGCTAAAGGGAGTTTGGAAGCTCTTCACTGCGTTGCTCTGGCTGCTGCATTTCCTTATTCCTTTCTTCATTCTGCTTTCGCGCGACATTAAGCGCACCCCGGGCCGCATCGTAAAAGTAGCCTGGTACGTGCTGTTCGTAAGCTTTATAGACATCATTTGGGTAGTACACGGCTCCGCGCTGGGTCATGCAGGTGCCGAGAACAAGGTGAACAGTTTCCCCGTGGGTCCGCTTGAAATCGGCGCATTTTTAGGTGCGGTCGGAGTATTTGGTATTATCTTCTTCAAGTCGCTTGCCAAGGTAAATGAAGCCCCCATCGGAGATGTGGATTACGAAGAATCACGCCACTTCCACCAGACCTTTTGAAGGTTTTTACGCGGGCATGGTGTAACGGTAGCACAAAAGCCTTCCAAGCTTTTAGAGAGGGTTCGAGTCCCTTTGCCCGCTCCATTTTTTTTATGGGAGCTCCAGCAGATACGGTAGTTGCTGCTAAACCCGGCCATTAGCACAGTTATGTTCACAGGTCTCGTCGAGGAAACCGGCACTATTGTGGCAGTTGATGATTCTCCGGGCAGAGCTGGCCGGAGATTTCGCATTGCCTGTCATGAGATTCTGCGGGATATAAAAACTGGCGACAGCATCTCGGTATCCGGGGCCTGCCAGACCGTTGAATCCTTTGACCATGAGTCCTTTACAATCTTTTCCATACCAGAAACCCTCACAGTAACAAATTTTGGCGAATTTGTGCCGGGCGCTGTGGTAAATCTCGAACGCGCACTTAGGCTGGGTGATCGCATTGGCGGGCATTTGGTTCAGGGACACGTCGAAGCGACTGCCACGGTCAGGTCTGTATCCGAAGGGGAAATCCGTAATATTATTCTGCACTACGATTCGCCGTACATTCTGCCCAAGGGATCAGTGACCCTCAACGGAATCAGTCTCACCGTGATGGAACGGCTACCGGCGGGAGAATTTCGGGTACAGATTATACCCGAGACGCTGCGCAAGACAGATATATCGGGCTGGAAACCAGGCAAGCGTATCAATATTGAGGTCGACTACATCCTCAAGTCCCTCGATCTGGTACAGCGCCTGCGATCGGGAGAGAGTATTTAACCGCGGTAGCTCTCCAGTATACCTGGATCAGGCGTTAAGAGGGTCACGCGCAGTGAACCCGGATTGCTCTGATAACTGTCGCTTAATCGCACGTAGTCGAGTTTGCCGAGTTCCTGTTCTGCCATCCTGCGCAGGATATAATTGCCAATGCCGTGGATAATCTCGACTTCGCTGTGACCGGCGAAGAAGTGGTTTTCAATTTCCTGCAAAAGTTTCTGCCGCGCTTCTTCAAAACGCATCTGCCGGATGTAGATCTGCGCGATGCGAGCCATGTTACATTATGCGCTCCCGTACTTTCGCCTCGAAAGCGAGTGCAGTAAGATCGATTGCGCCGTCAGCCACAAGTTTTTCTCCGCCGGCGTTGTTGGTAAGGCTCACGTGGCTTAGCGCCGCGACATCCCGGCCTGCTTCGAGTGCATGGTTCACCGTGATCATAGCTCCGCTTTTCATTCCAGCTTCGATCACGATCGTCGTGGGCGACAGGCCGGCAATTATTCGGTTGCGACGCACGAATTGGTAACGCTGCGGTTTTTCTTCAGGCGCGTATTCGCTGAGTAGAAGTATTCTGTCGCTTGTGCCTGACAGTGCATAGATATCGCGGTTTTCAAGCGGGTAGAGATGGTTAAACCCATTTGGCAGGACGGCGATAGTTGCCCCACCAGCCTGCAGCGCTGCGTGGTGCACCACGGCGTCGATGCCGCGCGCAATGCCTGAAACAATCACGCGTCCTTTGGCAGAAAAGTATGCAGCAACATTTTTCGCAGCGATTCTGCCTGCAGGCGATGGCTCGCGCGTACCCACGATCGATACTTTTTCGGTTGCAATGAGCTGCCGGTTACCGCGCAAAAACAACGCAAAGGGAGCTGTACTAATTTCTTGAAGGAGCTGTGGATAGTCGCTATCCGCCAGCGTGACCACGCTATCGCCGGCAAGCCGGTGGAGTATTTCTTCAGCGAGATGAAGAAATTGTTTCAGTTGATTTGCGAGCAGTATCTGCGCCAGGCGCGGCAGTGACCTTGCCACCTCAAGCAGCCGGCGGTTTTTATCCGTGAGCGTTCGACCCGCAAGATGCAGGGCCAGGCAATGGAGTGATGCTTCGGAGAAACCCTGCAATCTACTTACTTTCCATCACATATTCACCGTTCCAACCCGGTGGCGGGCTCTTGAGGCGAAATTGGCCGATGCGACTAAGCATCAGCTCTGCGGCTGCATCCGGGCGCAGTGAAAGCGCTGCTTTGAATTCGCGCTCTGCTTCATCCCATTGCTGCGTGCGGTAGAGTTCCATTGCTGTTTCGTAATGCGCGATGAAACGCCGGGCGGCTTCGTCCACCGTGCCCTTTTCTCCGACGAGCTCGTAGATACGGATGGCCTCACTTTTGCCTTTGACGGCGACAAAATCCAAAAGACGGGTGGCAAATTGGTCTGCAATGAGTTGCTGCGTTTTCTCACCGACTATAATCCGTGTGCCATAGTACTTGTTGATTCCCTCGAGGCGACTTGCCAGATTTACGGCATCGCCGATCACGGTATAGTTGAGGCGTTCGGCGGAACCCATATTGCCAACAATGATATCGCCGGTATTGAGTCCAATCCGGGCGCGGAATACCGGTTTGCCTTCCTGTTGCCACTTATGCTCCAGTTCGTCGAGCCTTTGCTGGCAGCGCAGCGCGGCCCGCGCGGCGCAGTGCGCATGGTTCTCAACCGGCTGCGGAGCTCCCCAGAATGCCATGACGGCATCGCCAATGTACTTATCGACAGTCCCCCTTTCTTCTGCAATGATGCGGCTCATTTCACCGAGATACTCAGCAAGCAGCTCGACCAGCTTTTCCGGCGGAATGCTTTCGGAAATCGTGGTAAATCCCTCAATATCCGAGAAGTGCACGGTGAGCTGCCGCTTTTCACCCTGCAGGTGGGCGTCGCCTTCCTGCGCTATGAGCTGCCGCACAAGATCTGCGGGCACAAACTTGCCGAATGAGCGTAAGCCCTGTCTCATCTTGTAGAATGCTGTGACCATGTTTTGCACGTCGGTAATTGCTGAGACAATCACCCTGCCGGAGCTTAGGTCAAAATTTTCGATTTTGCTCATTTCGTGCGAGAGTTCGTTGAGCGGTTTCGATAACCTGCGGGAGAAAATGTAACCTAAAAGCACAGCCAGCAGAACCAGTCCGGTTGAAGTTGCGATGACGATCTGCGTATTGCGCCTCACGAAGTAGAAAAATTCTTCTTCGGGAATGATAACTCCCACCTGCCAGTCGAGAGAGGTAAACCGGGGAAACTGGGTGAAAATGCCCACATAACGACTTCCGGCATGCTTGAATTCAAAGTAGAAAGGTTTGCGCGTTTTAAGCCAGCGCTTATTTTTCTGCAGCTTCTTTAATTTCTTGCTCATGGCCAGATACGCTGCATGGAACATGGGATTGCCGAATGTGGTTAAATTTCTTAACTGCAAACTTTCAGGCTGTTCGGTATAAGCCAGACTGGAGCGGTCTTGCTGTGGCGCTGCGAGCACATTGAGGTTTGCATCCATAATAAACGCGCTGCCGGTCTCGCCTACCTTCACCGAGCCAATATACAGCGCCAGGTCGCCGAGGGTAATATCCACGCAGACCGCACCCGCGCTGATGCCGCGCGCAGCATTGGCTGGTGAGCAGAATGTAAATCCCGGTGCGTTTTGAGAAAATACCCGGTGTATCGGCATCAGCTTTTTCCCGTCAGCATACTCCTGCTTCTGCCAGGGGTATTGAGCGCTGGCTGCAATTGTTCTTTCCTCGAAGGTAACCTCTTTAGGTTGGATGGAGTCATTCCTTTCGTCATCAAGCTCTTCGGTTAAATTTACCGTCTGCACCTCGGGAACAGCCTGGTGGCGTGCGACAACTGCCCGACCAGATTCCAGCCAGTAGGCGGCTGAATAGTAGGGCTGACTGGCAAAAATATCGCGCAGCTCTGCTTCGAGTTTTTTTCGCTCGGCCCGGGTGTTGAGCTTTACAATTTCTTCGCGCGCCACTTCGGCAAGTTTGTGAGCCTGCGTGAAGAATTGTGAGGTTTTGTCGATAAAGCGGTAGGCTTTGTCTTCCATGAGTGTGTCCATCAGGTACTGCGTTGAGCGCTTACCACCCAAATACCCAACGATTATAATGAACCCGGCTGAGAATACAATCAGCAGGGTGAGCAGAGATACAATACTCCAGCGCATGGAAAGACGAATGCGGGGAATTCTGGTGTCCGTTGTGTCCGATACGCGCGCGAGATGCTGGGCTTTTTTACTTTGGTCCATACGCCGATTGTACCTGCCCTATACGCCCGAGCAAGAGTTTTTCGCCGCATGTGCAATTCTTGCTACGGTCACGCAGAATGGAGAAGATAACAGCGGGCAAAACCGTCCACTTCATTGGTATCGGCGGTACTGCAATGGCCGGAGCTGCGCAGCTTGCGGCGGAGCTCGGTTTTTCAGTGCGTGGTTCTGACCAGAACCTCTATCCTCCCACTTCGACCGAACTTAAGGCTTTGGGGATTCCGTATTACGAAACGTACGCAGAGAAGAATCTCAAATACCGGCCTGACCTCGTTGTTATCGGCAACGCAATTTCGCGCGGCAATGCTGAGCTCGAATATGCGCTTTCTCAGCGCCTCGAACTTATGTCGATGCCGCAGTTTATTGCAGAAAATGTTATCGGTCGGCGCCGCTCACTCGTCATTGCGGGCACGCATGGCAAGACCACAACGACTGCGCTGGTGGCACACATCCTGCGCCAGGCAGGTATCGACGCGGGTTACATGATTGGCGGCGTGGCGGCAAATTTTCCGCATAGTGCGGCTGTGGGTTCAGCGGACATCTTTGTTATTGAAGGCGACGAATACGATACCTCAATTTTTGATCCGCGCCCGAAGTTTCTCTCCTACCGGCCGACGCACGTCATACTCAATAATATTGAGTTCGACCACGGGGACATTTTTGCAGACATCAAAGAAGTGGAGCGCACCTTTGCAAGACTGATCAAGATCATACCGGCAAACGGTGTGCTCGTCACCTATGCCGACAACGCTTCCTGTACAGAACTTTCCCGCAAATCCTTTGCTCCAGTCATTACTTTTGGCACATCTGCTGCGGCCGATTACCAGCTGCTCAACTACCAGACGGACAAGACCACGAAAATCCAGGTGCGGCTGCGCGGAGAAATTCTGGAATTTGAAAGCCCGCTTAAAGGCAGGCACAATGCGTTAAATCTCCTCGCCTGTCTCGCATTGCTCGAAGCAATAGGCGTAAGCCGCGAGGAGTTTAGGCGGGCGGTCTTAGGTTTTCAGGGCGTTAAGCGTCGGTTGGAGCTCAGACTGGAAACCCCGGACTTTACAGTCATTGAAGATTTTGCCCACCACCCGACAGCGATCCAAGCCAATCTCAAGACGCTGCGGGAAATCTACCCTGGCCGCCGGATTGTAGTGCTCATCGAGCCGCGCAGTAATACGATGGTGCGCAACATCTTCCAGTCGGAGCTGGCCGAAGCGCTGGCAGATTCCGATGTCGCATTTATCGACCGGATTTACCGACCCGAGAAGTATAGACCAGAAGAACGGCTGAATACTGAGCTTTTGGTAAAGTCCCTCCAAGACCGGGGACGCTCCGCCTTTTTGCTGCCTGCCAAACAAAGGGTCGATGCCGTCAAGGCTCAACTAAAGAAAGGGGATGTTGTGTGTTTTATGACGAATGGCAGCTTTAGCGGTCTTATCGAAGAGCTGATAGGTGCATTGTCCTGAGTCGAATTTTTATTCTCTACACATACCAAAAGAATACCCAGTAGCCGACCGCGCTGGAAAACTGCCCGAGAAAAAAAATCATGAATATGCGAAAAATGCGGTTGCGGTAGAAGATGCGAAACCGGGTTGTCGCCTCGGGCATTTCCTCGAAATCGGTGACTTCGGGTTTGCGGAACATGGCTTCGAGCAGTGCCGACACCCAACCGACCTTGATGACTGGCAAAAAGGTGCTCACCGGCGAGACAATGACACCCGCCAAGTAAGCCAGAATGTGCGGGCGCCAGAGTACGGTTATCACTGCGGTAACCGAACACTTGATCAAAACCCAGGTCTTCAGAGTCTGCGCCAGATCCACTTTTTTGCCGCCGGAGAAAGTGAAGTACGAGAGAAAAGCTACGATGATGACGATTGGAGCAAGAAATGCCACGAGCGCTTTGGCGACGCTACCTTCTCTGACCGATGTCAATACCTGCATGTCATGATCGCGCTGCAGGGCTTCTTCGATGCCCCTGAGGTGACCTGCACCGACAACGACGAGCGCGCGCTTCGGCTTTTTCTCCGCGTACAGCACAAGATCGCGCACCTTCTGCGCCATGTAGTAGTCGCGTTCGTCGATCACTATTTCGCGGATTCGCCGGAAAGACGGCGGCAGCGAATCGAGCAGCGTCTGCAACGCGTCCTTTTCTTTGAGCTTTTCAATGTCTTCACTGGCGGTGTCTTCAGTAACAAAGAGCGAAGCGATGAGTTCGGCCATAAGCCGCAATTTTCCGAAAAAGCCAACGCTCTGCCAGGCGCGTTTCAGAGTTATTCTAATCTCGCGATCGATAAAATAGTATGGGAGTTTTTTCTCTTCTGAGAGTTCTATTGCTTTCTTAAATTCAGCTCCCGGTGCGGAGGTTAGCCGGTTACCCATTTTCTTCTGGAAGATCGACAGCAGAATCGAGGAAAAGAGCAGGTAGATCTTTCCGGTTTTTATCACCTGCACAATATCCGTATGCTTCCAATGGTCGGGATCGCGCAGGTTACGCGCCCTGCCCTCGTCGAGCTCGATCAGGACTGCGTCAGGCTTTTCTTTGACAATAGCGCGCTCGACATCGGCGACACTTTCACGGCTGACGTGAGCTGTGCCCAGCAAAATGACTTCGCTCTTGCCAAGCTTAAGTTTTCGCAGTTCGATCGAATAAGAATTGTTTTTTGTTACGCGCTCTGCCTTACGCTTTTTCGCCGTGTCTTTCTTCATTTTTTCCTGCGCTCTTGCGGAAAATCAGCTTTGTGCGACCGATGCCGATTTCATCAAAATCATTGAGTTCCTTAGGACGCAGCAGTTTTTTGCCGTTCAGCCAGGTGCCATTTTCTGAAAGCAGATCGTAGAGAACAAATTTATTACCCTGGCGTTCAATCTTTGCATGTTTTGGTGAAACTGTGTTGTCTTCGATTACAATCGAACAATCGTCCGCAAAGCCGATCGTTACAGTGTGCCAGTGGATACGGTATTTGCGCCCCGTGTGCGGCCCCTCTTTTTCTACCAGCCAGCCGTGGTGGTAGTCGAGCGGCAATCGTGCACGGGGAACTTCTTGGCGTTTGAGTCCTTGCGGCAGGACTTCCTCATTAGTGACGAATACCGGTGGCGGTGAATGCTCCACTTTGACAGTGATTTCCTGCCTGCGAAAAAACAGCATAACAATGACGGCAATAAGCAGCAACACGATGAGCGATAGCAGAACCTCAGGCATGTGTGCCCTGATCGTTTCAGCCAGCGACGATGCAAACCGATTTTCTCGTGCAACCTGCTGAGTCTCTACTCCGTTCGGAATAGTGTACGATGTGTTCAGGGGCTGCGCCCACTGCGGAGAACGGACTTCGAGGTCGATGGTACTTCCGGGCTTTTGCTGTGTCTCGTAGCTGATACGGAACTCCTGCGCGCGCAACCGGCTCAGATAGCTGAAGACTTTTGCGAGATCTTGCCGGTCCTCTGCCCTGAACGCATCGCCACCTGAAATCCGGGCAAGCCGGATGAGCTTACGCAGCGAAAGGGATTTCTTGTTGCCAGCGACAAAGAGTGGCACCGGCTGCGCGGTGAAAACTTCGGTCAGATCATCGAAGCGCACGCGCGAGGCGTTTTCTCTGCCATCGGTATAGACGATGATGGCTTTGCGATCCGGCGCGTCGCGCAGCATCTTATGCGCTTCGATAAGCGCATCGTAGAGCATCGTGCGCTTTCCGGTTTGCCTGAGCGCTGCAATCCGTTTCCTGAGCAGTTCGCGATCAGCGGTAAAATTGAGCTCGCGATAAACCCGCCGGTGAAATATGACAAGTGCAACGAGGTCACCCGGTTTCAGCCGGCTGACGAAATCTGTCGCAGCGCGCTTGAAATCGGCGAATTGTCGCCGCGTCAGCGAGTAACTCAGGTCAGCAAGGATAACCGTGCGCGAAACCTGGCTCGTCTGCGGCAGCAGCTCGGATTGAACCGGCGATTGTACGCGACCGTTTTCAGCCACGGTAAACTGCGGCGCATTGTCGGGAGTAATCGCGTCAAACTCTCCGCTCTTTTCCGAACGGACGGTTATTTCGACGCGTCCTGTCTCGGGC
>Ga0272446_1006036_pt1 | contig 12921 bp, 4 predicted proteins | sample YNPCB0061_FD_194587 | JGI IMG/M metagenome (GOLD analysis project Ga0272446, IMG submission 194587) | Hot spring microbial mat communities from Yellowstone National Park, WY, United States - YNP-CB-006-1 | ecosystem: Environmental > Aquatic > Thermal springs > Hot (42-90C) > Sediment | place... | reverse complement strand
GTGCCAAACCTCTGATGCCGTAAGGCGTTGAGCACGAAAAAAATAGCAACTCTGTGAAGATCACTCTTCACAGAGGGATCTTGTGCCAAACCTCTGATGCCGTAAGGCGTTGAGCACCCGCTGCCAAATTTCGTGTTGGTGCCGGCAAAACTCCTGTGCCAAACCTCTGATGCCGTAAGGCGTTGAGCACCACTCCCTGCGAGTAGCTGCTGGTGACCGCCAGGTGTGCCAAACCTCTGATGCCGTAAGGCGTTGAGCACATTTCAACTTAGTTTGAAGTAATAAAAGCAAAAAGTGCCAAACCTCTGATGCCGTAAGGCGTTGAGCACCTGACCTATCGAACAAACCGGCAGTATGCCGGTCTGGTGCCAAACCTCTGATGCCGTAAGGCGTTGAGCACATAAAAGTTGGGAAAATTGATCGGGCGTTAACCCCTCGTGCCAAACCTCTGATGCCGTAAGGCGTTGAGCACACCCTCAACGCGCCCCAGCAGTATTCAGCCTGCCTGGTGCCAAACCTCTGATGCCGTAAGGCGTTGAGCACTGGCTCATCCCTAAACCATTTGGCAACGTCTGTTAAGGTGCCAAACCTCTGATGCCGTAAGGCGTTGAGCACTATATCGACCCGCCCTACTACAACCCTCATAGTGGTGCCAAACCTCTGATGCCGTAAGGCGTTGAGCACTAGGTGCCACTAGCATAAGCGTTAAGCCGCTGACGTGCCAAACCTCTGATGCCGTAAGGCGTTGAGCACTAAGGGGGTCAAAAAACCGCAAAGTTCAAAAATACCGGGTGCCAAACCTCTGATGCCGTAAGGCGTTGAGCACTCATACCCACATCGTACACACTTAGCTTTTGGATTGTGTGCCAAACCTCTGATGCCGTAAGGCGTTGAGCACGTCCGACTTAGATGCGAAGAAAAAGCAATTAGATGGTGCCAAACCTCTGATGCCGTAAGGCGTTGAGCACAGAGAGGTGATGGTGATGTTTTTCGTTGCTTACTAGTGCCAAACCTCTGATGCCGTAAGGCGTTGAGCACGTCTTGATTCGCAAAGAGAATATGATTTTGTGCGGATTGTGCCAAACCTCTGATGCCGTAAGGCGTTGAGCACATGACCTAGGGGATGACGATCTAGACGATGAGGATCTGTGCCAAACCTCTGATGCCGTAAGGCGTTGAGCACATCTATAAACCCAGTGATAGGCTGATCACTCAAGCGCAATGTGCCAAACCTCTGATGCCGTAAGGCGTTGAGCACTCACTGCATCTACAATCACTTGGGGCTTAAACGATGGGGGTGCCAAACCTCTGATGCCGTAAGGCGTTGAGCACTCACAACCCCGTTTGCTGATAACCTGGGCATAGGGTGCCAAACCTCTGATGCCGTAAGGCGTTGAGCACATCCTATCAGGGTTGTGGAAGCGCCCCATTTGGAGTGCCAAACCTCTGATGCCGTAAGGCGTTGAGCACATCAATGGGATTCTGAATGGGATATAACAAAACCCCAAGTGCCAAACCTCTGATGCCGTAAGGCGTTGAGCACTTGAAAAGGGATTAGAAATAATCCGTAAGGCTAAGGGTGCCAAACCTCTGATGCCGTAAGGCGTTGAGCACTCGGTACGGTGCAATCGGCGCAGGTTGGTAAGGGTGCCAAACCTCTGATGCCGTAAGGCGTTGAGCACGCTCGACTAATTGACGCTTATGCGCTTTTAGTTGAGTGCCAAACCTCTGATGCCGTAAGGCGTTGAGCACGAAGAGTACTCAATTACAGGACAGACCAGCAATATAGTGCCAAACCTCTGATGCCGTAAGGCGTTGAGCACTAGTTTGCGACGAGACGCCCACCAGGTGTCTCGCCGTGCCAAACCTCTGATGCCGTAAGGCGTTGAGCACCTCACCCCACGCCTCGGCGCTGGCCATTCGAGCTGCGTTGGTGCCAAACCTCTGATGCCGTAAGGCGTTGAGCACGAAATTGACGGTGGTGCGGTCAATATGCAAGTGGTCGAAGTGCCAAACCTCTGATGCCGTAAGGCGTTGAGCACAAGTTGGATGAGTTAGAGGAACATGATTATGCTAAAAGGGGTAGTGCCAAACCTCTGATGCCGTAAGGCGTTGAGCACTTCCGACCCACATTCAGCACAGCAGTAAATTTGTAGTGCCAAACCTCTGATGCCGTAAGGCGTTGAGCACAGGGTTGTAATACGGTGGATCGATATAAATTAACGGTGCCAAACCTCTGATGCCGTAAGGCGTTGAGCACAGTTTGCAACGAATTACCACTACTGGCACGGGTAGGTGCCAAACCTCTGATGCCGTAAGGCGTTGAGCACCATATAGCGCGTGATACCTTGTGTTTGTACAGCCCGTGCCAAACCTCTGATGCCGTAAGGCGTTGAGCACGGTTAGCCGTTGCCCACAGATATTTGGAGGAATCGTGCCAAACCTCTGATGCCGTAAGGCGTTGAGCACTTAGACAAAAAACTACTGAGATTCTACAAAGATTGTGCCAAACCTCTGATGCCGTAAGGCGTTGAGCACGTGTGGACAGTACCGCGACTCTGATCAAGGGTTCCTGTGCCAAACCTCTGATGCCGTAAGGCGTTGAGCACAAATTCTTATCACTAGGTGTTGTGCCCAATCCAGAGTGCCAAACCTCTGATGCCGTAAGGCGTTGAGCACTATACCGTCTTTCGATTGAAAGCTATACGATGGCTGTGCCAAACCTCTGATGCCGTAAGGCGTTGAGCACTCACTGCTCCCCAGATAACTTGGGGAATGAAGGATGTGCCAAACCTCTGATGCCGTAAGGCGTTGAGCACGTTTTAGAATTACTTTCATTCCAAACGAGCGGGTGGTGCCAAACCTCTGATGCCGTAAGGCGTTGAGCACTTCAGCTATGCCCGCACATCGCTGCGATCGCGCTCGTGCCAAACCTCTGATGCCGTAAGGCGTTGAGCACGTAACAGGAACACCTCTAGACGCATTTCTAGGATCGTGCCAAACCTCTGATGCCGTAAGGCGTTGAGCACAGAAAAACCAGAGATTGCGAAACGCAGAGGGGACGTGCCAAACCTCTGATGCCGTAAGGCGTTGAGCACTGGGATAGCCATCAATTGTGCTGGCGGCAATTACTGTGCCAAACCTCTGATGCCGTAAGGCGTTGAGCACTCGTATTGTTAGACAAGAAAATATTACACTTTATGGTGCCAAACCTCTGATGCCGTAAGGCGTTGAGCACGGATCCACGTGTACAAGTATCATTCACCGGTTTATGTGCCAAACCTCTGATGCCGTAAGGCGTTGAGCACATCAACATCTAACTGACCATCTTTTGTAGGGACAGTACAGTGCCAAACCTCTGATGCCGTAAGGCGTTGAGCACCTGGCGGCAATTACTGGGCACTGCCCAGTTTTCTCGTGCCAAACCTCTGATGCCGTAAGGCGTTGAGCACCTGGCGGCAATTACTGGGCACTGCCCAGTTTTCTCGTGCCAAACCTCTGATGCCGTAAGGCGTTGAGCACTTTCGGATCTGTTTGATTGTAGGAGTACCGATCGAAAAGGCAGTGCCAAACCTCTGATGCCGTAAGGCGTTGAGCACTCAAAAAGGCATAAAGTTTCCAACTCAGGTCAACCGTGCCAAACCTCTGATGCCGTAAGGCGTTGAGCACACCATCAACTCAGGAACCCAATTAGGATCAGGGAATAAGGTGCCAAACCTCTGATGCCGTAAGGCGTTGAGCACATTTTGATATACCCATACATCAATTAAACGCTCCGTGCCAAACCTCTGATGCCGTAAGGCGTTGAGCACTGTTTATCCCGTTAGAGAGTCCCCGTATTCTCTGTGTGCCAAACCTCTGATGCCGTAAGGCGTTGAGCACGAATTTAGGATTGCAGAAACCACAGATCCTGCGTATTTGTGCCAAACCTCTGATGCCGTAAGGCGTTGAGCACTTTTGGTCTCCTAATAAACTTCAAAATGGACTGTGCCAAACCTCTGATGCCGTAAGGCGTTGAGCACTTATCGTCGGTCTCCAGGGTCGCGTTACTCGGCTAGGTGCCAAACCTCTGATGCCGTAAGGCGTTGAGCACCTCGGATTATTCGAGTATTTGATTCTAGTACGGATGTGCCAAACCTCTGATGCCGTAAGGCGTTGAGCACCATTCGCGTCTTTTAATAGTCTCTCTATTCTACGCGTGCCAAACCTCTGATGCCGTAAGGCGTTGAGCACAGCGTCCTCAATGCCTGAACGGAGCGCCCCCATCCGTGCCAAACCTCTGATGCCGTAAGGCGTTGAGCACATTCTATTTAGCACTTCAGCACGTTTAATCGATTGTGCCAAACCTCTGATGCCGTAAGGCGTTGAGCACGCTCATTAATCATGCTCTACTATGCAGAGGGTCAATGTGCCAAACCTCTGATGCCGTAAGGCGTTGAGCACATCGGCGGAGCGATCGGCTCAGTAGTTGGCGGCGCGTGCCAAACCTCTGATGCCGTAAGGCGTTGAGCACCAGCTCCGCTCTGCCTGTCGCCGCAGTTCCTCAAAAAGGTGCCAAACCTCTGATGCCGTAAGGCGTTGAGCACTGGCAAAAAATCCCAGCGCGAATTTTGTCTCAGTGGCGGGTGCCAAACCTCTGATGCCGTAAGGCGTTGAGCACCTGGAGGTTTCCCTGAACCGCCAGTTAACCGGCGATTGTGCCAAACCTCTGATGCCGTAAGGCGTTGAGCACGAAAGTATGAGCTTGACAACGGCGATGTTGCAAAATGTGTGCCAAACCTCTGATGCCGTAAGGCGTTGAGCACCAGAGTAAGCGTAGGTGACTAATAATTATAATGAGGTGCCAAACCTCTGATGCCGTAAGGCGTTGAGCACAAACAAACCCAGAAACTCTGAGTTTTCCGTGACTGAGTGCCAAACCTCTGATGCCGTAAGGCGTTGAGCACTAGAACAGTTCCAAGCAATTTGGGGTATGGTGGATGTGCCAAACCTCTGATGCCGTAAGGCGTTGAGCACTTCGAGATAGCCTGGCGACTCGTATTTCGTTTGCAAGTGCCAAACCTCTGATGCCGTAAGGCGTTGAGCACAATGGGAGCATTATCAATGATCATATTAACACCGTGCCAAACCTCTGATGCCGTAAGGCGTTGAGCACTGTCAGAGTATCTGATTGTAGGATTGACCAGTAACTTAAGGTGCCAAACCTCTGATGCCGTAAGGCGTTGAGCACTAAATTTTATCTTAAATCATTGATATGCTTTGGTTCAAGTGCCAAACCTCTGATGCCGTAAGGCGTTGAGCACTGTGACCAACTGATGATCTAATGATAGATTTCAAAGTGCCAAACCTCTGATGCCGTAAGGCGTTGAGCACTTGTAGTTTAGCTAAATTATTTTTCTCTTGTTGTAAAGTGCCAAACCTCTGATGCCGTAAGGCGTTGAGCACATCGAGTACCTGCCAGACGGAACGGTTCTTGATTATGTGCCAAACCTCTGATGCCGTAAGGCGTTGAGCACTAGAAAATCTTGCATGGGGTTTTCCCGTAATCCTTTGGTGCCAAACCTCTGATGCCGTAAGGCGTTGAGCACTGAAAGTACATCCAACTCTTGTCCTATACGAGCCTGAGTGCCAAACCTCTGATGCCGTAAGGCGTTGAGCACCACTGAGTATTGATACCTACCGGCACTCCCCGAGTGCCAAGTGCCAAACCTCTGATGCCGTAAGGCGTTGAGCACAGTTTTTGAGTGGTGGTTGTGGTGACTGTATGAGGTGCCAAACCTCTGATGCCGTAAGGCGTTGAGCACTCGAGTTTGTAGACGGTCTGGAATTGACCTTTAAGGTGCCAAACCTCTGATGCCGTAAGGCGTTGAGCACTACGGATGAATCCGTGTTTGGCAACATTTCTCGAATGTGCCAAACCTCTGATGCCGTAAGGCGTTGAGCACCACTCCCTGTGAGTAACTACTCGTCACCGCCAGGTGTGCCAAACCTCTGATGCCGTAAGGCGTTGAGCACCGTAATAATCGCCCTTGATTAATACGAAACTGAGGTGCCAAACCTCTGATGCCGTAAGGCGTTGAGCACCCCCAGGAACCGGAACTAATGTGAAACTCGGATGGGGTGCCAAACCTCTGATGCCGTAAGGCGTTGAGCACACTTTCCGCACCTCGCCAAGGGACAATACGGGAATGGTGCCAAACCTCTGATGCCGTAAGGCGTTGAGCACTCAAACCATTTGCACTACAGGAAACGGACACGCGTGCCAAACCTCTGATGCCGTAAGGCGTTGAGCACAGCGCTCCTAAATAGCCTGAACGGAGCGCCCCCATGTGCCAAACCTCTGATGCCGTAAGGCGTTGAGCACGAAACCCAGGCAGAACCGGCAGGGTTCCACGCAGCGAGGTGCCAAACCTCTGATGCCGTAAGGCGTTGAGCACTTGCTGAGTGAGTTCACACCAGAGGTCATCTGAGCAGTGCCAAACCTCTGATGCCGTAAGGCGTTGAGCACGACAGATACCGGTGTATCTTCTTTTAAGGACTCCTCAGTGCCAAACCTCTGATGCCGTAAGGCGTTGAGCACAGACCATTAAATCGCAAATCTTCGGTTTCTTTTAGACTTGTGCCAAACCTCTGATGCCGTAAGGCGTTGAGCACGCGGTTATTTAGAGGGACAGCCAGCGTTAACCGGCGATCGCCTGTGCCAAACCTCTGATGCCGTAAGGCGTTGAGCACGGTTCGGGAAAGACGATTCTGACTTGTGCTGTTATGTGCCAAACCTCTGATGCCGTAAGGCGTTGAGCACGGCGATCAGCATGAAGCGAAGCTGGAACACTTCCTGTGCCAAACCTCTGATGCCGTAAGGCGTTGAGCACATCTCCTAATCGTCTCTCTATTAGTGTGCGCTATTGTGCCAAACCTCTGATGCCGTAAGGCGTTGAGCACTAAAACAAAGTTACAATCACGCGCCACACAACCCGTGCCAAACCTCTGATGCCGTAAGGCGTTGAGCACTAGGTTTCGTAGTAATGCATTTTTGTTTCCTCAAGTGCCAAACCTCTGATGCCGTAAGGCGTTGAGCACAGATTATTTTCCGCCCTTGGCGATTGGTATTTTGTGCCAAACCTCTGATGCCGTAAGGCGTTGAGCACTTAGGCGAATAGGCTACCATAGCCGTCTTCTTACTTTGGTGCCAAACCTCTGATGCCGTAAGGCGTTGAGCACTTAAAAATTACAGTCCCCTGTGGGCATTTCAATTCGTGCCAAACCTCTGATGCCGTAAGGCGTTGAGCACTTCTGTTAAATCAGTGTACTTATACAATCCCATCAAAGGTGCCAAACCTCTGATGCCGTAAGGCGTTGAGCACCGAATCGCTGAAACGGTACTTTCGATAAGAAGCACGTGCCAAACCTCTGATGCCGTAAGGCGTTGAGCACTACTGGTTGCCATCGGGTTAAAATTAAACGGCAAAGTGCCAAACCTCTGATGCCGTAAGGCGTTGAGCACATACGCCTACTCAGGTGCAAATCCAGATTTCTGGAGTGTGCCAAACCTCTGATGCCGTAAGGCGTTGAGCACTGGGATAGCAATCAATTGTGTTGGCGACAGCTTTTGGTGCCAAACCTCTGATGCCGTAAGGCGTTGAGCACTTCTAATGTTCGACTTCCTTCCCAGAGGAAGATCTCGGTGCCAAACCTCTGATGCCGTAAGGCGTTGAGCACGAAAGCGGGTAGTACAGGTGCACTCCTTGCGAGTAGGTGCCAAACCTCTGATGCCGTAAGGCGTTGAGCACATTCAATCCGAGGGTGAGGGCATCAGACTAGTTCTCGTGCCAAACCTCTGATGCCGTAAGGCGTTGAGCACAATCGGGCCGGTTCTCTGAAAAGGGGAAGATGCCGATTCGAGATTGGAGACCTGCTTTGAATCAATTTGCGATCGCTTATGAAGATCGCTTTCCTCTATGATTTGGATCTTTGACACAAATCTATTTACATACCCCTCTAATTTACAGTCCCACGTATACGCATCACTAACGTTGCATCGACAATCCGAGTGCTCGCGAGAGTACATCACGCATCCCCTGCACTGTTTGACGCATTGTTTGAAGCTCTTCAATCGTTTGTTCTACCACTGGATTTGCAGCCCCCTGTCCGCCATAAGCACTGCCAGGTGTTCGTCCAGGTGTGACAAAATAAATCGTGTTTGGCGAGGCTCTATACACCAACCCACCCGAACGTCCAAAGTTAGCAAGCTGAATTGTTTGGTACGGTTGGTAATAGGTAACGCCACCTTCTCGTTGTCCTGTTTGCTGATTGCGAGTGCCTTCAACGCGGGCACGTGACTCTGTTGCCTGCCCAGCAGCATGGCGTTCGGTTTGACCTAACCCGATGGTGGTACTGATCTGAACCATTAACACATCCACATCGCCCAATAGTCCTGCAATCACGGCATAATTGCGTCCACCGCCTTGCTTATCAGCCTCTGCACCCAGATTTGTCAAGGCTGTGCGAAGTGTATCCCGCGCTTGTTGATACTCAGTCATCTTCTCTTCCAAAGTTCTCAATGCGCTAAATAGCCTTGTTTGAGCTTCACGCACCTGAGAGACATTAACTGTAATTGCCGCCTCCCGTGCTTGAGCATTAGCTTGGGCAATTCGAGATTCAATTTGGTTTGTTTCTTCTCGATACCACTCCTCACTGATAGCGCTGGCAATTGCGGTGGGACTGAGGCCGCTCAGCGCTTGTTGGCCCAAGCCAGTTAGAGTAGAACCAAAAGCATCAGTGGCAGCTGCTGTTGCCGCAGTTCCTAGCCCTGCGGCCCCTCCGATGGCTGATAAAACTTGCAATCCGGTTGAAAGGCGGCTTTGCATGGTTGAAATTTTTGACTTAATAGCCCGCTGTTGAGCAGCTAACTCTGGATTTGTCTCACGGGGAACAATCCCAGAGTTGAGATTACTTAAGGCAGAGTTTAAACCATGCACAGCTATATTCGCTTCGCGCTGAGTTCGGCTCACGTCATTCCCCTTGCCCATTAAGGTGTCGTGTGCTTGCTGTACTTGTTGCCGAATCGTAGCGGCAGTACCTCGAATTCCTGCGGCTGATTCTTCAGCACTACGGGCACCTGTAGCTGCACCGACAATTTGCTCGGCTCGATAAGCCGCAGTCTGTCCTCGATCAACTACTCCCATTGCTTCGAGATGTATCATTTGCCCGGAAACACGACCGTAATCTAACCGCAACTGCTGCAACTGCTGTTGAAAGGTAGAAAGTGTGCGACCTTGCTCACCAACCGTAACTAAATAATCAGAAAGGGTTGCGATCGCATGTTCATTTGCTGAGATCTGATCACCAGAAACCGTGCCCGTGCGCCCACCCTGCTGCAACTGGGAACGAAAACCTTCAATTTCGTTCAATTTACTCCGAGCGGCACTCGCGTCCTGAATATTATTAACTTGCATCACTGGTGGCGGCTGTTGCTGCATTTGCTCTCGCTGATCTTGCTCACCATAGTTTGCAAAATCTCGAAGATCGCTAGCCACATCGCGTTGAATACGATTACCCGTTTGTTGTAGAACGTGAGTTAGTTCATGGGCTGTCAGTTGGTCATTTGCAGGTGCTTTACCAACTGCGTAAAAAATATCATAACCATGAGTAAAGGCATGAGCACCTAATTCGCGATTCATCTGAATTGCTGCACTATTGGTATGTACCCGCACCTGACTAAAGTCAGCGCCAAATCGCGGTTCCATAAACCTGCGAACTTCTTTGGGAAGAGAACTGCCATCACCCTTGCTTTGGCTAAGTCGAGTCTCTAAATCATCGCCTATTCGAGAAACCTGATCTGAACTAGATTTCATCTGCAATTCTTCTTCAGGCATTTCTTTGCACTGGACTAAAGGCTGGATAGGAACAGGTTCAGCCTTAGCCAAAGACTTCATTTGTCGCTCTTCTTCCTCATCTTGACGTTGAAGCGGAGGAGCCACTGGCATACTCATGATCCGTTCTGCAACAGTGTCAGCTTCTTGTTCATAAGCATCATTGGGATCTCCGACAGTTAGCTTCGCCTGAATTGGGGCTGCGGCTTTAGGGAAGACGGAAATATTGGCGAAGTTATGTCCATTGATTCTTGGAGCATCTGCGCTGGGAAAAGCGACACTAGACAGTGCACCTTCCTTCTGGCTTTCTGCTTCCTCAAAGGGACGTGGCTGAAATTGATATTGGTTATAGTTGCTAGACTGCGCTATTGAATTGTCTCTAGCATTAGTGTGAGTATTCATAGCTGTTCTTCTCCAGGACGCAGATGGGGCGATCGGCTAAGAAAATAATTTTTTAGTATGCAAGTACTTAGGGATCTCTTGCCTTTAGTGCAGGTGATTTTACTTTGCACCCGTCACTCGGATCACTCTCTTCTACCTTGAATTAGCAGTACTTCCGGAACAATGCGTTCTAAGTCAGCAGAAAATTTTTAGAAGAAATTGAACTGAAAGCCTCAAAACCGCTCCAAATTCCGCAACTCTGCCACTTGCTCATCAAACCCACTACTGCCTCTGCTACAGCTTAGGAAAAGCCCCTGCATCCATCAGCAAGGCAAAGCGTAGGCTGACATCTTCGGGAGCATCCCACTTTCGAGCAAATAGTCAACTTGCAAGTTGTCCATTGAGATCGGCACAGCGCAAGCTCAACATCGCATTGACGGATGCATTATTCCAACAAGCTCCAGAAATTTGGAGACGGCGAGCAATCTGCTTGACCGCCGATTCTACTGCTCCTGAACCAATCAAGCAAAGTTGCTCAGCCTGGAAGAAAGAACAATTGACAATGCGAGAGCGATGCTTGCTCAGATAGGCTTCAAAGTTGCGCACTTGCCTGCGTCGATAGTCTGCAAACACAGCCTTAGCGGCCTCGAGCTGTTCCTGCCCCAGCAACGCAAAAGAGACGATTGCCGAACTTCTGATGCCGTAAGACGTTAGGTACCAATGCGCCTGAATTAACCCTACAACTGGTGCCGAACCTTTGAATGGCCGAAGTTCAGTTCTCCGTCCTTAAAAGAAAGGTGTTTTCCTGGAAAGAGCCTAATTGAGCCAGATTTGATTGAGTGCATCAACAGAACAGGGGCGATCGCTTTTTTTGGCTAAATGTTTGGAGATTGGCTCACGTCTTCCTGGCGCAAGCGCTAGGATGGGCAAAGAAAGGCCGTCGTTATCGCTGAACGCGCCTCTCATTGCTGCTGTTAAACTAAGTTCAACTCAAAACCTGTCTTTATCTTTACAGGCAAAGGTTGCAGTCTGGACTTAGACAAGGTTCAAATCACGGCCTATGTTTCTAGTTACCGGTGCTACAGGTGGGTTGGGTCGTCGCATTGTGCGGCGTTTACGAGAACAGGATATGCCCGTGCGGGCCTTTGTGCGCTTGACCTCGGCTTATCAAGAATTGGAAGATCGGGGAGCTGAAATCTTTATCGGCAACCTCCAGCGCGATCGAGATATTCAAAAGGCTTGTCAAGGAGTGCAGTATGTGATCAGCGCCCACGGTTCAGGCGACAATGCCGAAGCCCTAGACTATCGCGCCAACATTGACCTGATCGACTGCGCCAAAACTGCGAATGTTCAGCATTTCGTTTTTATCTCCGTATTGGGAGCTGATCGTCATTACGAAGATGCGCCTACCTTTAAAGCCAAACGGGCTGTAGAGCGCTACCTGCAACAGTCAGGTTTAGCCTACACCATCCTTCGGCCCTCCGGCTTTGCCTCAAATCTGCTACCCCTGGCAGAGCAGTTTCGACGCACCGGTATTTACCTCCTGATTGGCGACCCCGAAAGTCGCAGTTCTATTATCAGTACAGACGACCTCGCTAAAATTGCTGTTGACTCTGTATCCGTAGCGGAGGCTCACAATCAGACCCTATCTGTGGGTGGGCCTGAAATTTTGAAACGGGGCGACATCCCCAAAATTTTTGGCCGCCTATTTAATCGTGAACCTTTCTTAATTAACCCACCCGTCTTAGCGGTGGATGGACTCCGCACAGTGCTTGGCCTGGTAAATCCGCGTTTGCAAGCCAGTCTGGGTACATTGCGAACCTTATTGGCAGACGAATTTTATTGCACACCCGAAGAAATTCAGCAGGTGGAAAATATTTACCAATTTCGGCTTGAAACTCTGGAGCATTTTTTACGACGTTATCTGGCCATCTAGCGGTTTGTCAAATTAGATTTGAGAGGTAGCCGAGTCTCTGTTGCTCAGTTACCTAAAGCCATTTCTCTGTGGTAAAGGTTCAAGTCATAAAATCTTCATCCCCAGGTTTCTTCTGCTCCTCTATCTATGTCAAATCAACGAATTACGATTTCTCTTTCTAATGTCTTCAGCATTCTGCTGATGATTGTTCTTGGCCTATTGCTATGGCAATTGAAGGATTTATTAGTCCTGGTGATGACTGCTGTTGTGTTAGCGGTCACTCTGGCCCCTGCAGTCGATGTTTTAGAACGGGTGCGGCTGCCCCGCTGGTTATCTGTGTTGACGGTTTACCTGGGTTTGACCACTGCTCTCGTAGGTGTTGGGTTGTTGATTGGCCCATCGGTCATACAACAGACTGAACGTCTGATTAACCAGGTGCCCACCTATTCAGAAAGTCTTTACTTTTGGGTGCGGGATCTGGCATCGCGGGTCAACGCTGCACGCCCCGACCTGATTGCCCAGATTGTCAACCCGCAGGCGATCACAAATTGGGTGATTCGCTCTAGCCAGCAGGTGCTTCTGCGCTCCGTTGGTTTAACGCGAGGATTGCTAGGCGGGGCATTGAGCGTTGTTTTAGTGCTGCTGCTGTCGGCCTATATGGTGGCTGGTAGTAAGACGTTGCTTCCGGGAATTGTGCAATTATTTCCCCAGCCGTGGAACTATCGCTTACAGGAACAGTTGCCCGCCGTTGGC
>Ga0272446_1006035_pt1 | contig 12923 bp, 15 predicted proteins | sample YNPCB0061_FD_194587 | JGI IMG/M metagenome (GOLD analysis project Ga0272446, IMG submission 194587) | Hot spring microbial mat communities from Yellowstone National Park, WY, United States - YNP-CB-006-1 | ecosystem: Environmental > Aquatic > Thermal springs > Hot (42-90C) > Sediment | place... | reverse complement strand
CTACCCGAAGATCCGAGCCCACGTCTCCGCCGCCGAGGCGAGGCGGCTCGTGGCACTCCTCGAGACCGGCGCGCAGCTCGTCCCGGACCCCTCCGGCGAGCCGCCCGTGGCTCCAGCGGACCCTGACGACGGCTACCTCGTCGCCCTCGCAGCCGCCCACGGTGCCGCGCTCGTGACCGGCGACGCCGATCTCCTCGCCCTCCGCGCCCGCGGTGTTCCCGTTCTGAGTCCGACCGAGTTCCTCCGCCAGCTCGAGACGTGATCGCGGGCGGGCGCGCGGACCGAGCGTCGGCGACGCCTCCGTCAGCGCCGGCCCGCCACGAAGGCCTCCGGTGAGACGATCCAGTCGAGGCCCCGGAGGCGCCGGCGAAGGGCCTCGTCGGCGGTGATGAGCTGCGTCCGACGGCGCTCGGCCAGGGCGACGTACAGCATGTCGTAGACCGGGTGGGCGTCATATCGCCGAGCGAGATCCCAGGCTCGCTCCAGGTCGCGCTCGTCGTCGATGAAACGAACCGGCAGGCGGCGGAAGAGTGCCCATCCCTCGTCGGCTGCGGTGCCGCTCCAACGGCCGCGGCGGATCCCCGTCAGGAGCGCGTTGGCGACCTCCTCGGCGAAGAGCCTGGGCGCGATGAGATCGTCCCCCTGGTCGTCCCCCTGGTCGGCCGGCCGGTCGAGGACGGCGATGGAGGGCAGCGACGGATCGACGCCCGGGGCAACCCAGTCGATGGCCACGCTCGCGTCAACGACCGGGCTGCCCGCCCGCTCGAACCCGGCGGTCCTCGATGACGAGGTCGGCGGCACTCCGGCTCGAACCCGGGACGCCGGACAGCGCGGTCCGACGGCGAAGCTCCCGCCAGGACCAAAGGTCGAGTCGAAGGTCGGCCGGGCCGGCGAGCCGCTGGACGTCGGAGCTCGCCACGAAGAGGCGGCGACCGCGGCGCACCGCGACTAGGCGACCGGCCCAGATCCAACGTCGGATCGTCTCCGGATGCCGCCCGATGAGGGCGGCGGCGCGGCGGACGTCGATGAGATGCTCGGAGTCCTGGGCAGCTGGTCGGGCCATGACTAGACCCTATTACAGGTGAGATGGTGTTGTTGTCGTGGCCGTCAAAGACCGTCGTCCGATCCGGTGTGCACTCAAGGGGGCGACGTGGACCGCCACCGCGGCAAGTTGGCCGCGGGAGGCCGCCGTACGTCACCGGTGCCGGAGCGCGCCCGGCAGGCGCCGTCCGGGTGGGCGATCCCGGCTACGTCGCGTCGAGCGGAAGGAGCCGGAAGGCGGGGCCGCCGGCGAGGGGGGTGACCGCTCGAAAGTGGCGTTCGTCGAAGGTCGCGATGGCGACCGAGTCGACCCGCGCTGCCAGGGCGACGAGCGAGGCGTCGGTCAGGCCGAGACCGAGGTCGGCGTAGCGATCGGCGATGGTGGCCGCCTCCGCCGCCGCGCTCGGCCACCACTCGACGAGGTAGGCGCCGGCGCGGATGTCGGCGCGAAAGGCGCGGAGGGCTCGCTCGCCGCCCCGAGCGCCGATGAGGTGGTCGGCCTCGGCCAGGACGAGCGGGGTCGTGACGAGCTCGTCGGTCGTGTCGTGGTACCAGTCGACCGCCTCCCGGTGGCGCCGATCCGCGGCGTCGACGAGCGCGTAGAGGACCGAGGTGTCGAGGACGATCACCGCGTCCCGAAGCCCGTCTCGCGGAGGTGGCGGTCGACGTCGTCGGCGACGTCGCCCGGCCCCCGGGCGAGGCCGATGGCGGTGATCCGCGGACGATCGAGGCGGCGCGTCGCCTCCCGAAGGGCCGCCCGGATCACCTCGGCCTTCGAAACGCCGCGCTGGGCGGCGAGGCGCGCGACGGCTCGATCGAGTTCTGGCTCGAGGTAGATTGTCGTCTTGCGCATGCCACATATGGTACCTGCGAGCGGGTCCTGCCACGAGCGTCGCGGGCGACCCACCTGATGGGTGGAGCAGAACGGCGCGAATGCACTATGCTGCCAGCATCGACAGCAGCCATCGACTGCACGAGCCGTCCCAGAATCGACCCGAGGCGAAGGTGAAGACGCTGACGATCCGGAAGGTCCCCGACGAGCTCCACCGCGCCCTCCAGCGGGAGCGGGCCCGCCGCGGGACCTCGCTCAACCAGGCCGTCATCGAGCTCCTCGACGAACGGCTCGGGCGCCGGGGCCGAGCGAGCAACGGCCTTGCTCGGCTCGCCGGCACCTGGACCGACGAGGACCTCCGACGCTTCGAGGAGGCGACCGCCGCCTTCGAGCGACCCGACGACGAGCTCTGGCGATGAGGACGGGGGCGCTCCCGACCGGCACTGCCGTGCCGAGGATGGAGCGGGCAATGCCGGTGCCGCAGGGGTCCCCGGGTTGGGATACCCACGCCGGCACCGCTCGGGCGCGCACCGCAGGCGGGCGCCGATGAGACGCTACTGCCTCGATACGTCCGCCTACAGCCGGTTCCAGCGCGGCGACGAGGCCGCCGTCGAGGCCATCGATGGGGCCGCCTGGATCGGCATCCCGGCCATCGTCCTCGGCGAGCTCCGCGTCGGCGTTGCGCTCGGCAGCCGCCCTGCGGCCAACGAGGCGATCCTCGCTGAGTTCCTCGCCCATCCGGTCGTCGAGGTGCTCGTCGTCGACGGGGAGGTCAGCGAGCACTATCGCGACATCGTGATCGACCTCCGGCGGCGGGGTACCCCGATCCCGACGAACGACATCTGGATCGCTGCCACGGCTGCCCGCCACGGTGTGCCCGTTCTCACCGCCGACGACCACTTCGAGGCGATCGGCCGGGTGGGGAGCGTCCTCCTCGCCCATCGCTGAACGGCCGCCGCGGGTGCGCCTCGTCGAGCGTCGGTGGCGTCGCGCATGGAGGCACTCGCTGGCCGCCGAGACGGGCGGCGGCGTGGTAGCGTTTCGGTGACGCCATCCACCGAGCGGCCCTGCGGCCGACCCAACCCAACCGACCCCTGCGGAGGAGGACAAGGAGGACGACGGACCCGATGATCGATCTCGGCGGCAAGAGCGCGGTCGTCACCGGCGGCTCGCGCGGGCTCGGGCGGGCGATCGCCCTCCGCCTCGCGGCCCAGGGCGCCGACGTCACCATCAGCTACCGCGGCAACGAGGCCGCCGCGACCGAGACCGTCGCCGCCATCGAGGCCCTCGGCCGGCGGGCGCTCGCCGTCGCGGCCGACGTTCGCGATCCGGCCGCCGCCGAGCGGCTCATCGCCAGCGCCCTCGACGCCTTCGGGAAGATCGACATCCTCGTCAACAACGCCGGGATCACGAAAGACGACCTCATCATGCGGATGAGCGTCGACGCCTGGCGGGACGTGCTCGAGACGAACCTCTTCGGCGCCTTCTACACGACGAAGGCGGTCACCCGGCCGATGCTTCGAGCCCGCTCGGGGCGGATCATCAACATCACGAGCGTCTCGGGCCAGGCTGGCCAGATCGGCCAGGCGAACTACAGCGCGGCGAAGGCGGGCCTCATCGGCCTGACGAAGGCGACGGCCCGCGAGCTCGCCAGCCGGGGGATCACCTGCAACGCCGTCGCCCCGGGCTTCGTCCTGACCGAGCTGACCGAGGGGCTGCCGGAGGCGCTGAAGACCGAAATCGTCGCCCGGACGCCGCTGGGGCGCTTCGGGACGCCGGAGGAGATCGCCGCCGCGGTCGCCTTCCTCGCTTCGGACGAGGCGGCCTTCATCACGGGCCAGGTCCTGGCGGTGGATGGTGGCCTGGTGATGATGTGAGCGAGGCGGTGAGCGCGGAGGCGTCGCAGCTTCTCTCGGGCCGGCTCCTCGCCCGAAACAGCATCTGGAACCTCCTCGGCCTTGGTCTGCCCCTGGGCGTCGCCGTCGCGGTCATCCCGGCGCTCGTCGGCGTCCTCGGCACCGAGCGATTTGGACTCCTCACCCTCGGCTGGGCGCTCGTGGGCTACTTCAGCCTCTTCGACCTCGGGCTCGGGCGCGCCCTGACGAAGCTGGTCGCTGAGCGGATCGCCAAGGGCGAGGTGACGGACCTCCCTGTCTTGATCGGCACGGGCTTGGTGCTCCTGACCGGTCTCGGTCTGGTCGCCTGCCTGGCCCTCTTGGCGGCGGTGCCGATCCTCGTAGAGTCCGTGCTCGCCGTCCCGCCGGCGCTACGAGGAGAGGCATCGACGAGCTTCTCGGTCCTGGCCCTCGGGCTGCCAGTGGTGATCCTCTCATCCGCGCTCATCGGGATCCTCGAGGCGCAGCAGCGATTCCGCTCGATCAATTTGGTTCGGATCCCCGCCGGGGTGCTGACATACGTGGGGCCCCTGCTCGCAACGTTGGTGGCCCCGAACCTGGTGGCGGCGACCCTGGCCCTCGTTCTCGTTCGAGTTGCGTCGACGGCCCTCTACCTTTGGTCTTGTCGATCGGCACTCCCACGCGGACGAGCCGTGTTCCGACGAGGCCACGTTCGACCTCTCGTTGCGTTCGGGGCTTGGGTCACGGTCAGCAACATCATCGGCCCGCTCATGGTCTACTTCGATCGCTTCGTCGTCGGGGCGATGGTGTCCCTGGCCGCGGTCGCGTATTATGCGACGCCCTACGAAGTCGTCACGAGGTCGTGGGTGCTACCGACGGCCGTGAGTGCCGTGCTCTTCCCGGCATTAACGATGGCCGTGACAACAGACCACCGTCGTCTCGAGCGACTCTTCGGGGCCGCCATCGACGTGATCGTGCTGACCATGGCGATCCCCCTCGCTCTGGTCGTCCTCTTCGCTCCGGAGGGACTCCACGCCTGGCTCGGAGCAGGATGGGCCGAGCAGAGCGCGCCGGTGTTGCGCTGGCTTTCTCTGGGCGTGTTCATCAACAGCGTCGCGCGTGTGCCATCCGCGCTCATTCAGGGGGTGGGCCGTCCGGATCTGACCGCCAAGCTGCACGTGTTGGAGCTTGCGCCCTATGGAGCGGCGCTCATCCTCCTCCTGAGCACCTTTGGCATCGCCGGAGCGGCGGCCGCCTGGACCATGCGGATCGTCGTCGACACGGCAGCCCTGTTCTGGCTCGCCGTCTGGCTCGCCCCTGCGCTCCGGGGAGTGGCCCAGAGCGCAGTCCTCAAGACAGTGGCGGCCGTCATCGCCATGGCCGCGGCCGCAGTCCCTGGGGACCCGTGGTTGAAGGTGGGATACGTCGTCTTGCTGGGCCTGATCGGGGGGTGGCTGATCTGGGATGCCCGCCACCGGATGACTGCCTCGATCCCTCGTGCGGAGTGGCTCCGAAGTGATCGCTGAGCGAACCACGCCCACCGCGGGCGAGTGGCCAGCCGAGGATCTCGAGGAGGTGTTGCGCTGCCCGGTGTGCGCCTCGCCCTATCGAACCACGCTGTACACGGATCTCCGCGACCGACTCTTCGGTTGCCCCGGCCGGTGGACGCTCCGTCGCTGCGACTCGTGCGGTTCGGTCTACCTGGATCCGCGGCCCACCCCGGACTCTATCGGGCGTGCCTATGAGCACTACTACACGCATCAGATCACCGAGCGTGAGGATGTGAGCCGGCTCGGCTTCCTCCGCCGGATCCGACGCTCCCTGGCAAATGGCTACCTCAACCGTCGATTTGGCGCCGACTACCGCCCGGCGAGCCGTCTCGGGGGACTCGCCTTCGCGTTCGTCCCCGGGATGCGCCACGCGCTCGACGCGCTGGGACGACATCTGCCCCACCCCTGGCCTGGGGCCAGACTGCTTGACATCGGCTGCGGGAATGGCGACTTCCTCGATCTGGCCCGTCGCTCTGGGTGGCGGGTGACTGGGGTCGAGCTCGACCCGGCGGCTACAAAGCTGGCACGGGACCGCGGCCTCGAGGTGTTCCAGGGCACGATTGATGCGCTTCCTCGCGGGGCCGGTACCTTCGACGTCATCACCCTCAGCCACGTCATCGAGCACGTCCACGACCCCGTGGGTCTCCTCGCCCGCTGTCGAGAGCTCCTCCGGTCCGGTGGTTGGCTCTGGATCGACACGCCGAACCTGGAGAGCTTCGGGTACGGGCGTTTCGGCGCGCATTGGCGCGGCCTCGAGCCGCCTCGCCACCTCGTCCTCTTCACGAAGCGATCTCTGCTGCGCGCGCTACACGAGGCGGGCTTCACGCACGTGAGACCCATGCCCTGGCGACCAGTGGCTGCGTGGACGTTCCCGGTGAGCGCGGGGATCGGCGCTCGTGGCACCTACAAAGACGGCGATCCCTTGTCCGCGAGCGCCCGCATCCTCGGACTCGTAGTGGACCTGCGCTCTTGGCGCGACGAACGCAGACGTGAGTTCTTGACGGTCACGGCACAGTGAGGACCTCGACAACGGAGGGAGATCTGTGGTTCACGCCTGCGGAACCAGGGAACCGTGGGACTTTGGCCCGAGACCAGTGACTGATGGCACGAGCCCGAGCAGGGTCATGCGTGGTGCGAGATCAGGCGACACGAGAGTTGGGCCGGCGGATGGCCCTGACGAACTGGGGCGAAGGACAGGCGCAACAGTTGCGATCTTGCTGGCCACGTACAACGGGGGCCGGTATCTGGAGCAACAGTTGACCTCGATACTCATGCAAACCTATTCGGGCTGGCACATCCTGGCCCGCGACGACGGTTCGTGCGACAATACTGTCGAGATCTTGGAGTCTTTCGCTCAGCGATACCCCGGCAGGCTACGCTTGGTGAAGGATGAATTGGGCCATCTCGGCGCCCGGGGCAACTTTGGTCGTCTGCTTGAGGAAGCCGATGCCGATTACATCGCGTTCTGCGATCAGGACGACGTATGGCACCCGCACCGGATCGAGTTGGGGCTCGCCCGTGTCAGAGAGCTGGAGGAGATACGCGGACGGCACAGTCCGATCCTCGTGTTCAGCGATGTAATGGTGGTGGATGAACACCTTCGCGTGGTGGCTCCATCTTTTTGGACGTATGCACGTCTGACTCCTTTGAAGGCGCGCTGGAGGGATCTGCTAACTGACAGTCCGGCAGCTGGGTGTACTTTTCTATTCAATCGAGCGTTGCGCGACGCTGTTGTGCCTATCCCGGAGGAAGCCGTTCTACACGATAGGTGGGTCGTGCTCGTGGCTTCCTTGCTCGGATACGTCGATGCCATGCCCGTGGCGACAGTGATGTATCGGCAGCACACGGCCAATAGCGTGGGGGCGCGACCAAACAGCCTGTGGTACGTGCTAGCCCGCCTCCCACGACTTTGGCGACGCGATGCGTTCGTCAAGCATCTCGCCGGATCGCAGCGCCAGGCTCGAGCAATTGTTCGGCGTTATGGCTCGCGGTTGGCGCCCGAAGTCAGAGCAGTGCTAGCCGGATACGCTTCACTGGACAGCATGGGCTTCCTCAGTCGACGAATGTTCCTACTTCGTCATCGGATTTTCCGGCAGGGCTGGGTCCGTACCATCGCATTCCTTGTGCGGGTCTGACGAAGGAAGGGCACGGTGACCAAGGCGCTACGAGTGGCTAGGAGCGATCCTCCGGCCGTCCTCCACGTTGTTGGGGCCCGGCCGAACTTCATGAAGGCAGCGCCCGTGATGCGGGCGCTTGCTGACGTGGGCGTGGGCCAGCGGCTGGTTCACACGGGTCAACACTACGATCGCGAGCTATCTTCGGTTTTCTTCGAAGACCTCGGGCTCCCGCAACCAGATTGGAACTTGCAGGTCGGGTCGGGGAGCCAAGCTAGGCAAACAGCTCGAATTATGGTTGCTCTCGAGTGCCTACTGTCGGGCGTTCGGCCGAGGCTGGTGATCGTCTACGGGGATGTGAATTCGACTCTGGCAGCGGCGCTCGTGGCGGCCAAGCTGGGGATTCCGCTTGCCCACGTCGAAGCGGGGCTGAGGAGCTTCGATGACTCGATGCCGGAGGAGACGAATAGAAGGGTGACGGATCTTCTGTCTCAAATCTTGTTCGTGACAGCTCCCGAGGCGATCGAAAACTTGCGCCAAATGGGTGTCCCCAGCTCCCGGATCTACTTCGTTGGCAATCCCATGATCGATTCACTCCTGGCCGCCTTGGTCCGGTGCGAACCCGACAGGATCTGCGCCTCGCTCCAGCTTCAATCGCCGTACGTCGTCGTGACTCTGCACCGTCCGGGCAATGTGGACGAGGCTCACCGCCTGCGGCGACTGACGGCCATGCTCACAACTCTTGCGAAGGAAGTAGAAGTCGTCTTCCCCGTCCACCCTCGGGGCGGCCGTGCCTTTGCGCGAGCAGGTTTACGACCTCACACGGGGCTTCGAATGATTTCGCCCCTGGGCTACCTTGACTTTGTGGCGCTCATGCGAGGCGCGAGCGCGGTCGTGACCGACTCGGGCGGCATCCAAGAGGAAACCACCGTTCTGGGCGTTCCGTGTCTCACAGTCCGTCCCAACACCGAGCGGCCGATCACTGTTACGGCCGGAACGAACCGGTTAGTGGAGCCCGAAGATGTTCCCTCTCTGGTTCGGCAACTGGTGGCAAGCCCTCCGCAGGGCAAGCCGACTGCTCCTCCGCTGTGGGACGGCCAGGCAGGGCTTCGCATAGCTCGAGTGGTAACGGCGTGGCTAAACTGGAACAGGGCATTGTGAGGCGGGATGACGCTGCGCGTTCGTTTGATCCTCAGGACAAGCTGATGGCCCCATCAGAGCAGGACCGAGGAGCTGTGGGTCGCGTGGAGCTCTTCGGCTTGACGATCGACCCGGTCACCCTTGGGGAGGCAGTGGCGCGTGTCAACGGGTTCATTGGCCGGGGAGGGACAGCTCAGCATGTGGCCGTCAACGTGGACAAGGCTGTGAAGGCTTCCAGAGATCCCGAACTCTTGCGGGCCATTAACTCGGCAGACCTCGTCACCGCTGATGGGCAACCTCTGGTGTGGGCCTCTCGACTGCTAGGGAGACCGCTTCCGGAACGGGTCACCGGGATCGACCTCATGATGGCGCTATTCGAGCTGGCGGATGCGCGTGGCTACTCCGTTTACCTGCTCGGCGCCAGCCAGGCCGTCGTGGACGCGGTCGCGTCCCGTCTTGGCCGTGACTATCCTGGCATCCGTGTCGTCGGGGCTCATCATGGGTACTTTCCGCCTGCTGAGGAGCCGGCGATCGTTGGGGAGATCCACCGAGTCGCGCCGGATCTCCTCTTCGTTGCCATCAGCTCGCCGGCCAAGGAGAAGTTTTTGGCTCGCTGGAAGGGGCGGCTCAACGCCCGATTTGTGATGGGCGTTGGCGGTTCCTTCGATGTGTACGCAGGGGTCAGAATGCGTGCTCCCCGATGGATGCAGCGGCTCGGGCTCGAGTGGCTGTTCCGACTGTTGCAAGAACCCCGTCGGATGTGGCGGCGGTACCTGGTGGAGGACCTTCGGTTCGTCCGCTTGCTGTTACGAGAGCTTTCGAGGTGATACCAGCCGAGCGCATCGCGCCGTGGCCGCCTTGTCGTCCGTTCGCGCCCCCTGTGGCTGCTCGAGCTGGGCCCCGATCCAGGGACGTCCCCTCAGTGTGGCTGGTATGAGCGCCAGCGAACAGATCGGTCTCGACTGGGTTGCTCCGGTCGCTCTTGGGCTGGCTCTCGTTGCGGCTGCGTCTGCGACCTTCATTTCCAAGAAGCTGGGGTGGGGGCCAGCGGGCGCTCTTGCTCTGTTCGCTGCAACTCCGCTCGTGCCTCACGTACCCCTAGGGCTAGGCCTGAGCCTCGACGACGTGCTTCCCCTCCTTGCGCTTGCCATGCTGGGTGCCTTGGTGCCCTGGCGGAAACGGACCCCTCGTGCGTTGCTCCTAAGTTGGCCCTGGGCCGTCGCGTTTGCGGGTCTGGGTCTCATGGCCGCAGCGGGCGCGCTGTCAGCGACGGTACATGCTGACTCGGCCATTGAGTGGCTGACTCTCCTCGGGCGCGGCTTCGGCCGCCCCGCTCTTCTAGGCGCGCTGGCGACGACGGTGGTCCTCACCAAGCCACGGTGGCGGCGCCGTCGAGTGGCGGCGTCGGCCCTGGCATTGGTTGGGGCTGCAGAAGCGCTGTTCGGTCTAGTCGCCTTCCTTCTACCACTGCCAGGAGCCGCGGGTCTCGAGGCTGCCCGAAAAAACTCAGTCCTTTACGGTCTGGTCGCGGGCCGGATAGCAGGAACGACAGGGTTGTCGCCTGATTTCATGGGCGTGATTCTCGCGTCCACTGCCCTCCTGTCGATGGGTCTTGCCTTGGATGAGGCGAGGCCGGCTCGATCGCGCTTGTGGCTGGCCGCAAGTGGCGTGCAGGTACTCGCGCTTGCGCTGACCTTCACTCGTGCCTCGCTCTTGTTCTTTGTCATCGCAGCTGTGGTCCTGCTCCTCCTCCATCGAAGGCCGACTCTCGTCGTGGTCACGGTCGCCCTCATCGTCCTCGTCGGCTCGCAGAGTGCCGTGGGAACCCGCTTCCTGCGTGAGACCACCGATCGGCTCGCTCTTTGGACTTCCGCCGTTACAATCATGGTGGATCATCCGCTTGCCGGCGTGGGCCCCGGGCGCATGTTAGATGTCGCGAGCGCGGACCCAGCTCGTTATCGAGAAACCCCGTTGGGGCCAGCGGTCAGCAATGCTCACAACGCAGTCTTGCTGGCTGGAGCAGAGACGGGTGTTCTGGGAGCTCTTGGGGCATCACTGGTGCTTGTGGGCTTTGCCCTAGGGTCCATCGCCACTCTCTGGCACGACCGTAAGCGCGATGCGGGGATCCTGCGAGCCGCCGCGCTGGCAGCCCTGTGCTTTGTCGGCCAGTCTATGACGAATAATCTGCTGACGGTGGGCGTAACAAGCGTCCTCGGGTACTTCATCGTGGCCAGCTTCCTCGTCGACAGCGAAGCACGACGCGTCTGGCGGCTCAGGTTTCCTCGCATGCGGTCGGGATCAGAGAATCGAACGCTCTGACTCATGGCCGGCCTGGCCGTTGCCCAACTCGATCAGGCGCTGGTAGGCTTCGAGGGTGATCTCGACAGCTCGTGCCCGATCATGCTCGCATGCCATCAGGAACGCCCGAGCGCGGAGGGCTTCATAGCGGGGCCGATCCTGGGCGACGTGATATGCCCTCACGAGCGCCGCCGCCAGATCACCGGCGTCACCCGGACGAGAGGTGAAGCCTGTCTCGCCCTCCAGCACGGTTTCGCGGAGCCCGCCGGCGCTGGAAGCGACCACCAACGAGCCAGCCGCCATCGCTTCAATGGCGACCAGTCCCAGCGGTTCTGGATAGATGGAAGGCACAACAGTCACGAGGGCGCGGCGCATCTCGGATGCAACTTCCGTCGGTCTTAGCGCGCCTAAGAACCTGGCGTTGAGCCCCAATTGATCCGCCTCCTTGCGTAACCTGTCCGCCTCACGACCCGATCCAACGACCGTCAATGTGTCCTGGGCGATGTACGGCGGGCAGTCAGCGAGGGCGCGAAGTAGAACGTGAGCACCCTTCTCGGGGTCCAATCTGCCCACGTAGAGAATGCCGTTGCGAGGCGCATTGCGGTTGGAGCAACGCTCTCGAAAGGTGCCGAGGTCGATACCGGGGCTAGCGACGACGACTTTGGATGGCGAGATCTCGAACCTGGTTAGGATGTGGTCGTACGTAAACCGGCTGTTGGCTACGACCAGGTCGGCCGCGCCAATGACCATACGTGCGAGCCGCGAATGCAGCGGATTGCGCCACGCCACCTGAAAGACGTCTGCCCCGTGAGCGAACAGAGCCAGTTTCGCTCCCAACAGGCGAGCCACTGGGAGAGCAACCACTCCCGTTGGGTAAGCGATGTGGCCCTCAACAACGTCATAGTGCAGGCGTTGCCGGCGTGCCAGGATTGAGCGAGCAACCGCGCGTGCAGCAAGATGGCCGTACTTCGCCACCACGCGGTGATGGGCCGCCCACCCCGGAACGGCGATGACGTCTACGGCGACCCCGGCCGCGCGAAGGGCCTCTACGCGAGTCAGCACGAAGGTGCCCAGGGCGGGGTGCGTCGCGTCAGGATAAAGGTTGGCAATTAGGGCGATGCGCACGGGGCCTCTGGACTCTATGCTGGGTGTGCGCCCGAACCGGATGTCTGCTTCGAGGTCACCAGAGCAACACACGGATCGGGGACTGGGCTCACTTGCACCCCTTACATCTCAGTGAGGCTTCGATAACAACTCGGCCGCTCCAGCCTCGACTCGGAGGACGTAGGGGCCGCGCGAAGTCTCCACGGTGATCACGCGGCCTGCAGCGGAGACAGGATCGCTTATCCAGTCCATGACCACGTCAGCTACCGCACGACGATCATCTGCCTGCCAGGCGCCGTGGAGCCAAGACAGCGAAATGGTATTGCAGAATCCAGCCAGGACCCTTGACCACCTGGGCCACGACAGGGTTAGCAGGATCGACGACCCCACTCAGGTCCACGTCGCCAAGGTGGAGATCGTCCCGTTGTTGGCCCCCAGACAGCGGCAACAGGTCGCCGATGATCAGGGCTCCGGCTCGGACCAGTGGTGCTTTGGCGATCAAGGTTCCCGCCCGCCTCGTCACTAGGCCAGAATAGCGCGGCAGCCCAGCGGTTAACGGCCCCGGCCTCCTGGGGCATGACATACGCTCGTCTCCTAGGAGCGTGGGAGACTCGCGCATCGATCGCCTGGCCCGTCCGCCAGTCTTGGCACAGCTCAAGACATTACGGAGCACATTATCCCGTGAAGCTCGACGTTCGCCCGACCGAGATCCCCGCCGTCCGCCTCGTCGTGCCCGAGGCCTTCGAGGACGAGCGCGGCTTCTTCATGGAGGTCTACCGGCGCGACACCTTCGCCGCCGCCGGCCTCCCGACCGACTTCGTCCAGCTCAACCACAGCCGTTCGGTCCGGAACGTCGTCCGGGGCCTCCACTTCCAGTGGGAGCCGCCGATGGGCAAGCTCATGCGGGTGACGGTCGGGCGGGCCTTCCTCGTCGCCGTCGACCTCCGGGTCGACTCGCCGACCCTCGGCCGCTGGGTCGGGGTGGAGT
>Ga0272446_1006034_pt1 | contig 12924 bp, 10 predicted proteins | sample YNPCB0061_FD_194587 | JGI IMG/M metagenome (GOLD analysis project Ga0272446, IMG submission 194587) | Hot spring microbial mat communities from Yellowstone National Park, WY, United States - YNP-CB-006-1 | ecosystem: Environmental > Aquatic > Thermal springs > Hot (42-90C) > Sediment | place... | reverse complement strand
TTGAGGATGCCGGGCAGAAATGTTAAGAGGCTTGTCTAACTGCCGCCGGCGGGCCTTTTTCAAGTGCTGCCGGCAAGGGTTTGCGGAGGGCTTTGGGCAGCGGCCTTTAGAATGAGTTGGCTGCGGGAAGCGTTTTTCAATCCGCTTCATTTCTAACCAGATGGATGTGCGCGTGATGCGCATTTTGGCATTGGAGGATGGGATGGCCATCATACATGGTTTTGAGCAGATCAGTGAGCAGCAGGTCCCGGAGTTGAAAGTGCTGGCCCGGCTGTACCGCCACCTGAAAACCGGCGCGCAGTTGATGTCTCTCACGACGGATGACGAGAACAAAGTGTTTGGCATCACTTTTCGCACCCCCCCGGCCGACTCCACCGGGGTCGCGCACATTCTCGAGCACTCGGTGCTTTGCGGTTCGCGCAAGTATCCCGTCAAGGAGCCCTTTGTGGAGCTGCTCAAGGGTTCACTCCAGACTTTCCTGAACGCCTTCACTTATCCCGACAAGACCTGCTACCCGGTCGCCAGCCAGAACCTGCAGGACTTCTACAACCTCATCGACGTCTATCTGGACGCGGTTTTCCATCCGCGCCTGACCCCGTTGATTTTCCAGCAGGAAGGGTGGCACCTGGAGCTGGAAAAACCCGACGAGGTCATGTTCATCAAAGGTGTTGTCTACAACGAAATGAAAGGCGCCTATTCGTCGCCGGACAGCGTGCTCTCCGAGTACTCCCAGCAATCACTGTTTCCCGACAATACCTATGGGCTGGATTCGGGAGGGGACCCGAAAAAGATCATCGACCTCACATTTGAGCAATTCAAGGAGTTCCACCGGAAGTATTACCACCCGTCCAACGCCCGCATTTATTTCTACGGCGACGACGATCCCACGGCAAGGCTGCGCATTGTCAACGAATATCTGCAGGAGTTCGAGCCCCTGAGGACCGATTCGAGCATCGCCCTGCAGCGCCCTTTCGAGCAGCCCAAACGGGTCGAAAAGGCGTTCAGTGTGAGTCGAAACGCGGCGGATGAGGGTGAGGCATCCAAGGGCATGATCACTCTCAACTGGCTGCTGCCGGAAACCACCGATGCGGAAGTGAACCTGGCTTTTCACGTGCTCGAGTACATTTTGCTGGGGATGCCCGGATCGCCCCTACGCAAGGCGCTGATGGATTCCGGGCTGGGCGAGGACATGGCTGGTGTGGGGCTGGAGGGAGAACTGAGGCAGATGTATCTCTCGACCGGCCTCAAAGGAATTGAAGTCGACCGTGCCGACCAAGTCGAATCGCTGGTGCTGGATACCCTTGCCCGCCTTGCCGCCGACGGCATCGACCCGGAAACCATCGAGGCGGCCCTCAACACCACCGAATTTCGGCTGCGCGAAAACAACACGGGAAGCTTTCCCCGCGGCCTCCTGCTCATGCTGAGGGGGCTCACCACCTGGCTTTATGACGCAGATCCCATGACTTTGCTCCGCTTCGAACCCCCGCTCCAGGCAATCAAGTCAAAGCTGGCGGCGGACCCCAGATATTTCGAGAAACTGATCGAGCAGCACCTGCTGAACAACCCCCACCGCACCCGCCTGCTGTTGAGGCCGGACCCCGAGCTCGAGGAGCGGCTGGCGGCGGAGGAACGAGAGCGCATCGAGAAGGTCCGTGGGCAAATGGATGCGCGGCAAATGCAAAGCGTCATCGACAACACTCGGACGCTGCGGCTGATGCAGCAAACACCCGATCCGCCGGAAGCGCTGCAAACCATACCCTCGCTCAAGATTGCGGACCTGAGCAAAACCAACGCCGTCATTCCGCTGGAAGAATTGCGGGAGGGCGAAACCAGGGTGCTCTACCACGATCTATTCTGCAACGGCATCGTCTATCTTGATGTGGGCTTTGATCTGCGTGCGCTGCCGCAAAAGTATCTCTCCTATCTGCCCCTGTTCACCCGCGCCCTGGTCGAACTGGGCACGGAAACCGAGGATTACGTGCGGTTCAATCAGCGAATCAGCCGCAAGACGGGTGGGATCCGCCCGGAATTTTTCACGGCGACGCCCTGCAATGGCGACGACAGTACGGTCTGGTTTTTCCTGCGGGGCAAGGCGATGCTGTCCCAATCGCAGGACCTGCTCGATATTTTGCGCGACATGCTGCTGCGTGTGCAGTTCGACAATCGCGAGCGGTTCCGGCAAATGGTCCTGGAGGACAAGGCGAGGCAGGAGCAGAAGCTGGCGCCGGCCGGTCACCAGGTGGTCAGTTTGCGCCTGCGGTCGCATTTCAGCAAAGCCGACTGGGTAGCCGAGCAGCTGAACGGGTTGAGCTATCTCATGGCGGTGCGGCAACTGGTTCGGTTGGTGGAGGATAATTGGGATGAGGTGCTGGCCGCCCTGCTGGAGATCAAGCAAGTTCTCATTCGCAAAAACGCCATGCTGGTCAATGTGACCACGGAGCGCGACAGTTGGAACGTCTTCCGCCCACTGTTGACGGAATTCATCGGCGACATTCCCGTAGCTGCCGAAGAGCAACGGTCGGCCGTCTGGATCCCGGAGCACAACCCGCCGTATGAGGGATTGGTCATTCCCGCGCAGGTGAACTACGTCGGCAAGGGCTGCAACCTTTACGCCTCGGGATACAAGTTCCACGGTTCGTTTCTGGTGGTTACCCGCTACATTCGCAATTCCTGGCTGTGGGAGCGCATCCGGGTACAGGGGGGAGCTTACGGGGCCTTTTGTCTGTTCGACCGGCTATCGGGCTCGCTGACCTTCGTTTCCTACCGAGACCCCAACCTGCTGAAAACCCTGGAGAGCTTTGATCAGACCATCGACTTTTTAAAAAGACTCGAGCTCAGCGACGATGAACTGGCCAAAGCCATCATCGGCACCATCGGCGATATCGACGCCTACATGCTGCCAGATGCCCGGGGCTACACTTCCCTGCTGCGCTATCTCGCCGGCGACTCCGCCGAGGGCCGCCAGCGCATGCGGGACCAGGTGCTCGCAACCACTCTGGAGGATTTCAAGGCCTTTGCCGAGATGCTGGAAGATTTCAGTCAGAATGGCCTGGTCAAAGTGCTGGGGTCGCAGAGCGCCATCGAGGAATCCCTCATCAGCCGGCCGGAATGGCTGAAGATCGTCAAGGTGCTGTAGGCGCGCCGCACCAGCCTGGCGGCGGGACGGACGTGCCCAGCACGACCCCCCGTCGGCCGCCACGGGCCCAGCGCAGCCGGCCCTTGCGCAGCCCTTCGCAGCCGTCCATCCGCCCACGCGAGGCAATCAGTTCCCGTCTCGGCCAAAACTCGACCCGGCCGGGTGCCGAAAGAACCCCGCTGCGCGTCGTCCCGAGAGGTTCGCTGCCGTTCAATTCCTCGCAAGATGATGTGGAGAAGCGCGCCCGGCGCGTCAACTCCAGCTTTTCTTGGCATACCATGGTGACTATCCGAATCATCCGCCCCTGGCAATCAATCAACACCCGTCCCCTGGTTTTTTTGGCACAATGATTGGCTGGTTCGCTACCCTATCGAGTGGCCATTCTTCTCCAAGCGCTTCCAGGTCAGCGAGGTCCTTATGTCTGCCAACGGCCTTCTTATTGGAAATGAACTGTTCCCGTCCGATATAAGACACAAGAACATCGCCATATTTCCCATGTACCCGATTTGTATAGGCATCTTCCCAAGAAACGCCGGTAAGGGACGTTACGATATCAACCCGCACTGGTGGCACACCTAGCTGTATAATCCTATTCTCCTTCTGGAAATCTTCAACTGTCAAGCCAACCGATCCAAAACCAAACTCGGCCAAAGCGGCCATGATGCGCGTGGCATTGAGTGAAGAGGCGTGGACGAAGATGTCCATATCGCCTGTGTAGCGAGGGGCGCCATGAAATGCCAACGCATAGCCCCCAACCAACAGGAACTCAACTTGATGCTTGTTGAACAATTCGAGCAGATCTCTGAAGTCTGGTTGAACTTCCATGATATTGCCTTCTCAAATAGTCTACGGCTGCTACTCGCTCTTCGGGGGGCCTGCCCAACCAGTATGCCAGGTCTCTCCTGGCAGCAGATCGGTCCGTCAAACTTGTTTTGTTCACAACTTTTTTGATCATTGTCTCACTCTCTTTTGCGACCCTGCCGATCACGCCCGCCGAACAAAAAAGCTCAGCAGTGGCGCCAAGGGACTCTGGGCGAAAGGGCACCATGAGTTTTCGCCGTTTGCTGTAGCGACATGGTAGCCAGGGAAGGGCTGGAAAGAGTCAGGATGCCTTCCTGGCAGGTAGGGTCCTGTCACCAATTCCTAGCAAAAGACCTTTGACAGAAATGTCCTCGTCCAGTTCCTCCCAATGAAGGCCAGTTACCTCCACCGCTGATGACATAGTCATTTCTTTGTGCTTGAACTGCATTGAGGAGTCGGGGAAAGTATGCCAGTGGAACACCAAGCTGACGTCCGTCCGTGAGTTCTACCCACATATTGTCCATATCAAACGTTACTTTCTTAGCACGTGGTTCAAACGTTAAGGTGTTCATTCCAATACCTTTCAATGAGTTCCCTGTTCTTTTCAGCCACTCGCACGAGTTCACGGAGCTCAGTAGAGTTCATACCTTATGATTCCGCAAGGCTGACCTGCGGTAACATCCAGAACTTTGCCGTAGCCTCACCACGTCGCACATGAATGTGCATCGTTTCAGATGGGTCTCCTTCGTTTGAGAAAAACCTAAATTTGGCGATTCATGCTGTTCAGTCCACTAACCGTCATTCCGACGCAAGTCGGAATCCAGAAAAAAGCGAGAACCCACTGGATGCCGGCTTTCGCCGGCATGACGGGAACTTATAGCTCGCATCGCTAATTTTACGAAAAAGAAAAAGCGATATCCCTTGTACCTGAAGACTACTGGCATACTTAAGATATCTCCTTTGCAGGCAGGGTTTCAAGCACGCTAATCGCGGCGCTGGACGAAGTGGCGCTGTGTTCAGTGGGGGCTCGATGATCTGTTAACTGCCCATATCATGTTGTTTTCTCGATACATCGCCGATGAATGGTTGACAAGCCTTTTCTGCCAGCTCGCCGGTTTTTTTCTGTAGGTCCTGGCTATGGAAGGTTATCCTCCTTTTGGAGGGTCCCGGTGCTCGCCATCCCGCGCAGCCTGAAATAGCGGAGATCGAACGATGATCACTTGTAACTCCTGGTTCGATGCCTCTCCACGACCGGCAAGGCGGTCCCGCGCGAACCGCCAATGCCGATTGACCGTGGCTGGTTTCCAAGCGTTCTCGGGTTTCCCCGCTGGAGCTTCGCTGGTTCCCAAGCTGGAGCTTGGCAACCAGCAGACCAGCAGACCAGCAGTAGGGAAGGGATTGAGGACCGGCAAGACTTCCCACCTCCATCGTGTCCCGGTAATCGTTAATACATTTAAACAGATGTTAAACATATTCAGACGGTATTGAACACGTGACACCTGCTCTCCGAGCTTTGGTTTTATTTGATAACACTTTGTTTTTATTTTTATAAATCATGTGTACGTAGGAATTTGCCGGGCCTGCAATAAGCGCCGCCTCCCCCCGCACGTTAACACCCATCGCTTCGGCATCATCCGCATAATTTTTTCAGATCCACAGGTTGTCTAATAAATTCAAATTAATAAGAGATTTATCGTGTGTTCAAGCAAAGTTGGTACAGCCCTTGCTCATCAGGGAGTGCAATGGCGATTGACGACGCCATTGAACGAAACGGCGATCCATTCCGATCATGCTGCCGGCTGGAAACGGTTCCCGCAGGCCGATAAGAAACCACCACATCCAGTAAGGAGAAACACCATGTCCAACGTCGATCTCAACACCGTGAAATCCGCCAATATCGTTGATGCCCGCGGCAGCGCCTGCCCTGGTCCCCTGCTGGAGGCCAAAAAAGGCATCGGTAAGGTCAAGGTTGGAGAAGTCCTCGAGATCCTCTCCAACGATCCCGGCACCAAAAACGACATTCCGGTTTGGGCCAAAAAGGTTGGCCACGAATACCTGGGGCATCTGAGCGTCGCCGGCTACGACCGCCTGTTCGTGGTCCGGAAAAAATAGTGGGGAGACGTCATGTCCTTAGCAAGCAAGCGGCCGAAAATTCTGATCCTGGCCACCGAAAGCTGCGCTTATCCAGGCGCCAACGCGGTGGGACAAGCGCACATCAGCTATCCGGCAAACACCTATATCCTCAGAGTCAGGGCGCCGGTGCTCTTTCCTGAGCGGTTTTACCTGGATTGCTTCGATAAGGGAATTGGCGGCATCATCATCATGTCCTGCGGAGTCGAGTGCCCCTATGAAGGCGCTTACGAAGCTCTGGCGAAACGGATCGATCGGGTGTACGCCATGATGAAAGAGCGCGGCCTGGACACCCGCAGACTGCGCCTGACAGCCATCTGCACGGTATGTACCAGGGCTTTCGTGAAAGAAGTGCAGAACATGAACCAACTGCTGACAGAGCTCGGCCTGGCTGACGCCGGGTCGGGGTCGGCGGTGCTCGCCGCAGCGTGCTGACCGCAGTGTTTGCCGGATGATGGTTGCATCCGGCTGCTGAGAGGTCGGCGGAAACCTTTAGCGGATTGGGACCGCGTTTCTCTTCCGTTGAAGTTTTGGAGGAATTCCATGGATTTGAAGCGAAGATTGCAGTTCGATGCGGTGGTTGTCGGCGGCGGGATTGCCGGCCTGCAGGCGGCGCTGGATTTGGCTGACCAGGACTATCGGGTGGCGGTCGTGGAAAAGGACGCCTCCATTGGCGGCAAGATGATCCGTCTGTCGAAGGTTTTCCCCACTCTCGATTGCGCCAGTTGCATCACCACCCCGAAGATGGCCGCGGCCGCGCACCATCCCAACATTACCCTTTTCACCTACTGTGATTTGTTGGCGCTGGAAGAAAACGGCGCCGGCCTTAGCGCCGTGATCAAGCAAAAACCCCGCTATGTGGATGCGGCCCAATGCATCGGCTGTCGTCAGTGCGAATATAACTGTCCGGTCTATGTGGACGATGAGGAACAGGGAGGATTTGCCGCCCGCAAAGCCATCTATATCCCTTTTTCCAACGCCATCCCGCAGATTGCGCTGATGGACATTGAGAATTGCATGCTTTGCGGCAAATGTGAAAAGGTCTGCCCCACTCATGCGGTGCGCTACGACCAGGAAGCGGAATTTTTCGCCATCGACGCCAAAACGGCCGTGATCACCACCGGGTTCGAAAATACGCCGCTTGAGACCAAGCCCCAATACGGTCGGGGTGAAATTCCGAACGCCATCACGGCGCTGCAGATGGAGCGTCTGTTGGCCCCGCACGGACCGTACAACCGGGTGTTGAGGCCATCGGATGGCAAGGAGCCCGATTCCATCGCCTATGTGCAGTGCGCCGGGTCACGCGACAAGAGCATGGGGATCCCCTATTGCTCGCGGGTTTGCTGCATGTACGCCATCAAGCAGGCGATGCTGCTTTCAGGGGCCCTGCCGCTGGCCGATATCACCATTTATTACATGGACATCCGGGCATTCGGCAAGGGCTATGAGCAGTTCTACCAGAACGCTCGCGCCATGGGCATCCAGTTTGTCAAGGCCAAAGTGGCAAGCCTGGCCGCCGGCCCCGATGGGGCGGTGGCGGTGCGCTTTGAATCGCAGGAAGACGAAGGCGGCGTGAGCGTTGCCGAGCACGATCTGGTGGTGCTGTCGCTGGGCATGGTGCCGGCCTGGAGTCCACCGCCGGAGTCGGGACTGCTGACCGCCGCGGATGGCTTCATCAAAACGGTGCAGCCGAAAATTTCCCCGACCCTGACCAACCAGACCGGCGTCTTTGTCGCCGGTGTGGCCGCAGGGCCTAAGGACATCGTGGATTCCATTGCCGAGGCGGGTGCCGCGGCGATGGAGGCGACCAAATACCTGGTCTCACTGGCGAGCTCAAAACGGGCGGCGGCCTGAGAGTATTGATGCAGCAGTATGTTAGCGGGGGGTCCTGCAATGGAGCAACAGTTGAAAGAAGTGAATCGAGAGATACAGCCATCGCCCAAGGTGGGAGTTTACGTCTGTTATTGCGGCGGCAACATCTCCGACCATGTGGATGTGGAAAAAGTCTGTGCGGATGTCGGCAAAGTGGAAGGAGTGGTGGTCGCCCGCTCGAATATGTTCATGTGTTCCGATCCGGGCCAGGAAGCCATTATCGAGGACATCAAGAGCGGCAAGGTCGATCGGGTGGTGGTGGCGTCCTGCGCACCGAGCCTGCATGAGCTGACTTTTCGCAACGCGCTGATTCGAGCCGGCGCCAATCCGTACATCTATGAGCACGCCAATATCCGCGAGCAGGTGAGCTGGGTGCATCATGGAGAGGACGCAACCGATAAAGCGACTCATCTGGTGGCGGCGGCAGCGGCGAAAGCCCGGCAACTGGAGAAGCTGGAGCCCATCCGCGTTTCCGCCAAGCCCCATGCGACCGTCATCGGCGGCGGCGTGGCCGGCCTGAGGGCCGCCAAGGACCTGGCCAGTCGTGGGATCGACGTGATGCTGATCGAAAAGTCGCCGTTTCTGGGCGGGTGGGTGGCCCATCTGGACCGCCTGGCGCCAACCGGCGACAAAGCTTCGGACCTGTTGCAAACGCTGGTCAAGGAAGTGTTGAGCGATCCCCGCATCACCGTCTCGACCTGTGCCGAGGTGGTCGGATTTGAAGGCTACGTGGGCAATTTCAAACTGCAGATCGAGCGTCGTCCACCCCGGTCGGACGACGACCATGCCAAGATTGAACTCATGGGCCGCTCGGGCAAGGGCTTCGGTGAATTCGTTCCGCTGGTCGGGGTGTGTCCCGGCAGGGTCCCGGAAATGGCCGAGAAGTTCAGCGTGGAGACCGGCGCCGTGGTGCTCGCCACCGGTTTTAAGCCCTACCAGCCGTATTCTGGTGAATATGGCTTCGGCGAAATGCCGGAAGTCGTGACCTTGCCCGATCTCATCCGCAGCCTGGCGAGCAGTGGAGCAAAAGGCGCAACCCTCGAGTTCGGCGGGCGCCAAATCCGCAGCCTGGCCATGATTCATTGTGTCGGCAGCCGCCAGGTGCCGGGCATTCATGAGGAGCGCGAGGATGGCAGCCTCAACGAATACTGTTCGCGCACCTGCTGTTCCGCCGCCCTGAACATGGCCAATTCCATCCGCGAGCAGTTCCCGAGCACCCGTGTGTTCGAGTTCTACCGCGACATCCGGACCTATGGCAGAGGTCAGGAGGAGCTCTACGAGCGAGCCTCGCACAACAAGGTGCTGTTCTTTCGCTTCGAGCCGGAAGACGCCCCGGTGGTCACTCGCAACAATCCTGCCGCTGCTTATCCGATCCGAGTCAGCGTGAAAGATCAGCTCACCTTCGGTGAAGAGGTGCAGGTGCCGGTGGACCTGGTGGTGCTGGTGACCGGCATGGAAGCGGGCAACATCGCCGAACTGGTCGATATGATGAAGCTGCCGGTCGGCTCCGATCGCTTTCTGCTGGAAGTCCACCCCAAGCTGAGGCCGGTCGAGCTCTCGGTTGCCGGCATTTACCTGGCCGGGACCTGCCAGTCCCCCATGGATATGGGCGAAGCCTGCACAGCCGCCGCCGGCGCCGCGGTCAAAGCCGCCTCGCTGCTTGGGCGCGGCTATGTGGAGCTCGACCCGTTTGTCGCCGCGGTGGACCTGGAAAAATGCAAGGGCCACGGCGCCTGCGTGGAAGCCTGCCTGGCGGACGGGGCGCTCAAGTTGGTGGATATGCAGATTGGCGGTGAAACGGTGCGCCGCGCTGAGGTCAATGCCGCCCTGTGCATGGGCTGCGGCGCCTGCGTGGCGGTGTGCCCGGAAAACGCCATCGAGGTCAAAGGTTGGACGCTCAAGCAGTACGAAGCCATGGTGGACATGATCCTGGCCGACGATATCGCCGCTTGAAGCGAGCCGGTGACAAACAGGTGCTCAATTCCGCCCGGTTGCCTTCGGGACCTTTTCCCGGGCACGGGATGGAGCGAGTTCATAGACAAGTGTGGGAGGCCTTATGGAAACCAGTGAGGAGCTCAAAACTGCCGGTAAGGAGCAGATGAAGGCGTTGAGAGAGGCGCGCAAGGATTTCATCCGCAACGCCTCGGCCAAAATGAAAGAACAGAAGAAACAAATCGAGGCCATCAAGGAACAGCTGCGGGGAACGGCCAGGACCGTGCCGGAACTCGCCGACGCTGCGCAGCTCGAGCCTGCCGAGGTCCTCTGGTGGATTGCAACGTTAAAGAAGTACGGTGAGATCATCGAGGGCGACAAAGATGACGGCTACTACCGTTACAGCCTGGTCGACCGCGCGACTTGTTCTCCCTGAGGAGGAGCTCCAATGGCTTTAGTACACCCTGAATTCGCCGATGAACTGGAACGTTTTGGCGTGGACACCACCATGGATTGCTTCAACTGTGGGACCTGCGCCGCCATCTGCCCGCTGATCTACGAGCATTTTCCGCGGAAGATGATCCGCTACGCTCAGATCGGCGCCAAGAACCGCATCCTCAACCATGCGGACGATCTCTGGCGTTGCCTGCACTGCGGTCTGTGCACCCAAACCTGCCCCCGGCAAGCCAACCCGGGTGAACTGATTCACGGTTTGCGGCGCATGGTCATCGCTGACTGGAGGAGGTCTCAACATGTATAATCCAAGACACATCATCGATTTGATTGCCGGCAACGTGCGCAAGACGCGCAATCCATTCGGCGCTCCATCCAGTCTTATCAACCGCTGGTGGAAGGGCGTGCCGCTGAAAACCCAAGGCGATGCCATGCTGTTCACGGGGCTCATGTATCAGGCGGTCCCCTACATCGAGAAGACCACCAAACATCTGGAAAAATATGAGGATTCCAACTGGTCCCGGTATGTGTGGATGGGCAAATATATGCCCAAATTCATGGTCGGGCTGGGGTTTGCCCTGCTGACATCCAAACAGAATAGAGCGCCCTTTGACGTGATTTTGAAAGATATCGTGAAGATTCTGCAAAAGTCCGGCGTCGATTTTTTTTACCAGCCGCGGCTCGATTTTTACAGCGGCATCTTGTTGTACGATCTGGGGGACGTGGATGGCTTTGCCGCCCATGCCAAATTCGTGGCGGGCGAGCTGAAAAAGCACGGCGTGAACAAGCTGATCACGGTTGACCCGCACACCACCTATGCTCTCAAGGTCCTGTATCCAAAGTACACCGGTGAAACCTTCGAAGTGAAGACCTACTTCCAGCTGGTCAATTTTACCGGAAGCAACGGCGGCAAGCGGGTGGCGGTCCACGATCCATGCTTTTACGGCCGCTATCTGGAGCTTTCCGAGGTGCCCACCAAGGTGCTCAAAAGTTTCGGCTTCGACTGCGTGCCAGTCCCCAACAGCGGCCTCTTCACTCACTGCTGCGGAGGACCGGCGGAATCCATCTCGCCGAAGCTCTCCCGAGAAGTCCTCGACCGCCGGGTCGAGCAACTACAGACGACCGGCGCCTCCATTGTAGCCATGTGCCCCATCTGCATGGGCAATCTCGCCAAGGCCGGGGCCGAGGTGGAAGACCTTTCGAGCCTCATCGCGCGCTGCGCCTAGCGGCGACATGCTGAAATTGAACAAGGAAGACACATTTAACTAACCCAAAAAGGAGATCAAGCAATGGCTGAGACTGAAAAGATCATTTACATCGTGACCCACGCCGGCGAGGACCCGGAGCGAGCCAGCCTCCCCTTTGTGCTGGCCAACGCCTCCCAAGCCATGGAAGTTGAAGCGGTGGTGGTGCTGCAGGGGCCTTCCGTATTCCTGGCCAAGGGGGATTGCCTGCAGCATGTGTTCGCCGCGGGACTGCCGCCCCTCAAGCAGCTGGTCGACAGCTTCCTGGAAAACGGCGGCAAGCTGCTGGTGTGCACGCCCTGTATCAAAGAGCGCAACATCAAGGAAACCGATTTGATTAAAGGCGCCCATCCCACCGCAGCCGGCGCGCTTGTCCAGGAAATCCTGTCGGCCAACGCAACCCTGGTCTATTGATGTTGTTTATCCGGTAAATGAAGTGCCCCGAGGTACCGCGGGCCTTGATGTCAACGCATGCGTATGCGGCAGGCGCAGCTTCCGCCGCATACAATGCTAACCATTTCGCGGCACCTCTTTGCAGTTCTTTGGCTGCAATCCAAAGTGAGAGTCAATACAGATTGAGATAATTGCCGTCCAGATAAGTTTTCTGTCATTCCGGCGGGTTTCTAGCCGGAATCCAGACACATGCGACTGCGCTATTCAGCGCTGGATTCCGGCTGAAAGCATGCCGGAATGACGTTATCTGTTGTCAGCAGGGCTTCCTGGGCGTTATGCACGGAATTTACACTCACTTTTAACTGCACCCCAGTTCTTTCTCAACGGCTTGAGCAAACGATTGATGTCTTTCCAATGCCTTTCATGGCTTGCGATCCTCGAACAAGTGAGTTAGAAAGTGTTTGAACAATTCTACATACCTTTGCGAGGAATCGTGCAAGAAAGCGAAATCAACCGCTACTGGAACGAAATCATCAACACCATGAACGACGGTCTGGCGCTGATTGGCCCGGATGGGACCATCCTGATGGTCAACCGTGCCCTCGAGGAGATGACTGGTTACAGCCGCGAAGAGCTGATCGGCAGCTCATGCTCGATGTTCAACTGCGACACTTGCGAAATCGCCCGCTCATCCGGCAAGGACAAATGGTGCACGGTCTTTGCCACCGGCCGCCTGTGCAACAAGCGATGTCTGCTGATGCGCAAGGACGGCAGCTATTTTCATGCACTCAAAAACGCCTCGCTGCTGAAAGAAAGCGACGGCCAGGTGCTGGCGGCGGTGGAGACGGTCACCGACATTTCGGAAATCGACAAGCGCGATCAAAAAATTGAGCAGCTCTCCCGCCTGCTGTACATGGAAGAAACGGGTTTTCACGGGATGGTGGGCGAATCGGCGGCCATGCG
>Ga0272446_1006033_pt1 | contig 12925 bp, 9 predicted proteins | sample YNPCB0061_FD_194587 | JGI IMG/M metagenome (GOLD analysis project Ga0272446, IMG submission 194587) | Hot spring microbial mat communities from Yellowstone National Park, WY, United States - YNP-CB-006-1 | ecosystem: Environmental > Aquatic > Thermal springs > Hot (42-90C) > Sediment | place... | reverse complement strand
ATTCCCGGCGCATGGCGGCAGGAACCGGCCCTGGGCGGCGGCGGATCGTTGGGAGCGGGGGCTCCGCAGGCATCGGACTTGTGAACAAGGTTCTTGTCGAGCCCGAGCTCAGCCAAACGGAGGAAGCGGTTGCTGGGCACAAAGAACAGGCGGTGGGGGCCATCCTGGCGCTGCGGATTGGTGCTGGACCCGTGATGGAGCTCCAGTGACACAGGCTCACTGTGGGTGCCATCGGAGCGGACAGGCACCGAGGCCATGGTGCCATCGCTGTGGTTAGCCCCGGCGAGCCAGACGCTAGTGGCATACCCGCCAATATGGCAGGGTTCGTCGCCAACGGATACTTGGTTGGGCAGGGTGAGCTTGCCGGACCTGGTAACAATCGCGAAAGCACACGGCGCGACTGTAAGCGTCAATGCTGAAGAGAAAGCGATGGCTGGGGTGTTCGGCGAGGAAGAAAGAGGTGTTGGGTGCTTGGGGCAATGCCGAGCGTAGAAATCGTCCCGTTCGACCGGTTGAAACGGAACGAGTAGCTGCTGCGGTTCAGACCTTTCATGTAGGTACCAGCAAACACCAAGTAGTCGGTTGCCTGAGCGTCGCGATCACGGCTTTGGCCGCAAAGCATCGAGTGAGGGTATTGGCTCGCCGCTGCTGATGCGGATCTGGCTCACGCGCGCTTGCATAGCTCGCCAGTATTGTGCCTCGGCATCCCACCGCGCCAGTGCGGTTCCCAAACGGTATGGCGTGCTCTCTTCCAGCCATGCCTTGCAATAGTGCTCCCGGAGTCCGGTAATGGCGTCCATCAGGTCTGACAGCATTCCGTGGTCCTGGGCGGAGATTTGGTTGTGGATGTACAACGATGCAATCTCAGGTTTCGAATTGTCCTTGAGCTCCCGGAAATATCGCGCCCATTCGATCGCATAGAGGTTCTTCATTCCGAGGTAATCGAACATACGTGCGGCGAGCAGGAGACTCTCTAGAGTGGCAGGATCACCGTTGTCGCGGAGCGCGCGCTGCAATCTTTCGTCGGCGCTTTCAGCGAGCAGGCGGGCTCTTTGCAGATCATCCCGCCGCCCTTCCACGTGTTGCAGGCGGCCGGGTTCGAGCGGGTCTGCCCAGAAGCGGTGGATCGTCGGTCCCCCCAGTGCCCTCTCGAAAATCTCCTCAGCGGTCGAAAGTTCTTCGAGAGCGGGTGCTACGTCATCGGCGACAGCGGCGGGGTACATCTGCCGGGTGTAATCGCGAAAAAAGGAACCTCCATCTATCGGGTCAGATTGCCAGCCAGCAATTGCGCCAATTGCCAGTCCAGGCAGCGACATCCGGTATATGGTCTGGGCACTGTCGGCCCAGCCTGTGTTCAGAACGCCTAACGTATGGTGCTTCCGGCCCATGGCGACCAGCCCGTTGATGTTCTTGAACGTCCGGTGATAATCGGGAAAGATTTCGTTCCAGTTCCAGACGCCCGGCGCCACCACGGTCGGAACATTCCTTTTTGCCAACGGCTCTAAGTATGGCGAAAAGTCCAAGCGATCGTCGTAGTCCCACGGCACGGCGATACTACCCTTGGGCAGTTCTGCGATCAGCTCTGGGTGCGTGGAGAAAATCCGCGCACCGCTCAGCATGTCCGCCCAGAACATCATGCGCTTACCATACCTCTGCGCCTCCGCTGCCACGTAGCGCATCACACTCATGTAGCTCTTGAACGGATCCGTGCCCGGCGTGACGCCGATCTTCCCCAAGGCCCAGGGTTCGTCGAACCCCACGTGATACCAGGGGCTCGGAAACAACGTCGCGGTCTGTCGCACCAGCCCGCCCAGCAGTTCCAGCACGTGTGGGTTCCGTGGGTCAAACTCCCTCCCGTAACGGGGCAGGGCGAACATGGAAAACCGCTCCACCCGGAAAACATCGTGCAGGTGGCCATAGAGTTCCAGGCATGGAACCACGTCTACGTGCCGCTGGTGGGCGTAATCGATGATCTCGCGGACCTCGTCCCGGCTGTAGCGGCCGTCTGGGTTCACCAGTTCATAGCCCTCCAACTCAATGCTCGCTTCCGAGTAGAAGTAATATTGATTGGCCTTGTAGCGCGCCAGATGATCAATCTGACGTTTGATTTCGGAAACGCGCAGCAGTTGGCCGTGGCTCAGGTCCATCATGAAGCCGCGATAGGCCAGCACGGGCCAGTCGCGTACTTCCACGACAGGCAGAACGGCTTGGTTCCCAGTGCCTTCCACCATCTGCACCAGCGTCTGGACGCCGTAAAAGAGCCCGGCGGAAGATCGTGCCCGGATTTCCGCTCCGGATGGCGTCACCTTCAGGGTGTAGGATTCGCGTGAATCCGGTCCCGTCGGCTCATTGGCGAGAGGCAGCGGCGCGTCCTTTCCATCTCGTGTTAACACAACCGCAGGGCCGTTGAGCCCAGCTTCCCGGATGGGAACCCGCGTCTGAGCGACAGCGGATAGCGCTGAAGATAGCTGGTTGGCTGCGAAGCGGTCCTCGGCGCTCGGCTGCGAACCGAAGCGGATCGCGAGGCTGTTAACGGTGAGCCAGCCACCGCCATACCGGATTTCTTGCGGCTTTGGGAGCAAGGGATTGTGATCGGCCGCAAGAGCAGACAGACATACCAACGCCAGCATACAGGGCAAGTTTCTGGCGATCGCGCTTAACGCGGCAAATCTTCTTGTCTTCATAACACCTCTCGCCGTTCAGACGTCGCCCAGCATTCGGCGCGGGGGTGTGGGAATGCGCAGATCATCCTCACCATCAATAATGAACCTTCTCGAGTGGATTATAGGATTGCATGCGTCGGAGGGGAAGGCTCAATCCAACAAGAATATCCAACCGTCCAACGGGTCGGATGAAATCTGCTTGCCTGCGTCTGCTCCGATTGTGACGGATACCGGCTCAGGCTTATATTCCATTACGGGAGATTTCGGGCCAGCGTCGGCCATAGAGCGAAATGTCGAAGCGAGAAGTCAAGCACCCTGATCGAGCCACCTCCACGGGGGCATATTCCGATGGCGTCATCGTCGACGGATGGCTGCACATCAGCGGGCAGGGCCCGCTTGATCTTAAGACGGGCGAAGTGATTTCCGGCAGTATCGAAGAGGAGGTGCGACTCACGATGTCGCACATCGGCAGAATCCTGGCTGCAGCGGGGTGCAGTTTCGATGATGTCGTGAAATGCACCTGCTACTTGGCCGATATCCGGGACTTCGATGCCTTCAATAGGGTCTACGCGGAGTTTTTTTGCGGGATTCGTCCGGCCCGTACGACGGTGCAGGCGGAACTGGGTGGGATCAGGGTTGAAATTGATGCCGTTGCCAGAGTGCGTAAGTGAGGGCCTCCGGTATGAGAATTCTGCTTCGCGACGGCGACATCCTGGACGGCAGCGGCCGCCCTGCATTCCCAGGAGATGTGTGGATAGAGGACGGCCGGATTACCGCAGTTGGGAGCCTTCCAGGGCGGGCCGATGCCGTAATCGACTGCGCGGGTTTGGCCGTCGCACCGGGGTTCATCGACGGTCACAGCCATTCCGACCTTCAGGTTCTGGAGAATCGCCCCGAGAAGGCGCTGCAGGGTGTCACCACTGAAATCGTGGGGAACTGCGGCTTCTCTGCATACCCTGCGCCGGAAGACCGAAGACTGCTGCACGAATTCGCCAACGGCATCCTTTGCGGCGGTGATGCCTGGGGCTGGGACTCAGCCGCCGTGTATCTCGCTTCGGCTGCGGCCTCGTCCCGCTTGGTTCACGTTGTGTCGCTTGTCGGCCATGGCACGCTGAGGATCGCGTTCGCCGGCACACGGCTTGGCCCGCTTTCCGAACACCAACTGGAGGCCATGGAGCATGCCCTCGACGAATCCCTTGCCGCAGGCGCTTGTGGCTTCTCCACCGGCCTCATGTATTCGCCCGGTGAGAGTGCGCCATCGGGCGAACTGGAGCGGCTATGTCGCGTTGTCGCGCAACGGGGCAAGATCTACGCCACGCACATGCGTGATTATGGATTTCGGTTGGTCGAAGCTGTTGAGGAGCAGCTTGACTTGGCACGCCGTACTGGGTGCCGCCTCCAGATCTCGCATTTTCAGGCGGTGGGTGAGGCCAACTGGCGCCGTCAGGCCGCGGCCCTGGAGAGAATCGAGCAGGCCCGCGATGAAGGCATCGACGTGGCGTTCGATTGCTATCCCTACGTAGCCGGAAGCACGGTCCTGACTCAACTGCTTCCGCAATGGGCGTTGGGAGGCGGCATCCCCGTCCTCATGGAACGGCTGGAGGACCCGGACGTGCGCGCGCGTATTGCGCGGGAGACCCTTGCCCGTATGGCTCACCGCTGGACAGACCTGTTCATCTCATCGGTGGCCAGCTCCGCCAACCAGCCCGTCGTCGGCCGAAGCATTCAGGAAATTGCGTCAATCCGCGGCTGCGAGCCCATCGATGCCGTGCTCGACTTGCTGGCCGAGGAGCGGGGCGCGGTCAACATGCTGGAGTTCAACCAGAGTCTCGATAACTTGCGCCAGACGCTCACGCATCCGCTCTCGAACATCATCAGCGATGGCTTTTACACCACCGGCCGGCCGCATCCACGGCTGCACGGAACGTTTCCACACTTGTTGGGGGACATCTGCCGTGAGAAACGCTGGATGGAGCTTCCTGAAGCCATCCGGAAAATCACCTGCCTGCCGGCTGAACGCTTCGAATTGCGCGGCCGCGGTCGTGTTGCGCCCGGCTATCAGGCGGATCTGGTGGTTTTCGATGCTGCGCGCGTCGGCAGCGCAGCTACCTATGAACAGCCGGAGCAGCCGCCGGAAGGCATTTACTACGTGCTCCGTGGCGGGGAAATTACCGTCCACTCTCGGCTGGGCACTCCCGCGCCGGGATCGCCACGGCCTCTCGCGCCGGGCGCACCTCTTCCCAGATCGTGATCAGCAGGGTGCTGCCAAGCACAAGGATGCCGCCTACAATGGCCGCTGGCGACAGCTTTTCGTGCAGCCAGATCGCCGCGATCGGCAGGCCGAAAAACGTGATCAGGTAGTTGGAAAGAGATGCCTGGATGGCGTCCAGTTTCTTCAGCGCTTTCAGAAACAGAACCATGGAAAGGTAGTTGTGGAAGAAGGTCAGCAGCGCCATGCCGATCCAGGTCTGGGGGGTAAAATGCGCAATCCGGCTGAAGACTGCGCGTTCCTCCGCCAGGACCACCGGCGCCATCAACAAGCAGACGGCCACATACGTCCAAAACAGCATGCGCATCGGCGAATGGAATTCGAGCGCCTTCTTTCCATAGGAGTTGTAGAATGCGCTACCCATTGTGGCGGCGAATATCAGCGCGTTGCCAGCGAGATAGGAACTACCGAAATTCAGGCTGCGGAAATCGATGCCCGAGCACAACAGCACCCCGCCCAACGCAGCGGCAAAGCTTAGCCAGCGGATCGGCGTCATCCGCTCGTGCAGAAGAAGCACCGCGAGGAGCGCGGTGGCAACCGGAAGCATGAGGTTGATGACTGCCGCATTGCTGGCCAGGGAAATTCGCGTGCCCCAGGTCATCATCACCTGGCCGGGAAAAACGCCCAGTGTGGCCAGCATCAGATATATCCGCACCACCCGGCCGCGGCTGGTCTTGGCCTCGGCCGGCCGATCCCGCATCACGAACGGAACCAGCATGAGCATGGACAACGTCATCGGGCCCCAGACCGTGAACATTGGTCCTACCTGATCCTGCACGAGCTTGATGCATGTAAACTGCAACGCCCACATCAGGTTGCAGCAGAATAGAAAAAACCAGGAGCGCATTCAGATCTTCCTGGCATCGTACTTGTCCGCCAACTTGCGGATGTCATACGTGAAATCGACCCAAACCTTTTCCCAGCGGCGGGCGCGGGCCTTAGTATACGGGTAAAACCCCTTGGCGTTGCCGATTCCCTGAGCGCCGCTCGCCACGATTTCCCGCATCAATTTGGGTACCTCGGTGGTGTTGCAGAGCTTAGGTAGGAGTCCCTCCATAACTGCCGCGTATGCCGGGATTCCCGTGAGATCCATCCAGCGGAATGGGCCGGCAATGGTCGCCCAGTAGCCGATGTCGTTACGGAAAGAGCGGTCCACAGTCTCGATGTCGGCGATTCCCGACTCGACCAGGTAGAACGCCTCACGGAGCATCGCGTACATCATGCGATTGGAGATGAAGCCCTGGATATCGCGCCGTAGCAGGGTGGGCTCCTTGCCGCACAGACTCCCTAGCCGCAACGTGAGATCGATGGTTCGCGGCGAGGTCTGTTCTCCCGGAATCACCTCCAGATAGCGCATAATCTGGGCTGGCTCGCCCCAGTGCATGCCGATAAACCGGGCGGGGCATTTGCGGCCGTTCTGGAGAACCGAGATGGGAAGGCTCGACGTGTTGGAGGCGATCACGGCCTCCTCCGCCACAGCCGACTCCAGTTGTTCGTAGATCTGGCGCTTCAGTTCGAGATCTTCCTTCACCGACTCGATGACGAAACGTGCCGGCGCCAGCTCCGCTACGGAGGTCACAACCCGGAAGCGATTCCGCCAGTTCCCAACGCGTGTGCGCGGGACAATCTTGCGGCGAGCCAACTCCTCCAACGATTCCTCAATATGCTTTACACTTGACCTTGCACGCCGGGCAGTGCGGTTCCAGGCGATGACCTCCAAACCGTGCGATAGCAGGCAGGATGCAATTCCGCGCCCCATCAGGCCCAGCCCGATGAGGCCGATGGGCCCATCGTCAACTCTCGGTCTTAGCGTTCTCATAGAGCGTCCTTTTTTCGTGTCGATCAGCCTGCTCTTCGCGTATGAGGGCGCAACCGGGGCAGCCTGCGGCGTGCCACGTCCGATCCAGGATCCGCGGGATTGTGGGGCAAACCAAGCTCGTCCAGCAACTCGAGCACCTTCCTGTTCAAAAACGCAAGGTGAGCTTCCTCCCCAGGATACAGGTGCAGTCGCGCTTCGCGGACGTTTGCATTGGCTAGCACCCCGCGGGCCTTCAAGAGCGATTTCTCGGCATGGTGAAACAATTCCAGGTTTTGCAGGCTGTAAACGACCTGAGGTAAAACACCTTGGAAGATGTAGAATGCCTCGTCGGAGTGACCGGTCCGTCCCAGGCAGTAAACGCGGGCAAGTAAGTCGGCGATGGCGAGGCCTGAGACAACGCCTGCGATGCCTGCCGGCAACAATTCGAGTAGATACATCCCGCCCCAACCTTCGAGGACGCCGACCCCCCCGCCGGTCTCATCGATAATCCTTTCCACCTTGGCGGCCATCATCGTTTCCTCAAGCTTCACGTAACGAAAATGACCATGCGTGCGGTGCAGCGAGGCGATAAATGAAGCGCTGATGGTTGGGCCGCCAGGATGGAAATCCTGGATGATCAACGGAATATCAATAGCCCTTAGTATACGATCGAAGTAGCGGTAAAGGTCACGCTCAGCCAGCGGAAAGAGGCGTGGTACGGCGGCGGCGATCGCGGCTGCGCCAATCTCCTGATACTTCGCAGCGCAAGCGGCCGCCCCTGACGCAGAGGGGTCATTCACCTGCGCAATCACCGGTAGTCTCTGTCCAGGGTAGCCGACCGCTCGCTCGACCAGGCAGTTCCGCTCCTCTTCGCTGAGCTTGTAAAACTCGCTGGCGTAAGCAGGCAGGCAGATGGCGCAGGCGCCAGTCTCGATGGCAAAGTCGAAAAGCCCGCCCAGTGCGTCCCACTGAACCTCATCCTCTGCCGTGAATGGCGTGGGGATTACAGGCACGATGCCGTTGATGTCGAATGGCTGCATGATCCCTTCTGCGGAATTGGGCGGTCCCTCAGGGTAACCCTAACAGTTTACAGGCGCGGCAACGGCTGTCAACGGTGCGGCCGTGCCGAATCGGCCGAACCATCCGATTTGTTGGATGGAATTTGTGCCTGCTGGTCGGATGTGTCCGATATGTATCCGAGGGTGCGTGAGATCGCCAGAGCGGTCTGGCGTATCTCGTTGATCAGCCGGTCCAAATTGTGAGCATTGATCTGCCCAGTGGTGCCGGCTAGGCTGATTGCGGCTGTCACTGCACCGCTGTGATCGAATATCGGACAGCCGATGCAACGGAAACCAATTTCGCCCTCCTCGTCTTCAAATGAGTAGCCTACCCGACGAATACGAGCAGCTTCCTGTCGGAGGCGCGTTACCGAGGTGATAGTGTTTTCATTGTAGCGCACGAAACCGCGCTGCCGAGCCAGTCGGGCCAGTTCATCTTCAGACAGGTACGCCAGCAGCGCCTTGCCGACGCCCGAGCAGTGCAGTTCCATGCGTTTGCCCACAAACGAGGCCAGTTGCAGCATGCCGGGCGGCTCGAATTTCTCCACCACTACTGCTTCATCCTGCTCAAGGATCGCCATGTGGACCGTCAGGTGCGTGCGCCTCATCAGTTCACGCAGAAATGGCGCGGCCCGTTCGCGAAGTCCAATGCGGCACAGCGCCAGCTTGGCGAGTCCGAACAGCCGTAGTCCGAAAAGATAACGGCCCGTACACTCATTGCGGATGAGGTAGCCACGGCGTTCGAGTGTCAGCAGTAGGCAGTGCACGGAACTCTTGGGAAGATCCAGTCGGCGCGCCAGATCCGGCAGGGTAAGGCCATGGCCAGTGGTGGCCAGCATCTCCAGGATGGATAGTGCACGATCCACCGCTGGCGCCGACCGCGTTCGAGCGGCCGCCGCGGCGCGACCTCTCGCATGGTTGTCCAGCATCTCGGACATGCCGTACATTGTAGCTCACCACATCGACATTGGCCGCCGTATAAACAGAGTGTCTGCACCGTATGCACGCCGAACTACGATGCCATCTGATTCAGCGTCCGCTCGCTGCGGATCGCCTCCAGCGCCACCCTGGCTTTGGCCTTGAACGTCGGGCTGTATGGGCCTCGCGTCGTCATCGATCCGCCTCTGATGGCAGAACCCCGTCACCTGGATGAGGGCCTGAACTTCCCGGGTGTGAGCGGCCGCGCAACGAGGTAACGTCCAGGTAATCGGACGCTATTTTCTCTCGCGCTCCCGCCAGGCATTGACAGTCACCGTGAACCGGATTTAGACTCCTCGATAAATGGAAGTTGGGGTCGCACCCCTAGTGTTCGTTGATAAGGAGTTGTTCATGGCCCGCCGGTCACAACGAGAGATGAAAATAGCCGTGAACGGCTCGCGTGGTTTCAAGAACTTGCGGCTGTTTCTGAAGGAGGCTTCGAGGTGATGCAAGCAAGGGGCTTTTCCAGTACGTCGGGCGGGACGCTATGCCGCTTTTCCGCCTTTTTGTTCGCTAGTTTGTTCTTCCTCTGCTCTACACTGGTGGGACAGTTGACCCTCTCGACCGTCCGCGGCACCGCCGCGGACCCAACCGGCGCGGTCGTGCCGAAGGCCAAGATCGTCCTGATCTGCCTCGATACGAATCAGGAACGGGACGTCACCACCAACGATAGTGGCGATTTCGAAATCCCCGACCTCATCCGCGGACGCTACCGTCTCACCGCGACTGCAACGGGATTCAAAACCTTCGTAGCCGACAACATCATCCTGGAAGCCAACCAAGTTCGGCGCGTGAACGTCGTCTTCGAACTCGGGTCAGTGGGAACAGAAGTGACCGTCAAAGTCGATGCTGCCGTCATCCAGACCGACTCCGCCAAAATCCAGACCTCGGTGAACACGTCGAAGCACTTCGACACGCCTTGGGTGGGTGGCATGGCCACGCTCGACCCTAGCCTGTTCATCACCACCGCTCCGCTGGTTTCGCAATCGAGCGGCGTGTGGAGTTCGCACTGGGCGGGGCAAAACTCCAACCAAGTTCAAGAGGGCCAGGACGGCCACACGAACGACAATGCGGTCAACCAGCTCAACGACATCCTGGACGCCCAGGAAGTCACGGTCGTGACCGTCAACAACACCGCCGAATTCGCCCGGGTCGGCTATATGAATCTGGTCACGAAGTCCGGCAGTAACCAGTTCCACGGCACGGCCTCTTATTGGAACCAGAACTCGGCTCTCGCCGCGCGCCAGTTCTTTGAGGACAGCAAGGCTAAGGTCCTGATTCACACAATTGCCGTGAACGCTTCTGGGCCGATCATTAAGGACAAGACGTTCTTCTACGCGTCGGCGAATATCCTGAAAATTCCGAGCAAGTCATTCTTCCTGCGAGACGTGCCGACCGACCTCATGCGCACTGGCGATTTTTCTCAACTGCTGGCGGGGAGCAGCCCCATCATCATCAAGGATCCGCTCAACGGGCAGCCGTTCTCGGGCAACGTCATCCCCGCGAGCCGGATCAGCGCGGTCTCGCAGGCGGTCAATCAGTACTACCTACCGGCGCCGAACCGGGGTGGTCCAAACGCGCTGGGTAGCAACTATGCGTTCACGTTCCCCTTCCCGCAGGACTACCACCTGCGAAAGGACTTCACCCAACGCATCGATCATCAACTCACCAGCAAGAACCGCATCATGGGGCGCATGATCGAGGACTGGGGGCTGTACGTGCTGCCCACGAATTTCCCAGCGTTCTCCTGGACGCGCGTGCGCTACAACATTCACGCGGTGTTCGAGGATACTCACGTCTTCTCGCCCACCTTGGTAAACACCGCGCGGGTGGGTCTCTACAAGGAGAAGTACACCGACGGTGACCCGCTCTACGGCGTCACTCCTTTCAAGGGCGATGCGGCGGTGAAGCAGATCGGGTTGCAGGGTGTGAACCCAAAGGGCTACAGCGCCGAGGGTTTCCCTACCATGAATATCACCGGTTACCCTTCCCTGGCCACGCAACCGGGCGGTGAGCGGCAGAACGACCACGACTGGGGCTATGCAGATACCGTGACTTGGTCCAAGGGCCGCCACGTATTCAAGTTCGGGGGAGAGTACAAACCGCAATCGCGCTTCTCGGGGTACATTCCGGAAGGCACTTACGGCAGTTTCACTTTCAACGGCTCGCTCTCGGGATATGGGTATTCCGATTTTATGCTGGGCCTGCCGTACACGAGCACACGCCTGGATCCGCTGACCAACCGTACGCTGCACGACAGCGAGCTCGGCCTGTTCATCCAGGACTCCTGGAAGGTGAGCAAGCGGCTGACCCTGGACTTGGGATTGCGCTGGGACCGTTTCGGCTCGCCGTATTATGGCGACAACTTGATGCTGAACTGGGATCCGGCCACCGGCAACGTGATCATCCCGACGGGGACCGAGAACCGCGTCAGCCCGCTCTATCCGACCAACATCAGGATCGTCACCGGCGATGTGCGGATGACTCCGGACAATCTCAATTTCGTGCCTCGTATCGGCGTCGCCTACCGGCTTACCGACAAGACCGTGATCCGCGGTGGCTACGGGGTGTTCAACGAGACGCTGGGCAGGTACGCCCGGGTGCAGGGCACCGGGCCGTTCCAGATCAGCGAAACGTACCAGAACGTCATTACTGACGGACAGCCGCTGCTCTCCTTCCCGAATCCGTTTCCGGGTTCGCTGACGAGTGCCAGGGTTCCTTCGCAGAGCGTCACCGGATATCCGATGAACGCCGACAACGGAAAGATCCATCAATTCAACGTTACGGTGGAACGTCAGTTTAAGGACACCGGTTTCCGGCTGTCCTACGTGGGTACGCGAGATTACGGGATGAACTATGCGATCAGCATCAACAAACCCCAGCCGAGTCTGATTCCCTGGACGGCGAGCCGCCGCCCGTATCCGCAGTTCGTTGGCGCCACGTATTACCGGAACAACGGCGCGGCGAAATTCAATGGCCTGACGCTCGAAGTGGTGCGCAAGGTCGGACAGGTCACCTTCGACTCGCACTGGACACTGGCTTCCAGCTACAACAACTACGATGCCACTACGGACAGGGTCAACCTCGAGAACCCGTACGGGCCTCTGTACATGGCGCGCGACGGATTCACGCCGCGACAGCGGGTGGTGCTCAATACCGTGTGGGAGATTCCGGTGGGCAAGGGGCGAAAGTACATGACCAGTGCCCATCCCCTGGTTAACGGTGTCCTCGGTGGATGGCAGTTGTACTGGATCGGTTACTTCGAAACGGGCCATTTCTTCACGCCGACCTTTTCGGGGTCCGATCCCTCGAACACCAACACAGTAGGGGGCCTGCCGAATCGGGTCTGCAACGGCAACCTGCCTTCGGACCAGCGCAGAATCAACCACTGGTTCGATGCCAGTTGCTTCGCCGTGCCGGCGCCGGGCACGTTCGGCAATTCCGGGGCGCGCGTCCTCGAGGGTCCCGGATACAACATGCAGAATATTTCCATTGCCAAGACGTTCCCAATCACCGAGCGATTCAAGTTCACACTCACAGCCTCCGCATCGGACGCTTTCAATCATCCCAACTTCGGTCTGCCGGCCTCCAATATTTCTGTGCCGGGCAGTGTAGGGGTGATCAGTAACTTGGTGGAGGGTGCCGAAAGCAGGCGGGTTGAGCTGCGCGGACGCATCGATTTCTAGCTCCTTCCTGAGACCCTTGATGGATCTGTTGGGAAATACGGGCACGCAACTCTTCGATCACAAACAGGTTGTGCCGCCGCGCAAACTCGTTGATCTTGAGACAACGCCGAGGCGTTCGGCGGCGAATACAAGGGCCGCAAGACGGGAACCCTGGGCAATATCGCGGGGTGCAGTCTCTGCCAGAACAAGACCTTCACCACGGGCGGGGAGGGCGGTATGGTCACCACCGACAACGAGGACCTGGCCTGGCGCGCGCGCAGTTTCCGCGATCACGGTTACGACGTGCAACAGCGCCTGAGCCTGCTCGAACTCGAGCAGAAGCTGCCCTACATCCATAACATGATCGGGTGAAAGTGCCTTTCCCGCCCCAAAGGTGGTCTAATACGGAAATAGTTACACCAGGAGTGAAACATGGACGAGAAACTGGCAATTCATGGCGGCCCCAAGGCGGTGACCAATAAGCTGGTTGGCTG
>Ga0272446_1006032_pt1 | contig 12926 bp, 8 predicted proteins | sample YNPCB0061_FD_194587 | JGI IMG/M metagenome (GOLD analysis project Ga0272446, IMG submission 194587) | Hot spring microbial mat communities from Yellowstone National Park, WY, United States - YNP-CB-006-1 | ecosystem: Environmental > Aquatic > Thermal springs > Hot (42-90C) > Sediment | place... | reverse complement strand
TGCGGCAGCCAATGCGCTGAGCGATGTCTATGCCATGGGAGGCGTGCCGAAAACGGCCATGAATCTGGTCGGATTTCCCAGCAAGACGATGGATATCGGTATCCTGCGCCAAGTCATTCAGGGAGGCATCGACAAGATCGCAGAGGCGGGAGCTGTGTTGATCGGCGGCCACAGCGTGGAAGACAACGAGTTGAAGTATGGCCTTTCGGTGACGGGGTTCGTACATCCCGATCGGGTCCTTATCAAGGCTAACCTGCAGCCCGGGGACCGTCTGATTCTGACCAAGCCTCTCGGCACCGGGATCGTCAATACGGCCATCAAGGGGGGACTTGCAGAGCCTGAACTGATCGATCGGGTCACTCGGCTGATGGCCGCCTTGAACAGGGAGGCATCCGAATCGATGCTTTCCTATCCCGTTCATGCCTGCACCGACATCACGGGATTTGGATTGATCGGACATCTGGCGGAAATGGTGCAAGGCTCGGGGTTCGGGGTGCATATCGAAGTCGGAAAGATTCCGATGTTGCAGCAAGCGAGGGATTTTGCCGCCATGGGGCTTGTGCCTGCAGGCGCCTACCGAAACCGGGATTTCCGCGCCCCCATGGTGCATGCCCATGCCGATATCGACCCCTTCGTGATGGATATCCTCTACGATCCGCAGACATCCGGAGGCCTGTTGATTTGTGTTCCCCCCTCGGATGCAGACCGACTTCTCGAGGATCTTCATCGGAAGGGGATCACCGAAGCCGCATGCATCGGCGAAGTGCTGCGCACTGCAGAAATGCTGATCGAAGTGGCCTCCTGAACGAGGGAAGGCTGTGTTCCAAGGTGCGGTAGCGCATCAAGGCGGTTTTCGCAGCAATGAAATCCAACGGTAGAACGATCCTATGAAACCTTCCAAAAAACCCATCGTCGATCTCAGTGATTGTATCCTGTGTGGCGTCTGCGTGGATGTGGCCCCCATGGTGTTCCAGATGAATTCCTCCGGTTACATCGAAGTCATCGATCTCGATACCTACCCGGAAGAACCGGTGAACGACGCCATTCGAAACTGTCCGGGTCGGTGCATCGAATGGGAGCCATGACAGGGGATTTGCAGGCAAGGCCATTTCGTTCAATACAAAGGAACATCCATGCCGGAAGGCGGTTTCCGAAAACGAAAATCATGGCTCACCCGATGGATTCGAGAATATGATCTTCCCGAGCTGAAGGCTCGGCTTGCCGAAGCCCCGGCAGCCGCTTGGGTCCATCCGGTTCTGACCCTGCTGTACCAGAGGGAAGAGGCCGTCTTCCCGAAGGCGGTCGAGCTCTGTGGATGGCTCGTTCAGCGGTTGTGGGAAGAAGATCGGGAAGCGGCTCGGAACGTCATCCGTAGGTTGTTCTGGAGTCTCAACGAAGAAAGCGGTGCCATCGGATGGGGCGCTCCCGAGGCATTGGGCGCGATCGTCGCATCGAGCGAACCCATCGCTCGGGAATACGCCCGACTGCTCCTTTCCCTGCTGCGCTCTCAGGCCGGTTTCATCGATCATCCGAGTATCCTCAACGGTATCCTATGGGCTGTTGTTCGGGTTGTCCGATCGTTTCCACAGCACCTGGATACAGACGTTCCGGATGTTCTGGCGCCCTATTGCAACCATCCCGATCCGGCGACACGAGAACCGGCAAGGATTGTAAGCGCCCTCTTCGAAGGGAAATCGTCCACAGGGTCAATGTAACCATTTGGGAAAGGAGCGTTCTATACCGTCGCTGATGTCAGGTAGCGAATCCGATGAATCGTTAACCGTTTGCCAAGCAGGAGGGTCGATGTCCACCGTCCGCCACCCATTTCGATATGTCGCCGTCTTCATCCTCTGGATATCGGTCGCGCCGGCTGTTTGTGCCGACGCTGCAACCCTGTCCCTCAACGAGGCCATTCAGGAGGCGCTTCGACAGAACCCCCAAACGGCCGCATCCCTTGCCGTCATCGAGCAGGCCGAACATCAGGTGCAGCAGGCCCGATCCGGATACCATCCCCAGCTCTATCTCTCCGAAACCCTCAGCCATACGAACAATCCGATGTGGGCCTTTGGGACGAAGCTCAACCAGGAGCGGATCACCCAGGAAGATTTCGTGCCGGACCGCTTGAACCATCCATCGTCCATCACGAATTCGGCGACGGTCGTAGGGCTTGAATGGCCACTTTACACGGGAGGACAGGTCGGTCTGCGCGTCGATCAGGCCGACATCCAGGTGCAGGGTGCCACCCGCCAGGCCGAACGGGTGCGGCAGCAGCTCATTGCGCATACCGTCGCCGCCTATTCTCAAGTGGTTCTGGCCAAGGCCAACCTCCGGGTGATCGAAGAGGCCATCCGGACGGCGAATGCCTATCGGGATATGATCGAAACCCGATATCGGAGCGGTTTGGTCGTGAAAAGCGATGCGCTGCGTGCCCAGGTTCGGGTGGCGGAACTCGAACAAGAACGCATTCAGGCGGAGAGCCGGATTCAAGTGGCCCAGGCCATGCTGAACAGCATCCTCGGCCGATCGGTGAGCGAGAGTTTCGAGGTATCGGATATCCTGCATCCTCCGAAACCATTGGGGCAGGAGCCGATCGAAGCGTGGGAGGAAAAGGCCTTGAAGCGAAGACCCGATCTTGCCGCCATCCGCTTGAAACAGCAGATGGCCGAAAAGGAAGTGGTCCGAAGCCAGGCCGAGCACCTGCCTCAGATCGCGATGATCGGCAATTATGAGATCAACTCGGAAAAATTCGACGATGCCGGAACGAACTACACCATCGGCGCCATGATGAAGGTGAACCTGTACAGCGGTCAGCGGATCACTGCAAAAACCCGGGAGGCCGAGGCGGCCGTTCGTCAAATCGCTGCCTTGAAACGGGAAATGGAAGCTGCTGTTCAGGTCGAAACACGGCAGGCCTATCTTCGGCTGACCAGTGCCTACAATCGGATTGCCGTGGCCCAGAAGGCTGTGGCTCAGGCGGAAGAGGGCCTGAAGATCGTACAGGATCGATATGAAAACGGTCTCTATCCGCTGGTGAGTCTGCTCGATGCCGAATTGGCGCTCAAACAGGCCAGAACCGCTCACCTGCAGGCCCTGTATGAATATCTGAATGCCGGGGCAGAGTTGGCGCTTGCCAGTGGGGAAATCGATGCGTCCTTCGATCGGGCCGATTCAATGGATCGATCCAAGGAACAATAACCATTCGGGGTATCCGGCCGACGGCCTCTTCCGGTTTCCCACCTTTCGAGCGGGGCCGTGAAGACGAGAAGCCGGAGCTCAGAGTTGCGTTCAAAGGAGAAAGATCATGAACGGAACATCCGGAAAGTGCATTTCAAAGGCGTTTCTATCAGTTGCCTTGATCCTTTTCTTGTGGGGCTGCGGCGAAAAGATCCAGCCCGGAAACAGAAGCGCTGCTTCCGCTCCGGCCGTCAAGGCCAAGACCGCAGTTGCCGACATGTCCGGTCAGGCGGTGGTGTATGAAGCCGTCGGAACGGTGACTGCACGGACGAAGGCCGTTCTTTCCGCAAAAATCATGGGAACGGTCACCGCCGTTCATGTCCGGGAAAGCGATCGGGTGACGGAGGGGCAGCTGCTTCTGGAAATCGACCCTAGGACCGTATCGGCTCAGCGCAAACAGGCCGAGGCGGGACTTGCAGAGGCCAAAAAAGCCTTTGAAGCGGCCGTCGCTGCCCGGGACAGCGCCGCGTCGATGGCGGAACTGGCCAGGGCTACCTACGATCGGTACGTGAACCTGATGAAGAACGAATCCGCCAGCAAACAGGAATTCGATGAAGTGGCCGCACGGCATCGTCAGGCAGAAGCCGGTCTGAACCAGGCAAAGGCCATGGTCGAGGCAGTCGCCGAAAAAGTCCGGCAGGCCGAAGCGGCTGTTGCGGCATCCCGGGTGATGGACGGCGACAGCCATATCACCGCACCCTATGAAGGGGTGATTACCCAGCGGTTCGTGGATCCGGGAAGTCTTGCGGCACCCGGCGCGCCGCTTCTTGCCATCCGGGCGGTTTCGGGTCATCGGGTGGATCTGACCCTGCCCGAACACCTCACCCCCCTTGTCAAACCCGGTCTCTCGGTGGCGCTGACCATTCCGGCCTTGCCTCAGCCGCAGATCACCGGTACGGTGATGACCATCGTTCCGTTTTCGGATTCGGCAAGTCGTTCGTTCGTCGCTCAGGTCGACATTCCGGCGGTTTCGGGGCTTCAGGAAGGTCAGTATGCGAGGGGCAGGCTTGAGATCGGAAAGGCCGAACGTCTGATGATTCCGGCCAACGCCCTGATCCGACGAGGGCAATTGACCGGCGTGTATTGGATTGATTCGGAGCGAAAGGCCCGCTTCCGTCTGGTTCGAACGGGATCGATCGAGGAAGCGGATATCGAAATTCTTTCGGGATTGAAGCCCGGCGACCGGTATATCCTGGAACCCGATGCCCGGATCGTCGACGGAGCGCCGGTGGAGGGTCTGTCATGAGCACGTCCAAAGGCATCGCCGGCTCTCTGGCCGGAGCGTTCATTCATTCCAAGCTTACCCCGCTCATCATGATCGCATCGATCCTGCTCGGGATTGCGGCCGTAATCGCCTTGCCCCGCGAGGAGGAGCCGCAGATCATCGTTCCCATGATTGATGTGTTCGTCAGCATGCCGGGTGCAAGCTCCCGGGAAGTGGAAGAGCGGGTGACCCGGCCGATGGAAAAGCTGTTGTGGGAAGTCCCCGGTGTGGAATACATCTATTCGACATCGAGCCCGGGGATGTCCATGGCCGTCGTCCGGTTCTATGTGGGGCAGGATGAGGAAAAATCCATCGTGCGGCTTCAGTCGAAACTGATGGCCAACATGGATCGCATTCCCTGCAACGTCAGCCCTCCCCTTGTCAAACCCCGATACATCGACGACGTGCCCATTCTGGCCCTGACGTTCTGGTCCGAGCAGGCGGATCATTACCAGTTGCGACGAGTCGCTGCGGAAGTGGAAACCATCGTCAAGCAGGAAAACGATGTTTCCCTGACGACGCTGATCGGCGGAACCCGCAGGCAGATGCGGATCGAACCCGATCCCGTGAAACTTGCCGCTTATGGCATCGATTTCCAAAAGCTCTTTCAAATGATCTGCGCCACCAATCAGGAGATGGATGTCGGATCCTATCCGTCCGCATCCGGACAGATTCTGGTGCATACCGGCGGATTCTTGAAAACCGTCGAAGAGGCGCGCTCCGTCGTTGTCGCCGTCCATCAGGGAAAACCCGTCTATCTTCGGGATGTCGCCTCCATTGTGGACGGCCCCGAAGAGCCGGATCAGTATGTCTTCTATGGGGAAGGGCCTGCCGCAGATGCGCATGGCGCGGCAGTTCAGGGGAAGGCTTCCGGCGTTTATCCGGCGGTCACGCTGACCGTCGCCAAACGCAAGGGCACCAACGCGACATCCATTGCCCATCGTGTCCTGAACCGCATCGAACATGTCCGGGGGAACCTCATCCCGAACGATATCCACATGACCGTCAGCCGCAACTACGGGGAAACGGCCAAGGAGAAGTCCGACGAGCTGCTTTACCACATGATGATCGCCGTGGTTTCGGTGACCGTCCTGATCTGGTTCACCCTCGGTCATCGGGAATCGGGTGTCGTGGCCCTGGCCATTCCCGTCACCCTGGCGCTGACCCTGACCGTCTTTTACCTCTATGGCTACACCTTGAACCGCATCACCCTCTTTGCCCTCATCTTCTCCATCGGTATCCTGGTGGATGATGCCATCGTCGTCGTGGAAAACATGGTTCGGCATTTCCGATTGCCCGAAAACCAGGGCAGAAATCGGCTTGCCGTTGCCATCGAGGCCGTGGACGAGGTCGGCAATCCGACCATCTTGGCCACCCTGACGGTCATTGCGGCCATTTTGCCCATGGCCTTCGTCGGCGGGCTGATGGGGCCCTATATGCGCCCGATTCCTGTCGGTGCTTCGGCTGCGATGGTGTTTTCGCTGCTGGTCGCCTTCATCGTGACCCCCTGGGCTGCCCAGCGGCTCATCCCGGCGCATGGTCCTCACGGAACGGACAGCCATCCCGAAACCGAGGACTGGACGACCCGCCTTTATCGTCGGATCATGAATCCGCTCATCCATCATGCCGGATGGCGATGGATGTTCTTGATTCTGGTTGTCGTCCTGCTGCTCGTCTCCTGTGCCCTGGTCGCTATCGGATGGGTGAAGGTCAAGATGCTCCCCTTCGACAACAAGAGCGAGTTTCAGGTCATCATCGACATGCCGGATACGGCCACGCTGGAAGAAACGGCCTCCGCAGCGCTCGAGATGGGAGAATACCTTCAGAGCGTGAACGAAGTCACCCATTATCAGGTCTATGTCGGGACGGCAGGCCCTTTCAATTTCAATGGGCTGGTGCGGCATTACTACCTGAGGCAGGGGCCGAAGACGGCCGACATCCAGGTGAATCTTGCATCCAAGGACAGACGTAGCCAACAGAGCCACGAGATCGCCAAACGGGTTCGGGGGCCGCTCGAGACGATTGCCAGGCGATACGGCGCACGCATCAAGGTGGCCGAGGTCCCTCCGGGACCGCCCGTGTTGTCCACCCTGGTGGCCGAGGTGTATGGTCCGGATTATGATCGTCAGAAGGAAATCGCCGGACAGATCCGGGAAATCTTTCGACATACGGCCGGGGTGGTGGATATCGACTGGTATATGGAAGAGTACCAGCCTCGGATGATCGTCGAAGTGGATCGGGAAAAGGCGATTCTGAGCGGGATACCGACAGCCGTCATTGCCGACACCTTGCAGACGGCCCTGTCCGGAAAACGGATCGGATTGATCCATGATCCTGCCGAAAAGGAGGACATGCCGATCGTCGTTCGGCTGCCCTTGGATCGGCGGGCCGGAATCGAGCGGTTGACCGAAGTGCATCTGGCTTCTCCTTCCGGGAAGATGGTGCCGCTTTCGACCCTGGTGCGGGTTCGGGAGTCCTCCATCGACACGAGCATCTACCACAAGAACCTCATGCCTGTGGTCTATGTGATCGGGGATGTGGCCGGAGAGAAGGAAAGTCCGGTCTATGCCATTCTCGAAATGCAGCGAAAGATTGAAGGCATCTCCCTTCCGGAAGGGTATCGCATCGAGCAGCTGACCGCCTCCTTGCCGCAGACGGACCGGCGGTTTGCCATGAAATGGGACGGCGAGTGGCACATCACCTATGAAGTCTTTCGGGATCTGGGGATCGCGTTCGGGGTGGTGCTCGTCATCATCTTCGTGCTGGTGGTCGGCTGGTTTCAGTCGTTTTCGACACCTGTGGTCATCATGATGGCCATCCCCTTTTCTTTGATCGGTATTCTGCCGGCCCATGCAGCCCTCGGGGCCTTCTTTACGGCCACATCCATGATCGGGTTCATTGCCGGTGCCGGGATTGTCGTTCGAAACTCGATCATCCTCGTCGATTTCATCGAACTCCGGATCCGGGAAGGCATGCCCCTGGCCGATGCCGTCGTGGATGCCGGTGCCGTGCGCTTCCGGCCGATGATGCTGACGGCTGCAGCCGTTGTCGTGGGCGCATCGGTCATCCTGTTCGATCCGATTTTCCAAGGGCTTGCCATCTCCCTCATGGCCGGAGAAGTGGCTTCCCTTCTTTTTAGCCGGATGACGGTGCCGATTCTGTACTATCTTGACAAACGATGGGAAATCCAGCATCTTCACCACTCCCATTCCGGGAATCCTGAACAACCGGGGGTATCCATGTGAAACCGCAAGAATTCTTATTCCGAGTCGCCGCCGATCCTCTCGAAGAGGCCAAAGCGTATGCTTCTTCAACCGGTCGGCCGATTGTCGGATACGCTTGCACCTATGCACCGGTGGAGATCATCTATGCAACGGGGGCCCTACCGTTTCGTATCCCCATGAAGAGCGGCTCCGGGTCGAACCTTTCCGACCGGCATCTTCAGCCGTATTGCTGCAGCTTCGCCAAAGGGATGCTCGACGATGCCTTGAGCGGCAGACTCGACTTTCTGGATGCCATGGTGTTTCCCCATACCTGCGATACGATGCAGCGGCTTTCGGATATCTGGCGGGTGAATCAGTTGCCCGGCAACCATATCGACATCGATCTACCTGCCGTGCTCACGACACCGGCAGCCCGTTTCTATGCCCAACGGGTTTACAGGAACTTTGCGGATATCCTCGGCGACCATGTTGGGGGGACGGTGGACGAGGAGCGGCTTCGGAACGCTACGGCGCTCTACAATCGGGTTCGCAACCGGTTGCGGTTTGTGGTGAACGGGCGACAGGAAGGCAGGATTGCAGCTTCCGGTGCGCAAATCGCGGACATCCTGAAGGCGGCTTCGGTTCTGGATCCGGAAGTGTTCCTCGAAGGGCTGGATGCGTGGATTCGGGAGCGAACGGTTCCCGAACCGAGCTGCGGGGCATCCCATCGCAGGGGAGTTGTCCTTTCCGGGAGCCAGTGCGCTTTTCCGGATCTCTATCGAATCATCGAGGATGCGGGCGGGAGTGTGGTTGCGGACGATTCCTGTACCGGCATGCGGAACACGGGAGGGGCTGTCGAAGAAAATGGAGACCCATGGTCCAACCTGACCGCATGGTACCTGGAGCGTGTCCCCTGTCCTGCGAAACACCGAGGACTCGATGCACGAAGCGATCATTTGATGGGGTTGATCAGGGAATTCGGTGCGGCAGGGGTGTTGTTCGTACACCTCAAGTTTTGCGATCCTCACGGCTTCGATTATCCGGATATGAAGGCGAAACTGGATGAAGCCGGTATCCCCAGTCTGCGGATCGAAATCGACGAGGGCACGATCGGGGAAGGGCAGGTGTCGACACGGATTCAGGCGTTTATGGAGACGTTGAGCGGCCGCTGAAGAAAGCGGCCGCCGTGATGGAGGGATGAGCGGCCTGATGGTTGGCTGGAAGAGGCACCGAAAGGCCGCCCGACGGGATTTGCGATGAGATTCGTGAGAGGCGTTTTCGCTACTTTTGGACGGTTTCTTCCGCGGTTTTCTTCACGCCCCGCTTGAACAGTTCGAAGGCGATGTCGAGAGTCGGTTTCAGGTAGTCCTTCTTGTCGTCCATGATTTTCTTGCTGGCTTCCCACAGCACCACCCCGGAAAACAACGCCCAGAAAATGTCCGATAAGGCAACGGGATGCTTTTCGATGAAAACCCCTTTCCGGATGCCTTCCTCGAAGACCTTTGATATGGCTCCGATCGACTTGCGGGAGAGTTCCTCGATCTGAGACAGGAGCCCCTCCGAGAGGTTTTTCAGGGTTTCCGAGGACTGAAGGTGGAACATGTTGATGATGATCAATGGATCGAAGGCATAGACGTCATACATGGCTTCGATGAGCTGATCCAGCTTCTGTTCCGGGGTCAGGGACGTTTCGTTGTTGACATGTTCGACCCGGATATGAAGAAACTGAAGGATTCGCAGCGAAAGAGAAGCGTAGAGCTCCTCCTTGTTCTTGAAATAGAGATACAGTGTTCCGGGGCTGAGTTCGGCCTCGCTGGCGATGTCTTCCATGGTGGACTTGTTGAATCCTTTTTCGGAAAACACCCGCTTGGCGGCGACGATGATCTGCTGTCTGCGGCGCTCTTTCTCACGCTCCTTGCGTTCCTGAATGCCCATGCATCACCTCTGAATATGGTTTATTCATAATATAAAACATATTTTATTTTTGGAGTATTATCAAGAGAAAATTGTTGTCACTCCTGCTTTCCTTGACGGGGGTTCGCTTTCGCAAATATTGCGCTTGCAGAATCCCTCTCGTTCATGATAAGGACGATCGATTTAAGGACCGTTTCGGGTGAAAGAGGCGGTGGTTTCTTCGTTTCCACGGCAGGCATTCGAACGGAGATGGCGGTTTGTCGTCCACAAGCGGAGATCGGCGGTGGACAGGGGCGGAGCGGGCATCCCAACATGGCCCGGAGTCAACAAACTTCATTGAAATGGGAGGTATTCGTATGGCGTATGATGCAGTAAAAATGGCCGACTGGCAGATTTCGGAGGCAGCCGAACAGCACATGCCGTCACCGGAACAGTGGCGGGAAAAGCTCGGTCTCGAGAAGGACGAAGTTCTACCAATGGGAAGACTGGCCAAGCTTGATTTTCTGAAAATCATCAATCGCCTTCAGAATCGTCCGGACGGCAAATATATCGAAGTGACGGCCATCACTCCGACACCGCTTGGCGAAGGCAAGAGCACCACATCGGTCGGTCTCATGGAAGGCCTCGGCAAACGCGGCAAGAACGTCGGCGGCGCACTGCGTCAGCCCTCCGGCGGGCCCACGATGAACGTCAAGGGAACGGCTGCAGGCGGCGGCAACGCCCTCATCATTCCGATGACGGAATTCTCCCTGGGGCTTACGGGCGACATCAACGACATCATGAACGCCCACAACCTCGCCATGGTCGCTCTTACGGCCCGGATGCAGCACGAGCGAAACTACAACGACGAGCAGCTGGCTCGGTTGACCAAGATGCGCCGGCTCGACATCGATCCCACTCGGGTTGAAATGGGCTGGGTCATCGACTTCTGCGCCCAGGCGCTCCGCAACATCGTCATCGGTTTGGGCGGAAGAACCGATGGGTACACCATGCAGTCGAAATTCGGCATCGCCGTCGGCTCCGAGTGCATGGCCATCCTGTCCATCGTCCGGGATCTTGCCGATCTGAAGAAGCGCCTGAACGAAATCACCGTCGCCTTCGACAAGGCAGGCAAGCCGGTCACCACCGGAGATCTGGAAGTCGGAAACGCCATGACCGCCTTCATGCGGAACACCATCAACCCCACCCTGCTCAGCACGGCCGAATATCAGCCCTGTATGATCCATGCCGGTCCCTTCGCCAACATCGCAGTCGGTCAGTCCTCCATCATCGCAGACCGGATCGGCCTCAAGATGTTCGACTACCATGTCACGGAAAGCGGGTTTGCGGCCGACATCGGATTCGAGAAATTCTGGAATGTCAAGTGCCGTTACAGCGGACTCAAACCCCATGTCTCCGTTCTCACCACCACGATCCGCGCCCTGAAGATGCACGGCGGCGGCCCCCGGGTCGTTGCAGGCATTGCACTTCCCGAAGAATATACCAAAGAGAACATCGAGCTGGTCGAAAAAGGCTGCGCCAACATGGTGCACCACATCAATACGATCCGCAAGGCCGGCATCAACCCTGTCGTCTGCATCAACTGCTTCCATACGGATACGGAAGCCGAAATCGCCGTCGTCCGCAAGGCTGCGGAAGCCGCAGGCGCCCGTTGCGCCAAGTCCGAACACTGGGCCAAGGGTGGCGAAGGCGCTCTGGAGCTGGCCGATGCCGTCATCGACGCCTGCAACGAAGGCAATGACTTCAAATTCCTCTATCCGCTCGAAATGAAGCTGCGTGACCGTGTGGCGCTGATCGCCAAGGAAGTGTACGGCGCAGACGGCGTCACCTGGACGCCCGAAGCCGAAGCCAAGGCGAAAATGCTCGAAAGCGATCCCAAATACGCCGATTATGCAACGATGATGGTCAAGACACACCTGAGCCTCAGCCATGATCCGACGCTGAAGGGGGTACCGAAGGGCTGGATCCTGCCGATCCGGGACGTCCTCATTTATTCCGGTGCCAAGTTCCTGTGTCCGTGTGCCGGTACCATCAGCCTCATGCCTGGAACGAGCTCCAACCCGGCCTTCCGCAGAATCGACGTGGATGTCGAGACCGGAAAGGTCAGCGGGCTGTTCTAATCGGCTCCGAGCATCCGAGGGCGCTGTAAGTGCGGATTCCTCGGATGCGATAGGCTGTTGCTGATTTTCTTGACCCGTTTCAAGCGGCAGGGATTTCATCCTCGAAGTTCCTGCCGCTTTCTATTTGAATCGTCTATTGTGCAGAACATGAAACCATCCCATCATCCCCGAAACGTCATCCTCGTCAATCCCTGGTATCCCATTGGGGAAACCCCGTCACCCCCCCTCGGTCTGGCCTATTTGGCGGCAAGTCTTGAGGCAGCCGGTCATCGGGTGGTTGTGCTCGATTATGTCGTCTATCCCTACAGCATCGATCGGCTCAAGAGATGGATCGATCGGCTTCACCCCGATCTTGTCGGTGTGACGGCCGTCACCATGAACGTGAACAAGGCCCTGCAGGTCGTTCGGGATGTGAAAGCGATCGCACCGCAAACCGTCACCGTCATGGGCGGACCGCACGCCACCTTTGCCGCCGAAGAAACCCTTCGGAATTGCCCGGAATTGGATATCGTCGTGTTGGGCGAAGGAGAAGACACCATCGTCCGTCTCGCACAGTCAGCCGCCGACTCCCGAAATTGGGCCGACATTCCGGGAATCCTGTACCGCCGTGACGAACGCATTGTCCGCACCCGCCCGAAGGACGGCTTTCTCGACGTGAACCGACTGCCGCAGCCTGCCCGCCACCTTCTCGCCCTCGATCGATACCGCATGCTGCATATGCCGATCACCATGACCACATCGCGGGGATGCCCGTTTCAGTGCATTTTCTGCGTAGGCCGGAAAATGGTCGGTGCGAAGGTGCGCTATCGATCTGCCCAATCCGTTGTCGACGAGATGGAAACGGTGGCAAGATACGGCTTTCATCAGATCAACATCGCAGACGATTTGTTCACGGCCAACGAAGCACATTGTATCGCCATCTGTGAGGAAATGCGCAAGAGACGGCTCGATGTTCGATGGACATCCTTCGCCCGGGTGGATACGGTCTCTTTGAATGTCTTGAAAGCGATGAAGGAAGCCGGATGCACGGCCGTCAGTTTCGGGATGGAGTCGGCCAATGCAGGCATTCTCAAAACCTGCCGAAAGGGCATCACCCGGCGGCAAATCGTGGAAGCCGTCCGCATGTGCGCCGAAGCGGGCATTCAGGCGCATGGCTCCTTCATCCTGGGTCTTCCCGGAGAAACGGCCGAA
>Ga0272446_1006031_pt1 | contig 12929 bp, 10 predicted proteins | sample YNPCB0061_FD_194587 | JGI IMG/M metagenome (GOLD analysis project Ga0272446, IMG submission 194587) | Hot spring microbial mat communities from Yellowstone National Park, WY, United States - YNP-CB-006-1 | ecosystem: Environmental > Aquatic > Thermal springs > Hot (42-90C) > Sediment | place... | reverse complement strand
CAGCATGGTGGTGACCACGGCGGGCGCTTGGCCACAGAAGCCCGGGGTGGCGTTGACCCACACGGACTCCCCGTTTTCGCTGTACATCTGAACACACGAAAGAGCGGGGTTGGTGGAGCCCGGCAGCCCGCCGGCGCCGATGCGATAGGCCTGCTGGCCCTCCTCGGGCAGCACGGTGGCTTCCTCATTGAAGCGGTTCAGGAGGAGGTAGTTGATGCGGATGGAATTGGGCAGAGGTTGGGGCTGCGGTCCGGAGCACTGGTAGGAGAAGGTATACCGCTGGTTGAAAACGAAGCCGAAGTCGATGGGGTCTTCCAGGTCCTGGGCGGCGACGGCGATGGGCTCGATGCCGCACGCCGTGCACAGGGGGGCGCTGACGCCGGCCACTGCCTGGACCTGGATTTGCGTTTTGCGCTCCTGCGCCACCGACAACAGTCCCCAGAACAGCAGGGGGGCATCGGCGGTAATGGTGACTTTGGCGTATTTGGCGGTGGTTCCTCCCGCTTCACTCCCGGAGGCGCCCTCGCTGCCGAGCGCGTCGGCGAGCGCCGCGTAATAGGTAGGGTCCAAGGCTTCGCTATTCAGAAAGCCGGTGGACTGGCCGATCACCAGCCCGCTGAAGTTGTACTTGTTGCCGAAACCGGCCGCGTTATCGAGCGTGAGGCGCGCCGCCAGGGCCGCGCTGTCGATGCAAGTCTCCGTGCCGATGAGCTTAGCTGCCGCCGCCAGCGCCATGGCGTTGGCGGCGTTTTTCAACTCATTGCGGATCAGATACAGTTGTCCCAAGTCGACGGCGAATCCCATGAGCCCCAGAAACACGGGCACCATGAGGACCACCATTTGGATGGTCACGCCGCCGCGCCTATTTAGGCTCCTGATGTCCACGGGGTCCAACAAACTCCGGTTTTTGATCCTTGGGCAACGCCGATTTGCCGCGCTTTTGCTTGGCCGTTTTTTCTTCCAGCGTGGTGGGCAGGAACGCTTCCGGCATCTCCGGCAACTGGGCTTTCTCATCCGGCGACAAGGGGCGGACGAACCTGGGCGTCACCACCACCAGCAATTCGTCTTGGGTCTTCTTGGTGGACCGGCTTCGGAACAGGTTTCCCACAATGGGCACGTCTCCCAGAAAGGGGATCCGGTTCAGGGATTGCATCACGCGGTTATCCAACAGTCCCGCGATGGCGAAGCTTTCACCGTCTCGCAACACCACCTCGGTTTCCGCCCGGCGCGAGGACACCGCCGGAATCAGGAAGCCCTGTAAGGTCACGGCATTAGAGTAGTCCAGGGCGCTCACCTCCGGAATGACTTTCAGGTGGATCGCGCCGGAAGGCAACAGCGTGGGGGTGAAGTTGAGCTGGATGCCGAATTTTTTGAATTGGACGGTGACCACGGGCGAGGTGGCGCCTCCGGTGGAGGTGGACGTCAGCGTAGGGAAGGGGAACTCGCCGCCTGCCAGGAAGCTGGCTTCCTTGCCTTCCACCGCGATGAGGTTCGGTTCGGCCAGAATCTGAAGCAAGTTTCTGCTTTGCAGGAGCCGGATGGTGGCGCCGATGTTAAGGTCCGGGCGGAAGACAAAGAGATTCAGCAGGTCGGCGAAGTTGATCGTGGCGTTCGAGAAGTCCTGGTTCTGGAATTGCAACTGACTGAACCGCGGGGTCTGGAACTGCTGGGTGGTCACTTGTCCCAGGGTCTTGTCGCTACGGCTGAACCAATTAAAGCCCACCTCGGACAGAGCCGCGCGGTCAATGCTGGCGAAGCGCACCTGCAACAGCACCTGACGGGGGTCGGGCGGAGGAGGCGTCTTGATCAAGTTCACCACGCTGCGCGCCCTGGTCATGGCCAGAGCCTCGGCTCGCTTGGCCTCGTCGGCGTTCTTTACGGTGCCGGTGAGCACCAGCTTGTCGGCGTTGCCGGTGAAAGTGACCGGCAGGTCGGCCAGGGACTCCCGCAGTTCTTTGCGCAGCGTCTCTAGCTCGCTCGTGTCGGCTTTCACTTCAATTTCGTATCGCGCCGGAATGGTGTTGGATTCCCAGACGATCAAGGTCGTCTTGCCCACGCTCTTGGCCGTGACCATGATCTCTTTGGGGCTGACCACGACCGCATCGGCGATCTTGGGTTCGGCGATGGCCACCCGGCTGACTTCTCGATCATATTGCAAAAGTTCGCCGCGTCCGACGAGGATGCTCAACTGGCGGGGCGGCGCGGTTTGCGCCGCGGCAGCCGCGGCTAGCAAGGCGAGCAAACTCAATGCGGCCGGAACTGGCAGGGTGCGTCTCATTGGAAAGATTCCTGTATGTGTTTGTCCCCGCGAAACACGTCGACAACCCACCGGGGTTTGGGCGGTTCTTTCTTTTCCGGCGGTTTGGTTTTAGGCGTCTCGTCAGCGGCGGTAAGCTTGGCCCATTCGGCGGGATCCTTAATCTTGGCCAGCACTTGCGGGGGCGGCATGTTGGGGCGCCTTCTGGCGCCGCGCGTCCAGGAAAGAGGATCGAGAACGTCGCCGGTTACGGTGTTGTTCTCGCTCACGGTGGACCGGTCCAACGGATTGCGAAGCGCCAGCCCGATCTTTCCCTGGTTCTTGGCCAGTTCGAGCTTGGCCGCCTGTTCGGGCGTCACCAGCAGGGTGGCTACCGTTTGGGACGAGCGCTGCGCGGTTTGAGGATTCACCGCGCCACCGGCCGCCGAGGCAACCTCTGTCATTCTGCCGATGGAGAGAACGGTGACGTCTTCCAGGATCACGTTAGTTATGGCGTCAGCCATCGAACCGCCGGTCTTAGTGAACAAGACGTCGACCTTCGAGCGCGGCGTTACCAGTCCCGCCACGCCACTGGCGTCCGTGATTTGGACCCCAATAGCGCGCTTGCCGGGCTCGATGGTGGCTGCCAGTCCTTCGGCGCCCGCGGTGGTGGTGAGTTTGGCCACCGTGACCGGCTCGTTCTGATTTACGGGAAACAACAGCACCCGGTCGATGGCGAGTTTCGGGTCGAGCAAAGCCGCCTTGGGCATATCCTTTTCAGGCACGTTCACCAGTTTGAGGTCCGCTTGGCGGAGACGCGTTCCGGCGCCCATGTCCCGGGCGGCAGCCACAACTTTAACAGTTCGTTCGGTTTTCGGCGCTTTGGTGGAAGCCCACAGGAACCAAGTGAGCAGCGCCGCCGACACCCACGCCCCGCCCATGATCATGAGGATCTTTCGTCGGTCCATCTCGTCCTCTCGCGGCTCAAGGCGCAACAAGACCTTGCCCGCCTTGGGAGCCTGAAGCTATCTAGAACACACCAAGATACAACAAGTTGCTGTGGCCCGTGGCGAACTCCGGCGATGCCTGGACTTCTCACGGTAGCGGCCTCTGCAACAAGACAGCCGTCCGGTCCACGTACACGCGCTTCCACCTCTCATGTTCCAACGCATCTACAAGCGAATAGTTGACAGGCAACAGCGCGTGAGTGAAGCCGAACCGTTCGATTTCTGTTCGCCATCCGGGCCTGACTTCGACGAGACGGATGTAGTTTTTCATGAATTCGACGCCGTAAAAATCGCTGCGTCCGTCCATGAAGACCTTCCGCTGGCCTTTGAAACGGTATATCAGGTAGCCGCCGAACTTGTCAGGGGCGAGAATGCGTGCGCCGTGCGGCAGAGAGTCAACCGCCGCGGCTGCCGCCACGGGAAACTGGTCCGGCGGGAATCCGGCGTTGGCGGACACGTGCGGGCTGGCGCCCACGGCAAAAACCACGACCACCAGCAGCGGCGCCCAGGCCAAGCCGTGCAATTGGGCATCCAAGCGGCGAAGGCCGGCCGAATAATCCAAAAATCGGCGGCGCAGTTCGTCGAGCCGCGGGTTAAGTCCGGTCGCCCGGCCTAACGCGCCGGCGATGGCGGCATTGGCCAAGGGCAGGCCGAGCAAGGCGAGCAATGGCAGATTTCTCGCGGAACGCAGAGAGGCCGCCAACAGAAGGAGGGTGAACAGCAGGTGGTCCAGGCGACGGCCGGCGATCATCAAAGTGGCCGCTAGGGCGCAAACCAGATACATGGCCACGATTCGCCCCGCGCCATCGACGTGAAAGTTGAAGCTTTGGAATTCGGCGACGCGGGCGAGCAATTCGCGGTCGGAGAGGTAGCGGATGATATGTCCGTGTAGGCTCCAGCCGTAAGGATTGGCGAAGCTTCCCGCTGCGGTCGCCACTGACATAGCAGCTAACCAGCCGATAGAGCGCCGGCGGGTATTTTCGCCCCAGATCCAACTGTTCAGCCACCGGCCGATGGCGAACAGCAAACCGATCACCGGTCCCAAAAAGAAACTGGCGTGCATATTGGCCCAGAGAGCGCCGAAGAGGGCCCCGGCGGCGAGGTGCCAGCCACGGAGTCTCGGTGGGGCCTTTTCGGCGGCGATCAGCGCCGCAAACAGGAACAGCCAGCTCAAAACATGAGGACGGGCGAGCCAGTGGAGGGTAGCGGTAGAAATCATCAAAGGGAGCAGGGCGCAAGCCAGGAGAAAGTCGCCTCCGGCAGCCCAGCTCAGCCGGATCCAACACCAAGTGGACGCAGCCACAGCCAGCGCGAACAAGGAGACAACCCCGCCTAATCCCAGGGTCCTATGAACGCAGCCCATGAGGGCGTCCGATGCCCATTCCCAGGCGAACCAAGGGGCTCCCGGGCGGCTGAAAGAATAGGGGTCGGTGCGGGGTAGGGCGCCGCTTGCGAAGATGGATTCCCCGGTGCGGATGTGCCAGCCGGTGTCGGAATCACGGAAGAACTGCTGAGGAGCCCCAAAAACAAAAAAGCAGTGGACTAAGGTAACCAGAGCGAGAGAGAAGGCCAAATCGGGCGCAAAAAAGCCTCTTTTCCGGGCGGTTGCGACCGCGCGAATTACAACTTGCAGGCTGCGGCCGCCGGAGTTGATGCAACCGCCCGCCGAGAACACGGCCATTCTCGAGGCGTTACTGGTTTTGGGCCCCGATGCTGGTCAAACCTTGCGTGATGCTCGAATACAAACTGACCACAGCCGCGGACAACTGGTTCACCGTAGTGATGAGCGCCAAGCCGACCGCTGCTACGATCAACGCGTATTCCACCAAATCTTGTCCTTGCTCATCTTTGAGCAGGCGCAATAAGAAGTTTTTCATAACCGTCTCCCACATCCACTACCGCGAGGCGCTGTGTTGTTTCACCTCGCCCGGCGCCGGCGTAGCCGGCCCCAGCAGGACCTTCCCAGCTAAGCGTCCGAACCGCGCCCAGAAACCGGTTCGCGGTTGCGCGGGCTTGGCCGGGAGGTTTACTGAAACGCCCGCGTCCGCCAGCAGCTTCAAGTTTTTCAGCGCCGCAGGATGATCCCGCTTATATCGTAGCGCAGTTTCGAGTTCTTTTCGAGCCTCTGCGTAACGGCCCTTTTCGATCAGCGCCGCGGCCAAATTGCTATGGGCGGTCGCCGGGTCGTTGCCCGATTTCCAAGCCAGGAGAGCCTCGTTCGGATTGTCGACCAGCGCCAACCCCAAGTTATTACGCGCCGCATCGGAGTGCGGATTCAGGGCCAGCGCCCGGCGGAACTCTACGGCTGCGGCTTCGCGTTTCCCTTGCAACAAGAGGTTGTAACCCAAATTGTTATGAAAAGTATCGCGCTCCGGCGCCATCTCGACCGCTTTGCGGTGGGCTTGTTCGGCTGCGGCATGGTCGTTGAGGTCGTCGCGCAGGATACCAAGCCAGGAATACAAATCCGGCGTCGTTGGCCTGGCGGCTGCCAGATACCGTTCCAAAGCGCCCACGCCTTCCCGGGCCAAGCCCATCCTTCGCAGAGCGCGCGCCAGGGTGATTTGGGCTTCAGGGGCGCTGGGGAAACGCTCGCCCGCCAGCCGGCTGTGTTCGACGGCCAGTTCGGGGTAGCCAGCTTGCAGGTAAAGGTCCGCCAGAGCCAGCCGGGACTTCAAATCGCCTGGGTTAGCCGCCACAAACTCGCGCAAGTTTCGGATACGCAGGTCGCCGTCACCGGCATCCACGGCGTTCACCACCTGACGATGCATGGCCGGAGGCAATACCCCACCCGGCCGTACGCCGCTCTTGGCGGCTGGTGAGCGATGGGAACAGGAGAGTGCGCCGAGAATCAACGCTAGCAGAGCTATCGCTCTCAGAATCATAAGGATACAAACTCCAGAACATCCCCCGGGGCGGTTCCGGTGGCGGCCACCGTCCCAGCGGGCAACTCCAAGACCGAATGGGCCCGCAAACAGACCGCTATCTTCCGGGGGCCCACATTCTCCCTAACCTTGAGAACCTTCCGCTGCCGGTTCAAGAAAACCACGTCGATGGGGAACTTCATACCAAATGTATGGACGGCTTCGCATGGAGCGATCCAGAGACCCTCGCCGGGGGCCAGCCGTTCATGGCGGAGCAAACCAGTCCGCCGCTCCTTGCTGGTCTCAGCCGCCCCAGCCGAAGCCGCCAGCTCCACGCCCCGCGTGGCGTTCCGCACCCGGATCCGCAGCAATTCCGTTTAACCCGCCGTTTCCCGCCGAGTTGCGGTATTCGAGCAACTTAGCGGGAGGTGAAGGGTTAGAGTATCGTAAGTAAAGATGCCTTTGCAACAGAACGCCACGATTCGTGTGATCCTTATCCTCGCCTTTTTGGTGCTAGCGGCGGTTCCGGCGGCCTATCCGCAGTCCGTGGGCGCCACGTTCGGCGAGGTGATTTATCTGGGCGGCACTCCTTCCGACATAGTGCTGGACGAAGTGCGGCAGTTGCTGTATCTGGTGAACACGGCGGCGGGGCGCGTGGACGTTTACGATTATGCGAATAAGCAGTTGTTGTCGCCGATTCGGGTCGGGGTGCAGCCGCTGGCGGCGGCCATGTCGTTCGACCAGTCTACGCTGTATGTGAGCAACAACGCCAGCTCTTCGCTGAGCGTGATCGATTTGGGCACGCGAACGGTGAAGGCCACGATTTCGCTGCCGGCGCGTCCGGAAGGCGTGGCAGCGGGCATCGACGGGCGAGTTTTGATTACGACGGGTGGAACGGGCGCCGGATCGACTCAGAACACGTTGCTGATTTACGATCCGACGCAGTTGCAGCAGAGCTTGCAGGTTCAAGTGGTGCCGTTCCCCCCGCCACCCCCGACCCCGACGGGCGTGCCGGGTGTGGGGACGGGGCGCCCGGTCACCACGTGGCGCGGCAAGCTGTTGCCCACGCCGGACGGCCAGTTTATTGTCGGGTTGTCCATCGTGGGCAACGGGAACACGACGTATCTGTTCGTGTACGAGGTGGCGAGCGGAACCATTTTGCGCAGCCGCAGCGTTACTGGGCAATCGAGCGTGTTGTCCATGGCGCCGGACGGATCCAAGATCATGGCCGGCTTCACCTTGTACGATGTGGCGACGCTGGCTGTGCTGGCCCAAATGTCCACATCGAATGCGACGTTTCCCATCAGCGGCAGCTTCAACACGCAGCAGAATTTCGGGGGCAGCACTTTCAGCCCGGACGGCGGCACGATTTACGCGGCCTTCAACTCCGCGCCGTTTTCGGTTCCGGCGACGAGGCCCCAAGCGTCCACGCTTTTTGTGTGCGATTCCAGTAATCTCAGCATGCGGCTGGGCATCAAGGTGCCGGAAAGCATTGTGGCCAGACTGGTGTCCACCAGCGACGGCAGCGACGCCTGGGCGCTGTCCGAGTCCGGTTTGATTCATCTGCCTCTCGGCAAGCTGTATGATTACCCCATCCTGATGCCGGAGCAGACGCAAGTGTTCCTGGCGGTAGACGAATGCAACAAGGGCATCGCCAAGGCCACCGTGAAGATTAACAATCTGGGCAAGGGGCGGCTTACTTTCAGCGTTCCAAACACCGGGGCGGCGCTGGTAAGCCAGGTAACCAGTGGGGTGACGCCGTCCAGCATCACCTTCATGATGGAGCCCGGGCGGGCGGGAGTGAACCGGCAGCCGGGCACTAATCTTTACACCGGCACGGCGACTAACAACGGCTTCCCCGTAAACGTGAACCTGGCTTCCGCCGAGGCGATTAACATTCCGCCTACGATCAGGGTGTACATGAACTACCGGCAGGCGGACCAGCGAGGCATCGTTTACCCGGTGCCGATGTCGCTGGATAACTCGCAGGGATTGCAGGATTTGCAGTTAGACGAAGCCCGCGGCAAGCTGTATGTGGCCAACGCCGGCATGAACCGCATTGAGGTGTTCGATCTTCGCCGGCAGCGCTTTGTCGATCCCATCATCGTGGGGCAATTGCCGCGGCAGATGGCCATCGCCAGCGACGGCGTCACGATGTATGTGGCCAACGGGGGCAGCGAGGCGATAAGCATCGTGGATCTCGACTTGGGCAAGCAAGTGGGCACTGTGGAATTTCCGCCCATCCCGCGCGCAGGCAACACCGGCGTCATCTTTCCCCGGACCATCGCTCCCAGCATCGCCGGCGTCCAGTTTGTGATGAGCAACGGGTCCCGCTGGAAGATTGTGGGCAACACGGCGGTTCCGCGGCCGGTGAACGACGGCGTAAGCCCCAACACGTTTCCCGGCGGCGGAGCCACCGTAATGGTGGCGACTCCCGAGGGAGACCGAATCATTGTTTTGGACGGAACCGGGACGGGGTATCTGTATGACGCTTTGGCGGACACTTACACCGCCACCCGGCGTTTGTTTAACAACCCGATTGTGAGCTATTACGGGCCGTTGGGCGCTTCCAAGATGGGCAACTATTTCCTGATGAACGGCCTGATTTTGAACTCCTCGCTCACCGTGATAGGGGGCGCGGAGCGGCCGGGACAGATCATCCAGACGGCGCCTACCCAGCCGGGGCAGCCCCCTTCTACTCAAGTAGTGAGCGCGGGGCAGCGCAACGTGGCCTCTGTAGCGCCTATTGACGAATACACTTTTGTGCGGCTCACCACTCCGGTGCGGCAGAACATCAATACGGTGACCCGTGACGACGCACGGCCGACCCTGGAGTTGGTTGATGTCCGGACGGGAGCGGAATCGCTGGCGGGGGTGGCGCCCGAAAACCCGAATTTTACAGTATTCGGGACGCAGCGTTACAACATTGGCCCGCGGCACATGGTGGTGGATTCGCGCGGCACGGCCTACGTGATCACTCTTTCCGGTTTGAGCGTCATCCCGTTGACGGTGACCGGCAGCTCCTCGGCTCGCCCGGTGATTCAGACCGGCGTTCGGGGCATCGTGAACTCGAACGACGGGACCACCAACTTCCGGCCGGGAAGCTTCATTACGGTGAACGGTTCGAACCTGGCGTCGGCGGCGACGGCTGAGACCACGCCGCCGCCGACGGTGCTGGGCGGCTCTTGCGTGCTGTTCAACAACATTGCGCTGCCGCTGCTGCGCACCTCGCCGGGTCAGATTTCGGCGCAGATTCCGGAGACGGTTTTGCCCGGGGTCAATGTGGTGCAGGTGAAGTCACTGGCCACGGCGCAATCGTCCGACCCCGTGGTGGTGACCGTACAGCGGCCCTAGCAAGGCGCGGCCGGCCCCTCTCAATTCCGCGCGAGCGGATCTGCTATGGTGGGGAAGTGTCGATGGAGGAAGCTGACGCGCTCAAGCGCACGCCGCTGAATGGGGTTCACCGCGCCTTGGGCGCTCGCATGGTCGATTTCGGCGGGTGGGAAATGCCCGTACAGTATTCGGGCATTTTGGAAGAGCACCGCGCTGTCCGCAGTGCGGTGGGGCTGTTCGACGTCAGCCACATGGGCGAGATCGAGGTTCGGGGACCCGAGGCTCTGAAGCTGGTGCAGTATGCCGCCACCAACGACGCCTCCCGCTTGAGGGTAGGGCAGGCGCAGTACTCCGCCCTGTTGTATGAGCACGGGGGCTTTGTGGATGACATTCTGGTGCACAAGGTCGCCGAGGACCACTTTTTTCTGTGCGTGAACGCCGCCAACCAGGAGAAAGACTTCGAGCATATCCGGTCGCTCAACCGCTGGGACTGCGAAGTGGAATTCGCCAGCCCGCGCTATGCCCAGCTTGCCCTCCAGGGACCGCGGAGCCAGGCAACGCTCGCTCGGCTTACGCGGGTTGACCTGAGCGGGATCCGGTACTACTGGTTTACGGACGGCGAAGTGGCCGGCACTCCGGCTCGGATCGCCAGAACGGGATACACGGGTGAAGACGGCTTTGAACTTTATGTTGCGCCGGAGCACGCCGCTCGTCTTTGGCGGGAACTGATGGAGGCTGGCGCCGAGTTCGGCATCAAGCCGTGCGGTCTGGGAGCGCGCAACACGCTTCGTCTGGAGGCGAAGATGGCCCTTTACGGGCACGAGATCGACGCCACGATTACGCCTTTCGAGGCGGGGCTGGGATGGATCGTGAAATGGGAAAAAGGCGATTTCCACGGACGCGCGGCGCTGGAAAAGCAGAAGGCGCAGGGCTTGCGGCGCACCTTGGCGGGTTTTGAAATGCGGGGACGCGGAATCGCGCGCGACGGCTATGAAGTCCTGGCCGGCGGCGTTCTGGCCGGATGGGTGACCAGCGGCGGACCGGCGCCGTCCTTGAATAAGAACATTGGGCTCTGTTACCTGCCGCTGGAAGCGGCGGCTACCGGCCGGACGATCCATGTCGTGGTGCGGAACCAGCCGGTGGAAGCAGTCATCGTACCCACACCTTTTTACAAGAGAGTGAAATCGTAATGTACCCGGAGAACTTCCGATACACCAAAGAACACGAATGGATCTCGCTGGATGGCGAAATTGGTACGGTGGGCATCACCGACCACGCCCAGAAGGAATTGGGCGATATCGTCTATGTCGACTTACCCAAGGTGGGCTCGGCAGTCGAGAAGCTTAAAGTGCTGGGCTCGGTCGAGTCGGTCAAAGCCGTCTCGGAGATATTTTCTCCCGTATCCGGAGAGGTGGTGGAGGTCAATACTGCGCTGGCGGAGGCGCCGGAGAAGCTGAACCAGGATCCCCACGGGGAAGCGTGGTTGGTAAAAATCAAGGTGCGCGACCCTGAAGAAATAAAAGACCTATTAAGCGCCGTCGAGTATCAGCAATATATAGGGGCTTAGGGATTTCCTCGAGCGCCCGGGCTTTGCGATTCCATGCGATACCTGCCGAAGTCTGAATCTGAGCGCCGCGCCATGATGGAAGCGTGCGGCATTGCCTCGCTTGAAGAATTGTTCTCCTCGCTGCCGGACGATGTGCGGCTGAAGCGTCCGCTGGCGCTGGGCCCCGGAAAGTCCGAGTACGAAGTCATCGAATACTTCGAACAGCGGGCGGCGGCCAACGCTTCCGGCTATGAATCGTTCCTGGGGGCCGGAGTCTATCAGCACTACCGTCCTGTGCTAGTGGATACGGTGGTGTCGCGGGGCGAGTTTCTCACCTCGTACACGCCCTACCAAGCCGAGATCTCCCAGGGCACTCTGACGGCGACCTTCGAGTTTCAGACGATGATTTGCCAGCTCACTGGCATGGATGTGGCCAACGCTTCGATGTACGACGGCTCGACCGCCGTTCCGGAGGCGGCGATGATGGCCATGCGCGCCACCGGCAGGCGGAAGACTGTGGTGAGCCGGGCGGTGCATCCGGAGTACCGGGAGGTGCTGAACACCTACGTCCGGCGGCAGGACGTTCCGGTGTGCGAGGTCCCGTATTTGGAAGGGTCCGGGGACTGCGATTTGGAAGCCTTGGAGCGGGTGGTGGACGCTGACACCGCCGCCGTGGTGATTCAATCGCCCAACTTTTTCGGGGTCATCGAGAACGTGCCGGCGGCGGCGGATATCGCCCACCGAGCCGGCGCGCTGCTGGTGGTTGTGTTCTCCGAGGCGGTTTCGCTGGGCGTTTTACGGCCTCCGGCCGAAGCCGACATCGTGGCCGGGGAATTACAATCCTTCGCCATCTCACCGAGCTACGGCGGCCCGTTTGCCGGGGTCATCGCGGCTAAGGAACGATTCATCCGGCAGCTACCCGGGCGGCTGGTGGGGCAAACGACGGATACGCGCGGGCAGCGGGCCTACTGCCTGACGCTGTCCACCCGCGAGCAGCACATCCGCCGCGAAAAGGCCACGTCGAACATTTGCACCAACCAAGCGCTGGTGGCTTTGATGGCCACAGTTTTCATGACCGTATATGGAAAAGAGGGGTTGCGAGAACTAGCCGTGCAGAATCTTTCCAAAGCGCGCTATCTGGCATCCGGCCTGAATTTGCGTTTTTCCGCGCCGTTTTTCAATGAATTCGCCGTCCGGACCGGCGGGCGAACGCCGGATGAGATCAACCGTGCGTTGTTGAAACGCAAAGTGATCGGGGGATTGCCGCTGGGACGTTTTTATCCGGAGTTGAGCGATTGCATGCTTTTGTGCGCCACCGAGATGAACCGCCGTGAAGCCATGGACGCCGTCAAGGAGGAATTGGCGCGATGATGGTCAAGGCCCGTCCCCACGTCACGCAGAATGAGCCGCTGCTGTTTGAAATCAGCTCGCCGGGCAAGAAGGGCTATCAGTTGCCGGAACTGGATGTGCCTGCGGTGGATCCGGCGGAAGCGCTGGGCGCGGAGAACGCGCGCGCCGAGATCGAAGGGTTCCCGGAGGTGAGCGAAGTGGAGGCCATACGGCATTTCACCCGGCTCTCCACGTGGAACTACGCCATCGATCTGGGGCTGTATCCGCTGGGGTCGTGCACGATGAAGTACAATCCGCGGGTCAACGAGTTTGTGGCGCGACTGAAAGGGTTCGCCTGGGCGCACCCGTACGCTCCGGAGCCGCTGGTGCAGGGTTCGCTACAGATCATCGACGCGCTGGAAAACGCGCTGGCGGAAATTACGGGCATGGATGCGGTGAGTTTGCAGCCTGCCGCGGGCGCGCACGGAGAACTCACGGGCATCCTGCTGGTGCGGGCCTACCATGAGTCTCAAGGCAATCCGCGGAGGAAGATCCTGATTCCGGATTCGGCGCATGGCACCAATCCGGCGACCGCCGCGATGGCAGGCTACGAAGTA
>Ga0272446_1006029_pt1 | contig 12933 bp, 14 predicted proteins | sample YNPCB0061_FD_194587 | JGI IMG/M metagenome (GOLD analysis project Ga0272446, IMG submission 194587) | Hot spring microbial mat communities from Yellowstone National Park, WY, United States - YNP-CB-006-1 | ecosystem: Environmental > Aquatic > Thermal springs > Hot (42-90C) > Sediment | place... | reverse complement strand
GTTTCCCGTCAGTACCTGGCCGAGCCGCGCGACTGGCCGCGCCTGGCAAGGCTCAACCGCGTCGTCGATCCGCAACGGCTGATGCCCGGCACGACGCTGCGCATCCCGCTGGCGATGTTGCGCCAGACCGCAGCGCCGGCCGAACTGGTAGCGGTTTCCGGCGAGGTGTCGCTGACCCTGCCGCAGGCGCCGCCGCGACCCGCCGTCGCCGGCGACAGGCTTCCCGCCGGGACGATCCTCGTCACCGCGGCCAACAGTAGTGCCGGCATCCGTTTCGCCGATGGCTCGCGTCTGACGCTGCAGCCGGGTTCGCGCATGGCGCTCGATACCGTCAGTGTCTATGCGGGGGGCGGGATGGCCGACACCCGGTTGCGGCTGCAGGAGGGCCGCGCCGAAATCCAGGCCAATCCGCAGAAGGCACGTGGCAATCGCCTGGAGGTCATCACGCCGTCGGCGGTCGCGGCGGTGCGCGGCACGCATTTCCGGGTCGCCGCCGCCGCCGACGCGGCGCGTGAAGAGACGCTCGCGGGCAACGTCGCGGTGATGGCGCTGGGCGAGACGGTCGCGGTCGGCGAGGGCTTCGGTACGCGTGTCGATCGCGGCCAGCCGCCGCGTCCGCCGGTGGCGCTCCTGCCCGCGCCCGACGTCGGCGATCTTCCGGCACGCATCGAGCGCCTGCCGGTCGCGTTCGCGGTCGGGGCGGTGGCCGGCGCCGCGGCGTGGCACGGGGAGATCGCGGCCGATGGCGAATTCACCCGCATCCTGCTGGAAAAGACCAGCGACACGCCCCGCCTGGTGTTCGCCGATCTGCCGGACGGCGACTACGTGCTGCGCGTGCGTGCGGTCGATGCGCTGGGTCTGCAGGGCAGGGACGCGCAGCATGCGTTTGTGGTCGCCGCACGGCCGTTTCCGCCCTTGCCGCTCGCACCGGGGCAGGGCGGCGTGGTGCGCGAAGCACAGCCGCCATTGCGCTGGGCGCAGGTGGAGGGCATTGGCACGTATCGCATCGAGCTTGCGGCGGATGCCGCTTTCGCGCAGCCCGTCGCGGCGCAAAGCGTCGAAGGAGCGGCGTGGACGCCCGACCCGCTGGCGCCGGGCACCTATTTCTGGCGTGTCGCCAGCGTCGCGGGCGGCAAGCGCGGCCCGTGGAGCGATGCCATGCGCTTCACGTACAGCGCGCTGCCCGGCGCGCCGGACCTGGGAACGCCGGCGATCGAGTTCGATCGCGATGTGATGCGCGTCCGGCTCGCGCCGCCACCGGCGGGACTCGCCTACGCGGTCGAACTCGCCGCCGATCCCGGGGGCGGGACGGTGCTGTGGCGCGGCAGCAGTGCGAGTGGCGCGCTGGCGATGCCGCGTCCGGATGCGGGGCGGGTGTATCTGGCTGCGCGCCTGGTCGAGGCGGATGGCACCGCCGGCCCCTCCGCCACCCGGGTCATCGAGGTGCCACGCCGCCACGAATGGGCGTGGCTGCTCCTGCTGCTGCCGCTTCTGGCGTTGTGAGACGGCTTCGCCTGCCGGCGCTCGACGACCGCTTATCCACGCTCCTCATCCTGTTGCTGGCCGCGACCCTGGGCGCGGCAAGCGGAATCCTGTCGCGGGTCGACAATGTGTTGTTCGACATCGGGCAGAAGCTTTTCGTCCGCCCGGCACCGCCCGACATCGTCATCGTCGCCATCGACGAGGAGAGCCTCTCCAAACTCGGACGCTGGCCGTGGTCACGGCGCCTGCACGCCGCGCTCATCGACCGCCTGGCGGCCGACGGGGCGCGCGTCATCGGCGTCGACCTGGTGTTTGCCGAACCCTACACCGCCGACCCGCCCGCTGACGCGCTGCTCGCCGAATCGATCCGCCGTGCCGGGCGGGTCGTGCTGCCGGTGCTCCTGGAAAGCACGCGCGTCAACGGCCAGGTGCTCGAAACCCTGCCGCTGCCGCAGTTCATCGAGGCCGCGGCGGCGCTCGGCCGCGTGCACGTGGAGCTCGACGAAGACGGCATCGCGCGCGGCATCTATCTGTGGGAAGGCGTCGGCGCGCCGGCCTGGCCGCATTTCGCACAGGCCGTGCTGGCGACGGCCGGGGAGCTCCCGGCGGGACTCGCGGCCACACCGCCCGCGGCTGGCGTGCCTCAGCCCTTCGCGCTGGTGCGGCGCGACCCGCGGCGCATCGTCTTTCTCGGCCCGCCGGGTCATGTGCGGAGCTTGTCGTACGCGCAAGTGCTGACCGGGGACTTTCCGCCAGGACTTTTCCGCGACAAGATCGTGCTCGTGGGCGCGACGGCGGCTGGCATGGGCGACCTCCTGCCCACGCCGGTTTCCGGCCTGCGCCAACCCATGCCGGGGGTCGAGTTCAACGCCAACGTCATCGATGCGATGCGTGGCGGCCGGCTCATCCGTGAAGCGCCGGCGCTCGTCGTCATTGCCGCCAACGCGCTGCTCGCGCTCGTCCCGCTCCTGTGGCTGCCACGCGTGTCCCCGCTCAGGGGGCTTTTGGCCAGCGGACTGTGGTTTCTGGGGGTCATGGCGCTGGCGATCCTGCTGCCGCGTGCCGTCCACCTCTGGCTGCCGCTCGCCGGCGCGCTTGCCGCGGCGTTGCTCGCCTATCCGGTCTGGAGCTGGCGCCGTCTGGAGTTCGCCAGCCGTTTCCTCGACCACGAGCTCAAACGGCTGCGCCACGAACTGGTTGCGGTCGATGCGCAAGCGGGCGGCAGGCTGGCCTCGCTCCCGTCCGACCCGCTCGCCGCGCGGATCCAGCAGGTGCAGGCGGCGTCCCGGCGGCTGCGCCATCTGCAGAACGAGCGCCGCGAGACGCTGGCGTTCATTTCCCACGACATCCGCGCGCCACTGGCGAGCGCGCTGATGCAGGTCGACGAGATGGGCGAATCGGCCGCCCGGCTGCGCGCGCCGCTCGCGCGCGCCTTGGCGCTGGCGGAGGATTTCTTGCGCACCTCGCGCGCCGAAATGCTCGATCCGGCGCGGTTCACCGAAATCGATCTGACGGCCGTCCTGCACCAGGCCGTCGACGACGCCTGGTCAGCCGCGAAGCAGCGCGGCGTGACGCTGACCCGCAGGCTGCCCGACGAGCCGATGTGGTTGCGCGGCGACTTCGGCCTCCTGCACCGCGCCGTGCTCAATCTGCTGCTCAACGCGGTGCGCTTCGCGCCACCGGGAAGCGAAGTCGAGATCGCGCTCGACGTCACGCCCGACACCTTCGAGGTCCACGTCACGGACCACGGCCCCGGCATTGCCGAGGCAGCGCAGGGCAGGCTTTTCGAGCGCTTCAGTCCGGGCAGTGGCATCACCCGCCCCGACGGGACCGGTCTTGGGCTTTATTTCGTGCGCGTCGTCGCCGAAAAGCACGGCGGCCGCATCGCCGTGGCGAGTCGGCCCGGGAAGACGCGCTTCACCCTCACGATCATGGCGATTCGCCGCCCCGAGTCATGAAACAGCGGTTCGCCATGATCGTTTCCCTCACCCCTACCCTCTCCCACAGGGCGAGGGGGACGAGGAAACGCTTCGCGTTGTTTCACGCCAAGTCTGCCGGTCAGGCGGCGAGATTCGACTTGAACCGGCAGCAGAGAAAACCTTCGCCAAGCGCGGCGCGTTCCGGCGCGGTGAGCGGGTGCGCGCGGGCGAGCCAGGCAGCGACGGTTTCGGCGCGGTTCGATTCGGCCATACCCCAGGCGATCTGTTGCGCGTCGCCCAGCGCGCCCTTCAGGGTCTCGGTGACGCGCCGGGCGATGCCCGGTGCGCTCTCTGCCGGCAGGGTTTCGAAAGCGATCAGCCAGACGCCGTCGGCGAGCCGGAACACGCGGTCCTCGCCACGGCAATGGCGGCGAAGCGCCTCGAAAACCGCGCCCGCTCGCGGCGCGTCGTGCGGCAGGGCAGGGTCGTCGGAAAACGCGTACTGGATCAGGGTTGCGCCGCCACCGGCACGCTGCGCGCGCTCGCGCAGCGCTTCCAGGATGGGCACCAGCAGCAGGGGGGTGAGCGCGCCGCTGTCAGCATCGATGAGGGCGAGGGACTGGCGCAGACGCGGGTGGGCGTCGGCGCTCGCGCGCATGAAGCGCTCGCTTGCGCACTGGAACGCGTCGAGGGCGCGGTACAGGGGGCTCCCGGCTTCCGAGCCGGCGGCGGCCACGACGTCCCGCCACGCGGCATCGAGGACCTGCAATTCCGCTTCGACGGCGTCGCGTGCCGACTTCGGCAGCGGTGCGACGTGGCTGAGGCAATGCCGCGCGGGCGGCAGGGTTTGCGTGGCCGGGCGCGTATCCCCCACGATCAAGGCGCGCATGGCGTGCAGCAGCCAGCGCTGGCGTTCGCAGACATAGTCGCTGAACGCGGAGAGCGCAGCGCTGGCGTGGCTGGCAAGGACGATTTCGTCGAGGACGCGGGACATGGCGAGCCGTCGGGAAGGAAAGCGTTTCTTTTAATCGCAATCGCCCGGGTACACAATGCGCTTTGCGATTGTTTACCGGAGGCAACATGGAACTCATTCTCTGGCGGCACTGTGAAGCCGACGCGCAAACGCCCGACAGTGCCCGGCAACTCACCAAGAAGGGCCGCAAGCAGGCATCGCGCATGGCCGACTGGCTCAACCCGCGGCTGCCGCAGGGTGCGCGGGTGCTGGTGAGCCCGACGGCGCGAACGGTGGAGACGGCCCAGGCGCTGGGGCGCGATTTCGAGCGCTCGCCGGACCTCGCGCCCGGCGCATCGGCCGAGGCGGTGCTGCGCGCGGTCGGCTGGCCGGAGGCGGAAGGCTGCGTGCTGGTCGTCGGCCACCAGCCCACCCTGGGGCAGGTCGCCATCCGCGTCCTCACCGGGCAAGCGGGCGATGCCGCGATGCGCAAGGGCGCGGTGTGGTGGTTCGAGGGCCGCGAACGCGGCAGCGACACCGATGTTCTGCTGAAGGCGGTCGTCAGCCCGGACTGGTTGTGATCCCCGCCGCCCGGCGCGCCGGCCGGTATCGCGCAGGCCGTTTCCTGCGATAATCGGGCGCGATGAGGGGATGGAATGATGACGCCACGTCGAAGCACCCACGGGAGGCGCGCGCTTGCCTGAATTCCTGACGGCGCTCGTTGCCGCCATCCGCAAGGCGGGCGCGGCGCGGCGGCTGATGTGGTTCGCGCTCCTGGCGTTGCCGCTGGCTGCGCTGACGGGCGCGTGGCTGCTCGTCGATCGCGCGCCCTATCGGGTGCTCTACCCCGGGCTTTCCGATCGCGCCGGTGGCGAAGTCGTCGCGGCGCTGGAGAAGCTCGACATTCCCTACCGGGTGCGCGAAGCCGATGGCGCGATCGAAGTGCCGCAAAACCAGCTCCATATCGCGCGCTTCAAACTCGCCGCGCAGGGCCTGCCGAGATCCGACGCCGGCAGCACGGAAAGCAGCGATGCAACGCCGCTTTTCGGGCTGTCGCAATTCCAGGAGCAACTGCGCTACCAGCGCGCGCTGGAGGCCGAGCTGGTGCGCTCGATCGAGTCCATGAGCGCGGTCGAGAGTGCGCGTGTGCATCTCGCCTTGCCGAAGGCCTCGCCCTTCCTGCGCGACCCGCCGCCGGCGACCGCGGCGGTGGTGGTGCGTCTGGCACCGGGCGCAGCGCTCGGCGAGGCGCAGGTCTTCGCCATCCGCCGCATGGTCGCGGCGAGCGTGCCGCGCCTCAAGGAGGCCGACGTCACGGTGCTCGACCAGGAAGGCCACTGGCTGGGACCGGTTGCCGGCCCTGACGAGGCGCGCCGCGCCGCGCTCGAGACGAGCCTCGCCGCGCGCGTGCGGGACGCGCTCGTGCCGTGGCTGGGTGCCGATGCGGTGAAGGTGCAGGTCGCCGCGACGCTGGCCACGGCGGGCGATGCGTCCGGCAATCGCACGCGGCGTGCGCGGCAGACCGATGCCGGCGCGCGCGCCGTCGAGCGCATCCGCGCCACGGTCATCGTGACGCGCGCGCTTGGCGCGGCAGAGGTCGAGAAAGCCACCCGGCTCGCGCGCCAGGCGCTGGGGATCGACCCGGCACGCGGCGACAGCGTGTTGGTCTTCGCGCTGCCGCCGGCCCATTCCGTTGCGCGCCCCGGGCCGCCTGCGGCGCCGGCGGCGCACGCCATGCCGCCCTGGGCCTGGGGTGCTGCGGCCGGCGCCGTGCTGCTCGCCGCGCTCGGCGCGTGGGCATGGCAGCGCCGGCGCCGCTCACGGGCGGCGGCAAGCGGACAGGCGGCCGATCTGCCGCAAGAGGCGGCGTTCGAGGACCTCCTCGCGCGTTCGAAAAGTCTGGCGCTCGCTGATCCGCGCGTCACCGCCGACGTGATTCGCCTGTGGATGCGCGCATGAGCCGCCAGGGTCTGCAGGACGCCGCCACGCTCCTCTTGGCGCTCGGTGAGGATGCCGCGGCGCGGGTGTTTGCGTATCTCACGCCGCGCGAGGCGAGCGACCTGGGCGCGGCAATGCGCGAGCTCTCGGTGTTGCCGCGCGAGCGCGTCGCGGCCGTGTTGCGCGCCTATCTCGACGAGGCGCAGCGGCAGACCGGTTTTGCCACCGACTCCGGGCGTTTCGTCGAAGAGGCCCTGGCGCGCGCGCTGGGCGCGGAGCGCGCCGAAGCGCTGCTGCGGCGCATCGGCGCGCCGACGACGGAGGCCCTGAAACGGCTGGCGTGGCGCGAGCCGTCCGAAGTCGCCGGCTGGCTGGAAGACGAGGCGCCGCAGCTGGCGGCGCTGGTGCTTTCGCATCTGCCGCGCGATGGCGCAGCGGCCGTCCTCGAACTCCTGCCGGAGACGCAGCGTGGCGAAGTGGTGCGCGCCATGGCGGATGCGCAGATGCCGGGCGAGGCGGTGCTGGCCGACGTCGAGGCGTGGCTGGCCGAGCGCATCGACCTCGCCGGTACGCCGCCGGCGCAGGGCGAGGCTGCCGTCGCGCACGTTCTCGCCAGCATGGATCGTGGCAGCGCCGCGGCGGTGCTCGAGAGCGTCGACCACGTCGATGCGCCGCTGGCGGCACGCCTGCGCGCCCGGCAGTTGGGCTTCGAGGACCTCGCGCGCTTGCCGCTCGACGCCCGCAAGACCTTTTTGCGCAGCGTTTCTGCGCGTATGCTTTTGACTGCGCTCAAGGGCGCGGATCAGGCGACGCTGGCGAGTGTCACCGAGGCGATGAGCCCGACGGCGGCCCGGCGCCTGATCGACGAACTGGATACGCTGGGCGGCGTTCCCGTGGCCGACATCGTTGCGGCACAGGATGAGGTCGCGGCACTGTTGCAACGGCTTGCTGCGGAAGGCGCGGTGAGACTTTGCGAGGAGGAGGACACATGAACGGCACCCGGGACGACGCCGACGCGACGGCGTTCGAGCGCTGGGAAGTCGTCGAGGCGGTGGTGACGAACAGCCCGTCACAGCCGGCCGTTGGCGAGGACCTCGAGGCGCTGCGGCGCGCCGCGCGCGAGGCCGGTTACGCCGAGGGCATGGCGGCGGCGCGGCGCGCGGCGGAGCAGGAATACGCGCGCCTGCGCGAACTGGCCGAGAGCTTCGGTCACGCGCTCGACAACCTCGACTTCCGTCTTGCCGACATGGTCCTCGAACTCGCGCTCGACGTCGCGCGCCAGGTCGTCGTCGGCGAGCTCGCCGTCCATCCCGAGCGCATCCTCGACGTCGTCAATCTGGCGCTCAAACAGATGGCCGAATCCGCGCGCGAGGCGCGCCTGCTGCTGCATCCAGACGATGCGGCGCTGGTGCGTCCGCACCTCGAAAAGACGCTCGACAAGAGCCGCCTGCGGCTCGTCGAGGATACGCGCATCGTGCGGGGCGGCTGCCTGATCGAAACGCCGCAGGGCGATCTCGACGCGACGCTGCCGACGCGCTGGCGCCAGGTGGTGCAGATGCTCGGGTCGAACAGCAACTGGAGCGAATGATGGATCGTACCGTGCGCCTGCGCGAATACCTCGCCGACTGCCGGCGCGCCGTGAGCTGGGCGACGCCGCTGGCCACCAGCGGCCGGTTGACGCGCGTGTCGGGGCTGGTGATGGAAGCCGTCGGCCTGCGCCTGCCGGTCGGCAGCCAGTGCCAGGTGCAGATCCCGGGCGGGCAGAGCGTGGAAGCCGAGGTGGCTGGATTTTCCGGGGAGCGGCTGTTCATCATGCCGGCGACGGACATCTACGGCGTCATGCCGGGCGCGCGCGTGGTGCCGGAAAACCCCATGGCGGCGGTGCCGCCGCGCCTGGGCACGCGCTACGTGCCGCGCCGCCGCGCGCAGGACCGGGTGCGCCAGGTGCCGGTCGGCGACGCGCTGCTCGGTCGTGTGCTCGACGGCGCAGGACGGCCCCTGGACGGGCTGGGGCCGTTGGGCCTGGAGAAGCGTGTGCCGCTCTACAGCCGCCCGGTCAACCCGCTGGAACGCGCGCCGATCCGGCAGACGCTGGATGTCGGCGTGCGCACCCTCAACGGCCTCTTGACGGTCGGACGCGGGCAGCGCCTGGGTCTCTTTGCGGGCAGCGGCGTCGGCAAGAGCGTGCTGCTGGGCATGATGGCGCGCTACACCGAGGCCGACGTCGTCGTGGTCGGACTGATCGGCGAGCGTGGCCGCGAGGTCAAGGAATTCATCGAGCGCATTCTCGGCGCCGAAGGCATGGCGCGCGCCGTGGTGGTCGCCGCGCCCGCCGATGCGCCGCCGCTGATGCGCCTCAATGGCGCCGCCTACGCGATGTCGATCGCCGAGTATTTCCGGGAGCGCGGTCGCAATGTGCTCCTCATCATGGACTCGCTGACCCGCTATGCCATGGCGCAGCGCGAGGTGGCGCTGGCGATCGGCGAGCCGCCGGCGACCAAGGGGTATCCGCCGTCGGTGTTCGCCAAGTTGCCACAATTGTGCGAGCGCGCGGGAAACGGCCGCAGCGGTGGCGGCTCGATCACCGCGTTCTTCACCGTGCTCATGGAAGGCGACGACCAGCAGGACCCGATCGCCGACGCCGCGCGCGCGATCCTCGACGGCCACATCGTGCTGTCGCGCGATCTCGCCGACGCGGGCATCTATCCGGCGATCGACGTCGAGGCGTCGATCAGCCGCGCGCAGCCCGATCTGGTTTCGGAAGCCGAGCTGGAAACGATCCGCCGTTTCCGGTATCTGTACTCGCGTTATGCGCGCAGCCGCGACCTGCTCGCGGTCGGCGCCTACGTGCCGGGGGCCGACGTCGTCCTCGACGAGGCCGTGCGGCGCTACCCGGCCATGCAGCAATACCTCATGCAGGGCATGCGCGAGCGCGTCGACATGGCGCAGGCCCGGCGCGCCCTCGAGGAGGTGCTGGGCTGATGGCGCAGCGTTTCGCACTCGGACGGGTCCTCGAACTGGCCGAACGCCGGGCCGAGGACAAGGCGCGCGAGGTCAAGCAGGCACACGGCGACTGGCTGCGCGCGCGCGGTCAGCAGGTGCGTCTGCGGGCGTCTCGCGACGCGGGGGTCGATGGCCTCGCGCGCCTGCTCGGCGCCGGTCTGTCCGCCGCCGAACTTGCGCGCCGCACCGCGCGCCGCAGGAGCGACGAGCACGCGCTCGCCCAGGCGGCCGCGCGCGTCGCCGGTGCCTACGACGCGTGGCAGCAACGGCTGCGCGAATGGCAGGTGCTCGATGCCCGGGTCAGGGCGCTCAGGGCCCTGGTGGCGCGCCACCGTCACGCGCAGGACGTCGAGGCGCGGCGCCTCGAACAGCGCCAGCACGACGAGCTCACGCAGCACGCGCGTATCTGGCGCAGGGACAGCGGGCGCGGCTGATGCGGCTCGCCGGACTCAGCGCCGCCGAGCGCGCCTTCCTGTGTGGCAACGCCCCCGACGCGTGGATCGCGACCCTGGCGGCGCGGCTGCAGGCCGTGCTGGCGGCGCGCATGCGCTGTGCCGTGCGCGTTGCGCCCGCAGTGGCCGCGCCGCTCATGGATTCGGCCGCAGCGATCCGCTGGGATGCAGCGCTTTCCGCACTGTGGGTTGCGCATCGCCTGGGCGGGGCGCCCGTCACCGGCTCGTCCGCCCTGGATCGCAGCCTCATGCGCACCCTCGAACCGGCCGTGGCGGCATGGTGGCGCGGCGCGCGCGAGCGGCCGGACGGGGCGCGCGAGGCGGCCTTCGTGGTGACCACGGCGCTTGGTCAGGGCACGCTGGCAGTCCGCCTGCCGGATGCGCTGCCGTTGGCACGGCGGGTACGGAGCATGACCGGCCGTGCGGCTTGAGCGCCTGGCACTGGTTCTTGCGCCCGCGCACGCCTGGGCGGCGCCCCCGGGGGGCGCGGGCATGATCGGCGTGGCGCTGAGCCTGGTCGTGATCCTGGGGGGATTCGTCCTCGTGGCGTGGCTGTTGCGCCGCTACCTGCCGGGCGCCGGCGCGGGGCGTTTGGCGCGGGTCGTGTCCGTGACACCGGTGGGGCCGCGCGAGCGCGTGGTGGTCGTGGAAATCGAGGATACCTGGCTGGTGCTCGGCGTGGGCGGCGGCCAGGTTCGCCTGCTCGACCGGCGCGCCCGCCCGGCGGATCGCGTGCGGTCCGGGGGGGAGTGAGCGAATGCGTTTTGCGTGGCTGGTGCCGGTGTGTCTTTGCGCTGCGATGGGCGCCGCGCAGGCCGAAGGCAGCGTGCCGCTGCTGACCGTCGGTGGCGGCGCAGGGACCGTGCTCGGCGTGCCTGCCGCGAGCCTGCCCTATGTCCTGCTGTTCCCGTTCATCCCCGCACTCCTGCTGGCTTTTTCGGCGTTCACGCGGATCGCCGTGGTGCTCTTTCTCCTGCGTCAGGGCCTGGGCAGTCCGAACGCGCCGCCGACCGCGGTGCTCACCGGTCTGGCCTTGCTGCTGGCGTTTTTCGTCATGCATCCGGTCGTCGACAAGATCGACGCCGAGGCGTGGCAACCGTTCCAGCGCGGCGAGATCAACCTCGACGCAGCGCGCGAGCGCGCTGCGTTGCCGCTCAAGGGCTTCATGCTCCGGCAGACGCGCGCCGAGGACCTGGCACTGTTCGCCGCCGACGACAAACGCATCGATCCCGCAAAAGCCGCCTCGGTCCCGTTTGCGGCGCTCGCGCCGGCGTTCGTGACGAGCGAACTGAAGACCGCTTTCCAGATCGGCTTCATGGTCGTGCTGCCGTTTCTCGTCATCGACCTGGTGGTGTCCAGCGTGCTCGCCGCGCTCGGGCTGGTGATGCTGCCGCCGCAACTCGTCTCCCTGCCCATGAAGCTCCTGCTGTTCGTCATGGCCGACGGCTGGCATCTCCTGGTGGGTTCGCTGGTCGGGAGCTTCTGATGGCAGATCTCGCCCGCGAAGCCTTGTGGCTGGCGCTGACACTCGCCGCGCCCGTGCTTCTGGCCGCACTCGCCGTCGCCGTGCTCGTCGGACTGTTCGCCGCCGCGACCCAGAACCTCGAACCGACGCTGTCCTTTGTCCCAAAACTGATCGTCGTCGCCCTCGTGGTGGCGGCGCTTGGCGGCTGGATGGGCGGCCGGCTCATCGACTTCACCCAGGAACTGCTGACCGGCTTCCCGGCCCTCGTGGAATGAGCGATCCGCTGTTCGGCGCGGCAGCCCTCGGCGGCGGGATGTACGTCCTTGCCCGCCTCGCTGGGTGGGCGCTGTTCGATCCCCTGCTGGGGCGCCTGCCGGTCTATCTGCGCATCCTCGTCGCTGCGGCGTTGGCGGCGGCCCTGCTGCCGGGCGCACCAGCCGCGGCGGCGCCCGATCCGCTTTCGCTCGCCGGTGCCATCGGGCTCCTGCGCGAAGCCGGGCTCGGCGCCCTGATGGCGCTCGGCGTGCGCATCGTTTTTGCCGCGGTGTCGATGGCGCTGGCGTGGTTCGGCGCGACGGCCACGGGCGGCCTGTTGACGCTGACCGATGCGCAGGCGGACGCGACCGACGCCAGTCTGCGCCAGCTCGCATGGTGGCTCGCGGGGCTCGCCTTCCTGGGCGCCAACGGGCATCTCCTGGTCGTCGCGGCGTTGCGCGATGGCCTCGCGCACCTGCCCGTCGGCGCCCTGCCCGGTGCGGGCAGCGTGCGCGACATGGTCGCGGGTGCGGGGTGGATGTTCGTCGCCGGAAGTCTGCTCGCCCTGCCGCTGCTGGTCGCCGCGTTCCTCGTGCAACTGGCACTGGCTGTTGTCGCGCGCGACGATGGCGGTTCGGGCGTGTTTCCGCTGGGCCTTACCCTCGGCGCGTTGCTGGCGATGGCCGGCCTGGTGTGGATCGCGCCGCAGATCGGCGCGGCGGTCGAGCCGGGGCTGCGCGTGCTGCAGTCCTGGCTCGATGGCGTGCGCTGAGCGCCTTACCTGGGGGCCGGCGCGAGCCGCGCCGGCTGCGGCGGGATGATCTTGACGCTACGCAGGGTGACGCGCTGGGGTTCCATGATCGCGCTCTTCTTGACGTCGATGACCATGGTGTCGCCGTTGATCGCCAGGTCGCCGCTCATGAATTCAGCGCTCTGGCCGACGTTGAAGACGTTGATCATGAGGCCCGCCCGGCCGACGGAATAGGTGCCCGCCGCGCCGATCATGGTCTTGGGGTCGACCAGGCCGAAGGTGCCATCGGGGGAGAAGTAGAAGATCAGGCCGACGTTCGCCGTATCCTTGGCGTCGGTCACGACCCAGGGACCGACCGGCTTGACGGCGGGCGCCTCGGCGCGCGCATGCCCGGCGATGACGAGGAACAGCGCGGCAAGCAGCGCGAGGGCCAGCATGCGCGATGAATCGAGAACACGGGTTACGGACATGACTATCTCCTGATTGGAATAACACGGGATGTGTCGGGAAGATAGCCTACCAGAAAACCGCGGCCGTTGTCTTGCGCCGCGCCGGTCTGCGTGACGTTACCGTGAAAGCCCGAGATGCCGAGGCACAAGCAATCCGTCCCGCCGTAGAGGAGGGAATGAAGAGAAACGACAGCGCTGCTCAGGCTCTCCAGGATGACCAGTTCGATGTCTGGGTCAAAAAGGCCTCAACCTCCGCCTTGCCCATCT
>Ga0272446_1006028_pt1 | contig 12934 bp, 16 predicted proteins | sample YNPCB0061_FD_194587 | JGI IMG/M metagenome (GOLD analysis project Ga0272446, IMG submission 194587) | Hot spring microbial mat communities from Yellowstone National Park, WY, United States - YNP-CB-006-1 | ecosystem: Environmental > Aquatic > Thermal springs > Hot (42-90C) > Sediment | place... | reverse complement strand
GTGCGCTCGATGCCCATGCCCCATGCGTAGCCCGAGTATTCGTCAGGATTGATGCCACAATTTCGAAGCACATTTGGGTGAACCATGCCGCACCCCAAAATTTCAAGCCAGCCTGATTGTTTGCAGACGCGACAGCCTTTTCCATTGCACAGGTAACAAGTGATGTCGACTTCCGCTGATGGCTCGGTGAAGGGAAAGAAACTCGGTCGGAATCGCAACTTCACATCACTGCCGAACATTTGCTTTGCGAAAGAATAAATCGTGGCTTTAAGGTCGGCAAAACTCACGCCTTTGTCGACATACAATCCTTCGAGTTGATGGAAGACGCAGAGGCTTCTTGCGCTCACGGCTTCATTGCGATAGACTTTGCCCGGCATAATGAGCCGGAGCGGCGGCTTTTGCGAGAGCATCGCGCGAATTTGAACAGGTGAGGTGTGGGTGCGCAACACAATATCTTCGCCCTCGCCTTTGCGAATGAAGAATGTGTCTTGCATGTCGCGGGCGGGGTGGTCGTCAGGAAAGTTCAGTTTCGTGAAGTTGTAGTCATCGAGTTCGATTTCTGGTCCCGTTGCTTCGCTGAATCCCATTCCGAAGAAAATGTGCTTCATCTCGCCTAAGACTTTTTGAACGGGGTGTTCAGAGCCTAAAAACGCTTTTCGTCCGGGAAGCGTGAGGTCAAGTTCAAGTGTGTCGGTATCTTGCTGTGCAAATTGGCTTTTAGCTTGGTCGAATTTTGCTTCGGCAAGTTGTTTGAGCTCGTTGAGCAGTTTTCCGACGAGTGGTTTTTCTTCGCGTGGAACGCTCTTCATCTGCTCAAAGAGTTCGGCGATACTGCCTTTGCGGACAAGGTATTTCAGCCGATAGGCTTCGAGCGATTGTGCGTCAGAAATCTCGGCAGATTCAATTTCTGTTTTCAGTCGAGCGATGGACTCTTGTATCATAGTGTTCTTATGCGAAAGAGGCGAAGCAATTTTGAACTACTTCGCCCACGGATTGACCTACTACGAATTGAACTTTTGTCGCAAGTGGATTTAAGCCAGTGCCGCTTTGACGACTGCCGTAAAGGCTTCGGGATTTTTGACGGCGAGTTCGGCGAGCGACTTGCGGTTGATGTCAATGTTTTTTGATTCCATTGCCGCAATGAGTTTCGAGTAGGTTGTGCCGTTCAGTCGTGCGGCGGCGTTGATGCGCGTAATCCACAGGGCGCGGAAGTTACGCTTTTTGACGCGGCGGTCACGGTATTCATATTGACCGGCTTTGTCGACGGCGTGCTTGGCAATCGTGATGACGTTTCCTCTTGCGCCCCAGAACCCTTTGGCTTTCTTTAAGACTTTTTTGCGGCGTGCGCGTGAAGCAACTGCATTTTTAGCGCGTGGCATAATCGTGTCTCCTAAAAATTTTTAATGGTTAAGTGTGTCAATTTGAATTAGGCAAGCAACATTTGCTTGACGGTGGCTTTGTGTGTTGGTGCGACGAGCGTATCGTGTTGCAAGTTGCGCTTGCGCTTTGCGCTCTTGTGTCCGAGATTGTGTCTCATACCGCTTTTTTTGCGCTTGACTTTTCCAGTCGCCGTTACTTTAAATCGCTTTTTTGCGGAACTGACGGACTTCATCTTTGGCATGGTGATTCCCTTTCATTGGATTGAATTGTGATTGAAAATGATTGTTTCAGTTTTATGCGGTTGCATTACGTTTTTCGGCGGCTTCTTGTTGTTTTTTCTTGCGTTCTTCGGCTTCGGCTTTTAGAGCGGCTTCTTCTTGCGCGCGCTCTTGGGCTTCTTTGCGCTCGAGGGCTTCGATTTTTGCCTTGTCAGGCACATAGAACACGTAAAGGTTTTTGCCTTCTAATTTTGGCGGTGCTTCTTCTCTACCAACATTCGAGAGCCGCTCAGTGAGGCGTTTTAAGAGTTCATAGCCTTTTTCTTTGTAGACGATAGCTCGACCAAGAAAGACGACCGTTGCACGGACTTTATCGCCTTTGCGTAAAAATTCTTCGGCGTGATTGGCTTTGAAGTCAAAGTCGTGCTTATCGGTATTCGGGTGAAATCGAATTTCTTTCAGTGCTGATGTTTTCGTTTTCTTCTTGGCTTCTTTTTCCTTTTTCTCGATTTCATAGAGGAACTTGCCGTAGTCAGCGATTTTGCAGACGGGCGGTTGTGCATTGGGTTGAATTTCTATCAAATCGAGTCCTAATTTTCTGGCTTCGCGCAAGGCATCGCCGATTTTCATGACTTGCTGGTCGCCTTCGGGAAAAATGACGCGCACTTCGGGAATCCGAATCTCGTCGTTGGTGCGATGTGCCTTGTTGCGGTTCTTATCGCGTGTATCTCTAAAATCTTTCATTGCTTTCACTTACAGGTTTGGGTTATTCAATTTCCGTCAGCGGCGCGTCGGGCGAGCGCGGGTTTGGATACACGCCCAAACTGCACAGCTCAACAATCACATCGAGCGTTTCCATCACAATCGCCCCAACTAACGCATAAGATTTTTTCGGCTCGATGATGGCTTCAAAGACGGCTTTGCGTCCGCAAATTTCTAACTCCACTCCCCAACCACGTCTCTCTCCGCCCTCGACTCATCAGCATATTTGACCGAGATTCGGCGTGGCACAGGGAACTGATGCAACGCCGCCACATCGCTCGGCAACACCAACATGGCTGCCCCTGTATCAATTTTCGCGTCAATCTCTGTTGGCTCGCTCTTCGTTATCAAATTGCGCACTTTGACTTTTGTGTAAGTAATGCCCATCGGTTCTCACAACTTTGTTCCGTCGTAAATCTCCGCTAATGTCATCTCCACGCCGATAGATTTCAACTCCAACTTCATCGTTTTGTTGTCCAAAATCACATAATCCCACTCGTTCCTCGTCTTGCGGCGAAACATCTCTACTTGCGCTCTCTCCGTTGAGACCAATACATATTCTTGGAGCGACGCGAGCGTTTGATACTCTTTGAACTTCGTCACCCTATCCAGCATCTCAGTTGAATCAGATAACACCTCAATAATCACGATTGCATCAAGCAGCATGTCGCTATCGAGCGAGAGCATTTCCTTCTTCACAACAGAGAGGTCGGCATATCGATAATTTCCAATCGTATCAACAGCAATTTTTACATTGCTATTGAGCGTTTGATATGCGGTGCCGCGCAATGCCAAAAAGAGCAACGAGCCAATCGTGTTAACCAAAATTTCGTGTATCGCTTTTGCCACTTCAACCTCCACGAGTTCGCCATTAACGAATTCGTATCGCTCTTCGGACTTTCGCTCGAATTCCAAGTATTCTTCTGGCGTCATTTTCTTGGTCAATACTTGCGTCATCTCGATTCCTCCTCACAACTTTGTTCCGTCGTAAATTTCGGCTAATGTCATTTCAACCCCGACTGATTTCAATTCCAATTTCATCGCCTTGTCATCTAATATCACATAGTCCCACTCGTTCCTCGTCTTGCGGCGAAACATCTCTACTTGCGCTCTCTCCGTTGAGACCAACACATATTCTTTCAGCGACAGAAGCGTTTGGTATTCCTCAAACTTTTCTCCCTTGTCGATATTCATTGTCGACTTTGACGAAACCTCAAATAGCACGACAGCATCATTCAGAATATCGCTGTCGACATCCAAGTTCTCCGACGGCACAATCGAGACATCGGCGTAGCGATAATTCCCCAACGCATTGATATCGATTTTCACGCCGCTTGGCAATACGCAATAAGATTTTCCTTTAAGAAAAGCATTAAGCAAGACAATCAAATTTCCAATTAAAATTTCGTGAATAATTCTTGGCATATCGCGTTTGACCAACTCGCCATTGACGAGTTCATATCGCTCTTCGGAATTGCGCTCGAATTCCAAGTATTCTTCTCGCGTCATTTTCTTGGTCAATACTTGCGTCATATCTCCATAAAGCGAAGGTTTGTAAAGTTTATCACATCAATTTTTAACCGCAACATATAGTCAGCCAGTCTCAAATCGTCTGTCAAAACCAAAAATTGATTTTTAACCAACTCTATAATCCCACTGTCCGTCAAGCCGAAGGGCGCGAAGTGTTTTGTCCCTGCGATTGCTTTACTTGGCAAATAAAATTCTTCCAACACATTTATCACTGTTACAACTGTTGAAGCCAATGGTCTTTTTACATTTTCCGGCAACTGACTTGCAAGGTTGCTCACTTCCGTTGAAATGTTGGGTGTTGTAACCACTTTCGCGAAAAACTTTATCACGCGCAGGAGTATCTCAAAATCTTCCACTTCATATTTTATCGTCCGCTTGAATTGCTTAATCAAGGCTTTGTCATGCAATCCAACGCAGTAAAGCAGTAGCAAGTTGGTATCAATCAAAATGCCCTTTTGTCGGTAGCGCAAAAAGAGTTCGTCAAGGTAATCATTCTTCATTAGCTAAAATGCCGACTCTCATTCCCTTTACTTGTCCATCGTTTCCAACTGTAATTTTGCGATACTGCCGTTTGACAACTGGATTCTCAATAATTTGCTTTGAAATGCTTGGCAATAATTCATATCCTATCGTGATAACCCAAGTCCCGTCATCGTCTACATCAACCTCGTCAATCATTAGGTTTTTGAATTCTTCTTTCGTCAATCCGACCAACGCGTTCATCTCAAAAAAATAGTCCAACGCTTTCTTCGCTGCTTCTTTCGCGCTAATCATTTTCGCCTCACTTTCTCAATGCGATTTCTTCTTTGAGCATGGCTACGGCTTCGTCAAACGGTTTCGCGCCTTTGTCGCCTTCTTTGTGTTTGCGAATCGCGACGCTCTTCGTGTCGCGCTCTTTTTCGCCAATGACGAACATATACGGAATCTTTTTCAATTCCGCATCTCGGATTTTCTTGCCGATTTTTTCGCCACGCTCATCGAGTTCAGCGCGAATTTTCACGGCTTTTAATTTCTCTGCCACTTCGAGCGCGTAATCCATCACGGCATCGACTATCGGCAACACAGCGACTTGCACCGGCGCAAGCCACAAGGGAAAATCACCTGCAAAGTTTTCGATAAGCACGCCGATAAATCGTTCCATTGAGCCAAACGGCGCACGGTGAATAATCACAGGGCGGTGTTCCTTGTTATCGCTTCCCGTGTAGGTCAAGTTGAACCGCTCCGCCATGACATAATCGACTTGCACTGTTCCCAACTGCCACTTTCTGCCAATGGCGTCTTTGACGATGAAATCAATTTTCGGTCCGTAAAAACTTGCCTCGCCAATGCCGATGAAGTAGGTGAGGTTCATTTTTTCGGCGGCGGTGCGCACGTCGGTTTCGGCTTGCTCCCAGAGTTCGTCCGTGCCGCCGTATTTCGCTTTGTTGGATTTATCGCGGAACGAGAGCCGTGTTTGCACGTCCTTGAATCCCAGCGTTGAAAATACTAACTGCGTGAGTTCAATCACGTTGCAAAGTTCTTCTTGCAGTTGGTCTTGTCGGCAATAGATGTGCGAGTCGTCTTGCGTAAAGCCGCGTGCGCGCGTGAGCCCGTTGAGTTCGCCTGATTGCTCGTAGCGATAGACGGTGCCGAACTCTGCTAAGCGAATTGGCAGGTCGCGGTAACTGCGCGGCTTCGCATCATAAATTTGATGATGGTGCGGGCAGTTCATTGGCTTCAAAAGATATTGCTCTTCTTTGCCCGTCTCATCGGTGAAGGTAATCGGCGGAAATTGTGAGTCTTTGTAATACGGATAATGCCCAGAGGTTTTGTAAAGCTCAATACTGCCGATGTGCGGCGTATAGACGGCTTGGTAGCCGCGTTTGAATTGCTCTTCTTTCAAAAAGTTCTCGAGTTCTTGACGCAGGGTTGCGCCTTTCGGCAACCAAATCGGCAAGCCACTTCCCACTTTTGGTGAAATCAAAAACAACTCCAACTCTTGACCGATTTTTCGGTGGTCGCGTTTTTTGGCTTCTTCGAGTTGAGCGAAATGTTGTTTGAGCAATTTCTCTGATGGAAACGAGATGCCATAAATGCGTTGCATTTGTTCGCGGCTCGAGTCGCCGCGCCAATACGACGCTGAAATGTTGGTCAAGCGTACGGCTTTGAGTTTCGATGTTCTCGGCAAATGCGGACCGGTGCAAAGGTCGCTGAACTCGCCTTGATGATAAATCGAGACAATTGGTTCGTTGATGCCTTGCAGAATTTCAACTTTATACGGGTCGATGCGTTTCGTTTGGAAGTAGTCAACCGCATCTTCTTTTTTCAACTCTTCGCGCGTGATGACCAAGTCGCGTTTAGCAATCTCCAACATTCGCGCTTCGATTTTCCGCAAGTCTTCTTCGGTGAATCGGTGTTCCGAAGAGATGTCGTAATAAAATCCGTTTTCGGTCGCAGGACCTGCGCCGAACTTCGTTCCGGGGAAGAGTTCTTCAATCGCTTGCGCCATCAAGTGGCTTGAACTGTGCCAATAGAGTTCGCGTCCTTCGTCAGAATCAAAGGTGATGATTTCAACTGTTCCGTCTTCTTCAATCGGCAGGTTGAGGTCGCGCAGTTTGCCGTTCAGTTTAATACCGAGTGCGGCTTCGAAGAGTTTATTGCCGATAGACTTGGCGACATCGTTGCCGGTCGTGCCTTTCGGGTAATAGCGAATAGAGCCATCGGGCAAGGTCAGCGCGACCTGCTCTGTTAAGAGTTGTGTATCGGACATATTCCGTTGTTCCTTTCCAAACCGTGCCTGCGAGGGCATCGGTTTCCAAATCGTTTGTGAAATGATGGATTGTAATTGACCTTGCGTCAATCGTTGCGCGAATTCATCTTTTCAACTTAGCGGCGGAAGCCCGCCGTCTTTTTGAGGAGAGAGATTGTTTTCAGCGCGCATCTCATCATTTCGATCCTGACAATTCATTCGATTTGGCGGCTACTTTTGGTTAGTTCATCAATCATCAGGAGAGCCTGACCCCGCGCTTCCACTTTGGAAAGCTATGATTGGTGAAGATATGGGGCGAATGAACTCACAAATTTACTTTCGCCCAACTCAAATGCACTTACGCCTGACGCGTTTTATTCTGCCGCTTCGGCTTCGACTTCGAGTTGCAGTTTTGCAACGACATCGGAGTAGAGTTTCACGGTAACTTCGTGTTTGCCCACTTGTTTGATGGGCGGGTCAATCGTGATTTGTTTTCGGTCGATGTCAAAGCCTTTTGCTTTCAAGCCGTCGACGACCATTTGTGCGGTTACGGTGCCATAGAGTCGACCTTCTTCTCCCGCTTTCACTTTCACGTTGAGCAAGAGCCGTTCAAGTGATTCCGCCAATTCACGCGCCGCTTTACGTTCGCGCTCGATTTTGAAGGCTTTTTGCTTTTTCTCGGTTTCAATGGCTTTGAGCATTCCATCGGTGGCGCGAACTGCCAAGCCTTTTGGAATCAAGTAGTTTCGGGCGTATCCGTCTCTGACTGTGAGCACGTCTCCGATTTCGCCAAGTTTCTCAACTTCTTTTTTCAAAATAATTTTCATGGTTTGCTCGTTTGGTGATTAACGAATTTCGTCGGAAACAAAGGGAATAATTGCCAAGTGCCGCGCCCATTTGATAGACTTTGTGAGCAGGTTTTGCTCTTTTGCAGAAAGCCCTGTGATGCGGCGAGGAATAATTTTGCCTTGTTCGTTGATGAATCGGCGCAATTTACGGTCGTCTCGATAATCAAAAAACGCGATTTGATTTTTCGGCGGAGCTTTGCGTTGCTTTTTGGCTTGTTGCGCACGCGAGGATTGCTTTCCTTTTGTGTTGGTTCGGTTGCCTTGTTCTGCCATTACTCTAAATAATTGGACGGTGTTGGATTAGCAAGGGCGGGAACGACCCCGCCCGCGTTACGCTTCTGAAAATTGATACGGTTATTGTCCGTTGTTTGAGACTTCCCCGTCTGTCGCTAAATACTTGTATTCATACAAGTCTTTGCTATTGACGTTGGCATCGTCGTTGATTTCTTCAACCACGCTCACATCGTCGTCGTTGCGGCGACGCTTGTTGAGAAATTGGATTCGGCGCGCTTTGATTTCAACTACGGTGCGCGTAGAGCCGTCTTGGAGTTTCCAAGTGCGGCTTTGCAGTTCACCGTCCACGAGCACTGCACTGCTCTTGTGCAAGTTGTCGCGGCACGATTCTGCCAACTTGTTCCACGCCACAATCCCAACGTAGCAGACATCTTCCTGCCACTCGTTGTTGCTGTCGCGGAATCGGCGATTGCACGCGATTGTGAAGTTCACCACTGGCGTTCCCGTCGTGGTTTGTCTGAAAATCGGGTCTTTGGTCAGGTTACCTGCAATGACCACGCTGTTAATCTCTGGCATTTTTAAGTCTGCCATATCGTATCCTCCAAGGATAAAAGGTTTTCAAGCTATCTATTGGTATCAAAAAAAAAGAAAAACCGGACTTGCGTCATGGGTTCAGTATTGTGCAAGGCGATGCTTCACATTAAGCATTTTCGGACTCGGATTGCGGCGTGGATAGCGTTTGTGCTGTTCCATATTTGGCAACCCGCTCGCGAATCTCCAGCAACGGCTTATCCAAAACGATGGTAAGATATCGAATGATTTGTTCATTGAGGCGATATTGACGCTCCAACTCAGCAATCGCCGTAGGGGGTGCTGCAAACTCAATGTGAGCGTAATATCCAATGGTTGATTTGCCGATTTTGTAGGCGAGCTTCTTGCGACCGGGTTCAAGCACGTTCTTGATGTCGCCGCCAAGAGAGGTTAAGATGGACTTGACTTTCTGAATCACCGCTTGCACGGCTTCGTCATCTAAATTGCCGTCAATCACGACAGTCGTCTCGTAGAGTTTGTTCTCCATTTTGATTACAAAACATGAATTTGATTATGGCTGATTTCAATCTGCTATTCGCTTGAAACCACCGCAACACCTTTGCCGATTGTTAGTTGCGGAATCATAAAAAGGACTGCAAAAATAGAGGTCGTGTTTCGTATTTCCAAATGTTGTCTTACTTTTCTTTGTCTTTTCAATCCAATTGAACCTGTTCTCAATGACCAAGAAAATAGCCGTTATCGGTGTGGGCAATTTCGGCGCACATCTCTGCACGACTTTGGCGCGTCAAGGCGCGGAAGTCATGGCGATTGATAACAACATGAATAATTTAGATGATGTCAAAGATAAAGTAACTTTCACCGTTCGATTAGATTCCACCGAAGAAGAAGCCTTGAAAGCACAAGGGATTACGGACTTCGATGTGGTGATTGTTGGCATTGGAGACGATTTCGAAGCCGCCTTGCTCACGGTTGCCGCACTCCAAAATCTTGGTGTCAAGCGCATCATCGCACGTGCCACCACCACCACGCACGAGCGGATTCTTCGGCATCTGGGTATTGAAGAAGTCATTTCTCCTGCGGTGGAAGCTGCCGAACGCTTAGCGGATAGCCTGCTCTATCGCGGCGTAATTGATTCGCTCGAACTTTCTTCGGATTACTCGATTGTCGAAGTCAATGCGCCTGATGCCTTCGTCGGAAAAACGCTTGGGGAGTTGGAACTGCGTGAGCGGTTCGGAGTCAATCTCATCACGATTAAGCGCACTGAGCGAGAGTCGCGCACCTTCGGCTTGCGCTCAAAAACGGTTGAAAAAATTTTGGGGATTCCAACGCCCGACATGACCATTAAGGCAGGTGATATTCTGGTGCTTTTCGCGCAAAAGCCTGCGATTGAAAAACTCTGTAATGCCGAGTGATTTACTCACGAATTGCAACGCCCGCAGGGAAGGAGAGCATCTCGACCACTTTTATCACTTGATTGGTTCTTGTATCAATGATGGACGATGTACCTGCGCGCAAGCCGCCATCAGTCGGGTGGTGTCCAACAAAGCCAATCAACGATTCATTTGAGACATACACGAAGCCATCGCTTGAAATGGCAAGCCCATGCGGCTGAATCCCGACATTCTCAATCGTTGCGACCACGACTTCGCTCTGCACATTTATCACCGACACCGAATTACTGTTGCGATTGGCGACATACAGCCGCGATTTATCGGGCGTATAATCCATCAGAATCGGATACTTGCCGACGGGAATGGCTTTTATATCAAGCGTTTCCAGGTCAATGACGCGCAGGTCGCCGTCAAATGCGGCATCGCCGTTGCACGTAACGAAGAGTTTTTTCTCATCGGGCGAAAGCATCACTTGATACGGGCGGTAGTTGCGCGTGCTGGGTTCGCCAATGCGGCGTAAAGGGAATTGGCGCGTTGAAAAGGTTTGCAGGTCTAACTCGAAAATTCGGTCGCTTTCAAATGCAGTGGCGTAGAGGAATCGTCCGTTGCGCGAGAGGGCAAGTCCGTGCGGCGCGGTGTTGATGGGCGGCGAAGTTCGCTTCACGGTCATGCTCGCCGCATCAATTATCGTGATACGATTGGCGGACGCACTGAAATTTGAGACATAGAGCGTTGAATCATCAGGCGAACAAATGATGTGCGCAGGCGAACTTCCGACATTGACTTTGGCAATCAGCGTATCGGTTTCAGCATCAAACTTCCACACTTCGCCTTTGGCAATCAGCGAGACATACCAATACTTCTTGTTGTTGGAAACCGTTACATAATGCGGCGATTGCAAGGGGTTCTGCGAAATGCCACCAGCGGCGGAAACATCAACATAGCGCATTAACAGTCCTGTGCGCTTGTCAATAACAGCGACCAAATCCGCCGCTTGATTGGTTACATAAATTTTCGCGAAACTTTCTTCAAACGGCACTTTGCCCTCGCGATTGCGTGCGCCGTTTTGAATCCAGTTGTAAATCGCCATCACGTCTTCACGCGAGAGTGGATTTCTACCGATAGGCATTATCGGCGAGGCAACGGGCGAGAGCGTGGTATCGGTATGAAGATGCTGAAACAAATGGCTAAACTTCGGTTGGAAGGGAATCACCATCGCGCCATTTTCCGAACCCTTGAAGAGATTTTCCCACGTGTCGAGCGAAAGACGGCGAACCGCATTGCTTGACGAATGACACTCAACGCAGTGGCGATTGAAAATCGGCTGAACGTTTTGCTCAAACTCGCCGACGGGTTCAGGAACTTTGCTGACCTCTTCTTTGCAGGAGGAGACACACAGCGCGAAAGCAATGAACAGGTTTATGACATGAAACCGATAACACGGCTGATGTTGCATACTTCTACAATTTGCTTGAACACGAATGTAGCACGTGTTTCGGCTTCTTGCAACGCATAAATGCAGTGCGTATCATTCAGTCGTGATTAAGGTTGATTGCGCTCGCGTTCACGGGCGCGCTCGAGGGCGTCGGTGATGTCACGCAAGAAATCGCGCTCGAAGAGAATCAAGTCTGCTACTTGTCGGGCGGTTAGGACTTGCCGAAACTCATCGAGGTATTTGGGCAACACATCGCTGACATTTTTTCTTTCTTCAATCACGGCTTTGATTTCTCTATCGAGGTCGCTGTCTTTGGCATCGGATTGGTGAAGTTCTTGCAAGCGCGCGAGGCGTTGTTGCAAGTTTTGAACGGCATCGGTGAGCTCGTCTTGGTAGCGATTGTATCGCGGAAAGAATTTCATCGATTGCTCTTCGGAAAGGTTCAATCGTTCGGTGAGTTTCCACATTTGCAGTTGTTTGATACGCTTGGCGAGTTGCTCGCGTGGGAGTCGTTGTCCAAGTTGCTCGGCGCGTTGTTGGCGGCGAGTTTGAAAGTCTGCGCCGCGCTCATTCGGGCGGTTTTGCGCCCAGAGCATTTGCGCGCTCATCACGAGCAAGACGATTAGAAAAATTTTCATCTCTTTCATGGTTGATTTCCTCTGACGATTACATCGGGTTGAAGAGCGATTCTACTTCTTCATCTGTCAGCACTTTGTAAGTTTGTTTTCTTGTTGGAGCGTTGTTTTCTAAAATGCTCATGATGGCTTCCGCTTCGGCTTCATCGAGTTGCATCGCTAAAATTTCAGGTGTAATACCAAGCGCAAATTTTTTTGTCGCAATCAGCGAAAGCGTTGGGTTGTCTTCATCTTGGCTTGCTTTTGCAAGCGTGATTTGGCGCGTGTGATTATCCAACTCTGCCGTCAAAACTATCAGCGCGAGTGCGAGTGCGGTTGCGAGTGCGCCGCCTGCCCACTGCCAACGCGGCACTTCAACGAGCAAGGCAACCTCTTCTTTCACAACATTCCACCACGATTTCTTGCGCGGCACAAGTTTCGCCATCACCTTTTCAGAGAGCGATTCAAAATAGGCGTGATTGGGTGCGTCGAAGGCGCGGTTCAATTTCGGCGTTGAAACTTCTATGAGCGATTTCATCTCGAGAAATTCTGCGCGAAATGTTGCATCAGTCTCAATCAGCCGTTCAATCGCTTTTGCCGTTTCGGGATTGGATTTACCCAAGATGAAATCAGGCAGTTCGTATCGATAATCGTCTCGTGTCATGGGTCGTGCTTTAAGGCTCGTTTCAAAAATTCGCTGACTTTTTTGAAAGCGTGAAAGTAATTGGCTTTCAGTCCTCCAACGCTTCCGCCCAGAATCGTTGCAATCTCTTCGTAAGGCAGTTCGTCATAGTAACGCATCACAAAGACGGCGCGCTGTTTTTCAGGAAGCGAGGCGATTGCCGCTTCGATGAGATCTCGTTCTTCGTTGCGCTCGAGTGCTTCATCAGGTCTTGCGCTATCGCCTTTGAGGTCCGTTTCGAGTGCGTCGAGCGAATCGGCGTGTCGCACGGCTTTTGCGCGCAAGGCGTTCAGACTTTCGTTGGTTGCAATTCGATACGCCCAAGTCGAGAACTCCGCTTCTTCTTGAAAGTTCGGCAAGGCGCGAAAAATTTTAAGGAACACGGTTTGAGTTACATCGTCCGCATCGTCGTGCGACTGGAGCAGGCGGCGGCAAACCCAATAGATTGGCTCGCGATGTCGGCGCATGAGTTCGGCGAAGGCTTTTTCTTTTTGTGCCGCTGTGCCGCTCCTAAATTCCGCAACGATCTCTCCATCGGTTTTTTCAGGATTCATTCCGCA
>Ga0272446_1006027_pt1 | contig 12936 bp, 10 predicted proteins | sample YNPCB0061_FD_194587 | JGI IMG/M metagenome (GOLD analysis project Ga0272446, IMG submission 194587) | Hot spring microbial mat communities from Yellowstone National Park, WY, United States - YNP-CB-006-1 | ecosystem: Environmental > Aquatic > Thermal springs > Hot (42-90C) > Sediment | place... | reverse complement strand
GCGCCAGGGCCTGCTGGTGCTGGGGAAACGCTATTACCTGGCAGTCGTGGTGGTTGTGTTGATCGTGATAATTCTGGTGTTTGCCGCCGGGTGATAATGATGCCAACACTCGCGATCAACTGGACGATTGTCGGTATGGCCGCCGCCAGTGGCATGATCCTGCTGTTGCGCGACTGGCGCGTGACCGTGCCGGCGCTGCTGGCGAGTTACCTGTGCGTGGTGCTCTTCCTTGCACAGCAGCAGTTTATTACCCCTGATCTGGTATTTGGCGCACGCACACTCAGCACGACGGTTGTGGTCAAACTTGTCACCGGGCTCGCTGCCAGTGCCATTCTGGCGATTACGGCAATTACATTTTCGCGCGAGTATAACCTGGAGGAACTTGACGAGTTTTCATTGACCGAACTGCGCCGCGCCGCGCGCCGCGCGCAGCGGCAGCGGGCCAGCGAACCGTTTCGAATCTCAGAGTATATCGTGCCGTTCTGGGCACTGGTGCTGGTGGCGCTTGCAAGCCTGGCACTGCCGCGCCTCTACCCGATCGGTAGCCAGGAGGTAGACTTTGCATGGTACTGGCTGGGACTGACCGGCCTGTTCACGATTGTCATCGCTGGTGACATGCTGAAAATCGGGCTTGGCTTGCTTCTGATCGTCAGCAGTGTCGACCTGGTCTATACTGCGGTGGCCAGTACGGTTCAGGTGTTTCCGCTGGCGTTGTTGAGCCTGACCACCATCGTGCTGGCGTTGTCTGTCGCCTACTTGAGCGGCCTGTTGTACAGTCGCCTGAAGACGCTCGATCTGGCGGAGTTGTACCAGCGCTGAGATGACAGGAGACGAGAGGCGAACTGCTTCACGAGGCTGGTGCACCTCTTTACCCACGGAACAGTCATTGTTGTATCGGGTCCAGTACGGCACGTATGCCCTATCTTCTACTGATAACCTTTCCTGTCGCCATCGGTGCAAGTTGTTTCTTGTTGCGCACACAGACACGGCTGGTTATTGCGCTGGCAGTGGCGACGATGCTCGCACAACTTGCGCTGGCGGTCTTCATTCCGGTCGATCAGCCAGTGCGCCTGCTAGGCCTGACGCTGAACCTTGACCCGCTTGGTCAACTCTTCCTGATCGTCGTTCCGGCAGTAACCGCGCTGATGTTTGTCACAACATGGCGGTTGCCCCATGGCGAGAATTACCTGCCGATTGCGCTTATGATCATCGGGCTGGCATCAACGATCGTTCTGTTGCTTCAGGAGCCGTTCGTCGCAGCACTGTTGCTGGTCAGCGCCGGTCTGCTCTCGGTGCTGGCGATCGTCGATCTGCCAACAGGCTCGTCGTTGCTGGTTGAGCCGGCAGTCATCGCTTCGGCGCTCAAATACCTGGTATTGATGGCAATTGCCGGTGTGTTAATGTACATGGGGTTCATACTGATCAATATGTACCGGCCAGGCGTGATGCCGCAGCAAGTCGAGCCGCCACGGATCGTTCTTGCTCTCCTGGCTGTCGGGTTTGGCCTGCGCCTGGCGGTGGCGCCATTCCACTCCTGGCTACCTGATCTGGTCGAACATGCTGCGCCCATGGTGGCAGCCCTGGTGATTATTGTCCTGAACACAACTGGCCTGCTGTTTCTGATCAGTGTATTTCAGTTCTTCCCGGTCATCGTTGCCGAGAATGAACATGGCCTGGCACTGCTGGCATGGCTGGGAGCGCTGGCTGCGCTGGCCGGGGGCCTGATGGCGCTGGTGCAGGATCGCCCGCGCCGCGTGGCTGGCTATCTGGTCGTCTATAATGCCGGGATGGTGCTGTTCGGGCTGGCGACGATCACACCTGCGGGCCTGGCGGGTGCGGTCTTTGAAGCATTCAACCAGATTCTGGCCGTGCCATTGCTCCTGCTCTCACTGGCGCTACTGGAACAGCCGGACGGCAGGGCACCGAATGTCGTGCGGCGCGATCTGCTCTGGCGCTGGCCGGTTGGTGGCGCCGGTCTCCTGGGTGGTGGTCTGGCGTTGCTTGGTTTGCCGCCATTCAGCGGTTATGCCAGCAAAATGCTGTTCTACGATGTAGCGGCGCGCAATGACATCGTGTTCCTGGGGTTGTTGGTTGGCGCGACGGCGCTAGGGTTGCTCGCGCTGGCACGCCTGGCCCATCAACGCTTGCTCGGCGCGCCGGAGGATCAACTGGTGGAAGAAACGCCACGTCTGCTTGGGATGACCGAGGTTGACCTGCCGGTGCAACGCCGCCTGGAGCGCGAGCCGCCGGTTGTTGCGCTGGCCGTGGTGCTCTTACTGGCATGGTGCCTGGCGATCGGTCTCTACCCGCAACCGCTGCTGGCGATGATTACCGACATGATCCGCGGACTGACATTCGTCCGTGAGTTGTAATCTGTGTGCCATCCCGGGTTGCAGTCGATCGTCCAGGTTCACAGGACCCTGAGGAGCCGTGCAGCGGTGTAGCACATGGGGCATGCCGTCTCGACCGATCGTTGTATGTCTGAATGTAACCGGGTATAACATCTGCCAGGTGTTGAAACATGCTCCAGGTCTATCGTCTTAATACAGGATCATGCGGCGGATGCGATCTGGAAATCGCGGCGGCGATTGATGCCGCCGCGGATATCGCCTGGGCTGCGACACCGTTTGATGCGAATGTGCTGATGATCACCGGGCCCGTTACGCCGGGGGCCAGGCGTGCGCTGCTGGCACTGTTGCAAGAGCTCGATGGTCGCGTGCCGGTGCTGGCGGTCGGGCGCTGTGCCATCGACGGGCATCCGTTTGGGCGTGGCGGGCTGGCAGAGCTCGCGTCGGTGACCGCGCGTCTGAAACTCGATGGCTGCCCGCCGTCACCGGTGCAGATCGCAGACATGATACGTCGTGTTGCCGCCGGCGATGAGGGCTGAGGTGGCTGTATCATTCATGGGATTGGTGCTCACACTGCTGCTTGCGCCTGCGCTGGCGGTTGGCTTTGGCGCACTGGTTGCGGCGATTGCGGCCGGTGACAGGATCAGGCTGCGCCCGCCGGAGCAACACCTGCCGTTGAGCGTCGATGCCCTCGTGACGCTGGTGAGTGTCGTGCTCGCGGTGCTATCAATGGCGCTATTGCCCTGGCCACTGCACCCGGCCGGCGCCAGCGACTGGGTCGGGCATCCGTTGCTGGTGTGGGTCATGGTTGAGGGCGCGTTTCTTGCGCCGCTCCTTGCCGGTCTGCTGGTGCGGTCGCCGCTGGCTATGCGGGCAGCGTTGCGCGATGCCCAGATCAGTGCAGGAGGTCGCATCGTGTTGTGGCTCGTGATCGGTGGTTCCCTGTGGAGCGGTGCAGGCTGGGAAGCACATGAACTTCCAGGGCGCGGGCTGTTGCTGGTTGCCGGGTTGATGGCGATCGCTGCTGCGGCAGGGGTCGGCCCGTTTGCGCCTGACTATACGCTTGCGCCTGCCGGCGCAGAGGAAGGCGCCGATGCGATGGCGCGCTGGCTGGCATACCTGGCGTGCCACGTGCGCGGTGGCCTTGCCGTGGCGCTTCTGGTCGTCGGCGTGATCCCGGGGCCGGCTGTCGTGCAACCCGTGCCGGCGCTGCTGCTGGCGCTGGGATTGTTCGTCGTGATAACGCTGGGATTGCGGCAGGTTCGCCTGGCATTGCCGCGCTTCACACTGCACATGGCGTTGCGCTGGTGCCTCTGGCGCGCTCTGCCGGTTGGGATTGCCGGTGTGTTGTACCTGGCATTGACATAACAGTATGAATGTCATTGAGATTGAGGATGTCCATAAGGCGTATGAAGACGTGGCGGTCTTGCGCGGTGTGAGCCTGAATGTGACGCGCGGCACAGTCTACGGGTTGCTGGGGCCGAATGGATCGGGAAAGACCACGCTGATCCATGTGATGCTCGGCTTTCTGCGCCCCGATCGCGGTACGCTGCGTGTGCTGGGCAGTAACCAGTTGCAACGGATTGATGGCCGTGTCGGCTATGTGCCGGAACGCTTGCGGTACCATACACGCTACACGGCTCGTGAGTATCTCCATTACCTGGGAAGGTTCAGCAACCTCTCCGGTGCGGCGCTGAGCAGCCGCATCAATGCTGAACTTGGGGCGGTTGGCCTCGCTGCGGTCGCCGATCGGCAGTTGAGCACGTTTTCACGTGGCATGCTGCAGCGGATTGGTATCGCTCAGGCGTTGCTGAGTGAACCGGAGTTGCTGCTGATAGATGAGCCGACATCCGGTCTCGACCCGGGCGGCCAGCACGATGTGATTGCGCTGCTTGACCGGGTGCGCACACGCGGCTGCACTATCTTCATAGCGACGCATTTCCTTGATGAGGCCGAGTTGCTCTGTGATCGGATCGGCGTCCTGCATGCCGGTCGTATTGCGGCGGAGACCGAGATGCATATGCTGCGCGGTCCCGGCGGTAGTGTGGTCATCACCGTGGAGGCGCTGCCGCCAGGTATGGCCGAGACGCTGGCATCACTCTCGCCGGCAGTACGCTGCACCGGCCAGGAGATTACGCTTGCACCCAACACGCCGGCGCTCCAGGCCAGGGTGTTGCGCGCGCTGCTCGATGGCGGGGTTGCCATTCTCGGCCTTGTGCCGCAGCATCGCCCGATCGAGGAGTTTTACCTGCGCGCCGTGCGTGGCGAGAAGGCGCCGGATCGCACGTCTCAGGTGGTGGAACCATCGCCCGATGCGATCGTTCCGCCGCCACCGGGACCATCCGGCACGGGTGATACACTGCTTCGTGAATTGCTGAGCCGTGAAGAAGGGCGCCAGCGCAGTGAACCGGAGAGCGATGCATGAGCGCTCTTCATCGCACGCTACAATTTGCTGTCTTCACGCTCATCGAGTATCTGCGTTCCGGGCGCATCATGGTCGAGGCGCTGGCGACGGCGGCTGCGTTCTATCTGCTCTTCCGGCGCTGGACGACGCCGATGGCTCCGGAGTATTTCTTTTCCACCGTGGGGCTCTTTACCCTGGGGTTGACGTTCTACACCGGATCGGCAATCCTCGCGCTGGGTGACCGGCCACCGGGCTATGTGCTGCTGGCACGTCGCCTGGGGCGCGGCCCATATCTGCTCGGCCTGTACACGGCTATCCTGGCGGTTACCTGGGGCGTCTACGGTGTCATCTGCCTGCTCGTTGCTGCGACGAACCCGGTAGAGGGCCTGGATCTGCGCGGCTGGTTGCTTGGCACGGCGCCACTCTTGCTGAACCTGGCGCTACTGGCGGCGTTACTCACCCTACTCTCGCCGATCGTCCTGCCCACGCCGTGGCGCCTGGCGGTACTTGCGCTGGTTGCACTGGCTTTTTCCGGGAGCCTGATCGGCGGCCCGACGATGGCGTCGCTGCCGGTGCCAGTGGCGGTCGGGCTGGATGTTTTGCGCACCGTATTGAGCACGCCGCTACTGCCGGCGTTTACCGGTTTTGCTATCTCGGTGAGTCGCGATTACAGCGGTGTGTCGATTGCAATTCCTGTTGCCCAGTTGTTTCTGGTGATCGGTATGCTGGCGCTGGCAGTGTATACGTTCGCGCGGCGCGAGTTGATCTTCTCTTCCTGACCATGTTCAGTCTGAACGGTGACCGATTCAGGTAACGGTGCACACTTCTCTTGCGTCTGCTGGCTTTGCGCCCGTGAAAAAGCGGAAGTGCCTCTTTGCCGCGCCGCAACGCCGCAGCCAGCAACAGAGATGTACCCCACCTGTGAACACTTACCGGCACGATATATCTTGACAGAAACGCACTCACGCGAGTAAAGTGTGGCGGAGAAAGGTCCGCCAATGGAGGCAGTGTACACATCGGACGATGAACGGTTCGCCGCGATGTGCCGGGCGCTTGCCAACCCGGTACGCCTGGCAATTGTGCGTTATGTGTGGCACCATCCGCGCTGCATCGGCAACCAGATCCAGTTGCACCTTCCGCCACGCATGGCGCGCGCGCAGTCCACGCTTTCCCAGCATTTGAAGATCCTGTGTGCCGCTGGCTTACTTCATGCCGAGGCTGACGGCCCGGCTACCTGCTATGTCCTTAACCATGAACAGTTCGACTGGCTCTGCCGAAAAATCGGCGCTCTGCGTGATTGACCGATGCCGATCGCGCCTGTTTGTGTGCGCGCTGCGGTCCGTTTCTCCGTCACATGGCACGTAGGCTCCAGCAGGCGGCGTTCCCGCTTCTGATCCTATTCGGTATCATCCTGCTGGCCATCCTCGGCTACCGCGACCTCCCGGGACGCCCATTCGCTGCCGATGACTTCCAGTGGTTGCTGAATGTTCGCACGCTTTCTTTCCGGGAGGTCGTCGGGCGCGCCTTTGACGCCGGCGCCGAATCGCACTTCTATCGCCCGCTGATCTGGCTGGCGTTCTGGATGCAGTGGCGTCTTTTCGGGAGCGACGCCGGTAGCTATCACATTGTCTCGCTGGTACTGCATATAGCAAATGCTCTGCTGGCCGGTGGGCTGGTCTATCGGCTGGCAGCAGCCGGATCGGCTGGCGCCAATCCACGCTTCTGGCTATGGGTTGGTGTACTTGCCGGAACAATGATAACGGCATTGCACCCGGCACCGTTCGAGGCCGTCGTGTGGGTGTCGGCGCAGAGCGAGTTGCTGGCGGCGCTGTTTTTGCTGGGGGCAGCGCACTTCTGGTTGTGTGCCGGGCCTCCGTGCTATCGCCCTGCGGCGCGCCGCTTCCGGGTGGCAGCCGCAACCGTGGCATTGGGCCTGGCCCTCCTTTCTAAGGAAAGTGCTGTGGTCGGGTTGCCATTACTGGTGTTGCTGGAGTGGGAAACGGCACGCGTTGCGCAACGGCGTCCAGCGGTAGTGTTGCTGGCGTTGCCGTCGCTGATCACGGTGGCATACCTGGTAGCAGCCTTGAGTGTGGCGTCACGCAACTACCTGGTGCGGAGCGATAGTTACGGTATTGGTGCGCAGCTCGTTCTCAATCCGCTGCGCAGCCTGGGTCTGCTGGTTGCGCCGCTGCCGGGTGTTGAAGATGGCGAAGCGCCGTGGCTGCCGGTCCTTGGAGCATTTCTGGCGATTGCCTGGCTCGTGGCGCTGCTTGTCGCTCTGCAGCGCGGCAGGCCGGTTGCGCGCCAGGCGTCCGGTTTGCTGGCGCTGCTTGTCACGCTGCTGCCGGTCGCGCCATTCGCCTCGCCGCCTGATTCGCGCTACCTCTATCTGCCGGTGCTGATGGTCGCGCTGTATGTGGGGCGATGGGCGGCGGGCGCGGTTCGGGTAGTCGTCGCTCCAGGCACGCCTGGTCAGGTTCCACATTCCGACAGCAATCACGCTCCGGCACCCGGGAGACGTCTGGCCATCGGTGTTGCCGGCGTGGCCGTGGCTCTGTTGCTGATCGTGCCGGCAGTGCTTGAAATACAGGGACGCGAGGCGCGGTTTGCCGCCGGTGCGCGCCCTGGTGAAGAACTACGCCGCCTGGCGGCGCAACAGTGTGCTGCCGGGCAACTGAACCGCATGTTGATCGTCGAGCCGCCGATAGCTGCCGCGCACGCCGAAGCGATTGTACGCCTGACATGTGGCGCACGCCCACGCCCGATCGTCGTCGCGAGGCATGAGATAGAAGATCAACTGCGCACCAACACGCTGGTTGTCGTATTTGAGGGTGGCGTTCCGCGCGTGGTGCTGCGCACCCCGCCGCCAGAGTAAACAATCAGCGCACGCGTGTGCAACGATAAAAATACTATCAGCTATAATGCATCTGGCACACACGATGTAGCGATCAGGAGCCGCAGAGTGTTGCAGCGCAATGCACAGGGTATGCTGGATTCGGTGGATGCTGGCGGTGTTGCGCCTGAACGGCTGGCGCGTTATCTGCCGGCAGAGTTCAGTGCCGATCCCGCCGCGCTGCGTGAACGTAGCCGTGCCATGATGGCATTCGTGCACCTTGTCGCGGCAAGGTATACGATCTCGACCTACCTGCCACGCCAGATCGTCCGGCGCGCATTGCATGAGCGCCGGGCGACCCCATGGCTGCACTGGGTCGAAGGGTCGTTGTTGTTTGCCGATCTCTCCGGTTCGACGGCGCTGGCCGAACGGCTCAGCGCCTTAGGTCGTGAAGGCACCGAACTGGTCACCGACTTCCTCAATCGTTTCTTTGCCCAGATGATCAACGTCATCGAACAGTATGGCGGCGACCTGGTGTCGTTCGGTGGGGATGCCGTGCTGGTGCTGTTTGATGATGCGCATCATCCGCAGACTGCGGCCTGTGCCGCGCTGGCGTTGCAGGAAACACTCAGGGGATATGGGCGTAGCATTGCCGGCGTGGGTGAGTTTCCGATGCATCTGCATATTGGTGTCGAGAGCGGCCAGGTGGCGCTGGTCAGTGCCGGCCGGCCGGACGCGCTCCATTATGCGGTGCTTGGCGCTGTGGTCAATGGCGTGGCTCGCGCGGAGTCGCTTGCCGGGCCGGGCGAAGTGGTGCTGGGGCGGCGCATCCGTGAACTGGTGGGTGATGCCCCGGGCGATGAGCTGCCGGATGGATTTCTGCGCCTGCACCGGATGGCCCCGATGGTGGCATTACCACCTGTGCCTGCCACCGGCCCGGCCGTGCACGAGGCGACGAGTGCGGCGATTGCACCGCTGGTGGACGATCTTGATCGGATCAGCCCGTACATGCCGCCGGCGTTGCTCAGCCGCATTGTGGCAGCACCTGAACAACCCCAGGTTGAAGCCGATCTGCGCCCTGTCACGGCGTTGTTTGCCCAGATTGTCGGCCTCGAAATGCTCGCCGAGGTGCTGCCGTCCGATCAGGCGGCCCACGCCTTTGAGTATTACATCATGGCGATGCAGGAGGCGATCGAGCGCTACGGCGGCGTCGTCAACAAGATTGATGTCGCCGAAGAGGGCGTCAAGTTGCTGGCGATCTTTGGCGCGCCGGCGGCGTATGAGGATCATGCGGAACGAGCGGCGCGCGCCGGGCTGGCAATGCAAGCGGCCATGGACGAGGTGAATGCGGCGATCGAGGCATTGTTGCACAGCGACGGCTACGACCCCGTGGCGCACCATTCGACGCCGATCGCGTTCCTGCGCCAGCGGATCGGGCTGAATTCCGGTACGGTTTTTGCCGGGAATGTTGGCAGCCTGGAGCGCAAGGAATACACGGTGATGGGAGATGCGGTGAATAGCGCCGCGCGTGTGATGAGTGCAGCACCGTGGGGTGATGTGTGGGCCAGCGCGGTGCTGGCTGCCGCAGCACCGCGCATACGGTGTGAGCCGCAGGGCACCGTGGCACTGAAAGGGAAGTCCGCGCCGCTGGAACTCTGCCGGATAGGTGGTGAGCGTGGTGCCGACGGAGCGCCTGTCGAGTTGATGGGGCGGCGTGCGCCATTCATCGGGCGTACTCACGAACTGGCATGGTTGTCGGCGGAACTGGATGTAGCGATTGCTGGCACAGGACGGGCGGTGCGGCTGGTTGGCGAGGCAGGCGTCGGCAAGAGCCGGCTGGCTGCTGAACTCGTCGAACTGGCGAACAGCCGCGGGGTACGGATCGTCTCAGCGACCTGTCTCGCGTATACTGCAAGCATTCCGTACGCTGCCTGGGGGGAATTTCTGAAATCGCTCTGTTGCCTGGTGGCTGGCGAGAGCAGCGATGCGCGTGCAGAACGGATCGCAATGCACCTGGCCGCGCTTGGCCCGGGTATGCAAGAATGGCTGCCGTTGCTGGGCGACCTGGTGCGCCTCGACATCCCTGACAACCGGTTGACACGTGGCCTCGATCCGCAATTGCGCCAGGAACGCCGCTTCGATCTGATCGAGCGCCTGTTGTTACACGCCGCCAGCGAAGGCCCGCTCCTGGCAATGTTTGAGGATCTCCACTGGGCCGACCCGGTTTCGATCGATCTCTGGCAGCGAGTCGCTCACGTGGTGCAGGCACACCCGATCCTGTTGCTTGGCGTCCACCGTCCTTCGCTGGCGCTGACACCGGCCGACGATGCTGTGGTGCTCGAATTGCGCGAACTTCCGGCCGAAGATAGTGATCGCCTGGTCGAGTCGCTGGCGGGCGACGCACGACTTCCTGAGCCGCTACGCCGCCAGATTGCCTCGCGGGCGGCAGGGAATCCGCTCTTTCTGGCCGAGTTGTTGCGCGCAGTGCTCGACCGGCTGGAGGCCGACCGTACCATCTCCGCCGCGTTCGATGGCCTGCCGGATAGCCTGAACGGCCTGCTGCTGGCGCGCATTGATCGCCTCGACGAAAATAGCCGGGGTGTGTTGCGCGTGGCGTCGGTTATCGGCCAGCGTATCCCGTTCGGCGTGCTGCATGCCATCCAGACGGCTGACCGGGTTGCGCTGCTGCGGTTGCTGACACGTCTCGACGAGCAAGAGATCACGCTGCTGGAACGTACCGAGCCGGAGCGGGTACACCTGTTCCGCCATGCGCTCTTGCAGGAGGTAGCTTATCAGAGCATGCTGTACGCCCGGCGGCGCGAACTGCATGGTCGCATTGGCGAATATCTTGAGCGGCGGTACGGTGATGATCTTGATGACTATTATGGCCTGCTGGCGCACCATTACCGGCTGAGCGACCGGCGGGACAAGGCGGTGCATTACCTGTTAAAGGCGGGTCATGCAGCGCGCGCAGTCTTTGCGAATGAGGAAGCGCTGCAATACTATCACTGGGCGCTTGATGCGCTGGCGGGCGACGAGGCCGATCTGCGCACCTGGGAGGCACGCGAGGCGATCGCCGAAGTTGAGGCGACGCTGGGTCATTATGGCGAAGCGCTGGCGCAGCTTGCCGCTATCCTGGAAGCGCCCGGCGTGCTGCCCGGCACGATGCAGGAGGCGTACCGCCGCCGTGGCGCGGTTCTGGAAAAACAGGGGATGTATGCTGCAGCCCTGGAAGAACTTGAGCGCGCCATGGCCATTGCGCAATCCCATGCTGCGGATGTTGCGTCGCTGGCTGTGCCGACGATCAGCGCGGATATTGCGCTGGTGCGCCGGCGACGCGGTGAGTATGATCTGGCGCTTGCGGCGTGTGAGGCGGGCCTGGCGGCGCTACGCATGGCGGCAGATGAGCGAATCGAGGCGCGATTGCACGCTGAGAGTGGCGCAGTGCTGACGCTGCGCGGCGATTATGTGCGCGCCAGACAGTTTTTCGAACGCAGCCTGCAGGTGCGCGAAGCACTCGATGACTTGCCCGGCATGATTGCATCGCACAATAACCTGGGCTACCTGTGGCAGCTTCAGAGCGCTCATGATCGCGCACTCGAACACTACCGTGTGGCCGAAGAACTGGCACGCAAGATTAATCTGCGGTATGCCATTGTCTATGCCCTTGGCAATATCTCGTACGCATTGACGATTCTTGGGCGTTATGGCGAAGCGGAGGCGCGCTGTCACGAGGCGCTCGCGCTCTCACGTGAACTGCATGCGCAGCAAACCACGGCCCAGTTGCTCAATACGCTGGGCATCGTCTATTACCGCCGCGGCGAGTATGAGCGGGCGCAGGCGATCTATGAAGATGCGCTGCGCATGAATCACGACCTTGGTAGCGCCGACCAGGAGGCCAATGCCATTGTCCATCTTGCACAGGCGTATAGCGCACAGGGTGATCATGCGCAGGCTGCTGAACTTGCGCGACGTGCGCTGGTGACGGCTGAGGCGCTTCAGGCGCTACCGCTCAAGGTCGAGGCGCTCAATGCGCTGGCCGAGGCAACCCTGGGTGCTGGTGATGCCGCCGCCGCGGCAGCGTATGCCGACCAGGCGGTCGTATTGAGTCGCGCACTCGGCGCTGATGATACGACAGCGATTGCGCTCAGATTGCGCGGCGAGGCGACGCAGGCGCGCGTTGCGGATTTTAGCGAGAGTGCAATATTGTGTGAAGTGGTCCAGGATCGATTCGAACTGGCGCGTACATGGCGGGCGCATGGGGACGCACTGGTACGGGCCGGAAACCTTGACGACGGTGCCGCGTATCTAAAGCGGGCATACAATACGTTCATGGCGTTAGGAGCTGATGGCGAATTGCGCCGCGTGGTGCCCATCGATCCGGGGTTCACTCCCCGTGATGCCGGCTGATGCAACCCCTTGAGTGGGGCTGCGCACGGATTCAGAGAGGAGCATTTTCCATGTCGCACGCGGAAGTTGAGCGTGTCATCGGGCGCGCGGTTACCGATCCGGTGTTCCGCCAGGCGCTGATCGACAATGCTCGTGAGGCCTGCCAGGGGTATGATCTGACCGAGGAAGAACTGGACGCACTTGAGAAGCTTGATAGCAACAGCATGCAGGCGTTTGCGATGACGCTCGATCGGCGGTTGTCGAAACGAGGCGGGACCGGACTGATGTGATCCACAGACGCGGCGCGCCCGGCCAGGTGCGCCGCATATATGCTGCCGGCGGCACAGGGTACGCGGTGACACAGGCGTAGGTATACCGTCCTAAGAGCCTATCCGAATAACAATATGGTTGGATGTCATTGCGAGCGCAGCGACGCAATCTCCCATCTCCCGCCGAGATTGCTTCAGCCACGCGTTGCTCGCTGCAGGCTGTTGCTCGCGCTCCGCGCAATGACAACAGGCGTAGCGTTTTTCGGATGGGCCTGATTGTCGCCGGGCCGGCCTGGTGCGATGAGTCGTGCCGAGTCGATCAGGACGCCAAGGCGCCGGCCGTCAGCAGCCACGAACGTCGGACTGCGCACCTCGATGGTCATGATCGGGTCGCCGGGTACGTCGAGCGCCAGCATATAGCTGCGCCAGCCCGCGTGCAAGATGATCGTCTGGCAGGCGTTCGCCACGCAGATCGTGGCCGGAACTGCTTCGGCCCCCGGGTGCGGTGCCGCAAGGCGCAGGATGATGACCGCGGTTGCCGGCGTCTCTGGTCCCGCGAGGCGCAGTAACGCGCGTCCGGCGCTCCAGCGCGCCGATGTTCCCTGGAGTTCCTCCGCAGGATACACGCCGCCAACGTTGCCAAAGTCCAGGCCGTCGCCAACATCCAGCGCTGCTGGCGGCCGCGCGTCGAGT
>Ga0272446_1006025_pt1 | contig 12939 bp, 12 predicted proteins | sample YNPCB0061_FD_194587 | JGI IMG/M metagenome (GOLD analysis project Ga0272446, IMG submission 194587) | Hot spring microbial mat communities from Yellowstone National Park, WY, United States - YNP-CB-006-1 | ecosystem: Environmental > Aquatic > Thermal springs > Hot (42-90C) > Sediment | place... | reverse complement strand
ATCGTCCGCATCAACTCGCACCGTATCGCGATTAAGAGCAAGCCGCCCGGCACGGCCGGGGTCCCGAGAACAATCACGGAGGGATTGGCCGGCCCAAGAATGATGTTGGAGAACGCAAAGGCCGTTAACACCACGGAGGTCCTCGAAGCAAAGGATTTCGGATCAATAGGTTGTTATATGGGAAAGTTCAAACTCGGGTCCACGTCGGGGGGATGGGGATACGACACCATCTGTTTTCTGGTCCAAGGTGGTTATCTGGATATTACTGTCGGCAGCGATAACCCGAAGGACATTAGCCTCGAAGTCGTGAAAGGTTTCCTGGAAAAAGCTGCGTCGCGCCGATAGTCGGTCGGTGCAATGCGAGCGGGCCTAACTTCTTATTGGAGCGGAGAGGGGCAAGTGGGTTTTTCGTCAGCCGCGTGGCATCCTCAATGCTCTGGTCTCAAGCCGGCAGCCGCTCAATTCGGGCGTTATTGAGCATCCGAAAAATGCGTGACGGGTTACAGCGCGAGTTCAGCTTGCTGCCAGAACGCACGGATGAGTTTCGGCCGACATTGCATCGACTTCAGTCGCCGTCGCGCGAATGCGCTGACCTGTGCCAGATGGGTCTGGCACAGGTTGGCGATTGCGTGCTTCTTCAGGTAAGCCCAGATCGCCTCGACCGGATTCAGTTCGGGCGCGTAGGGCGGCAGGAAGGTGATCGCGATCCGGCCGTTCTGCCGTTCGAGCCACTCACGGACGCGTCGGCTCTTGTGCGCAGCGGCGCCGTCGCAGACGATCAGCAGCTTGTGCCGGATCTGCTGCTTGAGCGGGTCCAGGAACTCGATCATCGGTTCGCTTCCGACCGCGCCGTCGACGAAGCGGAAGTAGAAGCGCCACCAGGAAAGGCCGGCAATCGCCGACAGCTGCTTCCAGGTGAAGCTCTGCTGGATGACCGGGGTGTGTCCGCGCAGCCCCCAGGTGCGGGTCACGGGGCACTTCTCGGACAGACCCGACTCGTCGATGAAGACGATGGTTCGCCCTTGGCGTTTGGCGTTTTTTTTTAGCGCCGGCCACGTCTTGCGCTTGCAGGTCGCGATCGCCTCCTCGTTGCGCTGCAGCGCCCGCTTCTGTGGCTTCTGTGGGGAGAACCTGAGGCCGCGCAGCAGCTGCCAGCATCCGGTATTGCTGTACGCGACGCCGAACTGGCGCTTGATCAGCACCCGTACCCGTTTCACTGTCCACAGCTCGGTCGGAAAGCCGGCGTGCAGCGCGCCTTTCACCAGCGCTTCGCGCAACGTCGCGCATTGGGCGGGATCGAGTCGCCGCGGTCGCCCGAGGCACTTGGCCTTGAGCTTGCCGACCGCACCGTTGACCGCTGCCAACTGTTGCGCCCACCGGCTCACCGATTGCCGCGAAACCCCGAGCCGACGCGCCACCTCCGCCTGCGGCACGTTGCGCGTGAGTAGGCGCGCCCCTCGATCCGGCGTGCCTCGATCGCCTCCAAGTGTCGTTTCGTCGCCATGCATCGCCCTCGACAGATGACCTGTCGACCTACCGCACAAGGGTACGAAACGGTTGTCACCCATTTAGCGGATTCTCAATAGGGTCGGATCAATCATTGGGAAAAGGAGGTACACGAAATGAAGACGAAGTGGAGGAAAAAGATGATGTGGCAGGTCGTGGTTTTGGTCAGCATATTATGGGCAGGGGGGATGGTTAGGTCGGATGATGCCTTGGCGGCTACGGACGCTTGCAACCTCTTGTCCGCAGCGGAACTCGAAGCCGTATTTGGCGGAAAGGTGACCTATAACAAGCGCTTGTCCGCAGCGGAAATGGGAGCCATGTTTGGCGGAAACGTGACCGATGCCCCCAGGATTGGGGAAAACAACAAAGAGGTATGCCAAATGGCGGCAGGAAACTCTTTTGTGATGGTTCGTCGAGTCGCAGAAAAGGACGTCGATACCTCCACGGGAAGCAAGGGTATCGAAGTAGCCAGAAAGATGGGATTAAAAGTAAAAGAGGAGAAGTACGGGAACACCACTTGCTGGACCGCCGTTGGTAATTCCCAAACACCGGCCTACACAACGGGTTGCATTGTGCACAAAGGCGGGTTTCTGGTAGGCGTAGACGTCATGGCGCCTTCGGAGGCACAGCTGGTCCCTTCGGCAAAGGTCAGACTATTGGTCGAAAAGGCTGCCAGCAGGCTCTGAGACAGGAAATTTCTGTTAGTGCAACATCGTTTCTGTAATTTCGTTCTTGGTCTTTTGCGCGCTGATCGCTGCGAAACGTAGCGAAGCAGCGATCAGCGCGGCGGTGCGCGATTGCTTCGAGCATTATCGATCCGAGCAAGCGAAGGTACAAGACGATGGCACAACGAGTTGAAAGCAATCCTCTAGAAGCGGCGTATGCCGCCCTTCTGTCGCAAGGTCTGGACGGCGCGGCCCTTCTGCTTCCGTGCCGGGTTCGGCGCGGCACGCCTCAGGTCGAGAAGTCCGTCGCCGGCGACTTGCCCTGTGCGGTCGGCACACCTTCGGACGCTTCGCTTGCCTCGAACAGGAGGCTGGCTGCAGTGATCTTCACTCGAACGCGAATGCGGTGCGGCCGGCCGAGCATCATTCTCACGGCAGGATCGTCCACCTCGACATCGCGATAGATGTCGATACGATGCTCGAGTCCGGCGCGGGCGAGGGTTTGCGCCGCCCTGTAGCACAACTCGCCGAGCGTGATGTCGTCTGGAACCTTCGCCATGGCGTCAAGCATACCGGCATCGCGCCATCGCCGCCGAACATCAATCAAACGTAGCGCGCGAAACAAGCCGCGCGAATAACGGAAGTGCGGGAGGGCAGCGCGAAGTCGGCGCAGACGACGCGCACCGCGTAGCGCTGCCGGAAGACACGAAGCCTGCGGATGCCTGCCGCTTCGCAAGCCGACTGCCCAGGCGGCGCGCAGACTGCGGCACACACCGCGCGCGCCAGAATCGCCCGCATGCTGCAGACGGGCTTCGTCCGCCCCCCGACCCCTCGCGTCATTCGAACGGATCGGGCCGCACGCGTGCGCGGCCTCACGCGGCGAGGGCCTGCGCCAGATCGCGCTTCAGATCGTCGACTGCCTCGAGCCCGACGGCGATTCGAATCAGTCCCTCGCCGATGCCGGCGCGTTCGCGCGCTTCGGCGCTCAGCCTCCCGTGCGTCGTCGTCGCAGGATGCGTGATCGTCGTGCGCGTGTCGCCGAGGTTCGCGGTGATCGACATCAGCTTGACTGCGTCGATCAGCCGCCAGGCGCGTGCGCGCAGCGCCGCCGGCTGATCACCATCGCCACGTACTTCGAAGCTCACGACAGCTCCCGGACCGGACTGCTGACGTTGGGCCAGCGCGTATTGCGGGTGCGATTCGAGTCCGGGAAAGTACACGCGCCCGACCTCCGGCCGAGCGACGAGCCAGCGTGCGAGCGCGAGCGCCGCTTGCGACTGCGCGCGCATGCGCAGGGCGAGCGTTTCGAGCCCCTTCAGCGCGACCCAGGCGTTGAACGGTGCAAGGCTCGGGCCAGTCGTTCGAAGCACCGGCAGCACCGCGTCGCGGATCAAGTCGCGCCGTCCCACGATCGCGCCGCCGAGCACGCGGCCCTGCCCGTCCAGGTACTTGGTGGCCGAGTGGATGACGAGGTCGACCCCGAATTCGAGCGGCCGCTGCAGCGCCGGCGTGCAGAAGCAGTTGTCGACGACGGTCAGCGCGCCGACCGCCTTTCCGGCAGCAGCGAACGCCTGCAAGTCGACGACCTCCATCAGCGGGTTCGACGGCGTTTCGCAGAAAAGCAGCTTCGTCCTCGGCGTGGCGGCGGTGCGCCACGCGGCAGGATCGGTGGCCGTCACGAAGGTCGTTTCGATGCCGAAGCGGGCGAGTACGCCTGAGAACAACTGCACGGTCGCCCCGAAGACATTGGCGGCGCACAGGACGTGATCGCCCGCGCGCAGCGTCGCCAGGCAGGTCGCGAGGATTGCCGCCATGCCCGAGCTGGTCGCAAGGCACTCCTCGCCGCCCTCCAGCGACGCGAGCCGCCGCTCGAACATGCGCACCGTCGGGTTCGAGAAGCGCGAGTAGACGTAGCCGTCCTCGGCTCCGGAAAAGCGCGCCGCCGCCTGCGATGCGCTGTCGAAGACGAAGCTCGAGGTCAGGAACAGCGCTTCGCTGTGTTCGTTGAACGGCGTGCGCGCCGTGCCGGAGCGAATCGCGCGCGTGTCGAATTCGAAGTCATCCGTGGCCATAAACGAAAAACCCGCTGGCAGCGCCGAGCGGGTTCCGGAGGACCGTCCCTCGCTTTAGCTGCATTTGTTATGCGCCCGCAAGCTGAGCTCAAATCGGCGCGTTGGGCGGATTGTAGTCGGCGACAGCGCCCGACTCAAGCCGCGCCTACGCGTCGACCGGCTCGATGGCGAGGCTCAATTGCGAGCGCGGCGCATCGTCCTGCGGCGGCGGCGCCAGGCGCGCGCGCTCGATCCGGTCGAGGTACTCGGGGGTCACGTCGCCGGTGATGTAGACGCCGTCGAAGCACGATGCCTCGAAGTTCGTCAGCCGCGGATTGCAGTCGCGCACCGCGCGCTTGAGGTCATCGATCTGCTGATAGATCAGCGCATCCGCGCCGATTTCTCTGCGGATCGCCTCGTCGTCGCGCGATGCCGCGATCAGTTCGGAGCGCGTCGGCATGTCGATGCCGTACACGTTCGGGAACCGTACCGGCGGCGCCGACGACGCGAAGTACACCTTGCGCGCGCCGGCGTCGCGCGCCATCTGCACGATCTCCTGGCTCGTCGTGCCGCGCACGATCGAGTCGTCGACGAGCAGCACGTTCTTGCCCTTGAACTCGACGCCGATCGCGTTGAGCTTCTGCCGCACCGACTTCTTGCGCACCGCCTGCCCAGGCATGATGAAGGTGCGCCCGATGTAGCGGTTCTTGATGAACCCTTCGCGGTAGCTCAGGTTCAACCTGTTCGCGAGCTGCATCGCCGCAGGCCGACTCGAGTCCGGGATCGGCATCACGACGTCGATGTCGCCGAGCGGGACCTGCGCGCGCACCTGCTCCGCGAGGTACTCGCCCAGCCGCAGTCGCGCGCTGTAGACCGAGACGCCGTCCATCAACGAGTCCGGCCTGGCGAGGTATACGTACTCGAAGATGCACGGATTGAGGGTCGGATTGTCCGCGCACTGCATGCTGTAGAAGCGCTGGTCGAAGTCGATGAAGATGGCCTCGCCCGGCGCAACGTCGCGCACCAGGCGAAAACCCATGCCCTCGAGCGCGACCGACTCGGACGCCACCATGAACTCGGTCCCGAGATCCGTCTCCAGCACGCCGAAACACAGCGGGCGGATTCCGTATGGATCGCGGAACGCGAGCAATCCGTAACCGGCGATTTCGGCGACCACGGCGTACGAGCCGCGCACGCGCCGGTGCACACCCGCCACGGCCTTGAAGATCGCCGCCGGATCCAGCGACAGCCCTTCGCTGACGAGTTGCAGCTCGTGCGCGAGCACGTTCAGCAGCACTTCGGAGTCGGAGTTGGTGTTGATGTGCCGCCGATCGATGCGGAACATCTCGTCCTTCAACTGCTCCCAGTTCGTCAGATTGCCGTTGTGCGCGAGCATGATCCCGAAGGGCGCGTTCACGTAGAACGGCTGAGCTTCCTCGGCGCTGATGGCCGAGCCCTGCGTCGGATAACGCACTTGTGCGATACCCGAGTTGCCGGGCAGCGAGCGCATGTTCCGCGTGCGGAAGACGTCCCGCACCAGACCGCTGCCCTTGTGCATGCGGAAGCGGTTGCCGTCGGCGGTGGCGAGGCCGGCGGCGTCCTGTCCGCGATGCTGCAGGAGCAGGAGTGCGTCGTAGAGCAACTGATTGACCGGCGTCGTGGCCACGACGCCGACGATTCCGCACATGGCTATCCCCTGGCTACTGCTGCGCCGGTCGCGCGAAGGATTCGGGCAGATACGGCGACGCGAATCGTACCGCCGCTTCGATCGGGGGCAAAAGCGCCGACTCGCGCCACCAGGAGCGCCGCGTGACCGTCGTGCCGCTGACGAAGAACACGACTGCGAGCACGATCAGCGCCGCGCGCACGACGCCGAACAGCGCCCCGAGCGCGCGATCGGCGGCCGAAAGGTGGGCGGCCTCGAGCAGACGCCGCACGATCCAGCCGGCAAGCGCACCGACGAAGACACTGGCAGCGATGATCGCGAGCGCGCCGATGCCCATCCGCAACGCGGGCGCCGGAACGTCGAACGGGAGTTTCGCGCCGAGCTCGACCGAATAGCGCAGCGCCAGCGCGATGCCCACCACCCAGCCGGCGACGGCAAGCGCTTCGCGCACGAAACCCCGCACGATCCCCAGCAGCACCGACACGCCAAGCACGCCGACGATCGCCCAGTCGACCGCATTCATGCTTACGAAGCGACGATACTCGCGTTGACGCCGAGCGCGCGAAGCCGCGCCCGCGCGCGCTCGGCCTCGTCGCGCGTCGCATAGGGTCCGAGTCGAACCCGGTAGCGTACGCCGTCCTTGGTGTCGGCGCGCTCGGTGAAAGGTGCGAAGCCGGCTTTCTTCAGGCGCTCCGACAATTCGCGCGCCGCCGCTTCGCTGCCGAGTGCGGCGGCTTGCACCAGGTACCGGCCGTTCTTGGGGGCCGCGGCCGCCGTTTCAGCGGACTTGCCTTCGAGGATGTCGCGTGCGCGGCTTTCGTCGCCGGCGGGATCCGTCGCCTTCGCGATTTGCGGCGCCGACGAATTCGCAGGCGCTTTCGCGTCGCTCTTCTCGGCCGGCTTCGCGCGTGTGTCCGTCCGCTCGACCTTGGGTGCGGGGACCTCCTTGCCGCGCTCCGCCGGCACCGCATCGGGTAGCGGCACGACCGGCGCATCGCCGGCCTCGCGCGGCGGCGGCAGCGCAAGACGAGGAGAGAAAGGGGTCCTGTCGCTCGGGATGTCGATCGGAATCGAGTCGGGGACGGGGCGCGGCTCCTTGTCGAGCACCATCGGCAGCACCACCGCGACCGCCAGCAGCAGTGCGGCTGCGCCGATCAAACGTCGCCGGGCGCGAACTCGCAGCGCCGCGGTCGGGTCCGTGCGCCCGCCGTTGTCGTCGCCCGGGCGGCCGCGTCCTGCAGAGGGTGCAGCGTCACGTGCGTCCGCATCCGCGCGCCGCGAAAAAACCCACCGCATCAACAACCCACCCCTTCGGTCACGGCCTCGACGCCTCGCGCGCGCGCATCGCGCCGGCCACGGTGAAGAAACTTCCGAATACGAGAATCCTATCATCGACGCTCGCGGCGCCGAGCGCGCCGCGCCAGGCGTCTTCGATCGAGGCGTAGGTCTCGACCGCCGCATCGACGCCCCGCGCGCGCGCCGCCGCCCGGACCCGTTCGGCAAGCGCCTGCGCGTCGCAGCCGCGTTCGCCGGGTGTGGGCGCGAGATGCCAGCGATCGATGCGATCGAACACCCGTGCGATCACGCCGTCGATGTCCTTGTCGCGCAGCACGCCGAACACCGCATGCGTCCGCGCATAAAAGCCCATCGCATCGAGGTTGCTCGCGGTGACCGCGGCCGCATGCGGGTTGTGCGCGACGTCGAGGATCACCGTGGGCCGGCCCGGCAGCACCTGGAAGCGACCTGCGATCGCGACCGTCAGCAGACCCTGCCGCACCGCCTGCTGGCTGACCGGCAGCCGCTGTGATAGCGCTTCGAGCGCAGCCAACGCGCCGGAGGCGTTGAGCAACTGGTTGGCCCCCCGCAGCGCCGGATACGGCAGGCCGCTGCGGCGCTGCACGCGGCCGCGATAAGCCCACTGCTGCCGGTCGCCCGCGTAGTTGAAGTCGCGGCCGAATAACCAGAGATCCGACCCGAGCCTTGCGGCCACCTCGATCAACGACGCCGGCGGGTCGGGGTCGCAGCAGATCGCCGGACGCCGGCTGCGATAGATGTGCGCCTTCTCGAAACCGATGCGCTCGCGCGTCGGACCAAGGTAGTCCATGTGGTCCAGCGCGATCGAAGTCACGATCGAACAGGCGGCGTCGACGATGTTGACCGCGTCGAGCCGTCCGCCGAGGCCGACTTCGAGCACCAACGCGTCGAGTCCGGCGCGTGCGAACAGCCGCAGCGCGGCCAGCGTGGTGAACTCGAAGTAGGTCAACGACGTGTCTGCGCGCGCGGCGTCGACCGCCTCGAACTGCTCGATCAGCGCCGCGTCGCCCGCCTCGACGCCGTCGAGCCTTACGCGTTCGTTGAAGCGCAGCAGATGCGGCGACGTATACAGCCCGACGCGATAGCCCGCGGCGCGCAGGATGCTGTCGAGCATCGCGCAGGTCGATCCCTTGCCGTTCGTTCCGCCGACGACGAAAACCGGGCAGGCGAACTGCAGATCGAGCCGGTCGGCCACGGCCCGCACACGATCGAGCGACAGGTCGATCGGCCGGTGGTGCAGCCGCTCGATGCGCGTCAGCCACCCGTCGAGGGTGGCGGGGTGCGTTTGCATCGACGGGGGCGCCGCCACGGAGTCGCCGGCCGTGTCGCGGCCGACATCCGTCGGCGCGTCAAGCGATTGCGTCAACGGGTTGTCTGAGCAGCAGCGCGAGCAGTGCGGCGAGCCGGTCGCGCAATTCGCGCCGGTCGACGATCATGTCGATCGCCCCCTTCTGCAGCAGGAACTCGGCGCGCTGGAACCCCTCCGGCAGCTTCTCGCGCACCGTCTGTTCGATCACGCGCGGGCCGGCGAAACCGATCAAGGCCTTCGGCTCGGCGATCACGACGTCGCCCATGAAGGCGAAGCTCGCCGATACGCCCCCCATCGTCGGGTCGGCCAGCACCGAGATGAACGGCAGCTTCGCCTCCGCGAGCCTGGCGATCATCGCGGTGGTCTTGGCCATCTGCATCAGCGACAGCAGGCCTTCCTGCATCCGCGCCCCGCCCGTGGCGGTGATGCAGACGAACGGCACCTTCTGCTCGATCGCGGTCTGCACGCCGCGGACGAAGCGCTCGCCGACGACCGATCCCATCGAGCCGCCCATGAATTCGAACTCGAAACACGCGACGACCACCGGCAGCGCCCGGATCGATCCGCCCATGACGACGAGCGCGTCGGTTTCGCCCGTGTCCTGCATCGCTTCCTGCAGACGCTCCGTGTACTTGCGGCTGTCCTTGAACTTCAGCGCGTCGACCGGCAGCACTTCGACGCCGATCTCGTAGCGGCCCTCGGCGTCGAGCAGCGCGTCGAGCCGTTCGCGCGCACGGATGCGCAGATGATGGCTGCACTTGGGACACACCTGCAGCGTGCGTTCGAGCTCGGCGCTGTACAGCACGGCCTCGCAGCTCGGGCACTTCGTCCATACGCCTTCCGGAACGCTCTTGCGCGTGCCGCCCTGCTTGATGCGCGGCGGCAGCAGTTTTTCGATCCAGCTCATGCAACCTCCCTTACGCTGCTGACCTCGTCGATTGCGCGCCGCATTTCGCCGATCAGCGCGGCCACCGCGTCCAGCGCGCGCTCGCGTGGCACGGCCTCCAGCTCCTGGATGATCCGGCTGCCGATCACGACGGCGTCGGCGATGCGTGCGATCGCCTTCGCGCTCGCCGCGTCGCGAATGCCGAAGCCCACGCCGATCGGCACCGCGATCCTGGACTTGATCGCCGGAATCTTCGCCGCCACGCTCGCGACGTCGAGATGGCCGGCGCCGGTCGTTCCCTTCAGGCTCACGTAGTAGACGTAGCCCGACGCGACGCGCGCCACGCGTTCGATGCGATCGTCGGTCGACGTCGGCGCGAGCAGAAAGATCGGATCGATGCCGTGCTCGCGCATGTCGGCGGCAAAGTCCTCGCACTCTTCCGGGGGGTAGTCGACGACGAGCACGCCGTCGACGCCAGCCTGCTCCGCCGCCCGCGCGAACTCGCGCCTGCCGTAGCGCTCGATCGGATTCGCGTAGCCCATCAGCACGACCGGCGTGGTGCCGTCGGCGCCGCGAAACTCGGCCACCATCGCCAGCGTCTGCTTCAGCCCGATACCGTTGCGGATCGCCCGCTCCGTCGCGCGCTGGATGACCGGGCCGTCGGCCATCGGATCCGAAAAGGGCACGCCCAGCTCGATCACGTCGGCACCCGCTGCTGCAAGCGTTTGCATCAGCGGCACCGTCAATTCCGGCGCGGGGTCGCCGGCGGCGATGTACGGGATCAGCCCCTTGCGGCCGGCGCGCTTCAGCGCGTCGAATCGGTCACGGATGCGCGACATCAGCGGCTCTTGCGCCAGGCAGCCGTCGCCTCGCGGCACGACGCGCGGCAGAAGAATTCGAGTCCGCTCGCCTCCGCAACGATGTGCAGGTCCTTGTCGCCGCGGCCGGAAAGGTTGACCAGCAGCACCTTGTCCTTCGGCAGCGTCGGTGCGAGCCTGGCGGCGTAGGCGAGCGCGTGGCTCGACTCCAGCGCCGGGATGATCCCTTCGATGCGGCAGCAGTCGTGAAAGGCCTGCAACGCCTCCGCGTCGGTCGCGCCGACGTACTCGGCGCGCCCCGTGTCTTTCAGCCACGCGTGCTCGGGGCCCACCCCGGGATAGTCCAGTCCCGCCGAGATCGAATGCGTTTCGCAGATCTGCCCGCTGTCGTCCTGCAGCAGGTACGTGCGATTGCCGTGCAGAACGCCGGGCGTGCCGCGCTGCAGGCTCGCGGCGTGGCGCATCGTCGCGAGCCCTTCGCCCGCGGCTTCGACGCCGACGAGCCTCACGCGCTCGTGCGGGATGTAGTCGTAGAAGATCCCCATCGCGTTGCTGCCGCCGCCGACGCACGCGATCACGACGTCGGGCTGGCGGCCCGCGATCTCAGGCATCTGCCGCAGACATTCCTTGCCGACCACCGAATTGAAGTCGCGCACCATCATCGGGTACGGGTGCGGCCCTGCCACGGTGCCGATGATGTAGAAGGTGTTCTCGACGTTGGTCACCCAGTCGCGCATCGCCTCGTTCAGCGCGTCCTTCAGCGTGCGCGAACCGCTTTCGACCGGAACGACTTCGGCGCCGAGCAGCTTCATCCGGTACACGTTCGCCGCCTGCCGGCCGACGTCCTCGGCGCCCATGTAGACGACGCACTGCATTCCGTAGCGCGCGGCCACCGTTGCGGTGGCCACACCGTGCTGGCCGGCGCCGGTTTCGGCGATCACGCGCGGCTTGCCCATGCGCCGGGCCAGCAGTGCCTGGCCGACCGTGTTGTTGATCTTGTGCGCGCCGGTGTGGTTCAGATCCTCACGCTTCAGATAGATCTGCGCGCCGCCGAGCGCTTCGCTCCAGCGCTTCGCGTGATAGATGGGGCTGGGCCGGCCGACGTAGTGCTTCAGCTCACGCTCGAACTCGGCGACGAAATCCGGATCCTCGCGGTAGCGCTCGTACGCGTCGCGCAGCTCGGCAAGCGCGTGCATCAGCGTCTCGGCGACGAAGATGCCACCGTACGGGCCAAAGTGCCCGCGCGCGTCCGGTAGGTCGTAAGGCTTCATCCTGGATTCAGTTCCGCATCGGCCGCGCGCACGGCGGCGAAGAATCGCTCGAGTTTCTCTGCGCTCTTGACGCCGGGCCGTTCTTCGACGCCGCTCGCCACGTCGACCGCGTAAGGCCGGACCGCGACGATCGCGGCACCGACGTTTTCGGCATTCAACCCACCGGCCAGCACCAGCGGCTTGCGCCGCGCAGCAGGCGGCGGCAGGCGCGACCAGTCGAACGCCTTTCCGCCTCCGCCGTACCCGCCGGCCGGCGCGTCCGCCAGCAGCGCCACCGCGCTGGCAAACGTCGTGGCGCAGTCTAACAAATCGACGCCTTCGTCCATCCGCACCGCACGCAGATAGGGGCGGCCGAAGCGCGCGCAATCCGCCTCGGTTTCGTCGCCGTGAAACTGCAGCAGCGCATTCGGCGCCAACTCGATGGCGGCGCGAACCTCGCCTTCGGTCGCGTTGACGAACAGCAGCACGGGTGTGACGAAGGCCGGCACTTCGCGAAGCATCGACGCGAGCTGCTTCGAATCGACAAAGCGCGGACTCCTGCGATAGCGGATGAAACCCACGGCGTCCGCGCCGAGCGTCACGGCCGCGGCCACGTCCGCCGGGCGGGTCAGCCCGCAGATCTTGATTCGCGTTCGGCTCATCCGGGCAAGGGCATCGCGTCGGTCGGCGCCGGCAGCGCCAGCAACGCATCGTACTGAACGTGCGTCAGATACAGGCCCTCCGCGGCGAAGGTCGGCGCCGCTGCGCTGCGGTCGCGCGCCTGCACGACCTCGCGCACCCAGTCCGGTGGCCGCCGGCCGAGTCCCACGTAAACGAGCGTACCGACCAGGTTTCGCATCATGTGGTGCAGGAACGCATTCGCGATGGCACGTACGCGGATCAGCCGTCCGAAACGCTCGATCCGCAGCTCACGCAGATCACGTACCGGCGAAGCCGCCTGGCATTCGGCCGCGCGGAACGAAGAAAAGTCGTGCGTTCCGATCAGGTGTTGTGCAGCCGCGCGCATCGCCTCGTCGTCGAGCGGACGCCAGACCCAGCCGACGCGCCTTTCGGCAAGGGGCGAACGCACCGCGTCGTTCAACAACCAATAGTCATACCGGCGCGCGCTCGCACCGAAGCGCGCATGGAAATCGTCCGGGACACGCGCCGCCCAGCGCACCGCGGCAGTTCTCGGCAGCCAGCGATTCACGCCACGCACCCACGATGGCAGCGGGCGATCGACTTGCGTGTCGAAGTGGATGACCTGATACGTCGCATGCACCCCGGCATCGGTGCGTCCCGCGCATACCGTCGCAACCGGATGGGTCGCGAACGCTTCGAGCGCGCGCTCGACCGCATCCTGAACGCCGGTGCCTCCGGGCTGCGTCTGCCAGCCGGTGAAAGCGCTGCCGTCGTATTCGAGCCCGAGCGCGAGTCGCATTGCGACGACCAAAAACAAAACCGGCACGCAGGG